>Ga0209633_10000875_pt1 | contig 33130 bp, 25 predicted proteins | sample Cruoilmetagenom1_FD_187290 | JGI IMG/M metagenome (GOLD analysis project Ga0209633, IMG submission 187290) | Oil polluted marine microbial communities from Coal Oil Point, Santa Barbara, California, USA - Sample 1 (SPAdes) (version 2) | ecosystem: Environmental > Aquatic > Marine > Oil seeps ... | reverse complement strand
GACAATGCCTATTAGAAATTGGGGGGTAATACTAAACCAATTTTTAGCTATATTTGAAAACAGGATTAAACTATAAATAATTTAACCCTGAGTTTTTAAACTTACACAGTTTTTAGGATAGTGTCTTTGATTATTAGAGATTCTTCATTTTCATTCAGAATGACACTTTTCAGACAGCCTCTTTATAAATCAAATCCTAATTTAACATTTAATTTAGTGGCTATAAATTTAGCTATTTTAGTTTTTAATTGAGGAATTTTAATTTTTTCAACCACATCATTTCCAAAAGCATACAAAAGTAATGCCTTTGCTTCTTTTTTAGGAATTCCACGAGATTGCATATAAAACAAAGCACTTTCATCTAATTGCCCAATAGTACAACCGTGTGAGCATTTTACATCATCAGCAAATATTTCTAATTGAGGTTTTGCATTGATAGTCGCCCCATCATCAATTAAAATATTATTATTTTGTTGAAAAGCATTGGTTTTTTGTGCATCTCGTTTAACTACAACTTTACCATTAAAAACTCCCGAAGATTTGTCGGAATAAATTCCTTTATAAAGCTCATGGCTTTCACAATTTGGAAATTTATGATTAACTAACGTAGCATTATCAACATGTTGTTTATCATTTAATATAGAAATACCGTTTAAATTTGAAGTAATTCCTTCGCCTTCATGATAAAATTCTAAATTATTACGAGTCAATTTACCTCCAAACGAAAACGTATTTACGGAAGCTACGCTTTGCATTTTTTGAGAAACGTAGGTACTATCAATTAGTGATGAATTTTTAGTGTCGTTTTGAATTTTATAATAATCTACAACCGCTCTTTTGTTTGCAAAAATTTCGGTTACTGTGTTTGTAAAAGTAACTTCATCCGATAAATTTTGATGACGTTCAATTATTTGAACATGCGAATTTTCACCCACAATTACCAAATTTCTTGGTTGCAGCATCACTTCTTTTTCGCTTCCAGTTGAAAAATAAATAATTTGAACAGGTTTTGGAACTATGGTGTTTTTTGGAACATTAATAAAAGCACCTTCAATAGTAAAAGCAGTGTTTAACTGAGAAATACTTTCACTTTCTTTAGCTATTTTATTAAAATAATTATCAACAACCATATGATATTTAGGTCGATTTAAGGCAGAAGATAATACACAAACATCACAATCGTCATGAGTTGTAGTCGATAAAAAAGAACTAAATACACCATCAATAAAAATTAAAGTGTAAGTTTCTATATCGTTTAATAAATATTTTCTAATGTTTTTAAATCCAACAGGATTTTTGGTTGTTGGAAATAAGCAATAATCATGTTTTAGCAATGGTTTAAGATTAGTATACTTCCAATCTTCCTCTTTTTTAGTGGGAAAACCATGTTGCTCAAAAGATTTTATTGCTTTTAATCGTGTTGCGTGTGTGTTAGAGTCAAGGTTTAAATTCCCTTCGTTTTCAAAAGCTAAAAATGAAGAGATTAATTTTTCTTTTAAATCCATAATTTTTTATTTCAGCCAGTCGTATCCTTTTTTCTCTAGTTCAAGGGCTAATTCTTTTCCACCCGATTTCACAATTTTACCGTTGTACAGTACGTGAACAAAATCTGGCACAATATAATCTAGTAATCTCTGATAATGTGTTATAACTAGCACTGAATTTTTATCACTTTTAAGTTTGTTTACACCTTTGGCAACCACTTTTAAAGCATCAATATCTAATCCAGAATCTGTTTCATCTAAAATAGCTAGTTTGGGTTCAAGCATGGCCATTTGAAAAATTTCATTTCGTTTTTTTTCACCACCTGAAAATCCTTCATTTAATGATCGAGATAAAAATTTTCTATCAATTTCTAATAAGTCTGATTTTTCACGAATTAATTGCAACATTTCTTTTGCAGGCAATTCTTCTAATCCTTTAGCTTTTCTAGTTTCGTTAATAGCCGTTTTTATAAAATTAGTTACGGTAACTCCTGGAATTTCAACAGGATATTGAAAGGATAAAAAGATGCCTTTATGGGCTCTTTCTTCAGGAGAAAAATCGCTTAAGTCTTCATCATCGAGCATTACTTTTCCTTCAGTAACTTCATATTCTTCTTTTCCAGCGATAACAGCAGATAAAGTGCTTTTTCCAGAGCCATTAGGACCCATAATTGCGTGAATTTCTCCTGCTTTGATTTCGAGATTTATTCCTTTCAAAATCTCTTTATCATTAATATTTGCGTGTAAATTTTTTATACTTAGCATTTTATTATTGTGTTATTTCTATATTGTTTAACTCATTAATTTTATTAGCATTAAAGTGTAATTCTCCTGTATAGTTCATACCAAGATATTCAGCTGATTTTTGAAATGGAATGTAAAAACTTTTGTCAATTTTATCATCATGAGAATTGGAAATCACAAACATATTTTTACCTCTTAATTTTCTCCCTGTTTCTTTTTCAATTCTAATTAAATCAGAAAATCTATCAAAAAACACTTTCATAATACCACTCATATTGTACCAATAAACAGGTGTTGCAAAAATTAGCGTATCATATTTAGCTATAATTGATTTAATAAGAGACAAGAAATCATCTCCTAAGTTTTTACTCTCATAATCGTAATAGGAAATTGAATAATCATTTAGATCAATAACATCAATTTTGTGTTTTTCTGAAATAATTGAAGCAACTTTTGCTGTATTTCCTTTACTTCGGGATGAACCCAAAATAATTACTTTGTTATTTTCCATTTTATCCAACACTTCCTTCTAAACTAATTTCTAATAATTTTTTGGCTTCAACTGCAAATTCCATTGGAAGTTTATTTAGCACATCTTTACTAAAACCGTTTACAATTAAAGCTATTGCTTTTTCGGTGTTTATACCTCTTTGATTGCAATAAAATAATTGATCTTCACCAATTTTACTAGTTGTCGCCTCGTGTTCAATCTGAGCCGTTTTATTTTTAGCTTCTATGTACGGGAAAGTATGTGCTCCGCAGCTATTTCCCATTAGTAAAGAATCGCATTGAGAGAAATTACGTGCATTGTTAGCTCTTGAACCAATTTTAACTAATCCTCTATATGAATTTTGAGATTTACCTGCGGAAACTCCTTTTGATATTATGGTGCTTTTGGTATTATTCCCTAAATGAATCATTTTAGTACCAGTATCTGCTTGTTGATGATGATTAGTAACCGCAATGGAATAAAATTCACCAACCGAGTTATCTCCTTTTAATACACAGCTTGGGTATTTCCAAGTCACGGCGCTTCCAGTTTCCACTTGAGTCCACGAAATCTTAGCATTTTTTTCACATAAGCCACGTTTGGTAACAAAATTATAAACCCCTCCTTTTCCATCGGCATCTCCAGGATACCAGTTTTGTACGGTTGAATATTTTATTTCAGCATTGTCTAATGCTATTAATTCTACAACTGCTGCATGTAGTTGATTTTCATCACGTTGTGGGGCTGTGCAACCTTCTAAATAACTAACATAAGAACCTTCATCTGCAATTAACAGTGTTCGTTCAAATTGCCCAGTTCCTCCTTCGTTTATTCTAAAATAAGTGGATAATTCCATTGGACAAGTAACTCCTTTTGGAATGTAGCAAAACGAGCCATCAGAAAAAACGGCTGAATTTAAAGCTGCGTAAAAGTTATCAGTTTTAGGAACAATGCTTCCAATATATTTTTTAACCAATTCTGGGTGTTTTTCAATTGCTTCGGAAATAGGCATAAAAATAATTCCTTTTTCGTTTAATGTTTTTTTGAAGGTTGTTGCTACTGAAACAGAGTCCATAACCACATCAACAGCTACATTAGATAATCTTTTTTGTTCATCGATGGAGATTCCTAATTTTTCAAATGTTTTTAATAATTCAGGATCTACCTGATCTAAACTTTCTAATTTTGGTTTCTTTTTTGGAGCAGCGTAATAGCTTATTTCTTGAAAATTAGGTTTAGTATAGGTTACATTTGCCCAATCTGGTTCTTTCATTTCTTTCCAAATTTTGAAAGCATCTAAGCGCCATTCGGTCATCCAAGTTGGTTCATTTTTCTTTTTAGAAATGGCTATTACCACGGCTTCATTTAACCCAACAGGAAATTTATCAGATTCAATATCTGTATAAAACCCATACTCATATTCTTTATTTTCAAGGTCTTTTTTTAAATCGTCTTCTGTAAATTTGTTCATTCTTTTTTTAATCTTTCAATCATTTAATCTTTCAATTATTTAATAGCTTTACAGTGAAAAACTTTCTCCACAACCACAAGTTCGTTCAGCATTAGGATTGTTAAAAACAAATCCAGTTCCATTTAATCCACCTGAATATTCCAATGTAGTACCAGCTATGTATAAAAAACTTTTAATATCTACTATTAATTTAACACCATTACTTTCAAAAAGTTTATCAGTTTCTTGTTTTTCTTTGTCAAACTTTAATTCGTAAGAAAGACCAGAACAACCACCGCTTTTTACGCCAACTCTAACGAAATGAATATCAGGATTTAATCCGTCTTCATCCATTAATTCTACTACTTTCTTTTTTGCTATGTCCGATACGTTTATCATTTGCTTAAATAGATTAATTCTAAATTAGTGCAAATATAGGCACAAAAAATCGTTTTTAATAATCATTTTAAATTGAATAAACTAATTGAGTTATAGTTGTTACTTATAAAAAAGTATCTTTGCAAAATGTTAGAAAATAAAAAAGAAAGTCGCACAAAGTTAGCCGAATTAGGAGAATTCGGTTTAATAAATCATTTAACCCAAAATTTTAAATGTACCCAGAAATCTACAATTAAAGGAGTTGGTGATGATGCAGCGGTAATTTCAACAAACAAACAATTGTTAATTAGTAACGATTTATTGGTTGAAGGAGTGCATTTCGATTTAGGTTATATGCCTTTAAAACACTTAGGTTACAAAGCCGTTATGGTAAACTTATCTGATATTTACGCTATGAACGGAACAGCAACTCAAATTACGGTATCTATTGCGGTTTCTAACCGATTTCCGTTGGAAGCTTTGGAAGAATTATATGAAGGAATATACTTAGCTTGTAAAAATTACAAGGTTGATTTAGTGGGTGGTGATACTACTTCATCAACTAAAGGATTGCTTTTAAGTGTGAATGCTATAGGCGAAGTTGATAAAGATAAGGTAGTTTATAGAAGTAATGCGAAACCAAATGATTTGTTAGTAGTTTCTGGAGATTTAGGTGGTGCGTATTTGGGGTTGCAAGTTTTAGAGCGTGAAAAACAAGTATTTAAAGTAAATCCAAATTCACAGCCAGATTTAACTAATTATTCTTATTTAGTTGAGCGTCAATTGAAGCCAGAAGCACGATTGGATATCGTTAATTTATTGAGAGAATTAAAAGTAAAACCAACAGCTATGATAGATATTTCTGATGGTTTATCTTCTGAAATATTACATATTTGCTCACAATCAAAAGTGGGTTGTAATTTATATGAAGAAAAATTACCGTTAGACCCTCAGGTTATTTCAACTTGTGAAGAATTTGAATTAAATAGTACCACCATTGCCTTAAGTGGAGGTGAAGATTATGAGTTGCTATTTACCATTTCACAAGAAGATTTTTTAAAAATTAAAGGCAATCCAAACTTAACCGTTATTGGTCATATAACAGATGAAAATGAAGGAGCTAATTTAATAACCCGAGCTAACCAAAAAATTGAATTAACTGCTCAAGGTTGGAATGCTTTAAAAGAAAATTAATAGCAATTTTTTAGAAAGTCAGCAATTATTTTAATTACATCAGTTTTGTTTTCTATATAACTCATATGCCCGTCAGGTAATTCACTTATAGATACTTTAGTATTTTTTGTTTGGCTTATTAGCGAATTATAATCCAATGCCGGATCTTGTTTACTAATTACCATATGAATAGGACAATTAACGGTTGTATATAATTTTGTTAAATTTTTTCTAATTTTCATCCCTTCTAATGAAGCGATTATTCCTTGCGGATTCATACGTAGCGCATCTTGTATACCTTCTTGAATTTTTTTCTTATAAATAGCTTTATTTTTATCGGCAAACAACATCGGTACAGCAATTCTAACAAAAGATTTATAATTTTCTTTAACCGCTTTAATAGCTCTATCTCTGTTTGTTTTTTTCTCTTTAGTATCAGGTAATGCCGTTGAATTTAATAATAAAATTCCTTTTACATTTTTTGAATATAATTGCCCAAAAGCTAAAGCAACATAACCACCCATACTATGTCCAATTAAAACATATTTTCTTAATTTCAAATGGTTTAATATTGCTTTTACTATTTCAGCTTGATCGGTCATAGTATGAATATACCCATGATTTTCCGATTTACCATGCCCCAATAAATCAATAGTAACTACTTTGTATTTTTTAGATAAAGTTGGTACTATATCTTTCCACATTAAACTAGATTCAAGAAAACCATGAAGTAATACCACAGCATTTCCCTTGCCGAATGTTTGAAAATTTATAAGCGTATTTTTAACTAGGACTTTCATAAATAGAAACTAATTTTTCAAGCTTTTTATAGCTGAAAAAGCTTTGTTCACCACATTATCTTCTACTAAAATGGTGAACTCATTTGTAGTTGAAACAACTTCGTATAAAGCAATGCCTTCCCAAGCTAATCGTTTAAAAAATTGATAATATAATCCCGCAATTTTAGTGTTTTCATCGGGTAAGCCAATAGTAATTGCCGATAAATTATCTTTAACGCAAGTACACGTTTCATTTTGATAACTTTGTACAATTTGTTCTTTCAAAGAAGTAGAAATTAACACATTACTTTCATGAACTCCTCTGGTAAAAGTGTAAAATGCATTGGATTTATTTTTAATTACCTCTAACATTTTTAAATGACTTTGAATTAGGCTATTTGAATTTTTGAATGTGTAATCGGACAAATCGGAACGAACTGTAATATCCCCCAGATTTTTAAGGACTTTGTTTAATTTAATTTTATTAGCCATTTCTTTTGGAGGACTATAACGACGTAAAGCCATCATAATAGCCCCCGATTTTATGGGTTTTCGCAACATTTTAGAAATTGGCTCGCGTAGTTCTTCTGCTAAAGCACTAAAATTTAAAATATTACGTGATAAGGCATCTTCTAGAAAAGGCTGAGAAATTAAGATTTCTTCAACACAAGTGGCAATAGTCTTCATTTGTTAAATAATTAACGATTTGTGTAAAATTAGTATATTATTTTTAAATATTCACACAAAGTTTAAAATCGTTTTATTTTTGTGATTAAATTATTATAAATGAAAGTATTAAAATTTGGAGGAACTTCAGTTGGGAACATTAAAAATATAAAAAGTGTTACTAAAATTATTGCAGATGGTGAGAAAAAAATTGTGGTGCTTTCCGCAATGTCAGGTACTACCAATTCGCTAGTTGAAATAGCTAATTCTGTTGAAAATAAAAATATAGAAACTTCTAAAAAAATAATTTCAACGCTTTCAAAAAAATATAGACATGTACTAGATGAATTATTTGAAAATAGTATTCTAAAACAAGAAGTAAATAACTATGTAAGTGCAATTTTTAATAAATTAACAGCGTTAAGTACTCAAAATTATAGCAAGCTGTTATACAACAAAATTGTTGCACAAGGGGAGTTGCTTTCTACTTTCATTTTTACAAACTATTTAATTCAACAAGGAGTAAAAGCTCAATTATTACCAGCTTTAGAATTTATGCGAATTGACCGTTTAAACGAGCCGGATAATTTTTACATTCAACAAAATTTAAGCAGAATCATTAGAAATAACATACCGGCAGATATTTATATAACGCAAGGCTTTATTTGTTTGGATGCCGATGGAAATGTTGCAAATTTGCAAAGAGGAGGAAGTGATTACTCAGCAACTATTATTGGTGCAGCAGTACAGGCAGAAGAGGTTGAAATTTGGACAGATATTGATGGAATGCATAATAATGACCCAAGGCATGTAGAAGATACGCAAGCAATTTCAAATTTATCTTACGAAGAAGCAGCTGAATTAGCTTATTTTGGAGCCAGAATATTACATCCACAAACGGTAATGCCTGCCAGAACGGCCAATATTCCGGTTCGATTAAAACATACGATGCGTCCCGAACTTCAAGGAACTTTAATTAACAATAAAGTTACCGATGAAGGCATAAAAGCGATAGCCGCAAAAGATGGTATTACTGCCATTAAAATTAAATCGGCTAGAATGTTGTTGGCTTATGGGTTTTTGAAAAAGGTGTTTGAAATTTTCGAAAAATATGAAACACCTATCGATATGATTACTACTTCTGAAATTGCTGTATCCTTGACTATTGATAATATTACGTTTTTAGATTCCATTATTGAAGAATTAAAAAAGTTTTCAACGGTTGAAGTAGATCAAAATCAAAGTATAATTTGTTTAGTTGGGCATGCTATAGTAAACCATAATAAAACACATAATTTATTTAATGTACTACAAGACTTTTCTATTAGAATGATTTCTTATGGAGGAAGTGATAATAATATTTCGTTATTGGTAAATACAAAAGATAAAATAAAAGCACTTAAAAATTTAAATGGTTATGTTTTTGAAAATAGTTTAATTGCATAATTAGGTTTAAATTAAGTTAGTTAACTAAAAAAGTCCGTTTATAGCGGACTTTTTTTTAATTAAAACAAATCTTGTTTTTCAAGTTCTTTAATAAAATAGGAAGGATAAATGCCTGTTTTATTATAAAAAGCTTTGGAGAAAGATTCCGTATTGTTAAATCCAACTTCTGAGGCTATAGCTTTAATAGCATACTTTTTAAAAGTACTATCTTCTGTTAATTTTTTAATGCAGTAATTTATTCTTAAATCAGTAATATAATTGCTGAAGTTTTTATTCTTATAAAAATTTATAATTTTTGATAAATAATTAGAGTTAGTGTTTAATTTTTTTGCTAAAATAGTTAGGTTTATATGATTATCAATAAATTCATAATTTTGTTCAAAATCTTTTAAATCTTTTAAAATTTGTTCAATAATTTTGATGGAAACCCCTTGTATTTTAGTTATTTTTTTTGCTATATAAACTGGATTGGCGGCTGCTTTTATTTCTAACGTTAGTGCTTTAAATCGTTTTTTATATCGTTGTTGTTTTAAATAATAATTAAGACTAAAACTAAACAATATAATTATTAGAAAAGATAACCCAAAAATAAGTAAAGAAGATTTTTTTTTATGTTTATTCAAGTTTTTTATAATTTTTTCTTTTTCTAGTAGTAAGGCAGGTCTGTCGTATTTTTTTAATAAAGTTTCACTAATGTATTTTCTGTTATAATCAATAATACTATCCGCATAAAGTAACCTGTCAATATATTTCAACTGATTTTTAACGTTCTTTTGTTGTTTATAATAATTTAAAATATAGAATTGTATATCTCTAATTTCAGGAGTAACATCTTTAGATACATTATAAATAGAATCTGCTTTTTTAAAATTATAAAAAGCCAGTTTATCCTTAAAAAGCTTTTTATAGCTTAATGCTTTATAATAATAGTTATTAAGAAAACCATTTGCATTTTTTGTATAAGGAAAACTAATATCTAAATTTTTTATAGCTTTTTTATATTTCCCTTGATAATATTGGACAATTCCAAGTTGACCAATTAAAGGATAATAAAACAAAGAATCTTTACTGGCTAAACTTTCTTTTATTGCTTTGTTAACATATAGAATTGCAGAATCGCTTTGCTTTGTTAAGCAATAGGTATTAGATAAAGATATAATATTATTATAGTGTAGAAATTTAAAATTTTCAAATTTGTTTTTATCATTATTTAGTAGCGTTGTATTTTTTTTAAAAATGTTTTTGGCGTCGTTATAGTTTCCCCAAAACATTTTTAATTGCCCAATACCACTTTGAATATAATAAATTTGTTTTATGTTATTATTTTTACTCGCAAATTTTTGAGCTATTAAATAATTGTTCAATGATTTTTTGTAATTGCCTATCTCATAATAAATCATAGCTTTTATCATATACCCATAACTTGGATATACAAAATCTTCACTATTTCTAGTTAAGTTAATAATACTATCACAATAATTTAGGGTGGTTTTATAATTAGAATTTTTAGCAGATAATGAAGCTAATTGAGAATATCCATTTGCTATTTTAATAGTATCTTTTTCATTTTTAGCTTTATTTAAATAAGCATTTGCATAAATTTTAACTAAAGCGGTATTGGAATTAAATATATTAAAGTCTAAATATAATTCCTTATAACTTTTGTTTTTTAAAGAATCAGGTAGGTAAAATTTATGTTTTTGTGCGTAAATAGAAGAAAAATTCAGAAAAAAGATAGCTATAAATAATATTGTTTTGAATTGCTGAATAAAATAAAATAAGTTGATTTTAAAGGATTTATTTGCTTTTTCATTATTTAAATGAGCTATTTGGAAAACCAAAATTACAAAAAAAGAGTCTAGATTTATGAATATAGAGAGCTTTAATTTTTAAAAATGAAGTTAGTCAATTAGCTTTGACAAACGAATCGATAATACTACTTTAGTTGATTAAAGTATATAATAGTATTTAGAGGAAAATTGCATAAAAACTCAATTGAATTTCAATTGAGTTTTTTTTAAAGTTTAATTAATATTATGATTATGAGTTCATCAAATCTTCAATCTCTTCCACTTCAATAGGAATATTTCTCATTAAATTAAACGGTTCACCATTTTTTTGAACAACTACGTCATCTTCAATTCTAATACCCATATTTTCTTCTGGAATATAAATTCCTGGTTCCACAGTAAATACCATACTGGCTTCCATAGGTGTTTTTAAAGCACCATAATCATGCGTATCTAACCCCATATGATGGGATGTTCCATGCATAAAGTATTTTTTATAAGCAGGCCAATTTGGGTTTTCATTTTGTATATCGGCTTTATCAATTAATCCTAACCCTAATAATTCTGAGGACATTAATTTGCCAACTTCTTTTTGGTATTCCGCCCATAAAACCCCTGGTGCTAACATTTTTGTTGCTGCTATTTTTACGCGTAAAACAGCATTATAAACTGCTTTCTGTCTATCTGAGAATTTTCCATTAACAGGTATGGTTCTTGTCATGTCGCTTGAATAATTGGCATATTTAGCACCTACATCCATTAGCAACAAATCACCATCTTTACAAGTTTTGTTATTTTCAATGTAATGTAAAACACAAGCACTGTAACCAGAAGCAATTATAGGCGTATATGCAAACCCATCAGATCGATTTCTTAAAAAATCATGCATAAATTCCGCTTCAATTTCATATTCCATAATATCAGGTTTTACAAAGGGTAATATTCTTCTAAACCCTTTTTCAGTAATATTACATGCATGTTGAATAATGTCTAATTCTTCTTGTTCTTTAACACCACGTAAATTTTGTAAAATTTGATTACTCTTTTCCCATTTATGAGCAGGAAATTTTGCTTTACATTTTTTTATGAATCGATCTTCGCGAGATTCTAATTCTTCAGCTTGGCGATAATGTTCATTAGTGTTGAAATAAATAGTATCAGCTTCAGTCATTAAATCATAAAGCACTTTATCAAACTCTTGCAACCAGTACACGGTTTTTATGCCTGATACATTTGTTGCATCTTCTTTAGAATATTTTTCACCATACCAAATAGCAATATGATCATTAGTTTCGGTTAAAAATAAAATTTCTCTATGTTTAGGGTCTATAGCATCTGGGAATAAAAGTAAAATACTTTCTTCTTGATCAATGCCACTTAAATAAAAAATATCTCTATGTTGTTCAAAAGGCAAAGTACTATCAGCTCCTGTTGTAAAAACATCATTAGAGTTAAAAACAGCAATAGATTTTGATTTCATTTGAGTAGTAAACTTTGCTCTGTTTTTTATAAAAAGTTTATTGTTTATTGGATCGTATTTCATAATAATTCAGTTTATATTATTGATTTTTGCAAGTGTAATAAATTATAAATCAGTTAAAATTTCACGTTTAAAGTAACATCATTTTATTAAAAATAAACAAAATGACAATTATTTGTAACAAAGTTATAAATTTGTTAACAACCAATCTAATAATCAAAAGTTATTTATGAGAAAAATTAACACTTTAATTATTGCGTTTTTAATTACTATTAATTTTATAGCGCAAAATAAACCAGCCTATAAATTATACAATGCTAACGGACATAAAGTTTCGTACAAACATATGGTTAAGAAGTTGAGTAAAGCAAACATTGTTTTGTTTGGTGAATATCATGACAATCCAATTATTCATTGGTTACAATATGAAATTACAGTTGATTTAAATAAACTAAAAAATTTAACATTAGGTGCGGAAATGTTTGAAGCGGATAATCAAATACCGTTAAATAAGTATCTATTGGACTCTATTAACCAAAAGGGATTAGACACACTTTTAAGGTTATGGAGGAACTATAAAACAGATTATAAACCATTGGTTGATTTTGCTAAAAAAAACAAATTAAATTTTAGTGCTACTAACGTTCCACGACGTTATGCCAGAAAAGTATATAAAGATGGGTTTGAAATTTTAAATAAACTTTCTGATAGTGAAAAATCATGGATTGCTCCGTTGCCAATTAAATACGATGCAACTTTATCAGGTTATATGAAATTTAAAGAAATGTTGGGAAGTCACGCAACGGATAATTCGCCTAAAGCACAAGCGTTAAAAGATGCTACAATGGCTTATTTTATTCTTAAAAATAGAGAAAACAGTAAATTATTTATACATTACAACGGTTCTTATCATTCTGATAATTTTGAAGGAATTTATTGGTATTTAAAAAAAGAAAAACCACAACTTAATATTAAAACAATTAGTGTAGTTGAACAACAAAAGGTTAAAAAATTTAATAAAGAAAATAAGAATTTAGCAAATTTTATTATAGTGGTGGATGAATCTATGACTAAAACGTATTGATTTTTTTGATATGAAAACTATAGAATTAAATTGTAATACATTCTAATATTTTTAGTATTTTCGAAATTACTATTAATTAAAAAAAAATACAGTTGTCTAATCTGTTTTATGAAAACGAATATGTTTTCAATGTTTTATTTGAAGCAGTAGCAGAAGGTGTTGTGGTAGTTGATGAAAATCAGACTATTGTGATTACAAATACTGCTGCTGAAAAAATGTTTGGTTACTCTAAAAAAGAGTTGATTCAGAAACCATTAAGTATTTTAATTCCTCAAAACTTTCATAACACACACACTTCTCATTTTAAAAAATACTATCAAAACCCATCTCAAAAACAAATGGGTCAAAATCGCAATTTGTATGGTGCACATAAAAATGGAAAAAAAATACCTGTAGAAGTTGGGCTAAATCCGTTTGAGTTTAATAATAAAAAATATGTAATGTCTATGATTGTTGACATCACTATAAGAAAAGAAGCTGAACAAAAAATAGTTAATTTAAACTTAGAATTAGAACAAAAAATTGATATTAGAACTAACGAGCTTCACAATACGGTTGGTAATTTAAAAGAAGAAATTAAAAAAAGAACAAGAGCCGAGACTAAGCTGAAAAAAGCTTTAAAAAAAGAAAAAGAACTTAATGAACTTAAAACTAAATTTTTGTCACTAGTTTCTCATGAGTTTAAAACACCTTTAAGTGGAATTTTAAATGCCGCTATTTTAATTGGTAAATACACAAAAACCGAAATGCAACCTAATAGGGAAAAGCATTTATTTACTATAAAAAATAAAGTAGATTACTTAAATAGAATTTTAACCGAATTTTTATCTATTGAGCGGTTAGATTCGGGAAAGGTAAATTATAAATTAAGTCATTTTAAACTAAGTAAAGTAGTAAATGAAGTTATTTATAATGCTAATTTATTACTAAAAGGAGGACAACGAATTATTTATCCAAAAAACATCGACGAAATAGATTTATATCACGATGAAAAAATAATAGAAATAATTATGTCTAATTTATTGCATAATGCTATTAAATATTCATCAGAAAATAGCGTTACTGAAATTGAAATTAAGTTAAAAAATGATTGGTTAACAATACAAGTTAAAGATGAAGGAATTGGAATCCCAGTAGAAGAGCAAAATCATATTTTTGAACGCTATTTTAGGGCTGAAAATGTACTTACTCTCGAAGGTACAGGCATTGGATTAAATATAGTAAAAGGACATGTAGAAAAATTTGGAGGAGATATTTCATTTCAGAGCGCTAAAAATATAGGAACCACTTTTACCGTAAAATTACCATTAATTATAGAATCATGAGAAGAATATTATTAATTGAAGACGATACAACTTTACGAGAAACAACTGCAGAAATTCTTGAATTAGAAAATTATGAAGTGGTTACCGCTGCTGATGGTAAAAAGGGTATTGAATTGGCAATGTTAGTACAGCCTGATTTAATTATTTGCGATATCATGATGCCTGAAATGGATGGCTATCAAGTTTTAGAAATTTTATCTTCTAAAGAGAAGACTAAGCGTATTCCATTTATTTTTATGTCAGCAAAAACTGAGATAACAGAAGTACGCAAAGGAATGGATTTAGGAGCGGATGATTATTTAACTAAACCTGTAAGTGAAGAATTATTAATTAGTGCTATAGAAAGTAGATTAGCAAAAGCAGCATTATTAAATGAAAATGAACATCAAAAAGAAAACTCAAAAAAAGGTAAAGACAATTATAATAATATAGATACTATTGATGATCTTAAAAATTATTTTTGCGATTTTGGCATTACTAAAATATTTGAAAAAGGAGAGTTAATATATAGAGAAGGACAGTTTTGTAACAATGTTTATTTAATTTATAAAGGCAATGTTAAAAGTTTTAAAACCGATGAATTTGGTAAAGAACTTATTTTAAATATTTATAATGATGATGATTTTTTTGGTCTTTCAATAGCTTCAGATAATACGCCTAATTATGAGGCAACTATGGCAATGGAAAAATTAGAGGTGGTTTATATTACAAAAAGCACTCTGGTTTCTATTTTAGAAAAAAACCACTCATTATATTTACAAATATTGAAATTTATTAATGAAAATTTAATAGAAGTTAAGGAACAATTAATGCAGATGGCATACAGCTCTATTCGAAGAAAAACAGCCAAAACTATAATAAAATTTGCTAATAAAATGAGTTATAAGCCAACGGATAATATTAATATTTCTCGTCGCGATTTAGCTAGTGTTGCAGGGGTTGCAACCGAAAGCTTAATTAGAACGCTTACTAATTTTAAAAAAGAAGGCATTTTAGAAATAGAAGGAAGAAATATTAGGATTCTTAATCTTCAAAAATTAGAAGCCATAAAATAACTTCTGTCTAAATACAATTTAAGTTGTAATAATACTGATTTCTGTCATATAATCTTAAAATGGCTTTCTATATGTTTGTACGTTATTAGTACACATGAAAAACATTTTAATATTAACCGATTTTTCTTATAACTCTTGGAATTCAATTGTTTACGCACTGGATCTCTTTAAAGATAAAACCATTCATTTTTTTATCTTTAAGGCAGTGAGTGTGAGTAAGGCAGATGAATATTTGAATATAGAAAATTCTAATGAAGAGTTTGAGCTAATATTAAACAAAATAAAAAATGCTGACATTAATAAAAAACACTCCATTAATATTATTAAAGATGATAGAAATGTAATTACCGCTACTAAAGAAATTTTAAAAGAAAGCAACATTGATTTAATTATTGTTGGCACAAATGATTTAACATCAAAAAATATTAAAAATAACAATCATATTTCGGAAGAATTGATAACAAAAGTGCCGTGTGATATTTTGGTAGTTCCAAATACTGCAAGCTATTCAGGATATAATCAAATAGTGTTTACTACAGAATTTACTAACTTTTTAGAAGCAAAACTAACTTACAATTTACTGAATTATGAACCTTTTAAAAAATCACTATTCAGGTTTTTATACCTTACCAAAAAAGAAAAATCTTTAAATAAAGATCAGCAATGGAATAAAGAAACATTGCATGATTATTTTAAGAATGTTCCTCATAGCTTTCATGAAAAATTCAGTAATAATTTAGCAGTTTCTTTAGATGAATTTGTAAAAGACATTAATGCGGATTTAATAATTACAGCAGCAAAAAACCTTAATTTAATTGAACAATTAATATTTAGACCAAACAGTTCAAATCTAAATTACACTAATAAAACTCCCTTTTTGGTGCTAAATCAAAATAATATTTAATGTAAATACTAAAATAATCAATTTGATTATTTTAAATTTGAAGAATAAGCATAATAATAACCGTTTTATTTCTTCAAAAATGAAAAAAATATTCTTTCTAATTTCTATTTTCTTCCTGGTTTTTAATAGTAATGCACAAACCAATATCATTCAAAATGTTCCATTTACCAATATAGGTCCAACCATAATGAGTGGAAGAATTGTGGCTGTAGCAATTAATCCGGATCAAACTACTGAATTTTATGCCGCTTATGCATCTGGAGGATTATGGTACACTAATAATAATGGAACAACTTTTACTTGTGTTACCAATAATGCACCTACTCAGAATATGGGGGCAATTGCAGTAGATTGGGAAAATGGCACAATTTGGGTAGGAACTGGGGAAAGTAATTCATCACGATCTTCTTATGCGGGTATTGGCGTTTTAAAAAGTAATGATAAAGGTAAAACTTGGCAAAATGTTGGCTTGAAAAATTCGCATCATATAGGTAAAATAATCATCAATAAAAATAATCCAAGTGAAGTAATAGTTGGTGTAATAGGTCATTTATACACTCCAAACAAAGAACGAGGGATTTTTAAAACTCTAGATGGAGGCAAAACTTGGAAAAAAGTTTTATTTATTAATGAAAATACGGGAATAATTGATATTAGTGAATCTCCAACAAATCCCGCTATTTTATATGCAGCTTCTTGGGAACGAGAACGAAAAGCATGGAATTTTAAAGGAAGTGGTAAAAATTCAGCAATTTATAAAAGTACAAATGCAGGAAATACGTGGAAAAAAATGAGCACTAAAAAAAGTGGTTTTCCTACTGGTAAAGGAGTTGGACGAATTGGTTTAGCAACTTTTAATGATATTATTGTGTATGCTTTATTAGATAATCAAAATTTACGCCCGACTACTGAAAAAAAGAAAAAAACAGGTTTGCAAAAAGATGATTTTAAAAAAATGACTAAAGAAGAATTTTTAAAATTGGATAACAAAAAACTTACTAATTATTTAAAGGATAACGATTTTGATAAAAAATATACAGCAACCTTAGTTAAAGAAGAAATCAAAAAAGATGAAATTATTCCAAAAGATTTAGCTAATTATTTAGAAGATGCTAATTATGTTTTGTTAAATTCTGAAGTTGTTGGTGCGGAACTATACAAATCGGTAAATGGAGGTAAAACTTGGGAAAAAACGCATAAAAATTATTTAGATGATGTGTATAGTTCGTATGGCTATTATTTTGGAACCATTGCAGTAAATACCGCTAACCAAAATAACGTTTACATTGCTGGTGTTCCTTTATTAAAATCTGAAGATGGAGGAAAAACGTTTAAATCTTTAAATAAAGAAAATGTACATGCCGATCATCATGTTATTTGGGTGGATGCTAATTTAAAAGGACATTTAATTGATGGGAACGATGGTGGAATTAATATTAGTTATGACGATGGTGAAAACTGGATTAAAAATAACGCTCCGTCTGTTGGGCAGTTTTATTCAGTGAATGTGGATGCTAAAAAACCCTATAATGTTTATGGAGGTTTGCAAGACAATGGTGTTTGGTATGGGTCAAGTAATTATAAAGCATCTAAACGTTGGGAAAGCACTGGAAGTTATCCTTATAAAATGATTGGTGGTGGTGATGGTATGCAAGTACAAATTGATAGCAGAGATAATAATATTGTTTATGCAGGTTCTCAATTTGGGTATTATTACCGAAAAAATTTGCAAACCAACAAACGCTTGGAGATTCATCCTAAACATGAGTTAGGCGATACGCCTTATCGTTATAATTGGCAAACTCCTATTTTATTATCACCTCATAATCAAGATATTTTATATATGGGAACTAATAAATTGTTACGTTCTATGGATAAAGGAGAAACTTTTGAGGTCATTTCTAAAGACTTAACAACAGGAGGCAAAAAAGGAAACGTTCCTTTTGGTACAATAACAACCGTTTCTGAAAGTCCTTTTCAATTCGGGTTAATTTATACTGGAAGTGATGATGGCTACGTTCAGTTAACTGAAGACGGAGGGGGTTCTTGGCAACGAATTTCGGATAGTTTCCCTCAAAATTTATGGGTTAGCCGGGTAATTGCTTCACAACATGAAAAAAATAGAGTTTACGTAACCTTAAATGGTTATAGAAATGATGATTTTAAACCTTATGTGTTTGTAAGTGAAAATAAAGGAAAATCGTGGAAAAAAATTCAAAGTAACCTGCCAAGCTCAGCTATAAATGTAATTAAAGAAGATCCAACCGATGAAAAAATATTGTACGTTGGTACGGATAAAGGAGTTTATGTTTCTTTTAATAAAGGTGAAAACTGGCAACAGTTCACAATGAATTTACCTATAGTTCCTGTGCACGATTTGGTAATTCAAAAAGAAGCAAAAGATTTAATAGTAGGAACGCACGGACGATCTATTTACAAGGCTAATATTGCTCCGTTGCAAAAATTTAAAGAAATAGAAAATAAAGATATAGTAGTTTTTAAAATACCAGCTATTAAATATTCATCAAGTTGGGGTAGTGCTTGGAATAAATGGTTACAACCAACTACACCAAAACTAACAATACCGTTTTATGTTGAAAAAGAAGGAATTTATACCGTTGAAATTTTATCAAACGATAAAACACTTCTTAAAAAATATACCACTGTAGCAAGTATTGGATTTAATTACACGGATTATGATTTGAGTATTTCTGAAAAAATAGTGAATACCTATTTTACAAAAAATGATATTGAAGTAAAAAAGGCTAAAAATGATACCTATTATTTACCAAAAGGGAATTATATAATTAAAATTCTAGATCCTATAAAAAGTGCAGAGAATTCTTTTGAAATAAAATAAATTAGTTTTTAAATGTAAAAAAGGCCTGTCTAAAAAATGTTTCAACTGTCATTTTGAGCGCAGTCGAAAAATCTTATTTATCTAATTATAAGTAATTTGATTATTATGAGATTCTTCATTTTCATTCAGAATGACACTTTTCAGAAAACCTCTTTTTTGTAATTAACGTGAGTTCGCTATAAGTAAAATGTTACAAGTTCTTGATTTATTGCGTTTTAAATTGTAATGTCATTCCTGAGAAGGCAGGAATCTAAACTCATCATACTTATGGATTCCTGCCTCCGCAGGAATGACATCCGTTTTTACTATAGAATTCATAGATAACTAATAATCAGAAGTTTTTATATCGAACTCAGGTTAATTAATATTTTAACTCTTCTTGCTTTTTAAAAGGCGATAATTTTAAATCTGTTACAGATTTTTGATAATTCACCCAATCTGTTTCATAAAATTTATTGATTTTAGAAACTACATCTCCAACTTTTTTATTAGCGTTTTTAACTAAAGTTATTTCAGTTGGCCCAGGTTTTTGCAATAAAGAATTTACGTAACCACTTGCCATATATAAATATGAAATATTACTAGGAAATTCCGTTGCAGTTATACCTTGTCGTTTGTCTTCTTTGCCAAGCATATCATCAAGCAATCCATCAATTTCTTTTAGAATTTTGGCATGTGTTTTCAATAAATCTTTAAATTTTTCTTTTTTATGCTGTGCTTTAATTCTTTTTTCATAATCTTCTACAATTTCCTTAGACCCAAGTAGGCGTTGTATTGCTTCTCCTGCAACTCCTAATTTAGTATCCAATTGTTTTAATAAATGGTACTTACTTTGTAAAACATCCATAGGTATTTTAACTCTAGGATCATAAGCTACTGTTATTTTTGATGTTGCTGTTTGGTTTCCAAGATGAAGTTTTATAGTATAGTTGCCTGGTAAAACGATTACTCCTGAAGGTAGGTTACTGTTTTTTTTAACTTTTTTTCTTGATGGTCCTCGGCTACCATTTTCTTCAAAATGCCAATACATTCGGTTTACGCCATTTTCTTTAGGAACCTTATTTTTGATACTTCTAATCAGTTCATTTTTAGCATTAAAAACTTGAAACAAAATAGAATCAAATTTCACCGCTGGTTTATCTGATTTTACAGAAGTTGATTTATCTTCTTTTTTTAACTTCTTTTTATTTTTAGTTAAAGGATTACTTTCTTTTTTAATTTCAGGTTTGTTTATGCTATAGGTTATCATAACGCCTTTTTTTCTATTATCACCATTAAAAATAGCATTTGCACCAAAACGTGTTCCTGAAGGCTGTTGGTTTTGAGTGATAAATGCTTTAGGAGGTGTAAATAAATACAACGGTTTATTTAATAGTTGATCTCCTTCTTTATTAGCTAAAGCTCTAAATGGACGAATATCGTCTAAAATGTAAATTGCCCGTCCAAAAGTACCAATAACTAAATCTTGTTCTCTAGGTTGGATTACTAAATCCATAGTGGAAACCGTTGGATAGTTTTGAGTCCATTTTGTCCAAGTTTTCCCTTGATCAATACTGATATACAATCCGAATTCGGTCCCTAAAAAAAGTAATTTAGGTTCTTCAATATCTTGTATAATTGCATGGGTATAACCAAAAGACTCTGGTTTGTCTTTTAATATATTTTCCCAAGTTTTTCCATAATCACGTGTTCTAAACAAGTAAGGCTTAAAGTCAAATTGTCTATAATTATTTACTACAACATAAGCTTCTCCTTTGTTAAATTTTGAAGCTCTTATTTGTGGAACCCAACTTCCTTTAGGCATTCCTTTTATATTTTTGGCAACATTTGTCCAAGTTTTTCCACCATCTAGAGTTAGCTGAATGTTTCCATCATCTGTACCAACCCAAATTAAATTTTCATCTAAAGTACTTGGCTCAATAGTTAAAATAGTACAATGGTTTTCGGCTCCTGTAGCATCCATAGTTAATCCACCACTTTCAAATTGTTTTTGATGGTCTTTATTATTCGTGGTTAAATCTGGAGAAATGATTTGCCAAGTATAACCTTCATCGGTAGATTTATGAACGAACTGACTTCCAAAATAAAGTGTTTTTTTATCGATAGGATTTATTGCAATAGCAGCATTCCAATTAAAACGAAGTTTTACATCAGGATTTGGATGAGTTGGACGAATCATTTTTACATAGCCTGTTTTTTTGTTGTACCTGCCAACATATCCTTCTTGTGACATTGCATAACCATATTGTGAATTAGAAGGGTCAGGAATAACATCAAAACCGTCACCAAACATAAGTTCTTGCCAATAAGAATTCCGAATTCCTTGAGATTTTAAAACATAAGCAGGTCCACTCCAAGAGCCATTATCTTGCATTCCGCCATAAACATTATATGGGAAATCGTTATCTACATTAATATGATAAAATTGACCTACTGGTAAATTTTCAACAAAACGCCATGTTTTTCCTTTGTTGTGAGTAATATTTAATCCGCCATCGTTTCCATCCATCATAAAAGAAGGATCTTTAGGATGAATCCACCAAGCATGATGATCAGGATGAACTCCTTTTGAAGTCTTATAAGCAGGCATTAATTGATTAAAGGATTTTCCGCCGTCAACGCTAACATTCACATAAGTAAAAATAGAGTAAAGTCTATTTTCATTAATTGGATCTACATAAATATGGGAATAATAAAAAGGTCTGTTTCCAATTCCTCCTTTACCTCTTCCACTTGATTTGTCATTTACCTTTTTCCAATTTTCACCACCATCTTCTGATTTATACAGCGCATTTTTTTTAGCTTCCACCAAGGCATAAGCAATTTTTGAGTTACTCGGAGCTATTGCTAACCCAATTCTTCCTAAATTACCTTCTGGCAATCCATTTTTATCAGTTAGTTTTTTCCAGTTTTCACCACCATCATACGTTAAATAAATTCCGGAACCTTTTCCGCCAGAAGTAAAAGTCCATGGTTTTCGTTGATGTTCCCACATAGCAGCCAATAATTTATTTGGATTATTTGGGTCAACCACCAAATCGGCACAACCGGTTTTATTGTTTACAAATAATGATTTGCTCCATGTTTTACCGCCATCTACGGTTTTAAATACACCACGCTCAGGGTGTTCCCCCCAAGAAGAGCCAATAGCACCAACATAAACAATATTAGGATTGGTTTTGTCTATTATAATTTTTTGAATGTTTCGTGTTTTTTTTAATCCAACCAACTTCCAAGTTTTGCCTGCATCTAAACTTTTGTACAAACCAAAACCACCGGAAACGCTATTTCTTGGGTTTCCTTCTCCAGTACCAACCCAAATCACGTCTGGGTTACTTTGCTGAATAGCAATTGCACCAATAGACATTGGTCCGTATTTATCAAAAATTGGTTTCCAATCAACACCTCCACTTTCCGATTTCCATAAACCTCCAGAAGCAGAACCAACATACATAATATCGGGATTATTTGTTACTACATCTATAGCTGTAATCCTGCCACTCATACCCGCTGGTCCAATAGCACGGGTTTTAATGTCCTTAAATTTTGATATATCAAATTGTTGTCCAAAAAGTGAGATAGAAAATACTATTAAAAGGAAAGTGATTTTTTTCATAATCGAATAGTTTGAGTAAGTTTTTTACGAATGTATTAATTTTTGAAGAAATTATTTTAAAATCATTCTAAATAGTAATATAAACCTTAAAATATCTTTTTTTGCGAATAAGTAAATAGTATATTTGTTACCCTCAAAAAGTATAATAATATGAACAAATTTTTATCTTCATCAATAGGAAGAAAAGTTGCCATGGCGCTTTCGGCACTCTTCCTAATTATTTTCTTAATCATTCATTTAGCGGTAAACTTAACTTCTTTATTTAGTGCAGCTATTTTTAATGAAGCTTCGCATTTTATGGGAACCAATCCCTTAATACAATTTATTATGCAGCCTATACTAATGTTTGGTGTTGTATTTCATTTTGTGATGGGGTTTGTTTTAGAAATAAAGAATAAAAGTGCACGATCAGTAGGTTATGTTAATTATAAAGGAGCTGCCAACGCAAATTGGATGTCAAGAAATATGGTTTTTTCTGGCGCTGTAATTTTAATTTTTTTAGCAATTCACTTTTTAGATTTCTGGATTCCTGAAATGAAATACAGGTATGTTGAATTTTTACCCTCTGACCCAAATCGTTATTTTACAGAATTACAAGAAAAATTTTCTGAGACATGGAGAGTTAGCTTGTATGTGCTTGGGTTTGTGTTTTTAGCATTACACTTATTACACGGATTTCAATCATCATTTCAATCTATGGGTTGGAACAGATATCAAAAATGTATTAAAACAACAGGTAAAATTTATGCAATTGTTATTCCATTAGGATTTATAATCATAGCACTTTATCATTATTTTAACCATTAATCTTATAAAAAATGACTTTAAACTCAAGAATTCCGAAAGGTCCAATAAAAGATAAATGGACAACTTATAAAGACAATATAAATCTGGTTAATCCAGCGAATAAAAGAAATATAGACATTATAGTAATTGGTACAGGATTGGCCGGTGGGTCAGCTGCTGCAACTTTGGCTGAATTAGGATATAATGTAAAAGCATTCGCTTATCAAGATTCACCAAGAAGAGCACATTCAATTGCTGCTCAAGGTGGAATAAACGCTGCTAAAAATTATATGGGCGATGGCGATTCTAACTATCGTTTATTTTATGATACTGTAAAAGGTGGTGATTATCGTTCACGTGAATCAAACGTTTATCGTTTGGCAGAAGTTTCAGGTAATATTATTGATCAGTGTGTTGCTCAAGGGGTTCCTTTTGCACGTGATTATGGCGGATTATTAGACAACCGTTCATTTGGAGGTGTATTGGTTTCTAGAACATTTTATGCTAAAGGACAAACAGGACAACAATTATTATTAGGTGCTTATTCAGCAATGAATCGTCAAATAGCTCGTGGTAAAATAGATATGTATAATCGCCACGAGATGTTAGATGTGGTAACTGTTGATGGAAAAGCAAGAGGAATTATTGCAAGAAATTTGGTGACAGGTGAGCTTGAGCGTCATTCGGCTCATGCAGTAGTAATTGCTTCCGGAGGATATGGAAATGTATATTACCTTTCAACAAATGCCATGGGTTCTAATGCAACAGCAGCTTGGAAAATTCATAAAAGAGGAGCTTATTTTGCAAACCCTTGTTTTACACAAATTCATCCAACTTGTATTCCACGTTCTGGAGATCATCAATCTAAATTAACATTGATGTCAGAATCATTGCGTAATGATGGTAGAATTTGGGTTCCTAAAAATTTAGAAGACGCAAAAGCAATTCAACAAAAGAAATTAAAGCCAACGGAAATTTCTGAAGAAAACAGAGATTACTATTTAGAAAGAAGATATCCTGCTTTTGGTAATTTAGTTCCACGTGACGTTGCATCAAGAGCCGCAAAAGAACGTTGTGATGCTGGTTTTGGTGTTAATGCAACTGGAGAGGCTGTTTACTTAGATTTTGCTTCAGCAATTGAACGTTACGGTAAAGAAAAAGCTAAAATACACGGGTTACACAATCCTTCAAAAGAAGAAATTATAAAATTAGGTGAAGCTGTTATCGAAGAAAAATATGGCAACTTGTTCCAAATGTATGAGAAAATTGTAGATGAAAATCCATACAAAACACCAATGATGATTTATCCTGCAACACACTACACAATGGGTGGTGTTTGGGTGGATTATAATTTAATGACAACAGTTCCTGGTTTGTATTGTATCGGAGAATCTAACTTCTCAGATCACGGTGCGAATCGTTTGGGAGCTTCAGCTTTAATGCAAGGTTTGGCTGATGGTTATTTTGTGTTACCTTACACAATTGGCGATTATTTAGCTAATGAAATTAGAACAGGTAAAATTCCAACGAACTCACCTGAATTTGATGAAGTTGAAAAAGAAGTAAAAGAACGTTTAGAATTTTTCATTAATAATAAAGGAACACATTCAGTAGACTATTTCCATAAAAAATTAGGAAAAATAATGTGGAATAAGGTTGGAATGTCTAGAAATGCGGAAGGTTTAAAAGAAGCGATTAAAGAAATTCAAGAAATAAGAGAAGATTTTTGGAAAAATGTAAAAGTCCCTGGAAACTTGAATGATTTAAATCCTGAATTAGAAAAAGCAGGACGTGTAGCTGATTTCTTAGAACTAGGTGAGCTTTTTGCTAAAGACGCTTTAGAAAGAAATGAATCGTGTGGAGGACATTATAGAGAAGAATATCAAACTCCAGAAGGAGAGGCTTTACGTGATGATAAAAACTTTGCCTATGTTTCCGCTTGGGAATATACAGGTAAGCCTAGTGAAGCTATTTTACATAAAGAACAATTAGAATTTAAAGATATCGAATTAAAAACTCGTTCATATAAATAATAATAGTATTGAGATATTAGAAGTGACTATTTAGGAATTCTCACTTCTTAATTCTCACTACTCAATACTAAAAAAAATGAATTTAACGTTAAAAATTTGGAGACAAAAAGGTCCACAAGATAAAGGTGGAATGGTAACCTATAAAGTAACTGATATTTCAGAACACATGTCGTTTTTAGAAATGATGGATGTACTAAACGAAAGTCTAGTTGCCAAAGATGAAGAACCGGTTGCGTTTGACCATGATTGTAGAGAAGGTATCTGCGGAATGTGTTCATTACACATTAATGGAGAGTCTCACGGACCAGATAGAAGTATTACAACGTGTCAGTTACATATGCGTATGTTTAAAGATGGTGAAACTATTACTATTGAACCTTGGAGAGCAAAAGCATTTCCGGTAATTAAAGATTTAATTGTAGATCGTACTGCATTTGAACGTATTCAACAAGCAGGCGGGTATATTTCTGTAAATACATCAGGAAATACACAAGACGCCAATGCTATTCCTATTTCTAAACACAATGCGGATTCAGCAATGGATGCTGCTTCTTGTATTGGTTGTGGTGCTTGTGTGGCAACTTGTAAAAATGCCAGCGCTATGTTGTTTGTTTCAGCAAAAGTTTCTCAATTTGCGTTGTTACCTCAAGGAAAAGTTGAAGCTACGGAACGCGTTTTAAATATGGTAAAACAAATGGACGAAGAAGGTTTTGGTAACTGTACCAATACAGGTGCCTGTGAAGTCGAATGCCCAAAAGGAATTTCAATCGAAAACATTGCACGGATGAATCGTGAATATTTAAAATCGTCTATTTAATAGTAATCATTTTTTATCGATATTTAAAAGAGGCTGTCTGAAAAATGTCATTCTGGATGAAAATGAAGAATCTTATAATAATCAAATTACTGATAATTAGATAGATAATATTTTTTGACTGCGCTCAAAATGACAATTGAAAGATTTTTTAGACAGCCTTTTTTTATTTTATAATTAAATAGATAATACCTGCAATTATAAAAATTAGGATAATTATTAAGTATTGCCAAAAATCAATAAAATAAGGAGCATATTTTTTCCAGCGTTTTTTTATAGTCATTTTAAAAATGGTTTAAAATGGCAAGTTAGCTAAATCTAGATTTCCACCAGACAAAATAACTCCTACCTTTTTATTTTTAAAGGTTTCTTTTTGTTTTAAAATAGCTGCAAAAGCTACTGCAGAGGAAGGTTCAATCACAATTTTTAGACGTTCCCAAATTAATTTCATAGCAGTTATTATTTCATTTTCCGAAACACATATAATTTCCGAAATATAGTTTTGAATAATTGGAAAAGTGTTACTTCCTAATTGTGTTCTTAATCCATCTGCAATGGTGTTGGTGGTTTTGTTACTTTCAATTTTTCCACTTTTTAATGAACGAAATGCATCATTAGCTTCATTAGGCTCTCCTGCATAAATCTTGCATTCTTTTCCAAAGAAATGAGTAGCTAATGCTGTTCCACTTAGTAAACCTCCTCCGCCAACTGGTGCAATTATAGCTTCCAAATCGGGTTGTTTATTTAATAATTCTAAGGCAGCAGTTCCTTGCCCAATAATCACAGGAATATCATTTGATGGATGAATAAATGTAGCTTTTTTTTCTATTACAACTTCGTCTGCTTTTAACTCTCTGGCAATTGGTGTAGAATCACTTTCAATTATAATTCCTCCATAACCTAAAACAGCTTCTTTTTTAACTTGTGGTGCATTTTTTGGCATAACAATATAAGCTGTAATCCCTAACATTTTTGCAGATAATGCTACCGCTTGCGCAAAATTACCAGAAGAATGCGTTACTACACCTTTTGCTTTTTGAACATCAGAGAGTTGAAGTATCGTATTTAAAGCTCCACGCATTTTAAAAGCACCCATTTTTTGAAAGTTTTCACATTTAAAATAAATTTCTGAACCTGAAATTTCATTTAATAAATGAGAGGTTAAAACAGGGGTATTATGAATATATGGGGTAATTCGTTGATGGGCTTTAATTAATTCTTTTTTATAGTTCATTAAAATTTAATTTGTAATTAAAAGTACTATTAATTTCATTTAAAGCTTTATTTTTGAGAGTTAAATTCAGTTTTATGAATAGAAATAATTTAAATATAAGCTCAAAATTACCAAATAGTAAAATAAGCATTTTTGCGATAATGAGTGGTTTAGCAACTAAAGAAAATGCGCTTAATTTATCACAAGGATTTCCCGATTTTAAAAGTGATGCACATCTTATCGAATTAGTAAATAAAGCGATGGTAAATGGATATAATCAATATGCACCAATGCCAGGGGTTTTTAGTTTACGAGAAGTAATTGCAGAAAAGGTTGAAAAATTATACCAAGCAAAATATAATCCAGATACTGAAATTACTATTACAGCTGGCGGAACTCAAGCAATTTTCACCGCAATAACTGCTACTATTAAAAAAGATGATGAAGTAATTATTTTTAAACCTGCATATGATTGTTATGAGCCAACGGTTGAATTAGTTGGCGGAAAACCAATAGCTGTGCAATTAGATCCTGAAAGTTTTAAAATTAACTGGGATGAAGTTAAAAACTTAATAAACGGCAAAACGAAAATGGTGATTATTAATTCACCTCATAATCCTTCAGGTAAAGTATTATCTAAAGAAGATATGCAACAATTGGCAAATCTTTTAAAAAACACCAATATTTTATTAATAAGTGATGAGGTTTATGAGCATATTATTTTTGATAATCAGAAGCATGAATCTGCTTGTTTGTATCCTGATTTAAAGGAGCGAACTTTTATTATTGCATCCTTCGGAAAAACATTTCATAATACTGGTTGGAAAATGGGTTATTGTGTAGCTCCTGCACATTTAACCGCCGAATTTAGAAAAGTACATCAATTTAATGTGTTTTGTGTAAATCATCCTATTCAAATTGCATTGACAACCTATCTTAAAAACGAACAACATTATTTAAACTTAGGGAATTTTTATCAACAAAAAAGAGATTTCTTTTTGAATTTAATGAAAGCATCTCGATTTGAATTTATACCTTCCACCGGAACCTATTTTCAATTATTAAATTATAAAAACATTACCAATGAGACAGATGTTGATTTTGCTAAAAGATTAACTGTTGAAAATAAGATAGCAACCATACCAATATCCGTTTTTAATGAACAAAATTTGGATACCAAAGTATTGCGAGTATGTTTTGCTAAATCAGAAGAAACGTTACAAAAAGCAGCTGAAATATTATGCAAAATTTAAAAATAGCGTTTATCCAATCCAATTTAGTTTGGCATAATGCAGAAGAAAACCGAAAAATATTTACCCAGAAAATAAATCTTATTTCTGAAGAAGTTGACCTAATTATTTTACCAGAAATGTTTACTACAGGATTTAGTATGCATCCTGAAAATATTTCGGAAACCATGGATGGCAAAACAGTTAATTGGATGCGAGATTTAGCTTCTTTAAAAAATACAGCTATTACAGGAAGCGTTGTTATTAAAGAGGGCGATAATTATTATAATCGATTGTTATTTGTGCATCCATCTGGTGAAATTAATCAATACAACAAACGGCATTTATTTAGTTTGGCAGGAGAGCATAAAGTGTATAAAGCTGGAGTTGAAAAAGAGATAATTAATTTTAAAGGATGGAAAATTTGTCCACAAATTTGTTACGATTTGCGTTTTCCAGCTTTTGCAAGAAACACGGAAGATTATGATTTTCTATTTTACGTGGCAAATTGGCCAAAACAACGAATAAATGCTTGGGATACCTTGTTAAAAGCAAGAGCTATTGAAAATATGAGTTATGTTATTGGTGTTAATCGAGTAGGAAAAGATGCTAATAATTTTGAATATAGTGGTCATTCGGCAGCCTTTGATGGTTTAGGAGAAACCATTGCAAATACAACTCCTTTTGAAGAAGAAACTACTATAGTGACTCTAAATAAAAAGAAGTTGTTAGTTTTGCGAGAAAAATTAAATTTTTTATCAGATAGAGATACATTTAAATTGTAACTGCTGATTTTATTTCAGTTTCAACTTTCTTAAAAAGCGCATTAAATTCCATAGAACTAGCTTTTATTGGCTGGTGAACATCAAAGGTTAAATGCACTCCAATTTGCATAGGGAATCCGCCATATTTTAAAAACTTCCAAGAGTTATTGATAGTTATGGGCACAACATAAGCAGACGGTGCACTTTTCACCAACATTTTAACGCCGTTTTCAGAAAATCGTTTAGGAACACCATCTCGGCTTCTAGTTCCTTCTGGAAAAATAACAGCTGAATACTTATTTTTTTCAATGTATTTTCCAAAATTTAAAATAGCGGCAATAGATTGTTTTGAATCTTTTCTATCAATTAAGCAAGAGCCACCTTGTCTTAAATTTATTGAAACACTTGGAATTCCTTTTCCTAATTCCTTTTTAGATACAAATTTTGGATGGTATTTCCTTAAAAACCAAAAATAAGGAGGAATATCATTCATACTTTGGTGATTAGAAACAATTATTAAAGGAACATTTTTAGGCAACTTATAAGGGTTATTAAAACTTATTTTGGTTCCTAAAATATACAAACAACCTGTAACAAAAAAGTTGAGCCAATCCACAGTTATTTTATGAGCTTTATAACCACCTATTTTAAAAGCTATCCATTGAATTGGATGAAAAATAACTAATACCATTCCAAAAAAGAAATAGTAAATAACGGTTAAAGGATATGCAAGTATTTTTTTCATAATAAAAAAAACCTATGTCAAAAACATAGGAGTTTAAATTTAATTAGAAAACCAATTATGCCAAGGAATTACGGCTAATATTAGTAATAATGCTATTAAATAATATGTAAAAATGGTTTTAAATTTACCATTATCTGTAGTTTTCTTTTTATGTTTAGAAAACCCAATAGTAATAAGTGCAATAGCAATAATAATCATTAAAGGGTGTTCCACTAAGTGTTTACGTAAAATGCTATTTTTCATCACATAACCCATTCCATGAGATAGCATCGCTTGAAAATAAGTAGAAGTAAAATAAGCAATAACCCCTAAAATTAATTGAATATGGGCAGCAATTAAGGTAAATAAAGAAATTCGTAAATCTTTTGCTTTAAAATCTTTTTTAGTTAGTAATCCAATTAAGGCGTTTACAACTGTTGCAATAAGGACAATAAGAACAATATATGCCCAATATGAATGAATAATTTTTGTCATAATAGTTTTTGTTTTTAGTTGAGACAAAAATAATGAAATAAAAATAGCAATCATTTTATTAGAACACTAATTTATAAATTAATTCATTGAAAAAAATATAGTTCTTATTTGTTTTCTATTAAAATAGAATTTAACATTAAAATCCTTAAATTTGAAGTTAAATTCTTTATAAAAAATTATTGAGTTATACACTTAAAGAACATATTTTTGTTTTAACTGATTTTAAACTAGTTACATAAAATTATATGAAGAATTAGAGGATTCAATCAATATGTTTACTCATTTTTAAAGAGAAATATATCGTAACTAGCTGAATAACAGGATTAAAATTAATAGTAGCTAAATGACTAACTCAAAAAAATTATTTAAAATAATTATGCTATTGTGAAAAAACTACTTTATATTATTCTGTTCTTTTTATTTGCAACACCATTTTATGGACAAATACAGTCCTATTATAACGGTTTAGACCTAACAAAAACAGGAACTCCTTTGTTTGATGAGTTAGCAGGAAAAATACAATCTACTAAGCAAGCAATTCCATACACAGGTTCTCCGGTTGATGTTTGGGATGCTTGTAAAGCAGGTGATGAAGATTCAGACAATAGTGCTAATGTACTTTTAATTTATGGATATGATGATAATGATGGAGTTTTGGATACAGATTATTCTAGAAATAAAAATTTACAAGATACAGGATCAGGTGCAAGCGGAGTTTGGAACAGAGAACATATTTTTGCTAAATCTTTGGCAATACCTAGCTTGGCTACGGATTCACCTGGTCCCGGAACCGACGTTTACAACCTACATGCAGTTGATCGAGACAGAAATACTACCAGAAGTAATAGAAAATTTACGGATGGAAGTTTAACATCTCATACGGTAAGTTCTAATGGTGGTTGGTATCCTGGAGATGAATGGAAAGGAGATGTTGCACGTGCAGTTATGTATATGTATATGATGTATCATGGAGATGGTTCTCAAATTTCACAAACCAAATGTTTACCTATAAATGTTGGTTTTGGCACAACGTTAACAGTTGACCCAAATATGATAGACTTATTTTTAAAATGGAATGTAGAAGATCCTGTTTCTCCTTATGAAGCCAATAAAAATGAAGTGTTAGCAAATATTCAACAAAACAGAAATCCATTTATTGACAATCCTTATTTAGCAACCTTAATTTGGGGAGGGTTAAATGCTGAAGATAAATGGTGGTCAACAACTTCAACAGATACTGAAGCTCCAACAACTCCAACTAATTTGGTGGAAGCAAACGTTACGGATACTTCATTTGATGTAAATTGGACCGCCTCTAATGATAATGTTGGTGTTTATGACTATCTTATTTATTTAGATGGTACTTATTTACAAACTGCAACTACAAACACAACAAGTTTAACTAATTTAAGCCCTAATACAAGTTATAATGTAACCATTAAAGCAAGAGATGCTTCTTCTAATTTATCAGCAGAAAGTAGTGCTTTAAATGTTACCACTTTAGAAGGACCAAAAATAGTATTAGTTGAGGGTTTTGAAGATTGTGCAAATTCCAAATTTTTTACTTATAGTGAAGCAAGTAATAAAGATTGGACATGTGATGTGCAATATGGAGAGCATAATTCCGGATCTATGGGAATCAATGGCCACCAAGAAGATGTTCCAAGCAAGGATTGGTTAATCACTAAAAATCCTATTGATTTTGATACTGAAACCGGAGAAAAATTAAATTTTTATGCTGATGAAAAATACGGCACTACACCTTTAGGATTAGTGTATTCATCAGATTATGATGGCTCTGGTATACCAAGTAATTTTACGTGGACTCCAATACCAAATATTACCATTCCTGTTCCAATTGATAATTCTCCAAACGATGTTGATGAAATTTATTATTTTAATGATGTTGATATTAGTGCAATTACAGGAACTGTTTATTTTGCTTTTAAATATTATTCGGATGGAAATCCAACTCGTTGGACGGTAGATAGTTTTAAAATAACAGCGGATCAACCAAGTGATGATACAGATAATGATGGTGTACTTAACGTGAATGACTTATGTCCAAGCACACCAGAAGGAGAGTTAGTAGATGCTAATGGTTGTTCAAATGGTCAATTAGATGATGACAATGACGGAATAGCCAATGCAGATGATTTATGCCCAAACACTACAGTTGATGCAACAGTTGATGCAACAGGTTGTTTTATGTTGCCACAAAATAATTTTGATATTCAAGTAACTAGTGAAACTTGTCCAACTAAAAACAATGGTCAACTAAGTATTACAGCCAATGAAACGCATGATTATGTAGTAACCATTACAGGAACTACTACTAGTTTTTCCGA
>Ga0209633_10000874_pt1 | contig 33132 bp, 37 predicted proteins | sample Cruoilmetagenom1_FD_187290 | JGI IMG/M metagenome (GOLD analysis project Ga0209633, IMG submission 187290) | Oil polluted marine microbial communities from Coal Oil Point, Santa Barbara, California, USA - Sample 1 (SPAdes) (version 2) | ecosystem: Environmental > Aquatic > Marine > Oil seeps ... | reverse complement strand
ATTGATTAATAACTGATTCTAGTGTTCTACCTCTCTCTTCTATATCTCTTGTAATACGTCTTATAATTCTTACATCAGCATCAGTATCAACAAATATTTTAATATCCATTAAATCTCTTAATCTTGCATCTTCAAATACCATTATGCCTTCAACTATTAAAATTTCTTTTGGATAAACATTAACAGTTTCTGATTTTCTTGTATGATTTTCAAAATCATAAATTGGTTTTTCAATATTATTATTATCTTTTAAAGATTTAATATGTTCTATTAAAAGATCTGTATCAAATGCTAAAGGATGGTCATAATTTGTTTTTTTTCTTTTTTCAAAAGGAATATTCCCTTGATCTTTATAATAAGCATCTTGTTCTAAAATAGAAATATTTTTTTCAGGTAATTTTTTAAATATAGAATTAGCAACCGTACTTTTTCCTGAACCCGTTCCTCCAGCAATTCCAATAATTAAAGGCTTATCCATATTATTTACTCCTTTTTTTTCTTAAAATATACATTTCTTCAACTACTTCATCCATTTTAATTTTAATTATTTGTTGAGGATGAGGAGCTACTTCAATATCATTATCTTTATCATCTTTCAAATAATTAACATTTTGAATAAATTCATGATATTTTGGTCCAATTACTTCAATTTCATCGCCAATAAATATTCTATTTCTTTGTTCAATAGTTGCAACCATAGTTTCTTTATCAAAAGATCTAACTATTCCTATAAAATCATATTCTCTAATATATGAACTTGATTCATAAACTTGTCCTTCAGGACCAGGTTTGCCATTAGCAAATCCATCAGTATATTTTCTATGGCTAGATTTTCTTAAATTCTCCATCCATTTTTCATTAAATTTATAATTATCTTTTTCTTCATAATATTTATCTATTGCTTCTCTATAAGTATTAATAATATTTGCGACATAATACATACTTTTCATTCTGCCTTCAATTTTAAGACTAACAAGTCCAGTATCAATTAATTCTTTAATTTTATCAATTAAATTCAAATCTCTAGAATTAAATATATATGTTCCTCGTTCATCTTCATAAACAGGGTAATATTCGCCTTCACGAGTTTTTTCCATTAAACTATATTCCCATCTACATGGTTGAGCACATGCTCCTCTATTTGCATCTCTCCCTGCCATATAACTGCTTAATAAACATCTACCTGAGTATGAAATACACATAGCACCATGTACAAATGCTTCTATTTCTAAAGTATCAGGTGTTTTATCATTTATCTCTGTTATTTCCTTAAGAGATAATTCTCTCGCTAAAATAACTCTTTTCACGCCTTGTTCATGCCAAAATTTAGCTGACATATAATTAGTATTATTAGCTTGCGTTGATAAATGTATATCTACAGATTTCCATAATTCTTTAACAATGACAATAATTCCAGGATCAGATACAATTACAGCATCAAAACCAAAATTCTTTATTTCGTTAATATAATCAGTAAGTCTTTCTATATCGTTATTATGAGGAATAATATTTAAAGTTAAATATACTTTTGCACCTCTACTATGTGCATATTCAATTCCTTCTTTCATTTCATCATATGTAAAATTATCTGAGCTTGCTCTAAGTCCAAATTGTTTTCCACCTAAATATACTGCATCTGCTCCATAATATACAGCAAATTTTAATTTCTCTAAATTACCCGCGGGGGCTAGTAATTCTACTTTATTCATGTTTCCCTCCATTATAATAACTTATTGCTACTCCATCACCTATTGGTATTACAGTAGTAGTCAATAAAGGATTATTCATTAAAAAATCTATATAATTTCTCATCCTTTTAACTATCGTTTTTTTTCTTCTTATTACATATTCATCTGTTGCAATCATACCTTTAAATAAAACATTATCTGATACAATAATAGAACCATTTTTCAAATTATTTTCAATTTGATCATAAAATTTCTGATAATGGCCTTTTGCTGCATCAATAAATATTAAATCATAAAATCCTTCTTCATTTTCTAAATCTGTCTTAGCGTCAGAAAGCACAAGTTCAATATCAAAATCAATATTGAAACTTTCTTTAAAGTTTTTAATATTCTTTTTAGCTATTTCATGTATCTCTTCATTTATTTCAAAACTTTTAATTTTACCTTTATAATTCATAGCTCTACTAAAAACAATTCCTGAATAACCAATTGCAGTACCGACTTCTAAAATACTATTCACTTTAGATATTTTTATTAAAACTTCAAGCATTTTTTCAGTTTCAATTTCAATTATAGGCACTTTTTTTTCAATTGCATATAATCTCATTTCATTAATAAAATCATTTTTTTCTTTAGGAATAATTTTTTCAATGTATTCTTTAATATATTCATCATTAATTTTACCAGGATAATAACTCATTTAATTTATTCTCCTTTATTCGCATCATATAGTTTCTGTGCAGCTTTATTATGATCTCTTAAATTTGTTGTAAATATATGAGTGTTATCATCTTCATAACTTCTAACAAAAAATAGATAATCAGTGTCATCTGGATAAATTGCTGCTTTTATTGCTCCTTCTCCAGGAGAACAAATAGGTCCTGGCGGTAATCCTTGATATCTATATGTATTATATACATTATCAATAGCAATATCATTATTAGATAAAATTGGTTTTCTTTTTTCAATAACATATTCAACTGTTGCACAAGATTGTAAAAGCATATTAATATCAAGCCTATTATGAAATACGCTTGATACAATAGTTTGCTCTTTATGAACCATTACTTCTCTTTCAATTATAGATGCTAAAATAATCATTTCATAAATATCTATATTATTTTCAGTCATATATGTTAACGTATCATCATCAAAAACTTTAACGAATCTACTTAACATTTTATCAATGATTTCTTTATCAGATGCACCTTTTTTAATTTCATAAGTATCAGGAAATAAAAACCCCTCAAAATTAACATAATTCATGTTTTTTATTAAATCATAATTATTAATTTCTTCCTCTAAAGCAGTTATAAATTTTTCTTTATCCTCAATAATATTTTCATCAATTAATAAATCTATTATTTCATGAAGTTCTAATCCTTCTATAATTGTGAATTTTTCAGTTTCAAGAAAAACATCGCCATTATAAATTTTTTCAATTATTGTTTTCATATCAAATGACTTTGATAATTTATAATCACCAGCTTTAAGCTTAGTATCATAACCCATATCTTTTACCATTTTCTTAAAAACTAATTCATTTCTTATTAAATCATTATCAAATAAAATTTTACCAATTCCATTTGTTGAAGAACCATTAGGAACAGTAATTAAATATTCAGTTTCATCTGAAGGATCAACCGGTTTTTCAAATTCATCCATAACATTACATCCTGTTAAAAGCAATGTTAAAATCATAGTAATAATTAAAACTTTCTTCATATACACCTACTTATAATTAATATCTATAGCTTCACTTAAAATTTTTGTAATATCACTCATCATTTGATTAATTTTAATTTCTAAACTAAAATACTCTTTTATTTTTTCTTCTTTATTAAGTTCTGAATAAAGATTTTGAACTTCATCTAAAACATCTTTATTCATCTCTTCACCTTTTAAGTTCTGTCTTTGTAAAATGATTTGTTTATTTTGAAATTCTATGATTTTTTCTTTATACTTACTATCACTCATCAATTCTTTATTAATATTTGAAAATTTTGTATATATTTCATCATTCTTAATCGATTTTGCTAAAGCATGTGCAGCATCATAGACATTCATGTTTCCCTCCTTTTATTACTTGCCTGATGACCTAGATTGTAGATATTCAATAACTAGAATATCTATTTATCTATAACAATCGGTAAAATCATAGGTCTTCTTCTTGTTTTCTTATATAAAAACTCATTTAATTTTGCTACAACATGTTTCTTAATATCATTCCAATCAGTTTTACCTGCTCTCATTGAATTTAATGCTTCTTGTTTAACTAAATTTCTTGCACTAGCAATTAAACTTTCAGATTCTCTAACATAAACAAAGCCTCTTGATATAATATCAGGCATTGCAGTAACTTCAAGTTTCTCTGTATCTAAATGTAAAACAACTACCATTAATCCGTCTTGAGAAAGAATTCTTCTATCTCTAATAACTACATTACCAACATCGCCAACACCAATTCCATCAACAAATACTCTTCCACTTTGAACTTTTCCAGTAATACTAGCTTCATCTTCATTTAATTCTAAAACATTTCCGTTAGACATAAGGAAAGTATTATTATGTGACATACCAAGTTTTTCTGCTAATTCAACATGAGTTAATAAATGAGAATATTCACCATGAACAGGCATAAAAAATTTAGGTTTAACAAGCGAATGGATAACTTTCAATTCTTCTTCACAAGCATGACCTGAAACATGTACATCTGCTAAAGATTGATATATTACATTTACACCTTTTTTATGAAGTAAATTAATAATCTCTATTATTGGCTTTTCATTTCCTGGAATAGGCGTTGACGAAAGAATAACAAGGTCACCATTTCTTAATTCAAAATTCTTATGAAAAGAATTTGCCATTCTATAAAGCGCACTCATTGGTTCGCCTTGAGATCCAGTAGTAACCAATACTATTTCATTATCTGGATATTTATCTATTTCATTAACATCAATTAAAATATCTTCTGGCATTTTTAAATAGCCAAGATCTATTGCAACTTCAGTTACAGTAAACATACTCCTACCAGAAAAAGCTACTTTTCTACCTGAAACATGCGCAGCATTTACTATTTGTTGAATTCTATGAACATTAGATGAAAAAGAAGCAACAACTATTCTTTCATCAGAATTCATAAATATATCATCGAAAGTTTTACCAACAGTCATTTCTGACATAGTATTACCTTTTCTCATTACATTAGTACTATCTGCCATTAATAACATAACGCCTTCGCTACCATATTTAGCAAACTTTGCTAAATCAATCATGTCTCCATCAATTGGAGTATAATCAATTTTAAAGTCACCAGTATGAATTACAACGCCTACAGGTGTAGTAATTGCAAATCCAACAGAATCAGGTATTGAATGACTTACTCTTATAGGATCAATTTTAAAAGCACCAAGTTCAAATTTTGTATCTGCATCAATTTCAATTAATTTCACTTCGCCAATACTATCTTTATATTCTTCTAATCTTACTTTAACAAGTCCTAATGTTAATTTTGTTCCATAAATTGGAACATTGACTTTTTGTAAAACAAAAGGTAATGAACCAATATGATCCATATGACCATGAGTTATAATTATACCTTTTACTTTATCACTATTTTTTTCTAAATAAGTAATATCAGGTATTACAATATCAATTCCTAATAATTCATCATCTGGGAAACCAAAACCGGCATCCAGTAAGATAATATCATCTTCATATTCAAAAACAGTCATATTTTTTCCTATTTCTTCTAAACCACCCAGTGGTATTATTTTCAATTTATTTTTTTTATTCATTTTATTACACATCCTTTATTTATTTGATTAGGGTTTTTTCATTACATTCTTTGCAAATCCCCATAAATTTGCATTTATGATTTTCAATTTTAAATCCATATACTTCTTCAATTTCTTTTTCTAAACTTTCTAATGAGTCATCTTCAACTTCGATTATTTTTCCGCATTTTGTACATATTAAATGATGATGGTTATGCCCGTCATCAAAACATCTAAAATCGTATCTGATTGATCCGTCTCCAAAATTAATTTCCGTCAAAATTTCAAGTTCAACAAATAACTTTATAGTTCTATAAATAGTTGCTAAGCCAATGCTACTATCAATTTTTCTGATTTCATCATAAATTTCTTCACAATTCATATGCTTTTCTTTATTTTCAAAAATTACACCAATAATTGTTTTTCTTTGATTCGTTAATTTATAATTGTTTTCAGTTATTATTTCATATACATTATCTAGCACCATTTCCATATTTCACCTCTTACTCTTCTAAAAATTCATAATATGCTTCAGCAACAATATTGAATTCATCTTCATCTTCAATTGGCATAAATGTTGTATCAATACCATCAGTTGTAACTTTAAATAGTAACACTTCCTCATCATCTCCATATTGTGCTACAACAGGAAGCAATGCAACATAGTCATTATTTTCAACTTCAAAAGACATAACAACTTCAAAATCTTCCTCATCTCCGTCACTGTTCGTTAAACTTATTATTTCATATTCTTCTTCCATATTTCCATCCTCCTTTATAAACTATCCAAATAGTTCTGCAAAATAAATACAGCAGCTAATTTATCAATTACTTTTTTCCTATTACGTCTACTTACATCACCTTGCAATAAAACTCTTTCTGCACTTTTCGAGCTAAGTCTTTCATCAAAATAAATTATTTCAATTTCCCAATCGAATTTTGTTGTATATTTTATTTTTTTTGATACTTTTTTCATAAAATTTTCAGTTTTTATCGCTTGAGGACCAACTGTATTATTCATATTTTTAGGGAAACCAACAACAATTCTATCAATTTCATCTTCAACAATAATGTCTATAATTTCATCAATTGTCTCTTTATTGGATTTTCTAAAAATAGTTTTTCTTCCTTGTGCCGTTATTAATAATGCATCACTAACAGCAATACCAATTGTTTTATCTCCAACGTCCAACCCTAATATTTTCATTTAATCACCTAAATTATTTTAATACAAAATTCATAACATTCTTTTGAACAATAACCACATAAAGTACATTTATCAGGATCAACTACTGCTTGATTATTAACTATTGTTAATGCCTCTTGTTGACAAACATCAACGCATTTACCACAACCTGTACACCAATCACCAATATGTAATTCTCTTCTTTGAAAATTCAATTTTTCAATTAATAATTTTGGGTTTTCTTTGTTTTCAAACTTATTAACATTAAAATTAACTTCATTTATATTTTGCATTCCAACTGCAATTGAATCAAGAAATTCTAAACCAAATACAAAATCAAAACATTCATTTATTTCGGAAAGTAAATTACCACCACCAAGCGGCTTCATTCCAAAAACACCTTTTGATTTATCTAGATTTTTTAAAGCATCAACCATACCATTTATGTCTCCGTCACAAATTCCAAGTCCGTTTTTATTTACAATTGGATGAATTACATCCAATTCATCAAACTTGTTAAAAGCTTTAACCCCTTCAATAAAATGTGTAGATATTCCAATAGCTTTTATTATTCCTTTTGCTTTCATTTCAATAAAATACTCAATTGCTTCATAATGCCCTTTAATAGTATTTTCATTCATTTGCTCATGTAACATAAATATATCAACATAATCAGTATTCATTTCTTTAAGAGCTTTTTCGAGACTGGCTTTGGCCATTTCTCTAGTATAAGCATACGTTTTTGTTGATATGACAACATCTTCTCTTTTTACATGTTTAAGAAAATTCTCTAGATGATCATAATTTTCATAACCTTCTGCAGTATCAAAAAAATTTACACCTTTGTTGAAAGCTTCCATAAATACCGGAAGACTTTCAGAAGGATGCATATTTTTTTGTAACGGACTTACAGTTAAAGTACCAAAAGCCATTTTTGATACTTTAATTCCTGTATTTCCTAAATAATTATAATCCATATTATTCTTCACTATCCATATAATTAGAAATCAATTCTTCAATTAATTTATCTCTAAATACTTTTCTAATCATTCTTCTGGCATCATTATGTGTAGTAATATATGTTGGATCACCTGAAATTAAATATCCAGTTAACTGATTAAGTGGACTATAACCTTTTTCTTCTAAAGCCTTATAAACATGCAACAATACTTTTTTAGCATCATACTCTTCCAATTCAAAATCAAACGCTTTTGTTTTATCCATCTCCAACCTCCTTTAATCATTCATATACTATATCTACCCAATTTATAGGTTTGAAATAATTTCTTTTGCTTTCTTTATAGCATCAGGTATTTTAGAAATATCTTTACCACCAGCTTGGGCCATATCTGGGCGACCACCACCGCCACCACCGGTAATTTTAGCAACTTCTCTAATAATATTTCCACAGTGAATTCCTTTTGAAAGTAATGATTTATCAGTTTTTGTTAAAAGCATTACTTTACCATCATAAGCAGAAGCTAGTAAAATAAATGTATCTTTATTTTCATTTATTAAATTATCTCCAAGTTCTCTTAAAGTATTTCCATCAATTCCATTTAAATTTGCAATTATTGTATTAATCCCATTTATTTCAAATCTAGAGCTTGAAACTACTTCTTCTAAACTTGATTTAGCAAGTTTAGATTTTAAACTTTCATTTTCACTTTCTAAAACTTTTATTTCATTCTTCATACTTTTAACTCTATTAATAACATCATTTTCATTTGTTTTAAGTTCATTTGTTATTACATTCATTTTATCAACATACGAATTTAAAAGATTTAATACTCTTAAACTAGTAGCAGCAAAAATTCTTCTTACACCAGAAGCTACTGCAGTTTCAGTTGTTATTTTAAAAATTCCTACTTCAGAAGTGTTTTCCAAATGTGTTCCACCGCATAACTCCATACTATAATCTTCCATTTTTACAACTCTAACTTCATTACCATATTTTTCACCAAATAGAGCTGTAGCACCAAATTCTTTTGCACTTTCAATATCTGTATTTATAACTTCAATTTCCAAAGCTTCAACTATTTTGTCATTTACAATTTTCTCTATCTTTTTAAGATCATCATTACTTACTTTTTCATAATGTGAAAAGTCAAATCTTAAAGCTTCTGGAGTTACTAAAGAACCTGCTTGGTTTACATGCTCACCAAGAACCATTTTAAGCGCTTTGTGAAGCATATGTGTTGCAGTATGATTTTGAGAAACTGCAATACGTCTTTTTATATTTACAGTACCAGTAACTTTTGCTGACAAAGTAACATTACCATTAATAACTTTTCCAATATGATAAAATCTTCCTTCGGCATCTTTAGTTACATTAATAACCTCAAATTTAAAATCATCATTTTCAATAGTACCTAAATCTGCAACTTGTCCACCACTTTCAGCATAAAATGGAGTTTTATCTAAAATAATTGCACCCGTTTCTCCTGATTGTAATTTATCAACTTTTTTATCATTTATTAAAGAAACAACAGTTGCATCAGAGAAATATAAATCATAACCAACAAACTCTGTTTTTTCTATACCAGCAAGGATATCATCACTAGTTTCGTCCCAGCTTACTGTTTCGTTTGAGTTTCTTGCTTCTCTTGCTCTTATTTTCTGTTTTTCCATTTCATCTTTAAAAGTTAATTCATCAACAGTAAATTCATTTTCTTCTAAAATCTCTTTTGTTAAATCTAATGGGAAACCAAAAGTATCATGTAATTTAAAAGCTACTTTTCCATCAAGTTCATTTAATCCAGATTTTTTCATATCTTCAAGATATTCATTTAATAAATCCATTCCTTGATCAATAGTCTCTTGAAATCTAGCCTCTTCAATTGAAATAATTTTTTTAATAAACTCTTCTTTATCAATAAGTTCTGGATAAGCTTCTCCAGAAATTTCAATAACTTGATCAACAAGCTTTGATAAAAATGCACCTTTAATTCCTAATAATTTACCATGACGAGCAGCTCTTCTTAAAAGTCTTCTTAAAACATAATCTCTGCCTGAATTTCCTGGCATTACACCATCGCCTACCATAAAAGATACAGCTCTGATGTGATCTGTAATAATCCTTATAGAGATATCATCTTTTTCAACAGCACCATATTTTTTATTTGAAACTCTAGAAACTTCATCTCTAATTACTTTAAAAGTATCAATATCAAAAATACTATCAACATCCTGCATTACACATGCAACACGCTCTAATCCCATTCCTGTATCGATATTAGGATGATCTAAAGGTATATATTCTCCATCATCAGTTTTATTAAATTGAGTAAATACAAGATTCCATATTTCAATAATTCTGTCGCCTTCATCTCCCGGTTTACAATCTTCTTTTTCACAATAATATTCTGGACCTCTATCAAAATGAATTTCAGAACAAGGGCCACAAGGACCAGTTCCTATTTCCCAGAAGTTTTCATCTCTTCCAAGTCTAACAATTCTATCTTCAGGTATTCCTATAGTTTTAACCCATATATCATATGCTTCATCATCATCTAAAAATACAGAAGCCCATAATTTATCTTCTGGAATTTCTAGAACTTCAGTTAAAAACTCCCATCCCCATTTAATCGATTCATTTTTAAAATAATCTCCAAAAGAAAAATTACCAAGCATTTCAAAAAAAGTTGCATGTCTTGAAGTTTTTCCAACATTATCGATATCACCAGTTCTAATACATTTTTGACAGGTAACCATTCTTAAATTAGGTGGTGTTTCAACACCTGTAAAATAATTTTTTAATGGTGCCATTCCAGCATTTATTAATAATAAACTATTGTCATTTTGTGGTATTAAAGGAAAGCTATTTCCAACATAATGTTCCTTAGATTCAAAAAAATCTAAAAATTTCTTTCTAATTTCATTAAGTCCTAATTTTTCCAAATTTATCCTCCTCATTAAATAATGACCTCTAAAAGAGATCATTAACCATTCTCATTTGATTATAACATAATTTTTTGATTAAGTGAACATACAATTCGTTTTAAAAAACTAATTCTTATCCAACTATATAGTACATTGAAAAGAAATGACAAACACTACCTCCAAGAACAAAAAGATGCCAAATTGCATGATTAAACTTTAAGTTTTTCCATAAGTAAAAAATAGTACCTAATGAATATGTAATACCACCAGCAACAAGAAATGCTAACGATATTGAATTCAAATTATTAATTAAAGGTTTTATTGCAAATATAACAAGCCATCCCATAATTAAGTACATTATTGTTGATAGTATTTTAAATCTCTTTGAAAAAAACAATTTGAATATTATTCCAAATAAAGCAATTGACCAAACAGTTATTAACAATACAATTCCAATTTTTCCTTTTAAAACTAAAAGTGCAATTGGAGTATAAGATCCAGCAATTAAAACATAAATTGCAGAATGATCAAATATTTTTAATTTATCTTTAATTTTCCCTTTTGGAACACTATGATATAAAGTTGAAGCCATATATAATATTATAAGACTCGAACCATAAATACTAAAACCAACAATATATGAAATTTCATTATAGCCAATTCCTTTTTTAATTAGAATAATAAGTGCAATTATTGACAAAATAAATCCAATAAAATGTGTAACAGAATTTAAAATTTCCTCATAAAAATTAAGTTTACCCTTTAGATTCATTAAAAATACCTCCCATTATATCAATTGTATATTTTGAAATTAAATCAACATATCCGTCTTCTGAAATAACTACTGCTAAACAATCAGAAAAATTTTCTTTGTTTTTTATTGTTTCAACATACCTAATTGCAGAATTATATCTCGCTCCTCTTGCAGTATTACCGTTATTGCTTGCCATACCATCAAGAATAACTCCAATGCCATAACATTTACAATCTGTATCAATTAAAACAGCACCATCTATACTTGTTATTTCCTTTACAACTAAAGGTGTAATTTCATTTTCTTCCACTCTAAACGCCTGGTTTTTTAATCTTTCCGTTTCACTTCTGGCATTTTTACTAATAATTATCATAGTACCATGTTTTTGTTTAACAGCTTCAATCATAACAGAATATAATTTGCCTATTTTCTCGCTTGAAAGGCCTTTAAATAATTCACTCACTCTTCTTTTAAATTCACTATAAGTTATTTTATTTTGTGGAAGATAAACTTTCTCATAATCAACTTTAAATAATTTCTTATTTGAATAAAGAAGTTGCCAAGAGTATACATCTAAATATTCTACAATAAATATATCTTCTAATTCATCATTATAATTTCCAATTAAACGACATATTCCATAAACATATTTACCATCTGATAATAAAGATACATCGTTATTACAAATTTCAAGAAGTTTTCTAACAAGCCTTTTATTCTTTAACAACACTCTTTCTTTAAGCATTAATATTTTTTCAATATTAGGATGTTTATTATATATAAAGTTTCCACTTGTAAAAACAATTTTGCCTTTTGAAGTATTACTTTCATAATAAATTGAAGAAATATTATTTATTTGATTATAAATATCATTTAACATATTCATTCCTAAACATTCACTAATAAATAATTTTGCTGCTTTTCTTATAATTTCTTTATAATCAAGAGCTGTGAAGTTTTTTTCGTCAGATAAAGTATCATTTACAATATTTATTTCTTTAATCATTTCAATCATATTTATCTCCAAAAATGAAGAATATTTTATTTTTTTTAATATCGCATGTCTATTATAAATATTTTTATCAATTGAAATTCTTATAAGAAATACACTATTATCTAAAATTGAAGGATTTGAATAAAATGAAATTTTTTCTTTTTCAAAATCATAATTAGAAAAAATAGTATTATAATGTTTTAAATGTTCATCTTTTTCTATAAACTTTCTAAGATCCAAATTTGAATGAAATTTATAATCAATATTTGTTTCATGATATTCTGGTAAAAGTTGAAATTCATAATCTCTTACATTTTTATTGAATTTAACTACGAATACTTCCGGATTTAATTCTCTATCAATGTTGTTAACAACACCTTTAACAAAAAGTCTTAGAAATCTCATATATTTTTTTAATTTTATATCGTTTTTCATAAATTCACCCATTTATTATTAATCTGTAAACTCCGCTTCAGAAAAAACATCTATTAATAAATTATATTCACTTTCAATTATATTTATTTCTTCTAAAAGCTCATTTAAGTCATCTTCATTTTCTATTGAAAAAAATATTTTCATTTTAAAATTTTCTTCATTAACTGATTGCTCAGCTGAGTATATATTTGCATTTTTCTTAGATATTGCAGTTGAAATTCTTGCTATTATACCAACATTATCCTCACCATTTATTTCTAGCATATATAACATAAAATCATCCTCCATATTTAATTCTAAATGTACTATCATTATATACATAGTTGCTACATTCTTCTTTCAATATTTTAGAATATCCATTCCCATTTCTAATATCTAATAGAAAATCATTAATATATTTTGAACTATCATTAATTACCAATTCAACATTTCCATCAAAAAGATTTTTCACATATCCAGATATTTGATATTTTAAAGCAGTATGATAAATAAAATATCTAAAACCAACGCCTTGAACTCTTCCAGAATAAATTATTTTCATAAAATCATCCCATTCTCAATAATTCTTTTCACCTTTAGTATACAACAATTAACATATTTTTAAAACAGTTCTTTTTTAATTCCTACCATTTTAGTAATAATTGCAAAAAAAGATTGACATTTTTTATTTTCATGTTAAATTATTAAATGGAGGTGTTTTATTATGTATATAAAAACAAATAAAGAAACATGTATTGAAATTCAAAAAATATTAGATTCACAAGCAGACAAACCAAAAAGTGTAAGAATATTTATAGCAGGTATTGGTTGAGGTGGTCCATCATTAGGTCTAGGTTTAGACGAAAAGAAACCCGAAGATGTTATGGAAGAAGCCTTTGGAACTAAATTCATTATGGCAAAAGATATATTTGATCAAATGGGAGAAGTTACTGTTGAATACAAAATGAATGGATTCAGTGTAATCCCTACAGATCAAGAGCCAACTGATTGCGGTTCATGCTCAGGTTGCTAATAGATTTTAAAAACATCCAATTATAGGATGTTTTTTTATTCCTCAATTTTTTTTAAAATAGAATTTATTTCACCACCAATTATCAAAATCATACTTGCAAAATATAACCAAAACATCAAAATAATTGCTGTTGCAAGACTTCCATAAACTAATTTGTAATTTGAAAAATTATTTAAAAATATTTTGAAAAAATATGATAACATTGACCAGCCAAATATCGAAAATAAAGTTCCCCAAATAACATCACTTGGTTTTTGTTTTATATTTGGAGCATACATATAAATTAAACTCATTATTAAAACTAAAGTTAAAGGTAATGCAATTATTTTTATTCTATGATAAAGAGTAAATAATTCCCATCTAATCTCAATATATTTATTAATAAAATTATATAAATCTACCCCAATATTTGGAAGTGCAAGTAAAATTACAATTACAAAAACAATTAAAACAGTATAAAGAATATCAATAATTTTAATTACAAATAAATTTCTTGTTTCTTTTATTTCATATGCTTTATTTAGTGAAACCATAAGCCCTCTAACTCCTTTTGAAGATGACCATAAACTTCCAATTATCGATACTGAAATAACACTATTATCTTCCACTAAAATATAATTATTAATAAAGTCAAATGCAAGCTTATGAACACTTTCAGGAAAAAACACTTGTAAAACTTGCATCAACAAATCAGTATTCATTGATAATCTTCCTAAAATTGTAAATAAAAATATCAAAAAAGGAAAAATTGATAACATTAAAAAAAATGCCATTTGTGCACTATAAGCACTAATAGAATGCTCACTATATCTTTCTATTAATTTTTTTACTATATAATAAAATTTTGAAACAGTAGAAATATTCTTCTTCATTTTTATCACCACTATACATTATACCAAAAAATACAATAAATAACTAAAACATTAAGAAAGTATTAATTTTTTCGATATAATTTGTATTTAATTTTAAAAAGTTTATAATACTTATAGGAGGATGAAAAATATGAAAAATAATAAAACAAAAGGAAATTTGTCATTTCTACTTTTAATAATTGTTGTACTTGCAATTTTTGCTGGTTTTAATAGTTATTATACATTAGAAAACGCTGAACAAGCTGTAATTGAAAGATTTGGTGAGGTTGTAAACATAGTAAATGAACCAGGACTTAATTTTAAAATTCCATTCATTGAAAGAGTCTACAAAGTTAACACAAATGAAATTAAAAGGATTCAATATGGTTATGTTGTAAAAACTGAAGCCGGAACATCTAAAGAAGCAACTTATAATGATGTTCAAGAAGAATCAATAGCACTTACAAAAGGATCTTATCTTGTAAATATTGGTGCAATTATCCAATATAAAATTACTAATGCTGCTGATTACATTTATAACGTTGATGATCCAAATGGTACTATTCGTCTTGCATTTGAAAGTGTACTTAGAAGAAATTTACAAAATATGGAATTAAATGATGCGCTTGTAAACAAAGATACTATAGCAACACAAATAATCCCAGATTTAGCAAAAAAAATTAATGAATACAATTTTGGTATTACAATAACTGATGTAAAATTTACTGATGTATTATTACCAGAAGAAGTTCAATTTGCATATGATGACGTAAATAATGCAAAAAATGAAAAAACTGAATATAGTTCTCAAGCTTTGGAGTATGAAAATGATAAAATTCCACAAGCAAGAGCTAAAGCTTATGAAACAATAGAATCAGCAAAAGCTTATAGAGTTGAAACTATTGCTCAAGCAAAAGGTGATGTAGCAAAATTCACTCAAGTTCTTGAAAAATATGAGACTTCAAAAGAAATTACAAAAACTAGAATGTACATTGAAACTATGAATGAAATTTTATCAAAAACTCCTAATAAATATATAATAGATTTAAGTGACAGCAGCAATACAATTAAATATTTGCCGCTCAATCCTGAATCACTTAATAAAGGGGGTAATCAATAATGGATTTTAATAACTTTAATAATAACAATAACGGACCAGATAATCAAAATTTTCAAGATATTGGAAAAAAAGCTGGTGAGATTAAAAACAAAGCTGTGAAAAGCGCTAAAAATTTAGCTTTTTTACTTGTGATAATTATTTTACTATTAAGTGTAAAAAGTTTTGTTTATGTAGTAGCTGAAGATAAAGTTGCTGTTGTATCTGTACTTGGTGATATTAAAAAAGTAATAGTTGATAAAGATAATACATTAGCAATTGGTCAAAATGATATTGACTCTAGATTTTCAAATGTTGAAGTAGTAAATAAAAAAGGTTTATTTTTCAAAATACCATTTATTACTACAGTAAACAAAACTAGTTCAAAATTAATTACTTATAAATCAAATTCTGCAAATATTGTAACTCGTGATAAAATAAAATATAAAGTTGCATTATATGCACAATGGGAAATATCACATCCCGGTTTATTTAAAACTTCTTTAGGAACAATAAATAAAGCTAATGCAGTAATTGATGAAGTAGTTTATGCCGTAATTATTGAAAAAATAAATACGCTTTCAAGTGATACCTTCTTAACTGATAAAAATAGAGTTATTGAAGAACTTGAAAAATCAAAATTACAGTTAAATACAGAATTAGCTGAAAAAGGTATAGTTTTAAGAGATATTGAAATTTATAGAACAATACTTCCTGATTCAAATATTGAGTCAACTCATCAAAAAATGATTGCTGAAAGACAAGCAGTTGCTCAAAAAACAAGATCTGAAGGTAAAGAATTATATAGAACTACTGTTGCTAAAACAGATCGTGAAGTTAAAGAAATTGAATCTGCTTCAATTGAAGAAGCTAGTACTATTAGAGGTTCTGCAGATGCTGAAGCACTTGAAATTTATGCAAATGCTTATTCTGAAGATCCTGAATTCTACGAATTCTACCAATCTTTAGAATCGTATAAAACTTCGTTTGATGATAAAACAGTAATCTATTTAGATAAAAATAATCCATATTTAAAATATTTTAATAATGCAAATTATTAAATCTTAATATAAAAGCCGATTCAAATTAAATTGAATTCGGCTTTTATTATTATTTTTATAAATTATATTTTTTCTCGAAATTCCATGAATCTTTTACCATTTCTTTAATACCCTTTTTCGCTTCCCAATTTAATTCTTTTTTCGCTTTTTTTACATCCGCATATGAAGATGCAATATCACCAGGTCTACGTTCTACAATTTCATAAGGAATATCTACTCCATTTTCCTCTTTAAAAGCATTTACTATTTCTAATACAGAAATCCCTTTTCCAGTACCTAAATTATATACATTAACACCATTATCAAGTTTTTCAATCGCTTTAACATGACCTATTGCAAGATCTACAACATGAATATAATCTCTAACTCCTGTGCCATCAACTGTATCATAATTATCACCAAATATACTTAATTTTTTAAGTTCACCTTTTGCAACCTTTGTAATATAAGGCATTAGATTATTTGGAATTCCATTTGGAGACTCTCCTATCAAACCACTTTTATGCGCTCCAACAGGATTAAAATATCTTAAAAGTGCAACTGAAAAATCAATGTTAGCTAGAGAAGCATCAGTTAAAATCCTTTCACTCATAGCTTTTGTTTCTCCATAAGGATTTGTTGTTTTTAATAATTCCATAGTTTCAACAAATGGCACTTCATTTTCTCCATATACAGTTGCTGAAGATGAAAAAACAAATTTATTTACATTAAACTTAATACACGCTTTAGATAAAACCATTGTACTTACAAGATTATTATAATAGTAATCAAGCGGTTTTGAAACAGATTCTCCAACAGCTTTTAAACCAGCAAAATGAATTACTCCATCAAATTTATGATTACTAAATATTTTTTCAACAGCTTCTTTATCAGTTACATCATTTTCATAAAAAATTACTTCTTTACCAGTTAAATCTTTAATTTTTTCTATAGATTCAGCTTTACTGTTAATTAAATTATCAACTATTACAACTGAATGATTAGCATTTAACAATTCAACACATGTATGAGAACCTATATATCCTGCGCCACCTGTAACTAAAATATTCATATTTCACTCTCCATAAATTTATTTATTTTTTCAACAATTTTCTTAAATTGATATGGGTATATTGATTGCAATCCATCACTAAGTGCATTATCCGGGTCATTATGAACCTCAATAATAACACCGTCTGCTCCTGCTGATAATCCTGCCATAGTCATAGGCTCAATTAATTCTCTCCTACCCGTTCCATGACTTGGATCAACTATTACAGGTAGTCCAGTTTCTTTTTTCATAATTGGAATAGCAGCCAAATCTAATGTGTTTCTAGTATAAGTATCAAATGTTCTAATTCCTCTTTCACATAAAATAATATTTGTATTTCCAAATTCTGCTAAATACTCAGCAGCTAAAATCCATTCATAAATTGTTGAACTCATCCCTCTTTTAAGTAAAATAGGTTTTTTAACTTTACCAAGAGCTTTCAACAATGTGTAATTATTCATATTTCTTGAACCGACTTGAAAAACATCAACATATTTTTCAAACATTTCAATATATTTTTGATCTGTTATTTCAGTAACTACAGGAAGACCAGTAATTTCACTTGCTTCTTTTAAGTATTTTAATCCTTCTTCTTCAAGTCCTTGAAATGCATACGGACTAGTTCTAGGTTTAAAAGCACCACCTCTTAAAGCTGTTGCTCCAAGTTTTTTAACTTCTTTTGCAATTGAAATTATCTGTTCTCTAGATTCAACAGCACATGGACCAGCAATGATTAACGGATTTTTTTTATCAATAACAACACCATTAATTTTAACTTCTATTTTTTTACCAGTTAATATTTTTCTACAATTTGTCATAAATCAACCTCACACTGTCTGTATCGATATCTTTAATTATATCTACAGCTTTTTTACCATTTATATCAATTTCACTATTAATTTCTAAAAGAGGTACTAATACAAATGCTCTTTTAGTCATTTCTTTATGAGGAATTATTAAAAATTCTTCATTCATTATAATATCATTAAAAAGTAAAATGTCAACATCAATAGTTCTAGGTCCCCAATGAATAATTCTTTTTCTTTTTAATTCTTTTTCTACCACATGGCAAATTTCAAGAAGTTCATATGGAATAAGTTCAGTTTCAATTTTTATTACCGAATTTACAAACACATCTTGATCCTCAAACCCATATGGCTCAGTTTCATAAAAAGATGATTTTTTAATTATTTTAATATTGTTACTTTCAATAATTTCATATGCTTTTAAAATATTTTCTTTACTATTACCAATATTGCTACCTAATGATAAATATGCTCTATTCATCTCTACTTCTTTCAATTAATACAGAAAAATAATCATATATGCCATTTACAGGAGCTTCAGGTTTTTTAATTTCAATTTCTATTTTTTTAACTTTTTCAAAATTATCAAAAATAGCATTTATTATAACTTGTGCAAGTTTTTCGATTAAATCAAATTTATTGTTTTCAACAATTTCTTTAACCAATTCATATACAAGACCATAATGAACAGTATCAACTACATTATCATTAATGCATGCTTCTGTTAAATCAGCATATAATTTCAAATCAACAATAAATTTTTGCCCTATTTTTTTTTCTTCTTCTAAAACTCCATGATAACCATAAAATCTTAAATTTTTTAATTTTATAATATCCATATATTCTCCTACAATTTATTTATTTTATTAGATTTACATCCATATGTGGATATGGAAATCCAATACTCATTTCATTAAATACATTATTAATATCTTCATTCATTTTAAAATATACATCCCAATAATCCGCAGAATTAACCCAAACTCTAATACTAAAGTTTAAAGAACTATCAGCAAATTCACTTAAGCCAACAAAATATGATGGATTCTCTAATATTTTATCATTATTTTCAACTACTTTTTTAACAGCTTCTTTAACTAATTTTATATCAGTATCATATTCAACACCAATAGTAAAATCTACTCTTCTTGTATCATTTTGAGAGAAGTTTGTGAGACTACTATTTGAAACTACACTATTTGGAATAATTTCTATTTTATTATCAGGTGTTACTAAACGAGTATAAAAAATACTAATAGCTTTAACTGATCCACTAATACCACTTACAGTAATATAGTCACCCACTTTAAAAGGTTTTAAAACTAATAAAAGTACTCCACCAGCAAAATTTGATAAACTTCCTTGAAATGCTAAACCTACAGCAAAACTTGCACCACCAATTATTGCTACAAGCGAAGTCGTTTCAACACCAAGATATGTAATAACTGCAATTAAAACAAGTACTTTTAACGACATTTTTACGGATGGTATTAAAAAATTTGCAACAGTTTCATCACATTTTGATTTTTTCAATAATTTCCCTACAACTTTTGACAAATAACTAGAAATTTTCAATCCGACAAGTAATATTACTAAAGCAATTAAAAATTTCACACCATATGTTACTAAATAATTCATAATTATTTCTTGATTCATTTTTCTTACCTCCTATAAATTCTGTCTGCAACTTTAAGTGCCATAACGTGTTCCTTAACATCATGTACTCTAACTATATCGTAACCGTTCATAACGCCAATTACATTTGCTGCAATTGTACCTTCTAATCTTTTATCACTCGGTAAATCTAAAATATAACCAATCATTGACTTTCTTGAAGTGCCTAAAAGCATTTTATATCCAAGTTCATTTAATTCATCCAGTCTTGACATAACTTCAATATTTTGTTCAGGATCTTTTCCAAAACCAATACCTGGATCAAGAAAAATATTTTCTTTTTTTATCCCTGCTTTTTTAGCAATTTCTAAAGAAACATTAAAAAAATCTTTCATTGCTTCAATAATATCTTTTTTATATACATTATCAATTTTATTATGCATTATAATAACCGGCACATTAAATTTAGCAATATAATTAGCAATTTCTGGCTCTTTTTGTAATCCCCATACATCGTTAATAATATTAGCACCGTTTTCAAGCGCTACTTTAGCAACATTCGCTTTTGAAGTATCTACTGAAATTATGATATCTATTTCTTTTTTTAACTCTTTTAAAATTGGTATTACTCTTTCAATCTCCTCTTCTTCATTGACTTTTTTTGAACCAGGTCTTGTTGATTCACCACCAATATCAATTATATCAGCACCTTCATCTACCATTTTCTTAGCTTGTTTAATTGCAGCCTCAATATTATTAAATTTGCCACCATCTGAAAAAGAATCTGGAGTTACATTTAATATTCCCATTATTATAGTTTTTTTACCAATTTCTAGTTCTTTGCCATTACAATTTAGTATCATAATGTCCTCCAATTATTTACAATTAATTAAACTCATAGCTTCAGCACGAGTTTTCGACTCTTTTTTAAATATTCCTCTAACAGCTGATGTAACAGTTCTACTTCCAGGTTTTCTAACACCTCTCATACTCATACATAAATGTTCAGCTTCAATTACTACAATTACTCCTAAAGGATTAATTTCTTTATTAATAACATTTGCAACTTCCGAAGTAATTCTTTCCTGTAATTGCGGTCTTTTTGCAATATCATCAACAAGTCTTGCTAGTTTAGAAAGACCAACTACGCTACCATCTCTTGGAATATATCCAACATGAGCTTTACCAATAAAAGGAATAAAATGATGCTCACACATTGAATAAAAAGGTATATCTTTAACTAATACTAATTCTTCATGTTCTTCATCTTTAAAAGTAACTTTCATATGTTCACTAGGATCTTTATTAATTCCAGCAAAAATCTCCGCATACATTCTAGCAACTCTATTTGGAGTTTCTTTTAACCCTTCTCTATCTGGATCTTCTCCTATTGCAATAATAATTTCTCTAAACGCTTTCTCAATTCTTTCTATATCCATTTTAATCATCTCCATTTACAATACTTCTAATATAATTTGAAATCTCAAATTTTCTACAATTATAGTCAATACCTTTAATAGTTTTAACAGGCATGACTTCCATTAATGAGTTTGTTAAAAATATTTCATCTGAACTTTCTAAAAATTCTTTATCAATATTTGTCTCAATTACTTCTAAATCTGACTCTTTAATGACTTTCATTCTCATTATACCACTTAATAGTCCATTTTCAAGACTTGGTGTATATAATTTTTTATTTTTTACAATAAAAATATTAGATATCGCACCTTCACAGAGCATATTATTTTCATTAAAAAATAAAACTTCATCAAACCCATCATTTTTAGCAATTTTAAATTCTAAAATATTTTCTAAATAATTAATAGTTTTTAATCCAACAATATTTGATGTAGAATTTCTTTTTACATCACTAATTTTTAAATTAAAACCTCTTTTATAATCTTTATAATAATAATTACTTTTTCTCATCATTAAAATAAAATCGCACATATTTTTATTTTTTATAACTGTAATCTTTAAAGCTCCATCAAATCTATTTATTTTAATAAGTTTATCAATAATTTCAATTATTTTCTTATCAGAATAAATTAGATTAATATTTAATTTATTTAATCCATCTCTAAGTCTCTTGAGATGTTCTTCGATATAAATTGGCTGTAAATTCTTTATTTTTACAGTTTCGAACAATCCAAATCCATACATTACTCCATCACTTAATGGAGATGTTTTTATCATTTCATTTTCATTTAAAAACTTTCCGTTATAAAAATATTTCATAATATCACCTAATAGTTTAATGCTTCAATTAATGCTTTTGCTTTATCAAGAGATTCTTGATATTCATCTAAAGCATTAGAATCATATACAATTCCTCCACCAACTTGAAAATATACTTTCTCATTTTTAATAACCATAGTTCTAATAACGATATTTAAATCCATATCTCCATTAAAATCAATATATCCAATTGAACCAGTATAAATATTTCTTTGAGTAGGTTCAAGTTCATCAATTACTTCCATAGCTCTTATTTTAGGTGCACCTGTTATTGAGCCACCTGGAAAAGTATTTGTAATACAATCAATAGTATCATATTTTTGATCTTTTTCACATGTGACTATAGAAACTAAATGAAAAACCGTAGGATACTTTTCAACAATAAAAAGCTCTGGAACTTTAACTGTACTTGTTTTAGCAATTTTTGAAAAATCATTTCTTTCAAGATCAACTATCATTAATAATTCTGCTTTATCTTTTAAACTTTCTCTTAATTCATTTTCTAGTTTTTTATCTTCAGCATCATTATTTCCTCTAGGTCTTGTTCCCTTAATAGGTCTTGTTTGAAGTTTCTCACCTCTTAATTCAATAAATCTTTCTGGAGAAGAAGATAAAATTTGATAATCTCCATAATCCATATATGCTGCAAATGGTGCTGGATTGATATTTCTTAATTTATCATATAATTCAATTGGTTTATCTCTTAAATCAGTTTCAAATCTTTGAGTCATATTTACTTGATAAATATCTCCTTCAACAATATAATTTTTAATTTTCTCTATAGATTTAAGATACTCTTCTTTAGTCATATTAGATTTAATTATTGCTTTTTCATTATGTTTTTTTATATTTAATAATTCTATAATTCCAGTAGTTAATCTTTCTATTATGTTATTTACTCTTTTGTCTCCGCCAATATTAATGTCTGAATCCGTTATAAAAATTTTATTATTACTATGATCATAAACTATAGATCCATTGTAAAACCCAAAATTCAAATCTTCTACATTTACATCATCAATTGCAGTTCTATCAATATTTTCTAAATGATAAAGTAAATCATAAGAAAAGTGCCCTATTGCTCCACCAATAAATGGAAGATTAGATTCATAAGTTTTATTAAATTTTAAAAGATAATCTTTTATTACATCAAATGGATTTCCATCTAAATTTATTTCTCTATCTTCACTTTTAATATTTACTTTCCCATTTTTTGATTTTATAATCATAAATGGATTAAATGCGATTATTGAGTATTTACCTAGCTTTTCATATTTATCAGAACTATCAAGAAATATAGGCAACTTTTCATTTTGAAAAATTTGAAATATTTCAAACGGCTTTAACGAAGTACTTATTTCCTTAATTATCATAATTATCACCATTTTCTAAAAAGTTTTTAAGTAATTCAAGTCCTTGCTCTGTTAAAATTGCTTCAGGATGAAATTGAACACCCTCTATATTGTATTTCTTATGTCTTATACCCATAATTTCACCTTCAAGAGTTTCAGCTGTAATTTCAAGTTCTTCAGGTAAACTATCTCTTTCAATTACTAAAGAATGATATCTTGTTACGTATAATGGATTATTTAAATCTTTAAAAACCCCTTTATTAATATGATTTATTTTAGAAACTTTTCCATGAACCGGTACTATTGCTTTAACAATATTCGCACCGAATACCTCACCTATTGCTTGATGTCCAAGACATATTCCTAAAATTGGAAAAACACCTTTAAGCTCATCAATTATTTTTTCAGAAATCCCTGCTTCACTTGGAGTACAAGGTCCTGGTGATATAACTATCATACTTGGTTTTATTTTTAATATTTCTTCTATTGTAATTTGATCATTTCTTATAACTTTTACTTCCTCATTTAACATTTTTAAATACTCTACTAAGTTATAAGTAAATGAGTCATAATTATCAATCATTAATATCATTGATTTCCCCCTTTTATTTTACATCTATTTTCATTCTACAAGTTATTTTAATATAATTCAAGCTTATAAAATATTATTTCTTTAAGTAGTATTTACATTTTTAACATTGTTAATTTTTCCGTATTGTTGTATCATATATCTATTAGAAAAGAGGTCTTTTATGAAATTAGGAATTACATTTGAAGAAAAAATACTTAAAGAAATTAAGCAAAGCGAATATATTAATTTCATTAAAAAAAATAAGCTCTCATTTTTAGAATTTGCTCCTGATTTTAAAAAATATTCATATAAATTTTATAAAAATATTTTTAATGAAATTATAAATGATAATATTAAAATCACTATTCATTTACCGCATTTTGTAGATGATAATTTAGATATTACTAATTTTTCAAATAAAAACAAATTAAAATTAATTGAATTTTATGATTCATTAAATAATTTAATTAATTTAACTAAAAATAATATCATTTTAGTTTTTCATGGCGCAAAATATGAAATAATTTCAAAAGAAGAAGCTTTATCACGAACAAATGCTTTTATAAAATTTAGCATTGAATATTTTAAAGAAAAAAAATATTTAATTAGTTTATCAATAGAAACATTAAATAAACATCATAGAAATGTAATTGGTGATAGTAGAGAAGATTTAATTAATATTGTTAAATCTTTTAATAATAAAATAGGGATATGTTTTGATATTACACATGACTATTTAAATATTAAAAAAATTAATATTCCAACAAATGAATTTTTATCATTAGTAAATCACTCACATATCCATGGATTTAATAAAGAATATAATCATTTACCTATTTATAAAAATGAAATTTTATTCAAAATGGTAAATTTACTTAAAAAAAATAACTATCCTATTAACATTGAAATGTTATTATGCGATAATTATTTAAATGAACTTCAAAAAGATATTGATCTTGTTAATTCATTGAACTAAATATATTTAGTTGTTCATTTTCTTTTTCATCAATATTTGAAACAGAAATTCCAATTAATCTTACGTTCTTTTTAATATCAATTTCATTAAATATTCTTTCCATAAGTATTTGATAATCATTTAAATTAAATAAATAATGATCAAGGGTTTTACTTCTAGTAATTACAGAAAAATCATTAAATTTTATTTTAATTGATATTGTTTTTGCAACTCTATTTTTTTTATCTAAACCATAAAATATATTCTCCATCATATTTTTTAGAATTTCATATAATTTCTCTCTATTTCTTGTATCTTTTTTTAAAGTGCTTTCTGTCCCATACGATTTATTTTTAACTTCTTCTTTCAAGGAACGATTATCCAGCCCTCGTATTCTATCATATATATCTTCACCCACATTTCCTAAAAATGATTTTAAATTACTTTTAGAATAATTAAGTAAATCATCTACATAAAAAATACCTACGCTATTTAATTTTTGAACTGATTTCTTGCCAATTCCATGAATTTTTCCAACTTTTAATGGTTTCAAAATGTCTGGAATCATATAATCTGAAATAACTTTTATTCCATCAGGTTTATTCCAATCACTTGCAAGTTTTGCTAAAAATTTATTATATGAAATACCAACTGATATTGTTATTCCAACTTCTTTTAATACTCTTTTTTTTATTAATTTAGCAATATACATTTCATTTTGATATAAATCTGTAACTTCAATATACGCTTCATCAATAGAAACTTGTTGAACTTGATCCGTTATAGAATAAATAATATCAAAAACCTGCCTAGACACTTCTAAATACCTATTCATCCTAGGTTTAATAAAAACTCCTTCAGGACATAGCTTTTTAGCGATAAAACCAGCCATAGCCGAATGAACACCATATTCCCGGGCAATGTAATTACAAGTAGAAACAACACCTCTATCGCCAGCACCACCAACTATAACTGGTTTGCCTATTAACTCTTTATTATCAAGTTCTTCAACTGAAGCAAAAAATGCATCTAAATCAACATGTAGTATTTTTCTCATAATATCCTCTTATCTAATTAGTAATATCAACTTCACTATCTGATTTACCTTTTATCTCAACAATTAATTTATGTGGAAGACAGACTAACACTTCACCAACTTTGCTTATACTTCCATCTTTAACACAAATTTGGTTATGACAATCAGATTCTATTATTCTAACTACGTCTTTATCAATTTCAATTATATTATAACCATATTTTGTTTTAATTCGTATTGTCTCTTTTTTTTCTACAGGTAAATCTCTTCTAACTAAAATTTCATTATCTGCTTTTATTATTAAATATTTATTGTTATAATCAATACTATTAGTAGTAGTAGTAACATAAAAACTAAGAGCTATACTACTAACAATAAAAAATATTATTAAAAATACATCGGCTTTCTTCATAATCAACTCCAAACTCATTATTACACAAGGAGGCAATAATGAAAAAAATATTTATTTACATACTAATAATAACTGTTTTATTAACAGGTTGTCAAAAACAAAATAATTTTATTGAAAGTAGTAACCTTAAATTAGGTACTATTATAAATTTAAAAATCTTTAATTATAATGATAATTCAATATTTAGTGGTATTTATAATATATTAGATGATATTGAAAATAAAATGAGTAAAAACATTGAATTTAGTGAAGTAGATCAAATAAATAATTTATCAAAGGATCAACAAATTATTTTATCAAATAATACTTCCGAAGTTATTAAAAAAGGATTATATTATTCTAGCATTTCTAATGGGAATTTTGATATTTCTATTGCACCTTTAGTTAATTTATGGGCAATAGGCACAGAAAACGAAAAAATACCTAATAACGAGGAAATTAGTAATGCTTTAAGTAAAATTAATTATAATAACATTAATCTTAATGATAATAATTTTTCATTTACTGATGATAATATGTCTATAGATTTAGGTGGTATTGCTAAAGGATATGCAGCAGATAAAATTGCAGAATTTTTAATTGAAAATGACATTAATAAAGCCTTAATTAGTTTAGGTGGTAATATATATGCATTAGGTTCAAATGGATCAGACGAACCATGGAAAGTTGGAATTAAAAATCCATTTTCAGATGAATCTGATATTATAGGTTATGTTAATGTCATTAATAAATCTGTTGTAACTTCTGGAATTTATGAACGTTATTTTATGGAAAAGGGGAAAAGATATCATCATATTCTTAATCCTTTTACTGGATATCCATATGAAAATGATATCTTTGGAGTAACTATAATTTCTGATAAATCAATTGATGGTGATGCACTTTCAACCATTGCTTTTTCTTATGGAATAAAAAAAGGTTTAGAGTTTATTAATTCTCTTGACAATGTAGAAGCAATTTTTATATCTAAAGATAAAGAAGTATTTATAACTAATAATTTAAATAATTTTGTAATTACAAATGATAAATTTACAACAAAATAGACGTATAAGAGGTGTTTTATGAAAAAAATATTTATAATTATTATTCTAACTTTAATAGTTCTAGTAACTTCTTGCAGTGAAAACAATAAAAATTCAGTGGTTGTATATACTTCTGTAGATAGAAATCACTCTCAACCAATTTTCGAATCCTTTGAAAAAGAAACGAATATAGAAGTTCTTGCAGTTTATGACGTAGAAGCTACAAAAACTATTGGTTTAGCTAATAGATTAATAAATGAAAAAAATAATCCAAAAGCTGATGTTTTTTGGAATGGAGAAATATTACAAACAATTAAGTTAAAAGAAAATAATGTTTTGGAAAAATATATCTCTAATAATACTAATTTAATTCCAGATAAATATATAGATTTTGAAAATTACTATAGTTCTTTTGGCGGTAGATTAAAGGTTTTTTTAGTAAATACAAATATTTTAGATGAATCTGATTATCCAAATTCAATTCTTGATCTTATTAATAATAATAAAATTGAAAGTAATAAAATTGCAATATCAAATCCTGTTTTTGGTACTACCTCAACATATGTTGCAGCATTATATGCATTATTAGGAGAAAATTCTACATATGATTTATTTTCAACTATATTATCAAAAAAAGTTAATATTTTAAATGGAAATGCTCAAGTAAGAGATTTAGTATCTAACGGAAAACTATCATATGGATTAACAGATTCTGATGATGCACTATCAGCAATAAATAAAGGTTATCCAGTTAAAATAATAATTCCTGATCAAAATAAAGATTCATTTGGAACTTTACTTATTCCAAACACTGTTTCACTAATAAAAAATGGACCAAATAAAAAAAATGGAGAACTTTTTATAGATTTCCTTTTAGACATCTCTACAACTGAAAAATTAATTGATAGCGGCTGGATTCAAATTCCACTTAGAAAAACAAATAATGAAAATATAATTAATATTTCTACAATTAAAACAATGGATATAAATTATGAAGATATTTATAAAATATATAATAATTCATCCAACGATATGATTGATTTATTTATAAAATAAAGGAGCTTTTATGTTTAAAAATAAAATTGCAACTCCATTACTAATTACATTGTTAGTTTTTCTTATTATTTCACCGATATTATCATTAATTTTAACTATAACAAATTATAACGGCAGTGAATTAAACTTAATAATAAATATGAGGCAGTTTTTTGTTTTAATCAAAACTATTTCTTTTTCAATTTTAGTTGCAATTTTATCATCAACAATAGGATTTTATATTGCTTTTACAACATTTATAAATCAAAAAAAAATGTTATACTTATTTATTTTTTCATTTTTATTTATTTCCATTCCACCTTATATTTTTGCGTTAAGCTTTATTGAATTTTCAAAGATTTTAAATTCAAACCTTATAACAGGCTTTAGAATTAGTGCATTTGTACAAACAATTTACTACATACCTTTCGCATCAATTATATTTTATTTGCATATAAATAATATTAATGAGTCATATTTTGATTCATCCTTAATTGAAATATCTAATTTGAAATCAAAATTGTTAACCATTAAAGAATTTTCATTTGCGCCAATATCATTTAGTTTATTATTAATTACTCTTTTATCAATTTCAAATTATGCTATACCATCAATTTTTGCATTTAATACATACCCAATTGAAATAATGTCTATATTTGCAAATTCAAATAATTTATTTTCAGTGATTTTTACTACTTTGCCATTATTATTAATTTCAATTATTATCTCAATTTTAATTTATAAAGTTTTTTCTAAAAATTATGAAAGTTTTCAAATAAAATCAAATAATTTATTTGAAATTAAAAATAACTATAATAATAAAATTATAAATATAATTTTAATTTTAATAATAATTATTCAAACTTTCTCACCAATTATTTTTTTGCTGTTTGACTATAGTAGCATAAAAGCTATAGTACCTTCAGTTATTAATAATTATCAAGATATTCTATACACCATAATAGTAATTTTTATTAGTAGTTTATTGATTATTCTTATTTCAACTTTTTTTGCATATACTGCAATAAATAGTAAAAAATTAAAATCTTTTTTTATTATATTATCAATATTATTGCTTGGTCTACCATCAAGTTTTGTAGGGATTTCTGTAAATTATTTATATAATATTAATTTTTTTGATTTTTTATTTTATACACCAACTATGCTAATTCATTCATTTGTAATTAGATTTTTACCAATATCATTTTTTATAATATTTTATGATTTTATTAAATATGAAAAAAATTATTTTTATGCTGCATTGTTAAATACAAATAGTAAAATAGAAATTTTTAAAACTATAATTTTACCAAATTCTTTCTATAACATTTTTTTTGCATTTATATCAGTTTCAATTTTAAGCATTGGTGAAATTGGTGCAAGTATTATTGTTATGCCGCCAGGAAAATCTACTTTAGCAGTGATAATATATAATTATCTTCATTATGGAAGTAGCGATTCTGTAAAAGGATTATCTTTATTTATATTTATTCTACTAATTTTAATTTCATTTTTCATTATAAAACTAATAAAAATAAAAAGGAGTAACTATTATGAACAATAAAAAGAAAATTATAATAATAGCTATATTAATAATTATATTAATCTATGCTATATATTTAATAAATTCTTATAAAGAAAATAACTTTAAAACACGTAATAACGATAAAACATTTTCTTCACTTTCAAAAGAAATAGATATAATGTCGCTTCATGTACATAATAACATTTTATATGCCGGTACACCTGATGGCTTATTTAAAATATCTGGTATTTATCCAAACTATTATATGGAAAAAATTGATTTTGATTATAACTTAACTTATATCAGATCTCTTTATACTGATAATAATAATAATTTCTGGATAGGTTCTGAAAATGGACTTTTATGTATTTTAGCAAACAAAACAAAAGTTTTTTATTCTAAAGAAAATGGACTAATTCCTGATAATAGGATAAACACTATCAATCAGTTATCTGATAATTCTATTTGGGTGGGCAGTTGGAGTGGCGCTACTCAAATTAAAGAAAATAATGTTATCAAAACAATAAATAAAAAGAACGGTCTTATAATTGATATGGTAAATGTAATAACAGAAGATATTCATGGTGGAATATGGTTTGGATCATATAATGTTAAAAATGGTGGAATAACCTATTTTAATGATAACAAATTCACTTATTTTACTATTGAAAACGGGCTAAAGAATATTAATACTACATCATATCTCTTTATTGATGAAAATACACTATGGTTTGGTTCAGGCATATATGAAAGTGGTGGAATTACTGTTTTTGATCTTTCTAAAAAAACACCATTTATTAAAAATACATTAGATATATCAAACGGTTTTGCTGGAATAAAAGTTAGAAGTTTATATAAATATAAGGAAAATATTCTTATAGGTTCAGAATATGACGGAATTGCAATATGGAATGATTTAAAAAAGGTTTACACCGCTGCTGATGGATTAGCTAATAATGAAGTTAAATCATATGCATTATATGATAATTTATTATTTTTGGGAACAAGAAATGGTTTATCTTATAAAAAAATAGAAGAATAGCTGTATAAGCCTATCCTTCTATTTTTTTAATGAATTTTTCATTAAATAATTCTTCATCCCCAAATTTCCCCTTAAATGCTATTGAAGCGATATTTTGCATTAAATCTCCAATATCAGTTGTAGGAGGATATGTTTCAAGCTTATAGTTTAATTCGCTATCATTAGTGATTTTAGATCTAATAACAACGTATCCATTAGTTTTTACATTAACTGAAGCAACATTTAACGAATTATCTGCTTTTTCAGTTATAATAATAGAATCAATAATTTTACCAGGATCAAATATTTTTTTAGCATATTCCGAAAGAATTATTTCATCATTATTGAATTGAATAATATTTTTTAATTTTAATGTATCTATGCTTTTTAGAAAATTAGGATTATTTTTTACATAAATTTTTAATTCTTCTTTGCTCATATAATCAGATATAAATCCAACTAAATCATCAAAGTTTTCATAATTAACTAAATCATCTAATTTTATTATAAGTTCATCATTTTCTAATCCTTCATTTCTGTTAGTAATTCTATCCTTTAATATAGTCATAATAATATATAACAAAATTGTTTCATCAAAAGTTATTTCAATGGAATATCTAAACAACTCTTCTTTTTCAAATTTGTTTCCAACAAAAAGATCTTTTCTAATCCAATTTCCAACACTTGGTAAAACATGTGGATATTCTAAACCGTGTAATAAGCCACCATTTGCTACCGTATAATGCAAAGCAAAATCTTTTTTAAAACAAAAATACTCATTGATAACGTTAAGATTAGATAACCTTTTAAAACTCACCATAACATCAGGTCTGTGAAAAATTAAAAAAGCAGGCTCTAATTCTTGTGCTACATTAACTTCATCTCCTTTTCTTACTAAAAATCCATTATCCATAAACGAATCATATGCTTCAATATAATTTTTATCATCAAATTTTAAAAACTCTTTAAATGATCTAGCATAAAATGGAGAATTTTTATTAATTTCAATCTTAGAAAATGAAGAAAGTGTATATATTTCATATTTATTTAAATTTAATATTATCATAAAAATCTCCTTTCATTATGATTTAAACCATGAACCAATCCATCTGCTGGCATTTCTAGCGCTATTTTCAACAGAAACAGATAATTCTCCAGCTCCACGACCAATATAAGCCCAACCCTCTCCAACTTTTACAACTCCAGTAAAAACGGTATTTCCAGCATCACTAGCTAATCTTCTAACACTATCTAACGGATGATCCTTAATTGTCTTTATAACATTTGTTGTATATAAATTTTTTGTGTTTTTCATTGGTTCTTTAGGCAATTTAAAAATTTCATCAACCGTATTATTCATATTTTTCCAACCGTCTTTATCCGCATCAGTGAAATCACAAACTTCATTATAAAATCCTTTTGGATCTTTAATAAAATCATCTGCCATACGTTTTGAATGAATCATATTTTTAATGTTTTCTCCATAATACCCACTATTAACTCGTTTATTAAACTCTTTTTGATCTAACCCACCATAATCAGCTATCGCATTTATTGATCCTTTAATCATTTTAGTAGGACTAGCAATATCTGCCACTTTTGTATCAGCAAATAATAAATGATTACCTAATTCAAATGCAGCTAATTGAGGACCTAAAGTTTCTGTTTCACCAATTGCTACCATAACAGCTGCTGTACTAACAGCTTTTGACGTTCCAACTGCAAGACTATCCCCAGCCGCTACATTATCAAACATATCAAAAATCCCACCTATAGTAGC
>Ga0209633_10000873_pt1 | contig 33141 bp, 29 predicted proteins | sample Cruoilmetagenom1_FD_187290 | JGI IMG/M metagenome (GOLD analysis project Ga0209633, IMG submission 187290) | Oil polluted marine microbial communities from Coal Oil Point, Santa Barbara, California, USA - Sample 1 (SPAdes) (version 2) | ecosystem: Environmental > Aquatic > Marine > Oil seeps ... | reverse complement strand
TGCTGGTTTTTTATTAGCTTGGCTTCTAGTTTATACAATCTTGGTTTTCTTATCAGCAAAACCAACAGGTGTGCTCGGTATTAATTCTGGAACACACTGGTATGAGTTTACTTGTAGTACTGAAAGTGCTTTTGATACTATTGTTGCTGGAGCTGGAGGTGTAGCTGGTGCAGTTTATGGAGTGGGTGCAGTCCCTCCTTTAGGTGGTGGAACCACGGGGGGAGTTTTTGATCCTGGTATAGCCGCACAGGTAGTTGATGCAGATCCTTCTTTATCTGCTTTTATGAATTGTGTTAATACACAAATTCCGGATTCACACTCTGCTGCCAGAAGAATAAGTTCAATTTCAGATTCGGCTGGAATAGGCTTTTGTAGTGGAGCTACGTATGCCAAACCTCCTTGTGCACATACACAAAATTCTTGTCATTATGGTGGCACAAATTGTGCTGGTAGATCCGTTGCTGTTGATTATGGCGCAGAGGAATATTCAGCTCTTATTACAGAGGCAGCTAAAGCTTGTGGACAAAGTCTTCATGGAGCTGATCCATTTATATTATATGAAGGTGATCACGTGCATATTTCTTTAGGGGCAATTCTTGGGTGTGGCTGTAATTAAATCTAGCCGATAATATCTGAATTTGAGTGAAAAGAATGCGGAATACTTTGGTGAAAACTCTTGATATTTATATTGAAATATGAAAAGATAAATGCAATATGAAAGTAAAGAATTTTCTTAAAAAAATTTTAGCAACATTATCATCCCCCTTGGGGGTTTATTTTAAAGTGGCTCAAAAAAGACTATGCTAAGTAAATATTAGCGAGACACTATAAACAAAAATTATAAAAACTATTATTATAAATTTAAATTAATGTTGGATATAAAATTCATTAGAGAGAATGTAAAAGAAATTGCCGAAGCTGCAAAAAATAAAAATATCAAATTAGATCTCGATAAACTATTATTGATTGATAAAAGTAGGAGAGATTTAATGACTCAATTGGATCAGCTAAGATCTAAAAGAAATGAACTTGCTAAGTCTGCAAAAGGTAAGCGTCCATCTGATAAACAAATATCAGATGGTAAAAAGATAAAAACTGATATTGCAGAATTTGAAGAGGAATTGAAAAAAATCAACATTAAGTATGATGAAATTATGGTTAGGGTTCCAACTATTACTGCGAGTGATGTGCCAGTTGGGAAAGATGAAAATGAGAATGTTGAAATTGAAAAAGAAGGAGAGCCTACTAAATTTGATTTTAAACCAAAGGATCACATCCAATTAGGAAAAGACCTGGATATCATTGATTTTGAAAGAGGTGTGAAAGTCTCTGGCTACAGAGGTTATTATATGAAAAATGAAGGTGCTGGTTTGCAAATGGCGCTAATGATGTATGCTTTGGAAAAGTTGGTGCAGAAAGGTTTTATGCCAATGATTCCACCAACTCTTGTTAAGGAGAATGTTCTTTTCGGAAGCGGTTATTTCGCTGGAAAGAAATTCAATGAAGATGAAGATGAAATTTATAAAATTGAAAATAAGGATATAGAGGCTGATGGAAACTCAAATAAAGAGAATAAGTTCCTAATCGGAACAGCAGAGCCTTCTTTGTTAGCGTACCACTCAAATGAAACTTTGAATGTAAGTGAATTGCCGAAGAAAATGTGTGGATTCTCACCTTGCTACAGAAGTGAAATTGGTTCGTATGGAAAGGATACAAAGGGTCTCTACAGAGTGCACGAATTTATGAAAGTGGAGCAAGTTTGTCTTTGTGAAGCAAATGTTGAAAAAGCTGAAAAATTACACAGAGAAATGCTTGAAATTTCAAAAGGACTCCATAGAGACATGGGACTACCATTTCGTGTCTTAGAAATTTGTACGGGAGACATGAGCGCAGGTAAATATCGAATGTTTGATATGGAAGTTTGGATGCCATCAAGAAATGGATATGGTGAAACTGGGAGCGCTTCAAATTTCTTGGACTGGCAATCAAAGAGGCTAAATGTTAAATATAAAAATGCAAAGGGAGATAAGAAAAATGTGTTTATGCTTAATAATACAGCTATTCCATCTCCAAGATTTATCATTGCAATTTTAGAAAATTTTCAACAAAAAGATGGTTCAGTTGTAATCCCGGAAGTTTTGCGCAAATTTATGCCAAATGGAATTTGTAAGATTGAAAATAAGAAATAGAAGCTTGAATATAAATTGAAAAACAACGAATGGAAAAAAGGTATGATTATCAAAAAATAAAAAAAGCAGTGGAAACTGAAGTAAGAAGAGTCTGTTTTTTGGATACTAATCAATGCGGATCCTCTGTTTGGAAATTTCATATTCTTTCTGTTGTTAAGCACAGTTTAGTTTTAGGAAAAAAATTAGAAGCTGATCTAGAGACTCTAGAGTTGGCGGCTCTTTTGCATGATTATGCGTCTGTTTTGGACAAAAATTTTATTAAAAATCATCACATACATGGAGCTAGATTGGCTGGGGAAATGCTTGAAAAAATGAGTTATCCAGTTAATAAGACAGAAAAAATTCAAGCGTGTATATATGCTCATCGAGGAAGTGTGTCTGTTGAAAGAAAGACAATAGAAGAGAAAATATTAGCTTCAGCCGATGCAATGGCACATATCACAGAGTTTGTTGATATGATGTTTTTGACTTTTGGCATAAGAGGTGAAAAAACAGTATCTGGTGCAATTTGGTTAAAAGAGAAATTAGAGAGAAGTTGGAAAAAGGTTATACCAGAGGGGAGAGAAATGATTTATGATGAATATAAAACAGTTTTAAGGTTTTTGGATAGTGCAATAATGAAATAAACAACAAAAATGGATAAAATAAAACTAGCTTTATTGGCGGGTGGAATTTCAGGGGAACGAGAGGTTTCATTGAAAACAGGAAAGCAAATATTCGATGCATTGGATAAGGATAAGTATGAGATTTTTTGTTATGATCCAGAAATGGAACTAGAAAAGTTTTCAAAAGATGCATTTGCTGGAAAGTTTGATGTAGTTTTTCCGGCCTTACATGGTCCATTTGGAGAGGATGGAAAACTTCAAGGAATGTTGGATATGATAGGTGTTCCATATGTTTTTTCTGGGTGCTTGGCTAGTGCGCTTGCTATGCATAAGGATAAGGCTAAGATAATTGCCAAAGATGCTGGAATTAGAGTTGCTGATGCATTGACTCTTGAGAAAGGGGAATTTGAAATTAGAAAAAAAGAACTTCTAGAATTGGGATTTCCTATTGTGATTAAACCAATTGAATTAGGGTCATCTGTCGGAATGTCAATTGCTAAAGATGAAAGTGAGTTAGACGCTGGAGCGAAAAAAGCTTTCGAGCATGACAACGTGGTTATGTTTGAACAATATATAAAGGGGAGGGAACTGACAGTTCCGGTGATTGGGAATCAAGAACCTAAGGCATTGCCAGTTATTGAAATAATTCCAAAAAATTCTGATTGGTTCGATTATGAAGCAAAATATGTAGCTGGTGCATCTGATGAGATTTGTCCTGCTGAAATTTTAGATGGCATTAGAGATACTCTTCAGGAACAATCTATTAGAATCTTCAAGGCGATCGGTTGTAAGGATTTGGCCAGAGCTGATTTTATTTGGGATAATCAAAAGGATGAAATATATTTTTTAGAAATTAATACAATTCCAGGAATGACAGCAACTTCGCTTGCTCCTCAATCTGCATATGTTGCAGGTATGGAATTTTCAGAATTTTTAGATAAACTAATTGGAGGTGTTTTGAAATTTGACTAGTTTATTTATAAAAGTTTTAAGGCGCTTCACATGATATGTGAAGCGCCTTTTATACAGTTATTTTCTGTAGTGATTTCGTTTGCTTGACGCTGGGACCATTTTTATTCCAATGGCTAACACTAATATTCCTGATACAAAAAATGGAATTACAGGGTCCATGGGCATGCTATCATTGGTTATCTTAGCTCCCATATTCGAAATTTGAATGAAACCTGCGTAAATAAGGAGAAAAGCTCCTAAAATAGCAGTAAGTATGCCGAATAAAAGCTTTAAAGATTTTATTCTTTGTTCTTTTCGTAGGCTTACTCTTTCTAGCGTACCATTTTTTCCGATTCTGATTACTTCCCGATCTCTCATTATGCTCTCCCTTGTGGTCTTTGATGATGTTGCTAAATTTATCTAATTATATCATCAATAAGGAGGTTTGTCAATAGTAATCCAAAGCAAAAGGTCGCTAGTAAATTACTAGCGACCCAGGTGAGTTCATTAACTCAATTTCAATCTTCAGTGAGTTGAAGGAATTTTATATCAGGAATCGTCCCTTTTTCAAGAAAAATCCAAAGAGTGACTTCTCCTTGTCCAGCATGTGTCTTCCAAACTATGTCTTTTGGGTGTGCTTTGAGATAGTCAGTAGTTCCTGTTTCTGTGAAATAGGTAGTACACGAGCCACGGAGAATTGTTCCGTAAACAATTTTGTCTTTCCCGGCTTTTTTGACTGCTTTGTGAATGCCATTAGGCATATTGATGTAGCCGTTTTTTGCCATGACGATGAGCCCCCCAATATTCTTATCGATATTTGCTTTATAAACACTCATTTCTTGAATTGAATGTTTTTTGGTGGATAGATATCCCAATACACCAATCAAGGCAATTAAAGTTAAAATAATTAGATAGAAGGCTTTTTTTGAGGTACTTTTTCTAGAGTTTGTTCTTGTCATTTCTGACTCCTTTTCTTTCGGGTTTCTGATTAATGTAGCTCTATTATGGATATATTATATCATTAAATTATGAATGTGTCAAGTATAAACAATTTTGTCGTAAACTTCTTTTCTCACCTAAGAAATGGACAAAAATTAATTTTTTGTTATAATTTATGTTACAAGATGATATGAAAAACAAAGAAGTATGTTTAATATAAAGAGTAAAACTTTTTAGTGGAAGAAAGAATAAAGATTTCTCCTATCAAGGAGATGGAAATTAGGAGTTCTAAAATTTCAGGAGTCATTTCTTTGGCACAAGGAATACCTAGTTTTGATACACCTTTGTGTATTAAAGACAAAGCAATAGAAGCAATAAAAGAGGGTAAGGTTGCAAGATATTCATTGACGCCAGGAATCTTAGAACTGCGAGAAGCTATTGAATATAGTTTGGCGAAAAGAAATATTTATTATGATTTTGAAAAAGAAATCATTGTGACTGCTGGTTCAATTGAAGCCATTACTGCTAGTTTTCTAGCCCTAATAGAACCAGGAGACGAGGTTTTGATTCCTGATCCAACGTACACTTCCTATCAGTCAGCAATTAAAACTGCTCGTGGAGTTCCAGTGTTTGTGCCATTAAATGAAGATGGTGGATGGTCTTTTGATATTGAGGAATTTAAGAAAAAGATAACACCTAAAACAAAGGTTATCTTGTATTGTAACCCGAATAATCCCACCGGGACTGTTTATTCTCGTGAGCAATTAATGCAATTAGCGGAACTTGCACAGGTTCATGATTTATATATCATCGCAGATGAGGTTTATAAGGATTTTATTTATACAAATGAAGATTTCTTTTCTTTGGCACAATTTGCTGCTCTTCGTAAAAGATTTATCTATATTTTTTCTTTTTCAAAGTCGTATGCTATGACTGGTTGGAGAGTTGCATATTTAGCAACAGACAGGATTTTGGCTGAAAAGATTTTAGGTGTGCACGATGCTTTAGTTACATGTGCTCCAGTAATATCGCAATGGGGGGCTTTGGCTGCTCTGGAGTTGGCTGATGACGAGATTAAGGAATATAAAAAAGTTTTTAATGAAAGAAAAGATCTTTTGTGTAAAGAGCTAGATAAGTTGTCTGATTGGTTTGAATACCGACACCCTTCTTCTGCCTATTTTGCATTTCCAAAAATGACAAAAAAACTCATAAAAGTTTTTGAAAAATATGAAAAAAAGAATGGAATATCTGGTGATTTGAAAAATTATCAAAAGAGTTCTCTTTCTTGGAGATTTGCAATTGAGCTTTTAAATAATGCTAAGGTTGCCCTGGTTCCAGGTGTTGCTTTTGGTGAAAAAGGTGAAGAGCATTTAAGATTTTGTTTTGGAAGAAGAAGAGAAAATATAGAAAAGGCGATGAAGAGAATTGAGAAATTTATAAAAAGTATTTCTTAAAATAACTTTAAAAATATATGAAAAAAGTTCTAAAAATTATAGTACAAGCATATTTAAAGTTGTTAATAAAAATTGTTTTAATAAGACACAAGCCTTTTGTGATTGCTGTTGCAGGCACAACTAATAAAACTTTTGTTAAAGAGACTATTTTGGATGAATTAGGAAGAGATCCGAATGTAAGAGGTAATCCAAAAAGTTTCAATACGGAAATAGGTTTACCTTTGGCAGTTTTATTTTTGCCTTCGGGATTCTCGTCTATTTTTAGGTGGGTTGACGTCTTATTAACAGGGACTTGTATTTCTATTTTCGCTAGAAAGTTTCCTAGAATTTTGGTTTTAGAAATGGGCGTGGATCGTGTTGGGGATATGAAATATCTGTTATCTTTAGTTAAGCCAAGAATTGCAGTAGTTACAAATATTGATAGAAGTTTTCCGGATTTAAATACTACTATGGATGACATTGCGAATGAATTTAAAATGTTAGCTAAAGCTGTTCCATCAGATGGAACATTGATTTTAAATGGGGATGATATTAGAACCAAGTCTTTAGCTGGTTCTAATAAAGCAAAGACGATTTTATTTGGTAAGGACAAGTCTTCTGACGCAGTGATTTATAATATCGATCAGTTAGAGGCAGGGCAGAAGTTTTCTCTAAAATATGGTAAAAGGATAGAAACACATGAGACAAATAGACACGGAATTCATAATATAAATGCACTGGTTATAGCCAAAATAGTTGTGTATGAATTAGAAAAGTCAGGTGTAAGAACAAATAAGAGTTGATATTTTCAAATGTCTTTGGGGAAAAAAACTAAAAATAAAAAAAAGATAAATTTTAAAGATATTTTTAAAAAGATATCCTTTTGGGTACTTTTTATATCCTTTTGGGTTTTATTTTTTTGGACTATTTTTTTCTCTAGCGTTATGAAAATTGATAGAGTTCGTATTGTGGGTGATGTAAAAAATGCTTCACAGATACAGTCTTTTGCAAAAGATATTATGAACCAAAAATATTTCAATAAAGTTCCTAAAAATAATTTATTGATTTTTCCAGTAAAGGTTTTCCAGGAAAAGCTATTAAAAGAGTTTAATATAATTCGCACGATTGATGTAAAAAGAGAATTTCCAAAGGAGATAGTTATTGACATTGAAGAGAGGAAAGATTTTATTATTTGGTGTAGTGATAAAAATTGTTGGTTGGTTGATGAGAGGTCAGAGGCATTTCACGAAATCGAAAAAGAGCAAATAGATCAGTTTGAAGACAGAGTTGTTGTTCTTGATGGGAGTGAAAAAAGTGTGGAAAAATACGGTAAAGTTGTCTCTCCTAGAATAGTAAAGATTTTATTAAAATTAGCAGATGATTTTTCTAGTTTAGCTAATATAGAAATAGACAAAAAATCCTTTTTTACACCTTCTTCTATGTCTGGGGAACTTCAATTTAAAACAAAGACTGGTTGGAAAATTTATTTTTCAACAGATAGACCAATATCTGTGCAGATAAAAGTTCTTAAAAAGATGCTTGATATCAAACTGAGGGATGAAGATTTAGGTAAGCTGGAATATATAGATTTAAGGATTAAGGGGAAAGTTGTTTATAGGTTTAGGGATTATAAAGAAAGAGAGGATGACATTGAAGTTAAGGGTGTATCTAAGAAAGGAGAGATCAATGATAAAAAGAAAAAGAGAAAAAAGATTAAATAAAAAATCCTAAATATGGAAAGCTTTATTTTTAGCGTATAATGTAAAAGTGTTCTAATAATGATATTTAAACTAAAATAAAATGAAGAAATTTTTCCCGGCAGCTATTTTAACAATGATTACTTTATTAGCAATTGTTTTGAGATTAAATCCAATTATTTGGAATCGTGATTTTTGGTATGATGAGGCATTTACTGGGATTCTTCTGAAAGCATCATGGGGAGGAATGAATCAAATGATTTTTGCTGATGTTCATCCACCTCTTTATTATTGGCTTGTTAAGCCTTGGAGTGCGATGTTTAATTATTCACCAGAAGGAATTAGATCATTTTCCCTTATTTTTGGTATTTTGACAGTAGTCTCTATTTATTGGATCGGAAAGAAATTATTTAATACGCGAGCAGGGCTTTTGGCTGCAGCTATCACTGCTATTTCTCCTTTTGCAATTGAATATTCTCAGGAAGCCAGAATGTATTCTCTTTTTGGTTTTTTCTTTCTTTGGGCGGTCTACTTTTTTATAAAAGCTTTACAGGATAATAAAAGAAAGGATTGGATTATTTGGGGTATCTTTGGTGGCTTAGCATTTCTAACTCATTATCTAGCTTTATTCTTCTTTATCATTTTCTATGTATGTTATGTTTTCTACATGCATATTTTTAGTGAAAAAAAATGGTATAGTTGTGTTTTTGGGCACAAAAATTTTTGGATAGGAGTTGGAATTATAGTCATATTCTTTTTATCCTGGCTAAGATATTTCATACCACACATGTTAAAAGGGAATCTAGGGTGGATTCCCCCAGCACACATTAGTGACCTAGTTAAAACATTACAAATATTCTTTTTCGGACATCAGCCGGGTAGTGGAGGTGTTCCCGAATCAACAGAGTTTATAAATTTATACAAAGATATTGCATTATTTGATGGTTCTTCCGCAGGGTTGATATTCTTTACTTTTATAGTGGCAATGTTTGTGTATATTTGGTTGAAATGTTCTCAGAAGAAAGAAGTATTTGTGTTGACTGTTGTTTCTTTGGGCACACTTTTATTTTTAATTATTCTTTCTCATTTTAATCTAAAGTTGTATGTTTCAAGATACTTCATGCCTTCAGCCGTTTTAGTTTACTTACTTTTTGCTGGAATGATAACTTTGGTTTTTGAGTCAAGATGGTCTTGGTTGATCACTCTAGGAAGCTATTCTGTGCTTACGTTATTGTTGGTCCCAATTCATTTTCAAGGAGGATGGACACAGATTTCTGATTTTATGAATAAATATGATGCATTTAATAATGCTATTATTGTTACAGACGGACCATTTGGTTACACCTCTGCTAGATATTATTTTAAAGAAGAAAGGGTGAGATATTATCACAGAAGTGATCCAATGGAGGATTTTAGTAAATGGGTGGTTGTTGGAAATGATAATCGAATAACTGATATTGCCAAGATAAAAGAAAATGGGGATATGTTTGTTGTTGATCGAACTTGTGATTGGGGAGAGGATTTGCCAATGCAGGAATTACAAGATTTTCAAGGGATGAAACTTTGCATGCCAATAAGACGATAGAATGATTTTGTTTGCAAAAAGATGTTTTTATATTTAAGATGAAACTGAGTTGTTTTGAGGTGTTATTAGCAACATTAGTATTTGGAGGTAATTGTGATTGATCAGAAAACTTTTTTAAACGCTAAGGTGGGAGATAGTTTTGTCGGACAAAATAGCTTAACTTGGAAAGTTGAGGCAAAGATAGTAGAAGGCGGGTTGCTTTGCAAGAGCCCACATTCTGGAAAATCAGAAAAGATTTCTTTTGTTAATGGAAGAATTATGGACTCCGAAGGGTGGGAGATAGAGGAGTTCAATGTGGATGCAAGTTATAAATACACATAATGCAGATATAAAAGATTTACAAAAGGGATGTGCCAATTTTGGTGTATCCCTTTAAAACTTTAGTGAAATAAAAAAAGCGGAGGAGGTGACATTGTCACTTTCTACTTGAGAGAAAAAGAAAAAGAAGTTTGAGTGTGTCTGATTTTGAACAAAAACCATTTTGATAAGGAACGTTTATTTAACTCAATTTCTACATTTAAAATATAGAAATAAATAAAAAGTTAATGTCTATAGATATATAGAAATATCTTTTCCGATTTTGGGGTTTTATTTTTGTATGCTACAATGTAGTAAACTATTTGTTTTGGGTTGTATTGAAAATATAATTTTTTTAGTACAATACTATATGTTTAGAAAAAGTCCAAAAGAATGTTCTTGTGAAGTTGTTAGAAGGACTGGTATTTGGGAGAGAGAAGATCAAGACGGAGATTCACGAGGTGGTCCACAGGTTGTATGCCTTGACTGCGGCGTTAAGTTTAATTTTATATGGGATCAATGGAATGAGCTTCCAGCTTCCAGCAAAACAGAATAGTCGAATTTAATGTGATCTGGGTGTTTTCACATTAAACTTAGAAACACTGCCAAATTCAGTTGGTAGTGTTTTTTTATTTGAGTTTTTATTTTAAAATAAAAACTCTGCTACGAATTAGCAGAGTTGTATTGATAGAAATTATTTCTAGTTAAATCAAGAAATCGTGCTTTGAATCCAGAACTTCTTTCACGATGCGAGCAACATCAATAGGTGAATATTGTGCTTTAACTAGATAGAATTCAGCATTAAAGTGACTTGTTTTATTTATTGACTCTGTATCATCAAAGTTTGTTAAAATTATGATAGGGATATTTCTCAATTGAGGGTCTGTTTTCATTTTTTCCATTAGTTCATAGCCAGTCATATTTGGCATCATCAAATCAATGAGTGCAATGTTAGGGGAGACCTTTTTAAGCAATTCCAAGCCCTCTAAACCGTCTTTAGCAGTAAAGACTTGGTAATGTTCGCCTTCTAGTTTGATTCTATATAATTCACGAATATTTTCTTCGTCTTCAATTATACATACTTTAAATTGTCCTGGATCTGTTGTTGTCATTTCAAAAAATTAATTTAAATCCCTCTTTGTGATTTTAGTATAAAGTATTATTCTTTCATAGTCCAAAAAACTTCCTTCTCATTGTAGGAACTTATTTCTTGAAATTTATTTTCAGGACATTTTTTTTGAAATTGTTTGCGCATAAAATCATCTATTTCATAAAAAACAAATAAAGATTCCTTACAATGTGTTTGGTTTGTTCCTTCTTCTTGGTTTAAGAATTGATAATGTTTTATCTCAGGGAAACCAATAAACCTGATAGCATCTATATTAGCAATTGAATTTCTTTTGGAGTCAATGACACTTTGGGGCAAGATTATGAAATTATTCTTTTTTCTTTCTATGCTTTTGATAATTTTTCCAAAGGTCAGCTCTTTTTTTTGGAATACGATTTTAGCTTCGTTGCTGTTGGGCCAAATTTGAAAATAAAGATGAATTTGAGAAAAGCCAGAAATTAAGATTGATACCAATATTCCCAAAAGAGAAGCTTGTATAATTTTCCATCTCCATTTTTTCATATAAAGCCTGTTTGATAGTTTTAATTTTTGATACACCTGAGAGAAATACTCAAAAGGAATCAAGCAAAGGACAAGAATAGAAGGAATTATTAATATTAGATTTTTTGAACTCAAAAAAGTATTTTTACTTAGTAGAAGCAGAAAAATCATTGCTAGAATATTTGAAAAAGAGAAAAGTATCGCTAGTATATTTTTTGGAATAAAAGATTTTCTTTTAAAAAAAAGAACGAATAATTCCTTGAATGAAATAATAAGACCTAAAATAAACAATATCGACCAAGCAAAAGGAATTAGAGGTAATCTCAATGGATTATTTGTTTGATTGAAATCTCCGGTGTAAAAAACAGAACTAATGCATGTAATGATGCTTTGGAAATTTAATAAGTTTGTTTTTTCAATGCCCAAATTTGTTTTGTATGTTTCTATTAATAATTCCGGATTTTGTTTGAGTTGTAAAAAGAGAGGTATTGAAAAAAATAATGTTAATAAAATAAATATTAAAAATTTATATCGCAATGTACTAAAGTTTTTTTTGTTCAATGTAATAAAGCAAAGTAGTGAAAAAATAATTGGAATAGAAATGACGATTCCAAGATGATGAAGCCAGGTACTAGTTCCAAGAAGTATACCTGCTACTGAGAATTGTAAATATTTTTTGTTATTAATTCCACGTAGGAGTAATGTGGATATTACAATAATTAAAAATGGAATCAGAGCATCAATCTGACCATTTCTAGATAAGCTTATATGCCAGAACGAAAATGCTAGAAAAAAAGTTCCTAGAGGGATTAATCTTCTAGAAAATTTCAGTTCTTTTAATAAAAAGATAAATCCAAGAAGAGTCAACGTTCCTAAAATACTACTGATAAATCTTAGTGCAAAAATATTGATGCCAAAAAAATCAAAACTAAGTAAAGTTAAATGTTCTGAAATATATGTAAAGGAGTTATTTTTGATAAATGACTCATTTTCGTCGCTAAAATCAATTGCTCTAATAGCATTATGTGATTCAATTTTATTTAATCCAAAAGGAAGCTGATTTAATTTATAGAATCGTAACCAAGTTCCAGTAAATAAGAGTAATATGATAATCACCCAAAAAATTAATTTTTTATTTTTATTTAATGAACTCAGCAGATTCTTTTTGTGGTCAGAACAGTTATTTTTTGTAATAGGCACTTTTGTTTTTGTAAGATTGTTAGTCTGCCTTCATTATATTTGCTTTAATTGGTATTGTAAATGTTATATGGTATAATATAGGTAAATAAATTGACTATAATTTCAACACAAAAGGGTTAATAAAAGCTTATTGTTTGGTTTGGTGTTGAAGAATAAAAATAAAAATAAAATATCTAAGCAAGATTATTGGGTAAATCTATGCAAAACAAAGAAGAACAAAGAGGTCAACTAAAGGATTCAAGAGAAATTGATAAAGGTGAAAAATTTGATGAAGTGGACTTAAAAGGTGCTTTTGAAAAAATATTTACATCAGAGGTTATAAACGACTATCTGAGGAAATATACGGAAAACAACAGAGAAGAACGAACTGGAAAATTAAAAGAAATTTTAGTTGAGTTATCAATTGATTTGGCTAATGATGTTCGTAGTGGAGTACTTGATTCAAATAATGAGGAAGCTGTTACAGATAAAATTTGTAGTTTTTTAGAGAGCAAGAGATATGGAAGACTTGTTAAGATAATCAAAGGAGAAGAAATTGGTTTAGTGGAAAACGATTTTATAAAAGATGTTGAAGAAGCTGGAATGGGGGAATTAGAGGAAGACAATCAAGTAGAGACTAAGGCTGGAAAAGATTCCACCTCGAAAGCAAAAGAGCATGAAGATGAAACATTAGATACAAAAAAAGAAGAAGCTGTTTTGGATGATATTGTTGAGTCTGAACCAGAAGCAGTTAGCGAGCAAGAGTTAGAGGACAAAGATGCGATAAAAATTGCACCTGAAAGTGAAAAAGTTAAGAGCGAGTTTGGTGATAAGGATCCTAGTGAAGAATTTTTTGAGTCTATGAAGCTCGATCCAGAAAAGGTTTATGCTAACAAGAAAGATGGGAGACAAATGAAAGTTGTAGGATATAACAATGATATGGTGCAGGTTATTTTTCTACCAAAGGGAACAAGGAAAGATGAAGAAGGCGTGAACGTTATTAGCTTGGATTCTGATTGGGAGGATGGAATCGATGAACAACAAATAAAATTGTCATCTTTTCTTGCACTGATGAAGGAATATGATGAAATTGCTGAAGGAGAATTAAACGTTAAAGAAAATGAATTAGCTGGTGATGGAACAGCTTTGAAAGTTGATTCAATGGAGTTTAAAAATTTCGAAAAACAAAAAGGGGACATTATTAGTCTTGATGGTTTGATGGATCTTTTTGGGGTGGTTGGTTCGAAACATCAAACAAAAGACGGAAATGACAGTTTAGAAATTGTTTCATATTATTATAGGAGGAGTGATACAGAATGGGATGTTAAGATTAAAGAGTCTGGAGATAAGGATAGTCGAAAAGTTTCTCCGGATGAATTACAAAATTTATTAGCGGATAAGTACACTGAAAAAAATTTTTCTCCTCAGGAGGAGCCAAAAATGAAGAAAGCTGAATACGAAGATTTTCGCGAAAAATTTGGCAGAACCAAGGAATTTGTCTATGAAAATTCTCAGAAGGGAGGGCCATTTGTTATTTCTAAGCTTAAATATTCAAAGCAGAGAAGACAGAATCAAGTAAAAATTCAGTTAATGAAAAGCCCAGCAAGTTTTTGGATTTCTGCTAAAGGAGTTGATGTTTTTGCTAAAAAAGATGAAAAAGGAGTGTATTCAAGGATTCCTTTAGCTGAGTATGTTCCGGAGAATGAAAATTTCACCAAAGATTCTTCTGTTAAAGATGTAAAAGTAGAAACAAAGGAGTTAGGAGAAATAGCCAAACAACCAGAGGATTTAGAAAAGGACTTAGAAGTCGGCGAGATATTTAAGGAAGGTGTTAAAACTTCTCAGGAAAAAACAGTTGAAGGGGGAAAAGTAGAAGGTGTATTGGTAAATATTGATTCTCAGGGTAAAGATATCGTAAAAGCTAAAGGAATAGACAATAGTGATCTAGATATAATTGATGCAGGATGGGAAGAGATCAAAGATAAACAAGGTCAAATTGAACATAAGCCTGAAAAAAAGGAACTTAGTCCTGATCAGTTAAGTCAGAAGAATATGAATGATAGTTTTGAGAACTGGAAAACTACAAAGGTTAATTTCGAAAAAAAAGCAGCAAAATTGAATATTGTTAAAAAAAATCTTGCTAAAATGGGGATTTCTTTCGGTAATGATGCAGAGGCAATGAAAGAACTTATTAACGCAAAACAGTCAATGAAAGATGCTGAGGCAGGTTTTAAAAATGCACATTCCGATTTTGCAGAACTTACAACCAAGAAGCGTAGAGGTGCAATAGAGAATAGTAGTTATGCTAATGAATCTATTGGTGAAAAAATTACTGGGAAGAAAAGAGAAGAAAGAAAGAAACTTATGCATGAATATATGTATACAGAGAAGGTTATTGATAGTGAGAAACTAGATGAAAATGGTGAGAGGGTTGTAGAGAAAATAACTCTTATGCAGGATTTGCACAATAAGATGCTTGATTTAAATCTTGCAAAGAAAGAGGCTTTAAGTGAAAAAGACAAGAGTATCGTAAAGAAGCTATTCGAAAAATATAGCAATTTTTCAAAGGCACAAAAAATTGCAATAGGAGTTACATTGGCTGGTACATTAGGCGCAACAAGTGCTTTGGCAGGTGGTGCCGCTGCTGGTGTGGCAATTGGAGCAGGCGCTTCAACTGGAACAGCTAGATTGGTGAGGTCATTGATCAGTGGTGCAGCTAGTGCAAAGGTTTTTGCATCAACAAGGGACAAGCTTTCTTCTTCTAGAACTGAAAGAGTTAAAAAAATGGAGAAGGGAAGGTTAGGAAAATATCTAAAAGGTAAGGAAAATATTGATCTTGTGTCTATGATGCAAAAGAAAATGAATGTAGAAAGAAATGACAACATTAAAGCTATGGCAGCAGCTGGAATAACTGGTTTTGCTGTAGGCGGTGGTGTAAAAGCTTTTACAGACTTTGAATTCATTGATCCAGCTGATTTTGATACTAATGCAAGTGGTCACTCTATTGGAGAAAGGGTAATGGGAAAACTTGGAGTTAAATATGACTCGGCAAATGGCAATGCAACTTTTGTAGGCAATGATCCAATCCAAGATGTTGAAAAGAATGTATCTAATTTAAGTTCAGAAGCAGGTTCGAACAATGCAAAAGTGGTGCTCAAGAACGGTGTGGTAACTGAGGTTAATGGAGAGAAAGTTCCATTTAATGAGCTAACTTCTGAAGAACAAGCAAAAGTTCTTGCAGCAAGAAGTGCTGAAGGGGGTACAAACAGTGACAAGCCTGGAATTGTAGCTGAAGAAAATATAGAAATAGACCCAGAAGAGCAATCTTTTACTAAGGCATGTTCTAGATTTGAAGAAAAAGGTTTTCAGGATACAGATGTTTATAGGGAGTTTCAAGCTAGATTTACTCCGAAGCTACATGAGGAGTTTATTGAAAAGTATACTAGTAGAGATGGGATTGACAGTGAGAAAGCTGAACAACTATGGCAACAAAAAATAATGACAGATGAGCAAGCTTTTATGGGTAGTGCTAAGATAGAACACAGGTTTGATTTGGCTAGTGGGATTGCTAAGGAAATGGGAATAGATTTTGATCGTATCAGAACTGAAGTAAAAATAGGAGGTTTGAATCATGATGTTCCTATTGAAATAGATGGTAAAAAAATTCCAATAGAATTGCTCACGGAAGATCAACAAAAGAGTCTTGTTTTGGAAAGAGAAGCTAGTTCTGCAACAAAAGATGTTGTTGATTTAGAAGGTGACGAGGAAACAGCTAAGGATAAAGCTGAGGCTGAAAAAAATATAGAAATAGGCTCAGAAGACCAAGCTTTTGCCAGGTCTTGTTTGCGCTTTGAAAAGAGAAGTTTTCAGGATACGGATGCGTACAAAAGATTTCAAACTAGATTCGGTCCAGAGGCTCATGAAAAATTTCTTGCAGAACATTTTAGTGGAGAAGGTGTTGTTAATGAAGATGCAGAGAGTCTTTGGAGGAAAAAACTAAGAAGAGGAGAAAAGAGTTTTATGATGCGTGCTGAGACTGACCACCAACTTGATTTAGCAGAGGGTATTGCGAAAAAAATGGGGATTGAAGTTGATCGTGATAATATGAAAATAACATCAGAAGGCCTTATTCCTACGGTGATAGATGGAGAAAGAGTTCCTATGGAGTTATTTACTGAAGAACAACAAAGGCATATTCTTTTCGCGAGAGAAATGAGGGCAGGATCTGGAGATGCTGTTCTTTCAAGAGATGATGCTGAAAGAATAGCTGATTTTAGATTAGCAAATTCTCAAAAAATAATGGATCATGCTGGCGAGCTTGCAAAAAAAATGGGAATTGAATTTGATCCAGAGAAAACTGAAGTAATGCAGGAGTCTGGTATTCCAACAAGAATTGGTGGTAAGGAGGTGCCAATGGAGTTATCAACCAAGCAAGAACAGGGGGGAATTTTATTCTCAAGAGAATTTGGAGACATTGAAGAGAAAGTTTCTTTAGTGAGACAGGTGCCAGAGTTTGGAGATGTTAGTGAAACCACAGCAACCATGGAATCTGAATCTCTCGATCAAGGAAATGAAACTGCCCAGAGGGGTCCAGTTTTAAGCAGAAAAACTGAAATGGAAGGTCTTGAGCCGACAATATTGACCTCTGAAGAATTGAGTCAAAAGTTAGAAGGGTTAAAAATAAATGAAAAAGATGGTGCATGGAGAGCTTTACGAGGAATGACGATGAAACAGCTACAAGATTTTCCTAGAACCAAAGCAGATGCAGTTGTTGCTTGGAGAGGAAGTGGTTTAAACTTGCCTCCAGATGCTAAAGCAACATTGGGATTTTTTGATATAAGAGAGGCCGGAAGAATGGGAAGAATGGCGGGAATTGCTTTGAAGGAATTAGAAAATACGGAAATTGCTGATCCAGAAAAGATTACATTAGAAAATGCATTGAAAGGAGATTTTGCATCAGTAGATAAAAATGTGGAAACTTTAGAGACAGAACAGCTAGACAATGTTCCTGGAAAAGAAGTGGAAACATCGGGATCACAGGAAGTAGTAGGACAACTAGGTGAAACAGACCAACCAATAATAGAGCCCGTTGAAAATCTTAAAGTTGCAGAGGATTCAGCAGAGAGAGGTGTTGGTCCAAAAGAGGTACCAATAGAAAGCGTGTTAGATACAAAACTGAAGCCAGGAGAGGATGTTTGGGAAAAAGTTGCTGAACATTATGGTGGTGATCAGGGAGAGACTGCTAAAACCATGGTTTCTTTTGAAAAAAATATGTCTAAAGAGCTTTTAGCCAAAGGTATGTCCCAGCAGAAAGCTAATGATTTTATTGATTGGAGATTCAGGCATTTAAAGGTTGGTCAAGAAATTAAATTGGATCAAGATGGTTTGATTATAAAAAACTTTGTGGAACCAAAAAGCATTGAGAGTTTTGGTTCTAAGTATGCTGAAGACATAGCACGGGCAGAAGAAGAACTAGCCGAGTTAGATGATCCAGCAAAGGTAGTTGATGTGGAAGGGATAAACAACTCTAGTAGTATCGATATTGAGTTGATGGAAGCTAGTATGAATGATGAGCTTATGAATGCTGGTATTGAAATAGACTCAAAGATTTGGCATTCAGTTAAAAATATTTCGGTTGCTAAACTTTTAGAAGAAGTTCCAGCTAGCAAGGAAGATGTTGCCTCAATTTGGAAAACGAAAGAAGGGCTTGTGAATATAAAAGAGCTAAAACAAGAAAGCATTTTAGATGGTGTTAGTTATGATGAATTTAAGGAGCTCCAGAAAATTTCTAATATGTTGAGTGCTTGGAATCCCAATGCAACAGAACTTTCGATGCAGGCAGATGATTACCTACGTTTTCATGTAGGACATTCTATGGAAGACATGGATAATGCTTTTGGGACAGCTCAAAACGTTCCAAGCGAAGGATTGCAATCTAATAATTTAGCTGAAAATTCTTCTAGTAGCTTAGAAGTTACAGCTGACAATTTCTTAGATCGTATTTCTGACAAAGAAAGAGCTTTATTTGCTGACACAGAAGGAAAGAAGTTTCTTGCTTCTGTACAAATCGCAGCTGATAAAGTAAAAACAACAGATATCCAAGCAAAGCAATTTTATCAAGAAAATAGCGTTGGAATAAAGGTAGCTGATGATATCTATAACGAAGTAGGATTTTCAGAAAAGAATATATCAACAAGCATCATTACTTATTTGGAGAAAGGAAATTCTTTGACTAAAAATCAATTAACTGGATTGGCTAAGTTGATTGAGAATGTTCAGATTGTTGGAAATCAAAGAAAGATGGTCTAGAATAAAATAAATATTTAAAAATAAACAAATGTCTTTAAATGAAAGTATAAAAGTAGCTCAAATTGATTTAGTTAAGGAACTTGGAATTAATGAGCTTCCTCAGGATCAAAAAAAAGAAATGCTTGCTCAGATGAGTGAAATAATTCAGCAAAGAATAGTTTTAAAAATAGTAGACGAATTACCAGAGGATAAAAAAGAAGAATTTGCCAATATTATTAATGCCAGCAGTGAAAACCCAAGTATTATTGATGAATTTCTCCAAAAAAATCTTCCAAATGTCGAGGAATTAGTTTTAGGAGAGATAGGTAAATATAAGAAGGAAATGCTTGAATTTTTAGATAATCCAACAGATAAATATACTACGGAGGAAGAATAGAGGAATAATAACTTAGTAAGGAAAATAAATGTCACAACAAGAGCAAATTGCAAATCCAGAAATAAAAAACGATCCAGAGAGTTTTGTGGAAAAATTAAAGAGCGCTGATAAAAACAGTGATAATCCTGATTTGGAAAAGGTTCGAATGGAGGATTTTATCAAAAGAAACAAAGAAAAAGTTCAAAAGAGTGAGAATGCTCTTGAGAAAGTACATGAAAGATTAACTGATAAACCGCAGCCAAGCACAGCAAAAGAGGTTGCAAGTCAGAAAGAGGAAAAAGAAAAACAAAAGGATTATGTTAAATTTCAGGCCAAAGACATTTCTTCAATAGAAAACCCAGAGGATCAAATTATGAAAATTGTTGACTTGGCATCAAAAAAAGATCCTTATTTTGCGATTAAAGTAGCTAAACATATGGATAATAATTATATCTTAGATAGAGTCCACGATAATTTAATAGAGGATCAGGTCAGAGATGTACTTGTAAAGAAAGGACTGTTGGAAGAGATTAGATAGAGGCGGTTTCAAAATAAAATAAAAATAAATTTTAAATAAAAAATAATGGAAAGTTTGTTTTTTTGGTTAACTATTTTAAGTGGTTTTGCCATGCTGGTTTCTGGTTTGTGGTTATTGGCGCAAACTTATTTCATATTCAAAGCTCATTTAACTCAGTCTCTAAATCAAACACTTGATATTATTAGGGTTGTAAAATCTAAATCACAAGATGGTCAATCTACTGATACTAAAAGTGCTGGTGAAAAGGAGGAAATTGCAAAAATGGAGCAATTGTTAGCCTCCTTATCTGATTTGCCACAACATAAAGATTTGTTTCATAGAATAGTTTTTGGAGATCCACATATTACTTTTGAGATAGCAGTTCCTTCAAATGGTGAAAATATTGAATTCTATGTTTCAATGCCGAGAAGATTTAGAGAAGTGGTGGAGAAGCAAATTCATAGTTTTTTTCCTTCAGCGCATATTGAAAAAGTACCAGAGTATACAATTTTCAGACCAGATGGGGTGACTGTGGCAAGTAGATTAACTCTTAAGAAAGACGATTCTTTTCCGATTAGAACATATAAAAGTCTTGAATCAGATCCATTGCAAAATATTACGAATGCATTATCTAAGCTTGAAGATGAGCAAGAGGGTGCGTCTATTCAAATTATTATAAGAAGGTCTGGTAAGAAATTCAAAGAAAGAGGCATTAGAACTGCTCAAAATATGCAGCAAGGACAAAGACTTGGTGCGGCATCAACTTCTGGAGCAGGAAATCTTGCAAGAGGAATTGGAACGGAGATGGCAGGAGCTCTTATGAAAAAATCTGCCCAAGAGCAAGGGATTGATGCACGGCCCAAGAATCCTGTTATATTAACACCTGAAGAACAGGATGTTATAACAAGACTGGAAGCAAAGGCCAAAAGGGCTCACTTTGAGGTTAATGTGAGATTAGTTGCTTCTGCTTCAACCAAAGAGCGAGCCGAAATGATTCTAGGCTCAATTGAAAATGCTTTTGTTCAATTTGAAGATACTAATTTGAATAAGTTTATTGCTATTAGGAATAAACTTAAAAATGCACATAAAATTGCATACGATTATATTTTTAGAAATTTTTCAGATCGGCATAAAATGATTATGGACACAGAGGAGTTAGCAAGTATCTTTCATTTCCCAATTTCAACAACTGAAACACCAAAAATTAGTTGGTTAAAATCGAAAACATCACCACCACCAACCGATATACCAAAAGATGGGTTGACTGTTGGTTTTAGTGATTTTAGAGGCTCAAAGACAGAATTACGACTTTCCGATGATGATAGAAGAAGGCATCTTTATATCGTTGGTCAAACTGGTACAGGTAAATCTACATTCATAGAAGAAATGGCTAAGCAAGATACGCTTGAGAGTGGTATGTGTGTTATTGATCCACATGGGGATTTAATCGATCGCATCTTGGAGTGTATTCCTAAGGAAAGAGCAGAGGATGTAATTTATTTTGATCCTTCTGACACAGAAAGACCATTTTCATTGAATATCATGGAATATGACCTTAACCGACCAGAACAAAAGACTTTTGTGATTAATGAAACATTGGCTATATTTGATAAGTTATATGATCTTAAGTCGACAGGAGGTCCAATGTTTGAACAATATATGAGAAATGCAATGCTTTTGGTTATGGATAGTCCTGATCTTGGCTCAACTTTGATGGAGATCCCTAGAGTCTTTAGAGATATTGAATTTAGAAAACAAAAAATTAAACAGTGCAAAGACGCAACAGTGATTGATTTTTGGGAAAAAGAAGCAGAAAAAGCTGGGGGAGATGCTTCTTTGGAGAACATTGCACCGTATATCACTTCGAAATTAACAACGTTTATTTCAAATGACATAATGCGTCCAATTATTTCTCAACAAAAGAGTACTTTTGATTTTCGTGAAATTATGGACGGAGAGAAAATTTTATTGGTCAATCTTTCAAAGGGTAAGATAGGAGAAATTAACAGTCATTTATTAGGAATGATTATTGTTGGTAAGTTGCTTATGGCCGCACTTTCTAGGGTTGATATTGAAGAAAAGGACAGAAAAGATTTCTATTTGTATATAGATGAGTTCCAAAATTTTACAACAGATTCAATTTCTCAAATTTTGGCTGAGGCCAGAAAATATCGACTGGCTCTTATCATTGCACATCAATTTATTGGACAATTGTCAGATGAAATTTCTAAAGCAGTGTTTGGTAATGTAGGTTCTCTTTGTTCATTCAGGGTTGGTTCTGAGGATGCTGAATTTTTAGAAAAACAATTTGCTCCTGAATTTGATGCAAGTGATCTTATTAATATTGCTAATTATCAATGTTTTTCAAAGTTGTTAATGAACAATAAAACAACACCTGCTTTTGACATGAAAACATATCCTCCAACAGAAGGTAGTAAGGAGATGAGAGAGGCACTAAAGGAGCTATCTCGTTATAAATATGGTCGTGATAGAGAAATTGTGGAAGCAGAGATCAAGAAAAGAGCTGGACTTAAATAGTATTGTGAGATAAATAAAAAAAGACTACTTGTAGTCTTTTTTTATTTATCTTTGAGTTAGTAACTTTCTAATTTTAGATTTGAATTTGCTTCAAGTTTTTTCCAGTTTGCTTTGAGCGTTTTTAAAGATCCCTCTTCTTTTAATTTTTGGTATTTTACAAAAGCTGCCGCACCGATCATCGCAGCATTGTCACCACAGAGTTTAATTGTTGGATTGATGAAATTGATAGATGGATATTTTTTGCTAATTTCATTTTTTAAAGAATTTTGTAATGTCGAATTCGCCGAAACACCACCAGCCATTATGACTGTTTTGGGCTCAAGTTTCTCAGTAGCCTTGCTCATTTTTTTAGCCAGAACATCAACGGCTGCATTTTGGAATTCATAGCAAATTGCTATCTTATATAGCTCTAATATTTCTTTGCTTAAATTTTTCTGTTCTATTTTTCTGATAAAATATAGAACAGATGTTTTGAGTCCTGAGAAGGAAAAGTTGAAGTCTCCACTTGCTAGCATTGGTCTTGGAAACTTAATACAAGTCAATTCTTCTTTTAATTCAGAGTCTTTTAATGAGTTAATAGCGTCATCAAACTTAGCAGCATATTCAGAAACAATTGGTCCACCAGGATATCCAAGTTGAAGCATTTTTGCAACTTTATCAAAAGCTTCTCCTGCAGCATCATCTTGTGTTTGCCCAATTATTTCATAGTTCAAATGATCTTTCATTAAAATTATTTGAGTATGACCACCAGAAACAGTAAGCGCTAATACTGGAAATTTCATCTGAGAAATATCGTTGTTTATAATATTTGCATATAAATGACCCTCTACATGGTGTACTCCTAAAAGAGCTATGTTTTTAGTATAGGCAAGAGCCTTGGCTCCGTTTGTTCCGATAAGAAGAGCTGGGATTAGCCCAGGACCCTCTGTTACAGCGATAAGATCTATTTCGTTGATAGTTTGATTGCTTTTCTCAAGGGCTTCGCTAAGAACAGGAATTAGATTTTTTAGATGTTCTCTGGCAGCTAAGTTGGGAACAACTCCACCCCATTTTGTATGTATTGCTATTTGAGAGGAGACAACATTGGATAGTGTTTTTATTGCCCAATTTTTTTCATCGCAATCCATTATAGCAACGGAAGTATCGTCACAAGATGTTTCTATCGCTAAAATTTTCATATTAAAAATTGATCAATAATTAAAACCTAGTCTTAGTTTTTTTAGGATAGACAATTAATATAAATCCTAGCATTGTCATAAAAAAACACAATATTTGGCCTGTAGAAAAAAACAAAAAGATTGTCCCTAAATGAATATCTGGTTCTCTGAAAAATTCTATTAAAAATCGAATTGATCCATAAGCGATTAACCAAATGGAAAATAAGTTTCTCTTACCAAATTTCGTTTTATTAACGTAGATTAATAAAACAAAAAGTAATAGGCCTTCTCCAAATGCTTCGTATAGCTGAGAGGGATGTCTGTTTCCGATAATGCAGTCCCCAGCTCTTGGAAAGCACATACCTATTGGATTTTTGGTCATTCTTCCATAAAGCTCACCATTTGCAAAATTCCCAAGTCTTCCCCAGAAATATCCCAAAGGAATTGTAACAATTATAAAATTTGCCAGTTTTATGAAAGATAACTTTTCTTTTTTGCAAAATAATAATCCAGCAGCAACTATACCGATCAAGGCTCCGTGAAAAGACAAACCAGAGAAACCTGTGAATTTTCCATTTGTGAAAGGTGTGATTGAACTGAGGGGATTTTCTAGGAATTCTGGAAGATTATAAAAAAGTATAAATCCAAGCTTTGCACCTATAAAAAGTCCTATTAAACAAAAAACAAAAAGAAGTTCAATTTTGTCGAAAGGTTTTTTGTCTTTAAATAGTTTGATTGCAAATTCTTTGTTTTTTTCTACTTTGTTTTTGAGAAGTAAATAAATAGTTGCGAAAGCCAGTATATAAGAAATTGAATACCAGAGTATTTTGAAGTTTCCAATTTGGAATATAACAGGATTGATTTGTTGAGGAATATTTTCCCAACTCATGGGATTTTATTACTTTTTAGGCACTTTGAAGTATAGCTTAAAAAAGAGACACTTTCAATTTTCCAAAACAAAAAACTTCTTATTTTCATAGCTTTGATATTTTGCTATTGCATTGTATAATATAGCTATGTTTGTGTTTTGAAAAATAAAAGAAAATGGATTTAATAAAAAAACTGAATAAAATATTTTTTGGAGTCATTGTGATATCAATTTGTTTTGCAAGTGGAGTTTTTTGTCTTTCAAGTAATGACAATAATAAATTAAGTGAAACCAAATTAGCTATTAGTAATAGAAATGTTCTTGAATACAAAAAAGCTCTATCAGGAAATATCAAGTTAGGAATGATTAATGGAGTTGATATAACAGAGCAAGATGTAGAAGTGGAAGAACCAATTGAATCAGTTGAAAAGAAAAAAGAAGGAAAAGAGTCTTTGAAAGATGTTGAAAATGATGAAACAAATTCAATTACTTTTATTGGAGGAGAATTGGAATCTTCAGACGATCAATCCAAAGAAATTGAATCAACCTTAATTGAAGTTGCAAACAAGAATCCTGGTGTTGCTATTTTTACAGGCAATTTGATAAAATTTGAAAAACATGAAGACAATGCTGTGGACAGAATTTTAAATATCAAAAAAACTCTTTCAAATAGTTTCGGTGATAAATTTAATATTTCATTTGGAGAGAGTGATATTGCTTGTGGTGATGTTTGTGTGAATGGATGGGGAGAAGTTTTGTTTGGTGAGAAAATAAAAACAAGAGATCTATTGTTTGCACATTCTTTTAAATATCAAGGGAAGAGAATTCTGTTACTAGAGCCAGAGTTTTTTTCTGATGAATCTAGCGTTAAGTTGAATTGGCTAGAGAAAGAATTAAAGCAAAGTGATGGTGTAGATACAATAGTAGTGTCACATGACTCAGTGCCAGATTTCGGAGATAATTTCTTTGATGCAAAAGAAAAAGATCAAGTTGAAGCCCAAAAATTATTTGAACAATATAAAGTAAAGGTGGTTGTTTCTGGAGATAAAGATGAATTTTTTTATGGAGAAAAAAACGGTGTAATCTATGCTTCTTCGATAGATTTCAAAAAAGGGATGATGGATAAAGAAGCGGATCTTCTTTTTCTAAAGCTCAAATTTACTGAAAAAGAAATGAGCCTTGTTACGTATAATAAGAAGCAGGAGGTCATTGATGAGTTCAAAATAAAATAAAATAAAATAGAGAATGTTTGATTTCTTTTTAGATATAGGTGTCCCAAAGCAATATGTTGGAGACGTTTGGGTGCTGATTGCATTGATAGTTGCCAGTTTGTTTTTAGTTATTTTGTTTAAGAAGCAGAATTTAGGGTCTTTAATTGCTTCTGTTTATTGTGCTTATGCTATCGAGACAAAGATTTTTTTTGATTGGTTCAGTGGTTCAACAATGCGTTTTGGGGTGCTGATTATTCTATTATTACTTTTATTTTTTGTCTTTAAAAAGTTTTTTGGTGAGGTTGCTAGTGGGAGTAATATGATATCGGAATGGATCAAGATTTCCTTGGTATCTATTACTATTGTTGGTTTTGTTACAAGCATTGTAATGGATTGGTATTCAAGAGCTGTTTTGGGTGGATTTTTTTCTGCTTTTTCAATGAGTATTTTTCGCTCAGATGAAGCTCAACTGGTGTGGATGTTGGCACCAATCGGTGTAATTTATATAGTGAATTTATAAGAAAATAAAATGGATTTAATTCTTTGCAACATTCTGCTAGTTTTGCTAAAATTGTTGTGTTGCTTTTAAAATGTAAAATTTGGATCTAGAAATATATGCGTAAACAAAAAAAGGGGTTTAGAAAAACAAAGAAAGTTTTCTTGTTAGTGATTGTAGTATTGTTGATTAGTGTGGGTGTATTTGCTTATAGATGGAAAAATGGAGATGTCAATAAGACTTCGGTTATTGTTAATACAATTTCTACTTTTGAAAAAATAATACAGTTTTTGCCAATTGAACAAGATACAAAAAAGGAAGTTGAAACAATAGATAAATTAGTAAAAGCCGTTTTTGAAAAAGATGGTGTTGAAAGAAGATATTTTTTGATGTTGCAAAACAACATGGAACTTAGACCAGGTGGAGGTTTTTTGGGGCAGTATGCTGTTGTGAAAGTCAAAGATGGTGAATTAACTAGTCTTTTTATTGAGGATGCAAATTTGTTAGATCAGCGTATATCTGCAAAGGTTAGACCACCATATCCTTTCACTAAAATGATGCAAATAAAAAAATGGAAATTTAGAGACTCGAATTTTTCTGCAGATTTTCCAACCAATATTGAAAAAGCAGAATACTTTTATAGACTATCTGGTGGTAATAGTAAATTTGATGGTGTGATTTCTGTAAATGCTTCTATCTTGAATAATGCTTTGGAAATAACTGGTCCAATCAATCTTGGTGGTTATGGAACGTATACAAGCGAAGATGCGGTTTTGAAATTAGAGGAGTTTGTAGAAAAGAAATACCTCTTTGATGAAACATTGGATACGCAGAATAGAAAATCTGTTATGAAAAAATTAGCACCTGTTGTTGCGGATAAACTTCTTCAACCAGAGAACTTCAAAAAGACAGTTGATCTTGCTTTGAATGAATTGAGGAATAAAAATGTTATGATTAATTTTGAAGATCAATCTATTCAACAAATGATTCGAGAAGTTAAATGGGGAGGTGTTGTGGATACAACTTGGGACGGAGATTATTTGATGTTGGTTGATGCTAATTTGGGTGCGCTGAAATCAGATTATTATATGAAACGTGATGTTGATTATGATGTTGATTTGACATTGGAAAAACCTACTGCTACTTTGAGATATACGTATACTCACACAGCTAAATTTGGTGATTGGAGAACGAGCGACTATCATTCATATCTAAGAATGTATGTTCCAAAAGGTTCAAATCTTCTTGAAAGACACATGGTCAGCTATCCAAATATCCAAGAAGAGTTTGGCAAGACATATTTTGGTTTCATAGTGCATACTTTGATTAATCGTCAAACAAAGGCAGTGATAAAATATGAACTACCTGAAACGGTTAATAAAGATGACTACAAGCTTTATATTCAAAAACAATCAGGAGTTGGAAATGTTCCAGTGAAAGTTCATGTTAAATCTGCTAATGGTGAATATAATCAGGAATTAGTTTTGAAAAAGGATGTCAAACTTATCTTCAACAAATAGTGCCAAGCTATCGAATTTTGAAAAAAAGGTTTATTTAAGTTTGACTAAAGTTCAAAGAGGAAAAGTTGTGACATATGCAACGTTGGCTGGTTTTCCTGGTGCAGCAAGAGCGATTGGCAACGCCATGAATAAGAATCCTTTTGCTCCAACATTGCTTTGTCATAGAGTCGTTAAGAATGATGGAAGTTTGGGTGGATTTGCTCACAGAACAAGGAGGAAGATGGAGCTTTTGAGAAGCGGAAAAGTTTTTGTTGAAAATGAGAAGATTGCTGATTTTGAGAAAATAAAACTGAAGTAAGGGATATCTTACATAAAAACACCTCAAGCAAAGGAGGTGTTTTTATATTGACAAAAAGAGTAAAAAGTGATATAATTAAAAATCATAAAACTATGATAATGTACTTTATATTACTTTCAGAACAATCAGAAAAAGGGGAATCAGCATGAATAAAGCTAAAGGATTAGTTAGAATCTTAGTAAGAGTGATTGTAGGAATCGGATTGGTTTCATTGGTGTTTATTCTTGTCGGGGGCATTGTTGAATGTCCAGCCACATTAGTGCAGTTGATTTTGGTGTTGGCTGTTGCGATTTGGCTTTTGACGAACTTTTTCAAGCAATTGATTCCCAAAGCAATCTTCTTGGGTTTCAACAAAAACAGAAAAAGTTTGTGGAAAAAGTTTTGGAAGTATATTTTCTAGTCTTAACATGGACAATTACAGGGTTATCTCATAGCGAGTATAATCCTGTTTTTTTGTATAAAAAAATGAGAGTGTTAAAATGATGTTAAGTGTGAATAATTTTTTAATGTTCTTGTGTTGTTATGAATAAGGTGATTTTAAGCGTGGTTGTTTTTTTGTTTTTGTTTATATCACCAACCAGTGTTTCGGCGAGAGCTTGGTGAGCTGAAGGCTATCGGTCTTCGGAATGGGTTGTGTCAAATGGAGGTGCTATTTTATATTATGATTGTTTAAATAGGAAAGAGATGTTGTTATTAATCTTTATACGGCAAAGGGAGCGGTTATTGAGAATGAGAGGGGTAAGAGCGGTATATTTGACGATGCTTTGGCGGGGCACTCTTATTATTTAAAAGCAAAGGATAGGAAAGAGAAATTTAAAACAAAAGTTTTTACTTTGAAAAATGGAAGTACAAATTATGCTACCTTAGATTTCAAAAAGGAAAAGGCGAGTTTTAGTTTCGGTGGTGCCACTGGTGTTTTGGGTTTGCAAAAATCTGTACCAAAAAAAGTTGTCATAAAAAAAGAAGAGGTTATAAAGGAGCCTTTTGAGAGTATTCAGGAAAGGCAAGAGATTGGTGAAATCGAAGGGTCTGACATAGAGGAGTCTATTTCAGATGAATCTGTGATTTTGAAAAATAAAATGAGTGAGATCCCCAAGTACAAATCAAAATTCTCAACTAAAAAGAGTTCTTTGAAGAAGAATAAAGTAGGGTCGATTTTTAGTATGAGTGTAATCGGTATGATATTTATTTTGGGAGGAAGTTTATTCTTTGTTGCTGATTAGGACAAAAAATAAGCGTAGGGGTTTAAGCTTTTGATGTTACTCAAATAGAGTCATCTTTAGAGGTATCTACAGATGACTCTAAAAAATTTAGATTTTTTAGTAGAGCACATTTCAATTCATTCTTTTCCTGTCACTTAAATACGAAAACACCTAGTTTATAGACCAGGTGTTTTTTTGAAGTTTATTCGAAGTGAATTTATCACAAACCTTTTTCGAAAAATTATTTTTCTTCTAAATCAACTCAATTGTTTCAATAATTTCATCAAACAAATTGAACCATTCTTGTGCTTTAGGAGAACCTTCATTGTTTTGTAATTTTTTGTAGAAATTTGTTTGTTTATTGAAATCCCAGATTTTTTCGTTTCCACAATTGTCTTCGTCCATCTTGAAATAATTATTCATTTCATTGATGATGTTTATTCGTGGACCATTTAACGTGAGTGTTATCTGGTAATCATTTTGATAGAAAACAAGTTTTCTCTCAAATGTAACATCACAAACTTCAAAACGTGATAATACAAGTGATTCTTGAGCGTTTAGTTTTCCAAGAGATTTAACTTTTTGGGAAGCTTCGAGTGATTGATCAAGGTCTTCTCCAAATTCTCCCTTCTCTAATGCTGCAATATTCTTTCTAGCAATATCAATGTCAAATCCCGGTCTGTCAATTTCAGAAAGTTTTTCAACTTGCATTGTGAGATGCATCACATTCGGATTATTTTTTGTTGTATCTTGTGTTAGGGCAATATTCTGAGGAAAGTTTAAAGAAACGCCTGCATCTTTGTCTTCAAAGAATTGTCTCTCGGCAACTTCTTGATCTGCATATTGTCTTTCCATTTCTTTGATTGTTTCATCATCATAGGCCTTTGCTCTTCCACTTGCATTGAACTCTGCTTCTTCTGGTGTGATGCTATCAAGATTCTCTTTTTCAACTTTTTCCACAAGAGCTTGGGGGTTTTCTTTTTTTGTTTCAACAGCTCCTCCTTCTGAACAACCGGAAACAAAAAACATCATCAAACACAAACCAAGAACTTTTGCATTAACTTTTCGATTCATTCTTTCATTTTAATTTTTAAAAACATTGTTTCCATTGTAACACAGGAAGCAATGAGTTCATAAAAGGGTTTCTAATATCCTTTGCTAAAATTCCACGCTGATCTGAGTCTGTATGTTTTTCTTTGACTTGCCAATGTTGATGGTCTGATTTTTCATTCTAAGATATGAGGAAGGTGAAAAACGTGCATACTATCTTGTACTTGTGTTTTGGTTGAAAGTGACCCTTTCGTGTCCAGGGTAGCACTGAATACTATCTCATCCATTGGCATTCGCTAAGAATATTTTCTGCTGAAAAATATTCTACCTCATTGCTACCAGTTTGGATCCCTCCTTCCCCATAATAAAAAGCATCCTAATGGATGCTTTTTATTATCGTAGTTGGGGCTGTGGGACGAAGTTCGAACTTTCTTAATGTCTATATCGAAACAATAAAGGTAATACTATTTTATTTTCAAAGTTTTTATAAGATCAACAAAGTCTTTTTCATATTGTGAGCTTCCTCTTGATTGTTTTTGTATGACTAACATATCTTTTTTATTTTCAAGACGGATAAAATAAGTCTTTCCACCACTACGACCTTTAGTCGAAACTTCATTTCCGCATTCATCTCTATCCATTGAAAAAGTTACAACGTCAGTAATAAGGCCGCTGACCATCTCCGTACTTCTTTTCCACTGATCACCCTCTCTGTTTAATTTGTATATGCCATTTTGAAAATTTGGAAGCTTATCAACGTCTTCATGTATGTAAAAATCAATTTGTGGCCCATAGGCATCAATGTAATTTATTTGATCACCAGCCGATACTGAAGCATTGGGAAAGGGGCGATCCTTTCTTTCATAACGAATCTCTATTTCATTAGCGGGCATCTGCTCTAGCATATATGGAGACAAATCAGCATAGTCAGGTATATTATCCACTTTGTTTATATTTTTATTATAATCGGTTCCCAAAAAATCTTTCATTTCTTCTATAGAGAGTTCCTTCTCCCCTGAATGTCTTGTTTCTGACAACCAGTCAATTGGGATTTGAAAGGAAAAATTTATAATTCCATTCGCTACGCTAATTTTTTTGTAAGCAGTTGGCTCTATCCAATCGACCTCCTGTTTTATTTTTGATGCACAGTTTATTTTTGGTCGAGTTTGTTCACCGATATTATTAACATTTGATTGATTGTTTCGCTGAACTTGTGCGTGGTCGTCTTCAATAGCTGATTGATAATTTTGGGGAGTCGCGGGAACGTTAGTCTTTTTTATATTGATGAGATGGAGAGAAAGGTAAACTGCTAAAGATGAAAAGGCTATAGCTATGAACACAATAGAAACCACTAATCGTATGTTAATCTTCTGTTGCATGAGGTTTTTTAAATATAAGTATATACCGCTATTATAGCAAACTTAGTAAATTACTTAAAGAACATTAGCTGGTCTAACAAAAAACACTCTCGCAAAAGAGTGTTTTAATATATGTGTTGGGGTTATGGGAGGAAGTTCGAACTTTCTTGATAACAGATTTATCCTAATTCTTTCCTTAATCTTTTTTTCTTGTTCGCTACGAGTTAAATTCTAGCCTGCAGTCAAGGGAATGCAATGGACTTGACGGCACTAAGGCTAGAATTTGATATAAAAGTTTTAAGGAAAAGGATTATGAACCTAGTTTGATGAGGAGTCCTGTTTCTTTTTAGAACTAGAATTAATATTGAATATTGCTTGAACAATTTCAAAAATGGCAAAAAGGCCGAGTGTAAAAAAATTCAACAGAAAGAACGTGTTTATGTAATACCATTTATTATTAATTACAGAAGAAGTATCTTTGTTTATATCTGGTCTTACTATAAGAAAAATAATTGAAACTATAAACAGAGCAAAAAGAAAATAAGAATTCTCTTTAATCTCCTTTTTGGTTTTTGAAAAATCATATGATTTGCCTGGAATATTCTCAATAGACATTAATTGTCCGATAAGAAATATAATCGAAGCAAAGTTGAAACCAACAAGAGTAGCAAATGTTTCAATAAAACCATTTTTACAAAAATCATTTAAAAAATTTCCAGGTATATAAAAATCAGCAACAATTATTAGTGTTGCGAGTATGATTGATGAAAATATAATCCCCATTATCCTCATTTTATTATAGACTTGATAACTGAAAGAATTAACTCCTTATCATTAGATTCTAGATTCATTTCCGTAATTTCCTCAAATTCTTTCTGTACAATATTCTTTTTACTATTTATTTTTGTTTTCTTTCCCTTTAGTTTAAATTCATATTCTCCTCCACCTCTTGTTAAATATTCTGCACTTTGTTTTATAAATTCGTCTTGATCTGAAATTTTTACGCCACCATTGGGATTTTCTAAGTCAATAGACATCTTTGTAGCAGCATAGTTATTGGAACTTTCTTTCAAATCGTCTTCTAATGAATTTTTTAAATTGAATAAATTTGGAGCGTTAAACCTTAATGATACTTTTTCAATCTCTCCCTTATTCCTTTTGACTATATTCCAGAAATCTTCTTTTTTAGTTTTAGGATTTATGGAAACAGCAAAATCATAATTAAATAATTTTGTATTTATCTCTTCAGAAAATTTCCTCAGCAAACTCTGAGGATTACTGAAAACACTCGAATTTACTTGAAAAATAACATTTTGCCCCACACCATTATTTGGATTGAAGTTAAATACGACAAAACAATATGGCCAATTTTCTTCTTCTGTTTTTTCAAATTCTTTTTCTGGTGGAAGATTGCGCTTTAATAAAGACTTTCTTCCGATCTTGCCTAATATGCAATTTTCTTTTTCAAAACAAGAGACTGGGACAAAAGCAAATTCTGTCCCTTGATAGACGTACCCAATTTTTTCTTTTAGTATTTCTTTTAATATTTCATTTTTGTCTCTTTTATCCTCGAATAAAGATTTTTGACCAAGAGAGTTTATGAAATATGTGTAATATTGAAATTTCATCTTAAATTAATAGTAACATGTTAGGGTCTTGCCCAGTTTAGCTTAAAATTAAAGGGGCTTATTTCTTAACTCTTTTAATAATAACATATAGATATCTTGTCGTCGATTATTAAATCTCCATTGAGATTCTTTTAGAAAGATTGGAAATCT
>Ga0209633_10000871_pt1 | contig 33173 bp, 27 predicted proteins | sample Cruoilmetagenom1_FD_187290 | JGI IMG/M metagenome (GOLD analysis project Ga0209633, IMG submission 187290) | Oil polluted marine microbial communities from Coal Oil Point, Santa Barbara, California, USA - Sample 1 (SPAdes) (version 2) | ecosystem: Environmental > Aquatic > Marine > Oil seeps ... | reverse complement strand
TATCTCCATTTTTTTAATTAAATTTATTGAACTGCAAGAAATACTGACAAAATATATAGAACAATTATTGCCAATGTTATTAAACCCGCTTCGTGCATTTTCTTAAACCCCCTTTTTAATTTTTTTTTAAATAAGAATGTTTTCCCGGTAATAGCTAAAAGCTTTAAGTGCCGCTTCGTGGCTGTCAATTTTAGACAACATCCCAACATTTACTTTTTTTGAAATATCCCCGATTTTGACAGTTGTTTCGTAATATTCTTTTTTTTTATAAGTGGAAATAGTGACGGTATCGGTCTCACCGTCCAATCGTGTGAAAAAGAATTTTTCTTTCATTTTTTACTACCTCTTTTATAGTTTTGCTGCCCAGGTCAACAGGGCGTCATTTTTTTCAGCATAACATCCTTTGAAATTTTTCAGGCCTGCCAGCTCACACAATTTTTTATCAACGGCATAGATGCCGCAGTTTTTTTTTGCAATTTTACCGCCTGTCAAGTTAATCATCAGGGTTTGACGGAGATTTTTATATCCGCCACCTGCCATGTTCCTGGCGTTTCCTTTAATATGTTTTATGATGTTTTTCGTCTCTTTGTTCATCATCTTGTGCTCCTTTTTTTGTAAGTCCCTGGCCTATATAAAAGCCAGGGAGCTTTTAGTTTTTAACAGCTTCTGATGTAATATGTTATATCGTTATATTCGATACCGGCGTAATCATATTTTAATTCTTTTGCGGCGTGTTCCCAATCTATGCAGGTGCAAGGCCACTTGTTATCATCTGGAATTAAGCCGCACTCTTCAGCCAGATCCTGAGCGTATTCTTGAAAGTACGTTTCACGGACTAAGGCTTCGCCATACTCCCAATCTGGGGAGCATTCCGCGCCCTGCTCAGCAAGATACAGGAGCGCTTCCAGCTCTTCTTTTTCCTTTTCGTCAAGCTCCATTTCATCGTCTTGAAGCTCTTCAATTCTCTCGATAACGTCCCTGCTATCGAGGACATCCTGTTTATTGTTAATTTCTGTCATTTTTTCCCTCCTGTTGGTGTTGGTTTAGTTTATTTCAGATTCTTTTGCTTTAAAATGTACACACCCGAAATCAGGCCCAGTTGCTATATTAATGTCAAGCCCTGAATCATCATCAGATTGCCATATGATTTTTATATCATCAGATAATTCATTTTTTTTAGTTGAAGACCACTCTTCAAAATCATCGAAATCTTCACAATATCCATCTACCCACCATTGGCAATTCTTACAAAGTTTTTCCATCTTGTCACCTCCCGCAACTTGTTATAATTCAGCATCGGCCAGGGCCTGCACTCGATCTTTTTCAGCTTCGTCTATTTTTGCAACCTCCGCCCGCAAGAATTTTTCAGCTTTTTGAAAAGTAGCCGCCCACTTTTTGCCGGTGAAAATTTTTGTTTTTTGCCGATGTTCAATCTTGCCCCCAAGAATACAGTCTCCCCACATAGGGATTAAATCTTCTCCCATTATCCTTAGCTTATGTTTCCATCGAAACTTTTCATCTATTTTGGCGTGAAGATTGTTTTCTGTTGTAGTAACAGGAAGAAAAAGTGTTGCTTTAACTTTTATCAGATTACTTGTTTCTCTGTCTTCCTGCCCGGCTTTTTTAATCTTACATTTAATGCCGTTTTTGAATTCTATTGTTTTGCTGTTTTCAATCATTTTGTTCCCTCCTGTTTAGTTTGTCCCGGCGTGAGTGCCAGGGCTGTTTTTAATTTTCGTTTAGTCCTGAAAAGATTAAAAGCCGATTACAAAGTCTCGCAACTTCGCCGGCTTCAATCCAGCGATAAATTGCCCAGTGATTAACGTGCCCGGAAATCAGGTAATTGCCCTTGTCTGCTTCTTTGTAATTTGTCATCTTGCCCCCTTTGTTGGTTTGTGTTTGTTTGATAATTAATAACTTAATACACTTTATATTGATTGTCAAGTCTTTTTTTTAAATAAATAAAAATAAATAAAAATAAATAAAAATAAATAAAAATAAATAAAAATAAATAAAAATACTTTTAATATATATAAGGTAGGAATAATAATATATAAAGACAAGAAGGATATTATATGCTACTATTCCAGCGCCTGGCTGGGCAATATGCTTTCCCTTTTTAGGCTGAAGCAGTTTTGTTGTGTCATATAGAAAGGCAGGCTTTTATTTGGTAGGGTTGCTGCTGCTTGTGTGTGAAAAAAGTCAGATATGATGAAAAATCAGCATATAAAATAAAAATGGAAAATTAAAGTCGGGCACCATACTTTTGTGGTCGTTATATATGGTCTATGTAGTTGTTAGTCCACAACCTAAGTTCAGTTTTGGTTTTGGCAGTAGTTTTCGATCGGTATATGGCTTATGGCTGGAATCTATATATGGATTTTCTCTGGAAAAAATCTCATTTAAAAAATCTCATTTAAAAAATCTTATTTAAAAAATCTTATTTGAAAATTTTTATTTAGTTTTTTTTTAATTTCCCAAGCCACTCTTCCAATTTTTGTTTTTTTTCTTCTTCCAGTACCTGGGCATCGCTTTTGTATTTATCGAACCTAAATTCATTTGGTGCGGCATCATTCGTGCTGTTGGTGATAAACATCTTGGTGCAGTTTTCTGAGCAGGTGTTTGATTCGCTGTTAATGTCCATGGCGTCAAGCCGTGGATACGAGGTAGTTGTTTTTGGTCGTTTAGGCGCTTCGATTACCAGTTGTTTTCTTCTTTTGGCTGCGGCTGCACGTTGTTTCAGAGGTCTGCCTTTTTTGCCTGGTTTGATTTTATCGTTGTAGAAGGTTTTTCCAGCGCCTCTATATCTACCTGTCAGGATTGTGTATTCGGGTTCGTCAACGATTATATATTTTGACGCCATTTCTGCGGGGATACGGAGAGTTGCCGCGATGCGATTTACGAGATTGATGGATATATTGTGAGCGTTTTTAGAGCGCATGTATTTACTGACTGTTGATGGTGTTACGCCAAGCTCTTTACTGAAGTCAGCAACTCTCCAGTTTAGTTTTTTAAGGCGAAAGCGGATATAGTCTGTGTTTAGTTTCATAGAGTTTATTGATTTTAGGCTGTTGATATAAATAGTTGATATTAATGGTAATAAATAAAAAAGATGTTTTTTTGTGACTTTAATCTTGACATAGAAGGAGTAACGTGTCAAGGTTAAATATCTTGGAGCTTCTTTCGATGTTTATAATTTGGAGTTTAATTTAATACACTTAAAGGGGGTTACTATGCTTGAATTTAAAAAAGAGGCTGATGCGCATGAATTTGAAGGAGAAAGATATGTTGGCATAGAAAGCGTTGATGTAAAACCTATGTCGAGGTTTACTTTTTTAAAAGAGGTTAGATGTAATGAAGGGGTTCCCTTTGGTGAAGATATGCCAGGTTATTGTGTGTTGTTTGAATGGGGTGATTATGTATGGATGCCGGAGGATGTTTTTAACGCAAAATACAAGAAAGATGACGTTGCATGGGCAAAGGGGGCACCGGCTTCTTTCAAGGATCTGTATGTGATAAATGGGCTTAGAGAACGGGAAAATAAAGAATAATGAATAAAGAGCAAAGGCGAAAAACCGCTAAGTCGAAAGGTAGGAAAGCGAGAACGGTCGCGGAGATACTAAAGGCTGATAAAGAAAATCTTAAAAAGCATAAAATTCCCGCTGCTGAGAATGTAATTCGGCAAACTATTTCGGGTAGGAAAACTGCGCTGGTTAAAAGAAAAGAGAGAGAGGTTCTTGGTCAGGGGCCTACGCCCAGGAAAGGTAGTCAACGGTCAGCGGTTCGTAACCAGGCAAAAGGCAGGACGGTTGAATTAGAGGATGATGTTCTTGAAGAGAATAAGAAAAAAGCGATAAAGGTAAAAATTCGTGGGCAAAAGAAAAAAAAAGATAAAACTTCTACAGAAGGGCCTGATAAATTTGAATGGGAAAAGGAAGTTGTTAATGATGGCGGCACTTTTGTTGATGGCAGCGGCCAGGAAATAATAGATGCGCCTATTGTTAAAACAAAGAATGAAGAGCAGGCTGGAGATTTTCTTGATCTTGAGCTTAAGGCCAAGGCTGAAGACTCTATCCAGGGTGGTATGGTTGGTGAGAAGTTTGAGAAATCAAGGAAAAAAAGAGCGGCTGAAGAGGCGTATATTATAAAGAAGTACCGTCAAAGAGAGCAAATGGATATTGCGAGAAAGGCAAAATCGAAAGTCCATGATGAAAATGGTTTAATGGAAGGTGAAACCAGTCTTGAAGCGGCTGTTATGCAGGGACTTTTATTACTGAGAGAGCATCGGAAGGTTTTACATGCAGGGATGCTTGAAGCAAAACAAATAATTCTTGAGGTTAAGCATGAGCGAATTAAAAATGATTTACTTAAAAAAGATGGTAAAAAAAAGAAGCTTAAAACAGATATTAAAGAAAAAAGCCTTGAAGGTCGGGCAAAGTTATTAACGGCAGCAACAGCGGCTTTGAAGCAATTAATTCCATTGGAGCGGCAGACTTATGATTTGGATAATGTGAATGATGGGTTGATGGAACATTTGCATCGTGTCCGGGAGCATGGTAAGATTGTTCGGGATGAAGAGGCTTTAACTGAGGCAATTGGAGATACGGGCGGTCGTGACATGCAGTTAATTGCTTTTCCGTCTGCTCCGATGTCCTTGGCAAAATGGGAAATGGAGATGTCTCATTTAAATAGAAATAAAAATATAGGTGGCGGTGAAAAAGCCATGGCCGAAAAAGAACAGCAGGTTATTGTTGATGAAGACTTGAACCTTGCTTTAGGTCGTGATAAAAAAGCGCCCTTATTGACTGTTGACGACCGGACGCCTGTTCAGATTAGGAAATCGGCTGATAAGATTCAAAGAAAAAAAGGTAGAATTGGAAGGCCTCGGAAGGGCAATTAAATTGGAAATGAGTATATGAAAGTGAGTATATGGGAATAAGGAAAAAAGTTATTTGGGGGCCACAGCCAGGGCCTCAAGTTGAAGCGGTAACTTGTCCTTGTGATTTTACGTTTTTTGGTGGATCTCGTGGTGGCGGGAAAAGTGATGCGCTTCTTGGCCGTCAAATTATGGGTGCCATCAGATATGGTACGGCTTGGAACGGTTTAGTTTTAAGGCGAAAGTATAAAGACTTTGCTGAATTGCGAAGGCGCACTGATGAATTAATTGTTTCAGGGTTGCCTTGTGAACGCATTGGTGGAGACCAACAGGTTAATGCTATAAGATTTGATAATGGCGCGAATTTTAAATTTGTTGCCGTGCATAGATTATCAATCGTTAATGATTTTGTTGGGCAGCAATTTACAGAAATCTCTATTGATGAGTGTACGACTTTTCCTTTTTTCAGCAAGATGGTTGATAAGCTCCAAGGTTCTTGCAGGAGTCCACATGGAGTTCCATCTCATTTTTTTGGTACGGGCAATCCAGGCGGAGTTGGGCATAATGAGGTTAAGCAGTTTTTCCAATTAGGTTCTGGTGGGTTGCCGCCTAAAACTATAATGCGAGATGAGATTGAAACGCCTTCTGGAATTGTTCATTTCACTAAAATTTATATTCCTTCCTTTTTAAAAGACAATCATATTCTCTGTAAAAATGACCCAAGATATGTTGCTAAACTGATGGCAATTCGTGATCCTGCGTTAAGAAGAGCTTGGCTTGATGGTGATTGGGATGTTTTTATTGGACAGTCTTTTGTTTTCACAGCTGAAACACATGTCGTTGAAAATAATTTCCCAATTCCTACAAATGCTCAAATTTATATGACTTTTGATTGGGGCTATGGCGCACCATTTTCAATTGGTTGGTGGTGGGTTGATGATGAAACAAGAATTTTTCGGTTTAATGAATGGTATGGATGGAATGGAGAGGTTGATACAGGTTTGCGCTTGGAGGATTCTAAAATTGCTGAAGGTATTTTAGATAGAGAAGCGTTGATGGGGCTTGAAGGTCGGCAAGATAAAATTATAAGATTATGCGATCCGACTTGTTTTAATAAAAAGCCTGATTATAAAGGTGGTGGTCAAGGGCCAAGTACCGCTGAAGTTTTTAAAAATTTTGGAATACATTTAAGGCCTGGAGATCCGAATAGAAGCTTAAAAATCAGGCAAATTAGAGAACGGCTTGCTATTCCGGAAAATAAAAATGAATTGCCTTTGTTGGTTGTTTATCGTAGATGCGAACAGTTTATAAGGACAATACCGACTCTTTGTAATAGTGAAGAAAACCCAGAGGATATTGACCAGGGGCAAGAAGACCATTGTTACGATGAAGCGGCTTTAATTGCAATGGCAAGACCGGTGGCGGTCAAGGTGTCAAACCAAAATATAAAAGCAGCGAAAACCTATATTGAAAAAATTGAGTCAAAATTAGATAATGCATCAAAAGCTGCCTGGCGTGAATTACGAGCAATTCAAAAAGAAAATGAAGAGGAAGATCTTGAAGACGGAGAATACATACAAATTGGCTAATAAAAAAGTTGTTAAACTGCCTGAAGATATTTTTATTAGTAAATCTTTTGATGGAAATAGTATATTTAAAAATAAAGAAAATGTACGGTCTGTTTTAAATAAATCAAGTAGGAGCCCTTGTTATGATTGTAAATTGTTAAAAGCAAATAAAAATAATCCGGTTTGTATTACATGTAAGAAAATAGCTATTTTTAATGCAAGACAACGAAAACAATAAAAAAACAATAGAAAAACAATAGAAAAACAAAAGGAGCTTGCACATGTATGAAAATTTTTTAATAATTTTTGGAATTGCTTTTTTTATCACAATCTTTTGTTTTATTATAAAGATGGATATAGATAATAAAATAAAAATAACGAACAAAAAAATAAAAATAATGAACAAAAAAATAAAAATAACTCATGGGATGTTAAGAAAAATGAATAAAAAAACGCCAAAAAAGATTACACAAGGCATTAAACTACAAGCCGTTGACGAAAACGAGCAAAACATTTTTTTTACAAATCCAGAAAAACCTGATAGTAATGATAACGAGAAGAATAAAAATGATGATGACAAAGATTCTCTTTTTATTGTAAATTAATGATAAAAGAATAAAGAAAAAAGGAAAAAAATAAAATGGAAAATTTATCATTTACCAGGCTTACTAAAAAAGAAAAAAAAGAACCTGAGCGGCTCGTTAGATTTACGGATGATTTTTTTGATTCACAGCTTGATATTTCACGTAGAATCCTGGAAAAAATTTGGTTCAGAAATATTCTTTATTATATGGGTGAGCAATGGTTGTCTTGGGCAGCTAATGACAATTCATTTAAGCGCATTGCAACAAGTGTTTCTATGCCAACACCGGTTACAAATATTATTCGTGACTTTACAAGATCAATGAAAGCTTTGATTTTGAATAAAGATTTTGAGACTACTGTTTGGCCGAACTCTGATGAGCAAGAAGACAAAGAAGCTGCGAAAACAGGAGAAATTTTTTTAAATTATCTTGATACGAAAAACGATGAAGAGTTTATTGATGAAAAAGAAAAATGTGCTATCTGGATGATTTTAACGGGAACTTCTTTTATAAGAACTTTTCCTAAAGTTTCCATTAATAGAGGAATGGGTTTTGATGAAGATGGCGTGCTTATTAAAAAAGGTGAAATTATTGATGAAACAATTCCGCCTTTTAATATCGCTGTTAGTTCTTTAGGGGATAAAATACAAAGTAAAAAATATATAGGGATAAAATCATTAAAAGATCGGGAGTGGGTTGAGGATACTTTTAATGTTTTATTGCCTTCAGATGATGATACCTTTGCTATTAATTATCAAAAAAAATTAATGAAATTTGTCGGAAATGTATCAGCTTGGAAGGGAGCTAAGCTTGAAAATTTATCAGCGCTTGATGATGAATCTTCTGTGTTGTTTAAAGAAATAGAATATGCCCCAACAAAAGATTTTCCAAATGGTAGGTATTCGGCAACTTGTTGCGGAAAAAAGATTTTTGATTATGAAAAAATGCCAATTCCTGTTGATGGAGAAAAATGGAATTATTCTGTAACTGATTTTCATTATCATTATGTGCCTGGCAGGTATTGGTCTGATTCAAGTGTTAATGATTTAATCAGCCCACAGAATACGATCAACAGGATTGACCAAGCGCTTGAGACAAATAGAGATGGGCTTGGTCGACCGGTTGTTATGCTTGGTTCGGAAATGGGACTTAAAAAGTTATCTCAAGCAGGGCAAAGTTTTTTACTTTTAAAATATGATGGATTGCTTTCTGGCGGGTTAAAGCCTGAAATACATAATGGAACACCTTTACCTGTTCAGGTGCTAAATGAGAGAAATGTTCATGTGGCAGCGGGTCAAGATGCTGCTGGTGATCCTAAAAATATTTTAAGAGGTCGGGCTCCAGGTTCCCAATCTTCAGGAGTAATGGTTGATTCTTTAAGAGCGGCAGCTGAGTTAGGGCACTTTCCGGATATTACAAGATTTTATCGTAGCATTAAAAGGATTAATAAAAAAAGATTAATTTTGGCGCAATACGTTTATACTGAAAAACAAATGATTAAAATCGGTGGCAAAGGATCGGACGTTAAGGTTAAAGCATTTATTGGTGCTGATTTAAGAGGCAATACAGATGTTCAATTGGAAATAAGTTCAGGAATTGCGGCAACAGAAACAGGCCGGACACAAATGTTAATGAAATTAATTGAGTCTGGCTTTTTTTCTGAAGAAACATCTCTTGATCCTGCCTTTAGGATTGACCTTCTTCAAAGAATGGGCTTGAGCACTTTTAGCAAAGAAATAAGCCCTGATATAGAAAGGGCTTTATCTGAAAATGCGAAAATTGCAGGAGCGGGCATAGATGATTTTCAATTGGTTGAAGAGGATACAATGATGGGAGCCGTAAAAGTTTTTACTTTGCCTGGGATTTTTTTAACCATGCAAACGGCTAATGATGCAGAGCCAATGGTTTTGGGTGAAGATCCTTTATTTAAATACGATGATCATGGTTCTCATTATGAAACCCATAGGCTTTTTTTGTTAAGTCCTGAATTTAAATCTCTTAGTATGCCTGCCCAAACTGTATTAATTCACCATACAGATATTCATAAATCAATTTTTGATATGCAGCAGCAAGAGCAGCAACAAGCTGCAATTATGCAAGAAAAAGAAAAAAAAGGTTTGACAAATGAAACCATATAAGGAATCTATAATAAAGATAGTATAAAATTCTTTTATATTTTTATAAAATAAATTTAAAAAGGGATAAAAAATGGAAAAAGAAAAAGACATTACAAAAGATGGTGATGTAGAAAAAAATGTTGTAGCAGATGGCGTTGCAGCTATTGTTGATACCAAAAGCAAAACTGATGAGCAAAATTTAAATGAAGAAAATAGAAATCAGGAAATTGTTGAAAGTCTTTTGGCTGATAATAATATTGATTCTGTTGAAGAGTTGCAAACGCTTATGTCGTCTTTATTAGAGATGAAACAAAAACTTGGTGGCGATAGTCTTCAGGAGCTTAAAGAAACAAAAAAGCTTATGGAAAAATATCAAGAGCACTGGGCAAAAGAAGCGGCAGATGAAGCAGAAAGCGAAGAGTCTGATAATGAAACAATTGCCAGATTGAAAAAAGAAAATGCACAGCTTATTAAAAAGGAAGATGTAAATAAAAAAGAAAAAGTTCAGGCGGCTAAAGCTCAGAAAGTTTTAAAAGATTTTGGCAATGTTGTTAAGAAAGAGATTTCCAAGGACGCCTCAATTCCTAAAGAATTTCATAATTTTTTAACTGAATTTATGGGGGTTGAAAATCCAATCAATAACATTGACATGACAAATTTGGCAAAAATTAAAAAAACAACAAAATCTGGAATTGAAAAATTTAAAAAATTTGAAAAGGCTATTATTAAAAATTATTTAAACAATAAAGAAAAGTTACCTCCAGGTATGTCCAGTTCGTCTGAATCCGCTGGCGAAAAACCAAAAAAGGTTAAAAACATTAAAGATGCCAGGGGTCTTGCGATTGAACGTATTTCGGCTGCCATTAAAGCAGGTTCGAGATAAAATATATAAGGGAAGTAACTTCTTTTTGTAATATTATAAGAAAGGAGTTTTATCATGGCTGATTATCATGTTTTAGCTGCGATTCAAGATACACTCAAAATAGTATATGGGGAAGGTATTACAAATCAATTTAAAGGCGAAAAAACCACTTATAACCATTTTCTGAAATCAAACCGAAAACCGGCAGGCTTAGGTTATGTATTCGCGACTCGTTATGCCAGGGCACAAGGTATCGGTGCAAGGAAAGAATCTGTTATGTTGCCGGAAGCGCTGGTTGGCAAAACAGATCAATCCAAAATCTTGCCTAAATATAATTATGGGGTTCTCCGGTTGTCTGGCCCCATGATTGAGGCATCCAAAGGAAATATCGGCGCGATGGTTGATGGGATGTCTGATGCCGTTCAGGATATCTATCAGGGAATTGTTGTTGATCTTAACCGTCAAAGTTGTGGAGATGGCTTTGGAGAACTTGCGACTCTTTCAGCAAATTCTGATGCATTATCGCAATCGGCAGAATGGGATGTTACCTGTAACGTTGCCGGTGGCATAGGCGTTTCTAGATGTATTGAAGGAATGCTAGTAGATTTTTATGCTGCCGGCACAGCGATTGACCAATCATCAGTCGCGAGTAGAATTGCAAGTGTCAATCCTGCCACTAATGTTATTACCATGGAAGCGCACGATGCTGAGTATATGGCAAGCCATCCAATTACGGCGGCAAGGGGTTATACTATTGTTGAAGAAGCTGTCCCAAGCGGATCTCGTGTTGTAAGGATTGGCGCGAGAGAAGCAGCACATGCCACAACAAATACACCTATTGAAATGACTGGTCTTGATGGTATTTATGACGATGGAACATTATTGGCATCTTTTCAGGATATTACCGTTGCCGATAATCCAAAATGGGCCGCAACATTGCTTGGAAACTCAGGGACACCAAGAGAATTAACCCTTGATCTTATGTTGCAGGCTATTGATGTTTCAAGAGTAAAATCTGGAAAAGCCATTCAGACAATGCGTATGGGTGTTGGTCAGAGACGTAAATATGCCGGTCTTTTAATCGGGGATGTTCGTTTTGCTCCAACTACACTAAGGGGCGGGTATGAAGTTTTAACTTTTTCAGCTGGTGATGGTTCGATTGAAATGGTTATTGATCCTTCTTTATCGCCAGGTAAAATTTTCTTTGAGCCAAATAATGTTATTAAGAAATATGAGCTGACTCCTCTTGGATGGGGAAATCTTGATCAGCAAATTCATCAGAGAAGTGGATATGATGAATGGGATCAGTTCTTGAGAATTTACAGTAACATCGGTTGTGAACAAAGAAATTGCCTGACCCTACTTACTGATTTAATAGAGCCTTCTTTATTTACATAGACTCTTGAGAATTTAACTTTTAAAAAATTAAAGTTCCTGGGAAATTTAATTTTTTCCTGGGAGCTTTAAAAAATAAAGGAAAACTTTTTGTATACACCTGATAATACCTTCATGAAAAGGTTAAAAACTTTAGATAAAAAATTAGGGTGTTCATTCGCTCAAACTCATGGGCATTTTGTTGTTACATATAAAAGAGCACATGGCGGGGCCGTTCCAATTATGGTTGTAAAAAATGAAAAAAACAACGGTTTCAGACAGCCTGATGAACGAGATTTAAAAAAATTAATGGCTGGAGATATGCAAAATTCTACCGCCAAGCAACAGATACAAAAAACAGCAGCATATATGGAGAATGTTAGAGAAAAAAGCAAAAAAGATGCAGCAGATAATTTTCGTAATATGACCAAAGATGATAAAATTCAATTGTCAAATACCTTGGTTAAAGCTTCTGGAAGCGGGAAAGGCAATTCAACCTTTAGAAGGATAACGCCAAAAACAATAGGTCGAAAAATTTAATAACTTTATAATAATTTTTATAATGATTTTTAAAAACAAGGAGATTTAAAAAAATGAGTACAGTATTATTTAACCCAACAAATGAAAGATTTATGACACAATATATTGGTGAAGATGTTGCCCTTGAGCCATATCCTGAAAAAGGGCATATGTTGCGAGTAGATGATGCCAGAGGCCGACATGTTTTAAATGTTCTTGGGCCAAGAGGACTTTGCACTTTAAATTATGGAGATGATGACGAAGTAAAGAAAAAAAAAGCCGTTAATGGCATTGCCCGGAATAAAGCTTTTAAGCGAAAAATGATCATCCAGTTTAACCAGCATAATCAATCGAATGAACAAAGAAATTTGCCGCATCTTGTTCCTTCAGAGCAATTGAAACAATATGCCAATGAGATGGGTATCGGATTAATTGAACCCTATACAGTTGCAGATGAAGAGCGAGCAGAGATAAGCATGCTTAAGAAAAAACAAAATAAGGATGCTGTTTTAATCAAAAAACGCGACAAAGAAATTGAAAAGTTTAAACAGCAAATATCCGGGCTGACAGAACAGGTAGCCAATTTAATTTCAACGTTTAAAGACCCTGGTAAAAAAGAAAACATTGTTGCAAAAAAAACAAAACAAGAAAAAGCTGAAAAAACATTACAAACATCTGAGGAAGGATCTTTGGAAATTGACTCAGAAGAGTTACGAAAACAATTTGTAAATTTTAATAAAGAAGAATTTAACAAATGGATTCAAGGCCAAGAACAACTTTATAAAATGTTGCCGGTTTCAGCACAGGAAGAAATTCTTGCTGCATTTTCATTTCACAATCCGGGAAAGCCTTTTATCTTTTAATGGTTTTTCTTTTTAAATATTTTTTTAATCAATATTTATTTTTAAATATTTGTTAAAAAAGGAGGTGTTTAAAAAAAATTAAATAAAATAAGGGTCTTATGTTATGAGCTACAATAATTGTTATGAAATTTTATCTGAGATTAGATATAATTTAAATGAGCATAGCTTGTCTCTTGTGCAGGATGAATCGGAAGGCGCTTTTGCGAATGAAGCGATTATCCGTAAAATAAATGCAGCGCAAGAATTTTTATTCGCAATTCTTTCACAACGTATCCCAGAACAATTTACAAAAACAGTTGATCTTGTTGGAGTAGATTCTGTTTATACTCTCCCCCCTGATTTTTCAAGAATCCGTTGGTTTAAAGATAGTGGTGGTGTTCCTATTGTCCCAATGAGCATTAAGTATCTTCAAAAATCTGATGATTATGGTGCAAAAAACACGTATTATCGTAAAAATAACACCTTGTGTTTAAACCGATCCGGCATTACTGAAACATGCACTTTGTTTTATAGATGGAAACCCAGAAAAATTACAGCCGGCAAAGCTGTTACAGGAGCGTTAAATTCTATGACTCTTGATATAAAAGCGATTGATAGGGCTAATTATTATGAAGGCATGATTCTTGAAAATATAACACAGGACTGGTATTCAAATATTTCTTTATATCGAACAAGTGTTGCGAATAAGCGGGTTGCAACAATGGAGGATGAGACAGTTACTTGTACTCAAGGTGATTTTTACGGCATAGTCAGTGACATACCCGAAGAATTTCATTTTTTAATTCCATTAAAAGCCACAATTTTTTTAAAGTCATTACCTCTTTCACAAGATAGGCCGACAAGATCAGAAATAAACGATTTTAATATGATGTTACTTGAAACATTACGTGCTTATGCGGGGACAAATGAAGATATAAATTTTGATGAAATGTTTACAGATTACAACATTACTACATTGGAGCACTTATAATGTTAAAACAATTAACAGGAATACGTGGTGTTCCGTTGCAGGGTGGAGCAGTTACGGTAAGAAATGCTGCTCAATTGCCGTATGGTACTTTTTCAGAGATGGAAAATTTACGAAATAGGCATCCTGGCTTAGTGCTTAGAGGCGGTCAAGAAAAATTACACGTAGACGCTATCGGAGCTCCAGATAGGATTACCTCTTTATTTCAATTTAAAAAAACAGAATTTGATGAAGACCATTTTTATGCTCAAATAGCAGATGGGAATATTTATGAAGCAAATATTATGCCACCTGTTTCAGGTTTAGGTGCTTTTGGTTTATCTGTTTTTGCTGGAAGTGTTGGACAAGTTCCAGCATCATGGGCTATTCTTGTTGATACTCTTTTAATGGCAAATGGTGTTGATCAACATCAAATTTACGCTGGAGATAAAAGTTATGTAGATAAGCTTATTGCTTATCGTAGTGGCAGCGGTGATATTCCTTTTTTACCAACAATAGGTGAAGACTTATCACTTGCCGTAAGAAATACAAGAGATGATGATTTGGCAGACATTAGCAGCCTTTTGTCATTAGTATCAGGGCATTGTCTTTTTATAAGAACCCCTGTGCCTGTAACCGGTTTTTATTTTACAATTAAAAATGCAAATACAACGGCAACTTCTCTGACTGTAAAATATTTTAATGGTGATTTTATGCCAGTTTTTAATTTAGTTGATGGGACAAAAAATGGTTCTGTATCTTTTGGTCGTTCCGGTGAAATTTCTTTTGATACGCAAGTGGATATTCTTCCCAAATATATGTATGGAGCTAATGCTTTTTGGTATCAGTTGTCTTTTTCTACTCAGCTTAGTCCAGATGTGAAAATTAATACCATAACATATAAAACAGACTTTCAAAGCATAACTAATGTTTGGAATGGCGTTTATGATGACGCTGTTGAGGTTCGAGTTGATGGCGTTGATAATGAGTTTACTTATCCTTCAGGGGCTGTTGATATAAGTGAAATTACGATTAATACACCAATAAGATTTGCCGCTACTGATAAAATCGAAGGAATATATATTGATGTTGGAGCTACTCCAAATGAAACAGGAGCAACAATATCAGGAATTAGATATTGGACTGGTGTGGATTTCGCTTCAGTAGGTGATTTTGATGACGGAACAAACGGACTATCTAATTCAGGATTAATTAAATTTGATAGAAAAGATGCACAACCACATCAATATAATACTTCTGGATATCATGCTTTCTGGTATGATTTTTATCTTGATACAGTCGTTGCTGAGGACGTGGTTATTTCAATCCAGGTAATGCCATATTTTGACATAAATGAACTTGGCCGAAGTTATTGTAATTGTGCCTGGAAAGATAGAGCTATTTATTCTTTTGACCAATATGGTGCATATATTTATATTTCCCAGGTCGGTAGCCCCATGGTATTAAATGGTACCGATTATGGTATTTTAAAAGCAGGAGATGGCAGGTCGAATAAAATTGTAGCCATGCAAAGATTTCACAATGAGCTTATGGTTTGGCAAGAAGAAAAAGGTGTTGCCGGCGGTTGCGTTACCTTGTTTGAAGGCTATTCACCTGAAACATTTGGAAAATTGTTACTTTCAACTAAAATTGGTACAATGAATAGTCAATCTGTTGCCGTGGTTGAGGGAGTTTTAACAGCAACAGCAACAGATGAGGTAATTAGAACACTTGTTTTCTTTTTATCAAGATCCGGTGTTTGCGTTACTGATGGTAGAACAATTTCTCTTGTTTCAGATGATATTCAAAATTATTTTGATTCTAAAAAAGATGAATATATTAATTGTATTTATGAAAAAAAAATGTGGTTAATGCATGATTCTTCCGATAATGTTTTAAGGCTTGGTCTTGTGTCTGGGACATTAGCAAGCGATGTAAATGTTTTTCCTGTTTTTGATCTTGTAAGCAAAACTTGGGGATTTGATACATACGAGCACAAACCTACATGTATGATTGAAATAGGAACATATCGTGTAATGCAAGTTGCCGGTGGTCTTACTGGGTTTGTTTATTTAATGAATGAAGCCAGCCGGGATATAGACACAGCTATTGATGGTAATGTCCGCATTGAATTTAATTATAATGGCGAAGTCCTTCAAATGCGAGAATATTTAATTCGTTTCGGTGCCCAGGTTAGAGGGGATGTTATTCTTGAATTTTTTAAAAACAATATTGCTTGTTTAAATAAAACGCTTTCAATGAGGGCAGAAAATCCTGCTCAAATTGTAAAAAGAGAACGAGGCTCTGTAAATATTATTGACCAAAATATTTCAGTAAAGATTAGTATTTCAGGAGACAACATAGAAATGAATTTAATAGAATTTGGAACATTGGTAAATATTTGGGATAGACGATAATTTTGGAGAAAAATAAATGCAAGATGTTACTAATCAATGGAAAAGAAAGTTTTTAGAATGCAAGGATATTGTTTTGGCCGGAAAAGTGGAACCAATTATTTTAAAATCGGAATGTAGGCCTGTTATACAAATTAAGGAACAAAAAAATGCCAAACATAATAAAAGAAACAGCAATTGAAAAAGGTTCGTTTAAAATAAAAAATGAATGTTTTGATGAATCTGGGAATGCTATTCCGCCGGACTCATTATCTTGGACGCTTACAGATATCAAAGGCGTTGAAATTATTAATTCAAGAGAGGAAGTTCCAATAATTACACCGGCGGAAGAGAATATAATCTTGTTGTATGGAGATGACTTGGCAATTGACAATAAAGAAAAAACCGATAGAGTAATTTTATTTGAAGGTACATATACATCAGGTGATTTTGGGGCGAGTATTCCAATAAAAGATGAAGCTGTTTTCACAATTATTCCATTAACAAAAGCAGGTATTTAAAGGTTTTTTGATATGGCGTGGTTAGGCACTTGGGCAAAACGAATAAAAATTTCTGTTGATGCAGATGAGATAAGCGCTGCTTTAACGAATTTTCCTATACCTGTATACTTATCCGCCTCATCTGGGATTAGTGATGATGATGTTTCTTGCGTTTTTGATGAACTTTCTTCGGATGCAAATCGTTTAAAAATAGCGATTACAACTTCAGATGGAACAACTCAGTGTTATTGTGAGATTGAATTTTGGGATGATGCGAATGAAAAAGCATGGCTGCATATAAAAAATCCATCTATTTCAAGTTCAGCGGATACAGATTTTTATCTTTATTACGATTCAAGCCAATCAAACAACACTACCTATGTTGGAGATACAGACAGCACGGCGGCACAAAGCGTTTGGGATAGTCATTTCAGCCTTGTTCACCATATGAACCAAGACCCTTCTGGGGGAAGTGGATGTATAAAAGATTCAACCAGCAATAATTATGATTCAACGCCTGCTGGAACTATGCTTTCTGGGGATCTTGTATCAAGTAAGTTTGGGAAAGGAATAGATTTTGATGGTTCGGACGATTGTTTAACAAACTCAGTGTCAGAGCCAGGAGGGGATACAGAAATAACTCTTGAAGTAGTTGTAAAGCCGGCTTCTTTCGGTGCTGGTACTGATAAAAAAACAATAGGAGTGTTTTCTCGTTCTGGATCTCCCGATGTAATCTTAGATTTTAGTGGCAATACAGGAAGATTCGGCTGTCGTATAAATGTTTCTTTTTATAGCGTTGCGACGACTTCTTTGTCTACAGATACATGGTATTACCTTGGAGGCACATGGAAAAGTGGAGAAGCATTAAGCCTTTTAATGAATGGCAATTCGTTTAATTCGGCAAATACACCAACAGGTTCTTTGTATGATTCAAATGATGGATTTAAGATAGGATATCTCCCTGTAACTGGTAGATATATAAATTCTGATATAGATGAAATTAGGGTATCTGGTTGTAAAAGATCGTCTGCCTGGAGAAACGCAACATATAAAGGTTTGTTTGATGAATTATTAACTTTCGGTTCTGAAGAAATAGGCTCTGGTGTCAGTGCTAATTTATTAACTTTAAAGCTTACACCAAAAGCTTCTGAAGTTGGTTCCTTTTTATCTATAGTCCGACCCGACACACAATATTTAAATTTTGAAATTTTAACTCCTGAAATAAAAATCCCAACAATAGCTAACGCGAGCTTACAGTTTTTAAGATTTATCTCAAAAGAAGCCACTATTCATATTCCAACTGTTATTCTTCCGAAACGATTAAAAACATTTTTTCAAATGCAACCAGCTGATGCAATTGGGAATCAAACATCTTTTTTTTATAATAATTTTTTTCATACCATTGGAAATAAAACGCATGACTTAACTGTAGATACGGTAAAATGTTGTTTGTTGCTTTCAACATACACACCAAACGTTGAAAGTCATTATAAATATTCAGATGTAAACTCTTTTGAAATAGCGGCAAATGGTGGATATTCTACCGGCGGGGTGACTTTAACAAATAAAGAACTTTTTCGATCGGGAAATAAAAACATTTTTAAAAGCGATAAGCCTTATTGGGATAGTTTTAATGCAAATTTTCGATATGTGGTTTTATATAATGATTCCCTGGTTGATAAAAATTTAATTTGTTATTTTGATATGGTAACGGATGAGGTTGTTTCAACTAATTTTTTGTTGTCTTTTTCTGGGCAAGGGTATTTAGGTTTTAAGGCAGGTAATTAAAATGGCTTGGTTATCGGGTTGGCAGTATAGAATATTAATGAAAATAAATGTACCTGATGCTGGATTCATTCCAAGAGGTGTGGTACCTATAAAAATTTCTACATCTGCCGGTATATCCAACCAGAATTTAACTGATATATTTACTAAGCTTGGAATAAATTCTTTAAAAATAGCGGTTACTTTGCCAGATGGAACAACTCAGTGTTATTGTGAAGTAGAACTTTGGGATAATGTAAATAAAATAGCGATTTTACATGCAGGTATAGCGACAAAACAATTTGATGAATATATGTACCTGTATTATGACAATACTCAAAGTGATAATACAACCTATATAGGTGATATTACAACATCTATTCCTGCTAAAGTTTTTGGTTCAGTTTGGGACGATCCTAATATGCACGGCGATGGCGCAAGCGTTATCTACCATATGAATCAAGATCCTTCCGGTGGTAGTGAATGTATAAAAGATTCAACTGGAAATAACCATGGAACACCTGCTGGATCAATGACTTCAGGCGATCTTGTTGATACTGATTTTGGAAAAGGACTTACGCTTGATGGTATTGACGATTTAATAGCAATTTCAGGGCTTACACTTTCAGCCGATAATGCATTTACAGTTCTTGCTCGATATAAATTAGCAGATACAGACACTGTAAAAAGTCTGCTTTGTCGGTCAGATGACAACAGCATCTTTAATTGGAAAGTAGATTTGCCAAGAAGTTCAACAGATTTAACAGCGACTTTTAGAGTTTGGAATTGGAGAGAAGCTACTCCAGTTTATAATTATTATTATTATTATTTTATGAATACTTTTTACCCTTATTACACTTCCTTAAGGGATGTTTATAGCACGGCTTCTTTTTCTTATAGAGAGTACGGCAATTATGCTACTAATTTTCAATTGCCGCCTGAGGAAGAAGGAGCTGATTTTGTAAAATATGGTAACAGCCCATTGTACAGTTTTCCATTAAGAATCTCTGATGCAACAAAGGATTGGCATATTGGCGGGGAAGATACACTTTCCGGTCAATATTTTGAAGGCGTTATAACTGAATTTAGGTTTTATAATTATGAACTTGAACAGACCGAAAAAGATCTTTTCCATTATGGGTATAAAGATGAACTAATTGAATATTATCCTCCATCTGAATATGCTAAAGTTGACCCCTTAACCATTTCTTTACAATTTACAATAAAGGAAGCAGAACTATGTAATATTGTTGTTCCAGGGAAACAATCTTTGCTTCTTGACCAAAAAGATAGTTCTGTTCGCACGTTCAAATCGGCTGCATTGCAAAGAACTGATGCGGTTATTACACCACAATCAGCACACCTTGCATCAATTTTTTTGGCTGAAACAATTAGTTTTTTATTAACATTAAAACCAGCAACCTTATTTTATGTAATTGATTTAAACTTAAACGATGTTCAATCTTTATTATTTTCATCAAAGGCTATTGAGGTTCCAATGTATGGTAGAATGTTACCTGCAAAAATCACGGCCACTAAATCAAGAATAGATTGTTCGGCTACAAAAAGTTATATGGAGATAACTGGACAATCTTCAAAGATTTTAATGGAAGGTGTTTAGATAAAAAAATAAATATAAAAATAAATATAAAAAATTAAAAAATAACAAAAGGGGTTAAAAAATGGCAGATACTATTTTTAATAATTTTATAGATAAATTTGGTGAGAAAGTATTTGATATGTCTAATGATGTATTTAAGATTATCTTATTGAACGATACATACACAATAAATGAAGATGAAATTAATTATGGAGATATTTTGTCCACAGAAGAATTGGCTACTGCTGGTGGATATACGGTTGGTGGCGTAACATTGACATCTGTTACATGGGAGGCTGATTCAGGAACAAATACTTTTGATGCTGCTAACGTTTCATGGCCAGCGGCAACTCTTACAGCAAGATATGCAATTATTTATGATGATACTGTAACAGATGATCCTGTTGTATGCCTTATTGATTTTGGTGAAAACAAATCAGCGTCAGCAGTTACTTTTGAAATTAGATTTAATGACGATGGAATTTTTACTTTGGCTCAGGGTGCTTAATAAAATTAAATAAAAAAATTAATAAAAAAAAGGTTGCAGTTTTTCATGGCTAAGGATTATGCTCGGCGCACATATGTTTCAAATGGTGAGTATGGCGACCAGATGAAAATGCATAGCATTGAGGAAATGGATAGGATTCGGCATGAACCGCATTCTGAATTTCAAAAACCATATCCAACTCATGGGGATCCTGCTGATATACCAAATGATACATATTTTGAGATGGAATATTTTCAGCCATATCCACCTGGATATCCTGGTTGGAGTTATCCGCAATCTCCGGATATACCATTTACATCTCTCACAGTAGAAGATACCCCATATGTTCCTGATCTTTGGTTTCATTGCATGGGCGATCCTTGTTATTGCCCAGGAGAGGTTGTGACAAAAAGCTTTGTCTGCTCTGCTGATGTAGTTGGATATAGAATAATATCTGGCAACGAAGAAGGTTTTTTTACAATAAATGCAGCCGATGGCAGTCATATTACGATATCGGCTGATGCTGAAGCAGACGGAGGCTTTAGTTTTGAAATAGCTTTAAGGCGCTTAATTTATAGAAATAGTAGTGGGGCATTACTCGATGTTCCAATTGCTGTTTATGAAACACTTGAATATAGTGTTGGTCGTTGTCCTATAGATGAATGTTGCGGTGATATTTCCGAAGAAGATATTTTACGATTTGAGGAAGAGGATAATTCTGATACCATAGGTAGAAATTCGAGTATAACCGTTATGGCTATAGGCGGGATTACGGGTGAAGTTGATTATCATTGGACAATTTCTGGAACGGGTTTTTGGCTTGACGAAGCGTGTACAATAACAGAAGAGCATACTGGTTTTAAAACTCATTTGATTTACACAGACGATACAGCTTGTGGTACTGGTACTGTCTCTGTTGAAGATAGATGTGGTAAAGCTGAATGGGTTGTACGATGTACTGTGGGATATTGGAATGAAATTATACCAGCATCATGCGAAACATCAGGTGGGAACTATAAGGTTTCGTATTATCAAATAACTGGGAAATACCGGAATTATCAACTTTATGCTGGTTGTGGTGGAGCAGGTGCCGGTTTTTGGGTATTTCAAGAAAATTGCATGGAACATTATAATGATAATTCACAATATCATTGTACTGCTATATCAGGAAATTGTGCAACTCATTGGGCATGTGACAATGATCATGGTTGTACCGAATGCATTCCAAACTCAGGCCCGAACTCTCCTCCTTATACCGGTTCTTGGAATTGTTGGAGTGATATTTGTCAAGGGCCAGTTAATTATTCTTGGTCAACTATGGCAAAATGCACACAAATTTTACGATTATGGGAGTGGATATGTTTTTAATGGCAAGAATAGAAGAAAAAATTCAAGTTTTTAGCCTTAAAATGATTCAGGATTTTGTAACCATGTTAGAATATTTTGAAACAAATGATATTGAACTTGAAGATATTAAAGCATATAAAACTTTTAAAATTGAAAAAGCTGAACGAAATCATCAAAAAGATATGCAGCGGAATATCGATAGACAAAAAGAATGGATACTTAAAGGTAAAAAATGTCCTTATTGTAAAATTGCATTGATATTGGCTGAAGTAAATACGTTGCCTGGTAATCAAGTTGGAGGCGGTTTAAAAACTCAATGGTTTTGTCCTGATCAAATTGGATGCGGATATGTTAATTATTCGACTCTTTCGATTAATCAATGGATGAAACGATTAAAAATTAAAATATTTGGTGATGAAAAAAAGCAAAGAGTAAAAAATCAAAGAACAAAAGTTACGGCTGATTGCCAAAAAATAAAAAAAAGGAATTAATGCCATGACCATTCAATATATAGGCACACATGCAAGCCTTGGTGTTCCAGAATACGAAACAGTTAGGCCGGAAGAAGAGGAGCAGGAAACAGTTCAAACGCAAACAACCGTCACTACACCTCAGAGACAAGGCTCGGCACCATCAATGCCTAATTTGCCTGAATATAATGCGCCTGAATATGATGAACGAAAAGTGGACGCTTTAGCACAAAAAAAAGCAGCGCCTGAGTTAAACAGGTTGCGGCAATTAACTCAACAGGCTATGGCTAAAACATATGAAAATCCGAACGTACAAAGGATGACAGTCCGGCAAGCATTAGCAGGATATGGTACTGGTCTTGGTGGAATTATGGCTGGCGCGCAATCAGCAGCAACAAATGAATATGGCAAAGTTTACTCAGCTACCGTTCAGGCCGCTTTAACAAATTACCAGGCAAATGTAAATGCGACTATGCAACATTATAATAATCTTTTCCAGGATTATATGAACGGCGGTCAAGAAAGCACGACAACAATCACAAGGCCAGAGCAATAAGCTGATAAAAAAACAAGGAGCGATAAAAAAAATGGGAATAGAAACAAACACAAAAGATGTAAAATCAAGTGCTGACCTTGATGCTTTGGCTGGTGACAACTTAAGGAAAAATCCTGCTGGAGGCGGCACCTGGGGCTTCAAAGATGAAAATAACGAATGGGTCACTTTGCCCGAAAGTACCATTAATGAATATATGTCTGATCCTCAAAAAAAAGAAATTGTTTTAAACCAAATAATCAGCAGGGATGATGCAGGTGGACAATCACAGGTTCCTAAAAAACCTGATGAAAGCGCTTTTGGCTCGCTTTCCCAAAGAATGAAAGAGATAGCTGGTGAAGGAAACACGCAACAAGTATGGAAAGAAATACATGCTGATGCTGATAAATTCGGCGGAGAAACATCAAGTCAATTTTCAAAGGAACCGCAAATTAAAGAACCGGATGTAACGGCTGTAAATTTTGAAAAATATAAAGAACAGCAAAAAGCAGACCTGCTTAAATATTTTGTTCAAGAGGTTGGTTTCGATCCATTGTATAAATCGTCACAAGATTTATTCATAGAAAAATGGGATGAAATTAAAAATCAGACAGAACAAGATGTTTTCGGCCAAATGTTTCCAGATGAAGTGTACGAATATGGCTTTGGAATAAATGGAGACCCTAAAAGGGAAGCGCAATTTGAGAGGCAAATGGATAAAGAAAGAAAAGCCTTTTTTAAAAATGTCATTGTGCCTCAACATAAAGCGGCAATGGATGCCAGGAACAAAGCTTTCAATGACCAAGAAAAAGGATTTAAAGAAATAAAAAATAATTTTGGAGCAGAAACAAAAGAACAGCAAAAAAGTTTGGCTAATTTAACAAGTCTTCATACAAAAACAGCTACATTGAGAAAATTAAGATTTGAGGCTGAAACAAATGGAGATGATAAAGGTGTTGAGGCAGCGGATAACGCACTTGCAGCAAATTTTAGGGCAATTGCATTACAAACGCAAAGTATGGAAAATAATGAGGCCAAGGGTAAAGGAAAAACTGGAATTGAGAATAAAAAACCATTGCCTCAGCAAATTGTTTCTCTTATAGGAAATATCGGCCTTTCACCTGAAAAGCAAAAAACCTTAACAACGATAATGCAGGAAGCAATAACCAATGTTGGTAGTGCAAATCCAAAAGCATTACAAACTGAAATAGAAAAAATAGCAAAAAAATATGAGTTTGATACCAGTGTTCTCGGTGGAAAACCGAAAGAAACAACACAATTAAAAAAACCTGGGAGTGATAAGTTTTATAAAATACCGCAAGATCGTACTAAATCTAACAAAATACCGACCAATCCGAATAAAGGTAAATAAATAATGAGTAATTTTTTTTATGAACTTTCATCTTTGGCGGGTGAAGATCAAGAAAACACAGAAAAACCAAATATTATTGGAGAGGCTTCTTCTGAGAATGTTTCTTCTGAGGATCGCTCTTCTATAAATAATCCGCCTAAAGATAATTCTTTTTTTGATTCACTTGCTACCTTTACAGCAGATCCAGAAGTAACTCCAGAGCAAGGAGAGGAGCAATCTTTTTTTGATGGCCTCTGGACAATTACCAAATCAATTCCTTCAATATTTACAGACGTTGCGCCTGAAGTTATGGGTAGAACATTAAGGCGTGGGGATGAGTCGCTAAAAGAGTCTGGCCTTGACAGATGGATTGAAACTAATAAAAAAGAACGTGAGCGCAGAAAAACTTTAACAGAAAAAGAAAAAGAACAAACTTGGCTTAAAATTCCTTTTACGGATCAAAAAATTACGCACGGGGATCTTGAATCGGCTGCCGATTCGCTTGGATATAGTCTTGTAAATGCCATAGTCTCTTTTGGTGCAAAAGCCGGGGGCTCTGCCCTTGCAGGATTAACCGGATCAACTATTCCAATTGTGGGCACGGCGGCAGGGATGGCTACTGGATTTGCAGCTGGCACGGCAGTTTCACAAGGAGCAACAAAGGATGAATTTATTGATAGAGTCAAAGAACAATTTTTGGCAGCTCATAAAGATGAAAAAATAACGCCTGAATTAGAAAATAAATGGAAAGAGGTTTATGATATTGTTGAGTCTGACGCTGACTGGGTTGGTCTTTGGGAAGCTGGCGGGGAAACAATAGGCAATCTTTTTATGGGTGGCGTTCTTAATCTTGGGAAAAAAGCTGCTTCTAAGACGGCCATGAAAACAGCTTTAAATGAAATAAAAAAGAAAGCCGCAAGTCAAATTGGTAAAAACTTAGCTTTAAAAACCGGTCTTTCTGTTGGTAAGCTTGCAACTGTTCTAACAGAAGAAATGCTTGGTGAGACGATTACACAAAAAAAGACATCTCATTACGAGACAATTCATGGATTAAGAGACAAAGAATTGACTTATGAGGAAGCTTTTAAAGAGGTTTTAAGTTCTGTGCTACTTACTACTCCATTAATGATGGGAGGCATGAAAATCGCATCAAGGGGTGTTAGTAAAATTCAGGATAAATTAACAGATGAGACAACACAGGATACGGAATATGTAGCGGATGATGCAGGGCTTTCTAATAAATTAAAACCTACTCAAGAAAAAACCAAACCAAATTTATTAATAGAACAATTGCGGCAAGGCTATGAAGATGGTGAATTTACAAAAGATGCCTTAGAAACAATGCTCCAAGGTTTGGATGCAAACGATCTTTTACGGGCAGAAATTCAAGAAATATATTCGTCACCAATTGCTGGAACGCAAAAAGAACATCCAATTAATGCTTTAGACAAAAAAGAATTAAAACAACAAAGAATTGAAGATGTTGAAACTGGTCAGGAAGGAATAGCTCCTATCCAGAAAGAAATAACAAAAAGTTCAAAAAAAGAAGTTCCAGTTACTGATAAACCAATAATAATAACCAATATAAAAAAACAGGACCGTAGGAAAAAAGAAGCATCAGTACCAAAAGAGCAGCGGGAAGGTGAAAGGCGTGACACTGTTACAAGAGAAAATTTTGAGGCAATTTTAGAAAAAGTTGAAACAGTTGATGAGGCCAGAGGCATTGCCAGGCAAATGGCAAAAAAAGCATATATTGACCCGCTAACTAAACTTCACAACAAAGCGGCATGGATTGAAAGCTCAATTAAAGAAGACAATTTGCCTGAAGATCAAAAAAAAGAAAAATTAATGATAGATATTGATAACTTTTCCTGGGTAAATGATGTTCTCGGTCATGATGCGGGCGATCAAATATTAAAAAGCGTTGGGGATGTTATTAACAGATTTTCAGATAATGGGTATCGTTATGGCGGTGAAGAATTAATTATAACCGGTGATTCTAAAAAAGAACTTGAAGATATTGTTAAAAAAATAAAAGAAACATTAAAACATAAATTAAAAATTCGATACAAAATGGAAGCCGACCGTGAATTGTCGGATGGGATTGGATATAAAAAAGGGGAAGAATTATTTTTGTCGGGCATAGGTATTAGCTATGGGATTGATAAAGATTTAAAAAATGCGGACTTAAAGATGATTGATGAAAAAGAAAATCGTCTTAAACAAGGCAAAAGAAGTGTAAAGGGATCTGAGATTCAACGGCTTTTCCGCAAATCTTCGGAAGGGGCATGGGCAAAAAGTCAGGCAAAAAGAACAAAAAAAAAGGAGGCCACAAAAGAAAAAAATGCTGAAAAACAGCAGCAAGATATTAATTTTGAAAAACAAAAAAAAGAGATTGGGGAGCAAAAAAAAGATGTTGAGAAACAGCAACAAAATATTGAAAGCCAGAAAAAAGATGTTGAGGCCCAGAAACAAAAGATTAAAGAAACTGCCAATAAAATTGCTAAAAAAGTCCAACAAAAAAATGAAGAAATAAAAAAACTTTTAAGCCAAATTGAAAAAAGAGAAAATAAACCTGGGCTATACGATAATGTCGAGGTTATTGCATCTAAAAATTTAAACATTGATCCTGAAAAGTTTCAGTATAAACAAAGATTAAATCAGAAAGGTATTTCTGCAAAATTAAAAAATGTTCAAAAATGGGATAAAGATATTGCTGGCATTCTTTCTGTTTGGAAAGATCCAAAAGATGGAAAAATTTATGTTGTTAATGGTCATCATAGGTTTGAATTACTCCAGAGACTGGAGATAGATATGGCTTTGGTTCGGTTTTTGTCGGTAAAAACCGAACAAGAAGCCAAAAACAAAGGAGCTTTGATAAATATTGCTGAGGGCCAAGGGACGGCTGAAGATGCGGCTATGATTTTCAAAGCACTTAAATTAAACAAAGAACAGTTGCTTGAAGAGTATGGGATCGCGACAACAAATAATATCGCACAAAAAGGCATGGCATTGGCTCAATTAGCGCCTGAATTGTTTAATGAAGTTAACCTTGGTCGTTTCCCCCAAAATCAAGGAGTATTACTTGGTGATATGGTTAAAAACCATGACGACCAAAGAACTCTTTTTAAGTTAATCAATAAAAAGAAAAAAAGCATAAATATTAAAGTATTAGAGCAAATGATTTTTGACTTGCAAGGAGTAAGCCGAAAAACAGAAATACAGCAAAGCTTATTTGGCGATGAAATATTAAATCGACCATTAATAATAGAACGAGCTAAAATTAAAGAACATATCGTTTCAAACCTTATAGTCGATAAAAAATTATTCGGATTGGTAAGTGCCCCTAAAAAAGCTGAACGACTTTCCTCAGAAGGTTTTGTCGTTGATACTGAAAAGGGTAAACAAATTTCACAAGAGGCAGATTTATTAAAAAAAGCATTTGACGTTTTTGCCATACAAAAAGGGCAAATTAATGATATTATAAATCAGTACGCAAAGGAGCTTTCTAATGCAACAAGTCCAGCAGATGCAAGCAGGATCAAAAAAGAAGCCTACGGAAAAATTAGACAAATTCTTCCAGCCGCAATCAAAACAAGAAATCAAGGAATTAGCGGAGGGGACAAAGAAAGTGATCGAGCAGAACAAACATTATCAGGAGATACACGAAAGGTTATACAGCCGACAAAACACGGGTTAGAGTTAGAAAAAAAACCGAAAGAAGAAGAAATAATAAAATTTTCTACTCAAGTTGGAATAAGGCAACCATTAACCGTTGATAGTATCAAAAAAGCTTTTTCCGATACAGGCAGCGAAATAGGGCAAGATAAGGAGGGCAACCTATGGTTTCAATATCCGGGGATGCCTAAAGTTAAAATTCTTACTGTTGATTCTGTCGGTAAAGGTTTTGCAATAACGTTGCAAAAAGGTCAAATACCAAGAGCCGCATATATTTCTTCAAAAGATAATATCAGAATGGAGTTTAAAATTGGTGGGATTAGTGATCTGGCAGACATCGGGAGCCTTTTTCATGAGCAATGGCATTTGTTCAAAGATATGGGCGTTGTTTTAGATTCAGATTTAAAAATTATTCATGATGCTATTCGTGAAGATGGGTTTGATGGCAAACTTACTGAAGAAAAAGAGGCTGAGTTTATAGGTGAAATGATTAAAGGCCGATTGTTTTCCCAAGAAAGCGCTTTGGGCAAAATTGTTCAAAAGCTTTTAGATATTATGGATTCTTTGAGAAATCTTATCGGTCAAAAAACTATAAGAAGTATCGAAAAAGAAATTGCATCGGGAAAATTTGTTAAAAAAAATATTCAAAAAGAAAAGTTAAAAGATACAAAAGCTATTCGTTTCCAAATGGCAGGCGAAAAAGCAATAGGAGCGGATAAAGGTGCTCTATCTAAGGCCCAAAAAATGCTGGCTGATGGTATAGACAAAAAAGAAGTTTGGAGAAACACCGGTTGGTTAAAAGGCGCTGAAAAAGAAGACATTTGGAAGTTTGAAATTGATGATAGTAAGGCTAAATTTAATTCTAAAGTATTACAAGAAAGAACAAAAGGCGTTGGAACTAATAGCCTTTTAAGCGAGATATTAACACATGATAAATTATATAAAAACTATCCGCAGTTAAAAAATTTGTTAGTTTCGATTGAAGTTAATCCTGATATTATAGAAGAAATAGGTAGTTATTTACCAGCAATAGATAGAGCTTCTGAAGGATTAGTTGATTTAGAAGCAGAAATCGAGATTAAAACTAAATCTGTTAAAGAAGTTAAATCATTTCTATTTCATGAAATCCAGCACGTCATTCAAGACATTGAAGGGTTTGCAACAGGTGGCTCGGTAGAGCAGTTCCAAATAAATACTATTCAGGGTATGCTTTCAGGCGTTTCAAAGCAATATCAACGCTTGCTTGAAAATAAAATTCAATATGAAGATTTTCTTACTGACCAGTGGCTTAACTCCCCTGGTTCAAACTCAAAAAAAGAATTTATAGAAAAAAACAAAAATAACGAATTTATTAAACAACTTTTGGAAACATTAAAAAATATTTCTATCGAAATGGAAAATGCTCCGAAGACTGCATTTGAAGCATATAAAAAGTTGGCTGGTGAGATAGAAGCCAGAGACACATCCGTTCGGGCTAAACTAACAGCCATACAAAGACGTGAAAAATTTCCATATGAAGCCCAAGGCGTTCCTGAAAGCGAGTGGATAGTAACGAAAGGCAAAGGCACAAATTTTCAAGTTGCAAAAAATAAAAACAAACCCATAGCCTATGAAATTAAAGAAAAACAGCCGTCCATATTTAAGCCTGATAAAGAAATTTCTCATTTTAAGAATAAAAGCGTAGCAAAACAAAATCAACTTGATTTGTTCAATGGGCAAGTCAATCTTGTCAAAAAAGAATTAAAGACTCAAAAAACCAGAAAAAAATATAAAAGAATAATTGAAAAACCAGTACAAAAACAAACTATTTTACAATTTCCGACAAACCCAAATATTGCTAAAACTGAAAAAACAAAAGAAAAATTATTTAAATTACACGCTTCTCAGCACATACATCTTGTAGATACCGGTAAAATTAAAGCTGAAAGCATGTATGTTGAAAATATAGATGATGTGGCTTCATTGATGGGATTTTTAGGAAAAAAAGCACAAGAATGGTCTTATGTTATATCAGTTGATAAAAATAATAAAATTTTGCAAATTCAAGAACATTCAAAAGGCTTTACAGCATCTACAAATGTTAAACCTTTATTGGCGTTAATGCCCGCCATGCGAAACCCTAAAACTAATAAAATATATTTTGTTCATAATCATCCCTCTGAATCAGCTAAAAGTTCTAAGCCTGATAGGGCGACTATAAAAAAGTTTAATAAATTATTAAGCCTTACTAAAATTAAACAGCAATCATTAATTATTGCTAATAAAAAATATGTTTCTTTTGATGAAATGGGAGATATTGCCGAACGGCCAGTTAAAACTATACAAGAAAAAATTGATATTGCTTTTCAAGATAGAGAAAAAGTAGGAAATTTTCCGCAAGAAAAAGCTATGCTTAATTCACATGACGTTCTTAATTTTACTAATAAAAATTATCCTGGAAAAACTGGAATAGTTTTTAGAGCAGTTAATGGTATTCCTCTTGGTTTTTTAGAATATAAACCTGGTGTGCCTGCCAGAAAATTAACATTACAAATATTATCTGCCGGTGAGCGAGTAAATGCTTCTTCAATTGTTTTTGTAGACACATCAAATACAATTCCTCACTCAAAAATGGAATTTATTAAAAGTTATATTGTAAATTTTAATGATTTCTTACCGATTGCAGGGGTACAAGGAGTTGGCGGCACTAATTTAATGCCATCTTATCCAAGAGGAGGCACAACGGCGAAATTTGCTCTTAGCGATGAACTTATTTTTTCAAAAAAATCAAAAGGAAAAGAAAAAGATAAAAAACAAGAAAAGAAAAATTTAAAAACAAAAAAAATACCCGAAACAGATCAACTTACAAAAAGTCTTGCGGCACAATTAAAAAAAGAATTGCCGGAAAATATGTTTGTGGCTGTTGACGAAAAAGAAATTGATAATAAAAAACGAAACGATCATAAATTAATAGAAAAAGCTTTTAATAAAAAAATCATATACTTCCAAAACAATAACCCTGAAATATATGATTTTAATGGTGTTGTAGCTGGTCGAGTTAAAGACACTATCTTTATTAATACAAATAACACCAAGCCTATGCTTAAAATTATAGGGCATGAAGCTGTTCATGAGTTAAAAAAAGATAACATAGGCCTTTACGAAGCACTTGAATCTGCTTTAATAGCGCAATCTGGGAAGCTACCAGGTTACACAGATAAAGTCATTAAATTAAAAAAAGAAAAAGGTACAAGAAATATTACTGGTTCGATTGAACTTGAAGAAATAATTGGTGATTATGTTGGAGACCAATTAACAAATAAAGAATTTTTTGGAGAAATTTTTCAAAAAGATAAAACTCTTTTCAATAAAATCATTGGTTATTTAAAAAAACTTTTTGACTCTTTTGCCGAAAAAATTAAAAAAGATAAAAATTATTATGAGGCAACCGCTAAAGATGTAAAAGAAACCAGAGATTTGTTAACTTTAATTTTTAATGAATATAAAACAGCGCGCCAAGGCGGGGCACAAATTTTTGTACCTGAAAAAGATTATGCATTGGATGAAATACAGTTTTCTATAAAAGACAAATTTGATTTAATTCGGCATCCTATTCAACAAACAATGGGCAAAGAATTAAGGTCTGGTGAAATTGTGGGTGATTTTATAATCCGTAAACTTCAAGATAAATTTATTCGCCTAAAACGATTACAAGAAATTTTAAATAAAAATAAAATGCCGCATGATCTTGATGTTTTTTTGGCTACTAAACTCTTCCCGGGTAAAGTTGGAGACCAATTAAAGCGGTTTGAAGAAAAAATTGTAGATCCATTATTGGAAAAAATTGCCAAGGCAAAAATAGATATCCAGGAACTTGATGATTATGTTTATGCAAAACATGCTTTAGAAGAAAGAAATGAGATTAAAGGAACTGAGCAAACTTCTGGTTCAGGGATGACAAACAAGGAAGCCAGGGAAATTTTAAAAAAATTTGATGATGAAAAAAAGGCAACACGTTTAAAAGAACTTGCAAAGGATGTTTATGCTATTAATGAAAAGCGATTAAAAATGCTTTATAATGCCGGCATGATCAGTAAGCAAACATATAATAATGTGCGTAATAAATATGATTTTTATGTGCCATTAAGAGGAAAAGATGGTGAACCTGTTATTGGCGGAGTCGGTAGGGGTTTTGACGTTTTTGACTCTGGATTAAAATATGCCATGGGACGGGAATCGAGAGCTCAAAGTCCTGTTGCATGGTCAATTGTCGGGACATCTGAAACAATTATTAAAATCAGACAGCATGAAGTTTCTAAAAAATTTCTTAATTTAGTGCGCAAGTATCCTAACCCAGATTTATGGTCAATAAATAAATCGGTTATGAAAAAAAAATGGGATAAAAAAACACAAAAAATTAAAAAAATTCTTGTGCCAGCCTGGGCACAAAACCAAAAAAATTTTATCCATGTCTATGAGGATGGTGTAAAACAATATATTAAAATTGAAGATCCTTTAGTCCGAAAAGCAATGTTGCAAATGAATGCACAACAAGTAAATATTTTGATTAAAACCGCTGCAAAAATAAACAGATATTTTGCAACAGTATACACGGCCTTAGATCCTGAGTTTATATTAAAAAATGCATTTAAAGATGCTGAGGCAGCAGCCTTTAATCTTGGGTCAGAGCATCCAAAGAAAATTTTAAAAAATGTAATAAAAGACTACCCGAAGGCAATGCGATCTCTTTATAGGGGATATCGTAAAAAAGATGAAAAAAAGGGGAATGTAGAATGGAACTCTTGGCAGAAATTATATCATGCGCATGGTGGCGCTGTTGGTTTTTTTGGGCTTAAAAATTTTGATGCACAAGCAAAAGAAATTGAAAAAAAGATTAAAATAACTCGAAGAGGGAATAAGGCCGCCTATAAAAAAGCGTTAAATACGACATTCGCATATATCACAGATGTAAATAAAACAGTTGAAAACACTGTCCGTTTATCGGCCTTTAAAAATCTTGTTGAAAGCGGAATGTCAATGCCGGATGCTGCCATGTATGCAAAAGAATTAACAATTAATTTTAATGATAAAGGCGAGTGGTCTGACCATATTAATGCAGCTTATTTATTTTTTAATGTAGGCGTTCAGGGCCCTGTTCGAGCAATGAAAGCGTTAAAATCTAAAAGAGGAAAAAAAATTGCTGCCAGCGTTATTGCAACAGCTTTTGGTGTTACAGCTATGAATTATTTTAGTGGTGGTGTAGATCCAGACGATGATGAGCCTTATTATTTTAAAATTTCAGAACACACAAGACGAAATAATTTTTTAATAATGAACCCTTTTTCTGATGAAGGCGATGCTTT
>Ga0209633_10000870_pt1 | contig 33177 bp, 23 predicted proteins | sample Cruoilmetagenom1_FD_187290 | JGI IMG/M metagenome (GOLD analysis project Ga0209633, IMG submission 187290) | Oil polluted marine microbial communities from Coal Oil Point, Santa Barbara, California, USA - Sample 1 (SPAdes) (version 2) | ecosystem: Environmental > Aquatic > Marine > Oil seeps ... | reverse complement strand
TTCCGGTATCTGATAAACCCGTGAACAATCCTAAAATTGCTCCTCTTTTAATATCAAAATGACCTGAGGTACCTTCTGATTTTTGTTCTAGTAATATTGCCGCAACGGCGGCTAATGGAACAACCAAACAGCAAGTTAATGCTTTAGTTAGCGGGACTACATGCAGTACACCAGCACCAAATCCTGCTACTATAGCCGGTAAATATTTTTTCAAGATATTGCCTTACGATTCTTAAATAATTGAAAAATTTCAACATGAATATAAATAAATCCCGCTGAACCTAAAAGAAAACCGGTTATTAAAGCCATAATTTTTGAATAACCATAAATACCTAATGATGTAAAAGTAACGTCAAGAAGCAAAGGTAAAGAGAGAAGTAAAAAAGATTTTCTTGAAATATATCTATTAGCTCTGGCAATAATTAGTATTGACGAAAAAAACGAGCCAAAATATATTCCAACGCATCTTGAACATACAAGAGTATTATAACCAAAGATGGAGAAAAGTTTTTCCGTCTCAATATGACAAACAAGTGAATAATTATACTTTAAAAAGGGTAATAAATAAATACTATTTGGGAATAAACTCAGGATAAGTTCCCAACAAAAACCAATTATCCAAATAAAAATTATCAGCGTTGGGATAATTCTTAGGAAAAATTTTGGTTTCTTGTTCAACTTAATTTTTAGTTTTGTAAATCTGAATAAATTTTGAGGTGAGTAGGTATAGATTTTTACCAATTACCATAGCATCAATAATATCTAAATCTGAGAGATTTTGAAATTCAGCAAATATTGATTTAACTTTTCTTTCTTTTAAATCAAATAAAACTATTTGCTGTTTTTCAATGTATAGAATATCATTATCAATAACCCTAATTTTATCTGGTTCGTATTTAATCTTATAATTTAGGACTCTGTTACCAAATTGATCAAATACTTTGATTCTATTTTCATCAAGCACAAATATATTACCAGTTAAGTCTGGTGAAAAATTTTTAGGATTTGTTAATGCAAAATCTCCAGCATCGTTACCGCCAATTTCAGATAAAAAATTTCCATCGAGGTTAAATTTTAAAATTTTATTATTATCTGTTTCGAGCAAATATAAATCCCCAATATTTGAAATACCAACGCAAGTAGGATATCCGAATTCAATTTCAGAATTCTCATCACCACCTTGAAGTTGGGATAAGAAATTTAGGTCCTTATCAAATCTTTGAACCCTATTATTATTTTTATCAGCAACATATATACTTAACGTGTTTGTGAAAATATTTGCTGGTTCATCAAAAGTAGATTCTTCCCAGCCATAGCCGCCAATTGAAATAGTTTCATTTCCACTGGAATCATATTTTGTTATTGAGTTGTCAATAATATCTGTTACATAAATATTTTGGTTTAGATCAATATCAAAAGAAGAAGCCGAAGAAAAATCACCAAATTGGTTTAACAAAGTAAGTTTTTGAGGAAAAATAGAATTTGTTAAAAATAATAATATAAGTATTACTTTTTTCATGTAACTAAATTTAGTTAATTTGTTATTTTTAAGAAAGATCATAAAAAATCCTAACAATTAAAGAAATGTTTGTTTTGTGAAAAATAAATCCGACACAAAAAGAATTCAAAAAATATTTGAGCTGTTAAAAAAAGAATATCCGAATACTAAACCTCAGCTAAATTATACAAATCCTTTCGAACTTTTAATTGCTACTATTCTTTCTGCCCAGTGTACCGATGCAAGAGTTAATATAGTTACTAAAGATTTGTTTAAAAATTATAAATCGCCAATTGATTTTGTAAATGCAACTGGTCAAGAAATTGAAAAAGCTACTTACTCGACAGGCTTTTATAAACAGAAAACAAAAAGTATTAAAGCATGTTGTGAAAAATTGGTAAATGAATATTCATCAAAAGTTCCAAATGATTTTAACCTGCTGACTGAATTGCCCGGTGTTGGAAGAAAAACGGCATCCGTTGTTGCAGGACATGCTTTTGGAATTCCAGCAATTGCAGTAGATACACATGTTAATAGAATTTCTAATTTGTTGGGCATAGTAAATACAAAAGATCCTGAAAAAATTGAAAAAAAACTTAAGGAGTTATTAAAAGAAAAAGATTGGGTAAATTCAACTCATTGGTTCATTAATCATGGGAGAAAAATTTGTATTGCACGCAGGCCAAAGTGCGAATTATGCATTATTAATAGTTTATGTCCTTCCGCTAAATAATTTAGGAGTATTACTATGGAAGAGAATAGAGAATTTTGTTTGGCATTATTACATGAATTTACAAAAAGTGATAGCCTCCTTAAACATGCCTATTCGGTAGAAGCATGTGTTAGAGCATATGCAGAAAAGTATGGCGAAAATATTGAATTCTGGGGAAATGTAGCTTTATTACATGATTTTGATTATGAAATGTATCCGTCAATGGAAGATCACCCTTCAAAAGGTGAGGAGATATTAAGAAATAGAGGATTTTCAGAACCCTTTAGAAGGGCAATTTTATCGCATGCTGATCACTCAAACACTCCTAGAGAAAGTAAATTGGAAAAAGTTTTATATGCTTGTGATGAATTGGCCGGTTTCATAACAGCAGTTACATTAGTAAGACCAAGTAAGTCTTTAGATGAAGTGAAAGTGAAATCTGTAAAGAAAAAAATGAAAGACAAAGGTTTTTCTAGAGCTGTTAGTAGAGAAGATATAAAGAATGGTGTCGAAGATTTAGGAATGGATTTGGATTCGCACATCGAGTTTTGTATTGAAGCAATGAAAAAAATTAAAGAAGATTTGGGATTATAGTATAAGAAAAAGGCTAAAATGATTTAAGTTATTGTCGATAGTTATTTTATTAGTATTTGATTGAATTACTTGTAGTATCTTTTGACTTGACAATTAGCATTAAAAGTCTCTAATTTGTATTTACTTTTATTCTCAGATTGTAATAAGGAAGATTTTTATAGAAAATTTGCTACTATTTTTGCATTGAATTAGAAGAAATAATTTCGCTAAGTTTAATTTAACTAAACTAGCAACGATGGAGATTTAATAGTGCGCAAATTTTTTGTAATAGTTTTCCTATTTTTGTTTTTACATGTCTATGGACAGAAAGATTATAAAATTCTTTCCTCTTCAAATAGTACGCTAATTGTTGAATACACTCCAAAATATTTAGATAAATCGGAAAAATTAATTAACAGCAGTACATACCTAAATATTGATCTATTTAATGGTGAAATTGAAAATAATGTAGTTGGTGCTCCCAGTATTCCTGTAAGAGTTTTAAACATAGGAGTTCCGAGTGAATATGGTAATACGGTTTCTGTTATAAGTTCAAAATTTGATGTTGTCAAAGGTAAATTAAAACCCATGCCTAATGTTAAAAAAATCGATAAGTTACCGTCTTTTCAATACATAGAGAATCAAAACTATTCTAATTTTAAAAATCCCGAATTAGTTTCTTTTGGAAAGTCTGGTCAAGTGAGAGATTTATTAATTCAGCAAGTTAAATTCCATCCCGTACAATTTGATCCATTAAACCAGCAAATTAAAATTTTTAGTAAAATAATTATCCAAATAAATTTCAGACAGTCAAATAGTCTTTCTCAAATAAAGAAATCCGATTTAACTAAAAATCTTGTTATAAATTCAGAGGTTGTTAATAATTGGGGTAGTGAATCAAAATTAACTAAAAAAACTTCAGTTACCGGCTCTTTTTTAGCTTCTGGCGATTGGTATCAATTTGAGGCTCCGGATGAAGGAATATATAGAATTAATAGTGAATTTTTATCCAATATGGGAATTAATGCTGATAATGTTGATCCTCGTACTATTAAAATTTACAATAATGGAGGGTATATATTACCATGGTCTCAAAGTGGTGAAAGACCCATAGACTTAGTAGAAAATGCAATTTTTATTCAAGGTGAAGACGATGGTTCATTTGATTCTGGTGATTTTATAATTTTTTATGGAAGAGGAGTAGATTTCTGGGAATACAGTGAAACTTCGAAAAATATTTTAAGAAATAAGCACTTCTATTCTAAGCAAAATTATTATTGGTTAACTTTTGGTGGTGAGCAAGGAAAGAGGATTGAAACTCAACAAAATATTACCGGCTCGCCTGATTATATTCAGTCAACAACGCGTGCATTTAAATTCCAAGATAATGATAATCAAAATCTTATCGGTTCCGGGCTATTATATGTTGAAGATGATTATTCAAGTACCAGTAATAGTAAAACGTATGTCCACACTTTAGATGGATTAGTAAATGGAACGGAAATTAATTACAAATTTCAATTTGTTAATGGCTCTACTAGGTCGAATTTACTGACCATAGATGAAAATGGAAGTAGAATCTTTTCAAGATCAATTTCGGGAGCAAGTTCTGTTTGGCAAGATTATCGCTATGGAGCGTTATTTACCGGTTCAGCTGACTTTAATGGGAATTTACCGGATAGCAGAAGTGTGTTAAAATTTACATTTAACCCATCTTCAATATCCGATAAAGGTCATTTAGATTTTATTGAGGTTGAATATACTCAGAATTTACAATCACAAATTAGTAGTATGCCTGTAATTTTCTTTGCTGATACAACAAATGCGATTATTCAGTATTCTGCTAGTCCATTTAATAATAGCAATTTTAAAGTTTATAACATAACCGATTATGCAAATCTAAAAATTGTTGATGTAGATTATAATGGCGGTGGATTTAATTTTTTAAGCTCTGAAAATGGATCAGTTTATTCAAAATATATAGCAATTTACGATGATGAAATACAGGTTCCCCAAAACTCGTTAAAAATTGAAAATTCTGATTTAAGAGGATTTCAACCTGGTGCACAATACATAATAATATCTCACCGTGAATTTACCGAGCAAGCAGAACGTCTTTATAATTATAGGGTTAACAGCGCTAATATTAAAACCACAGGAAAAGTTGCGTATATTGATCAAATTTATAATGAATTTTCCGGCGGACTTTTAGATCCGACTGCTATCAGAGATTTTATAAAATATGCTTATGAAAATTGGCAAATACAGCCTGAATATGTTTTGTTATTTGGGGATGGAGATTATGATTATTTTGATTTAGCAGACAAGGGATTGAATTTTATCTCTACTTTTCAGTCAACTGAATCTTTATACGAAATTAATTCCTACCCATATGATGATTACTATTCGAGAATAGCTGGAAATGATCAATTTGCCGATGTTGGCATTGGAAGACTGAGTATAACTAGCACGGATGAAGCGGAAATTGTTGTCGATAAAATTATTACATATGAAACTGAGCTGAATAAAGGACTATGGAGAAATAAAATAACGTTATTGGCAGATGATGGTCTAGCCGGTTTTTCAAATGGTTCCGTTACAGATGATGGAAAAACTCACACACAACAGTCTGAAACTCTTTCTATTCATAATATTCCAAATAGTTTTGATAGAAATAAAATTTACTTATCTAATTATCAAACTAACAATACCGGCTTAGGAAGAAGAAAACCTGATTGTAATGCTGCAATACTTGAAGCAATTAATAACGGAACGTTAATATTTAATTACGTTGGGCACGGAAACCCGGATGTTTGGGCACATGAAAATGTATTCGATAGAAAAACATCAATTCCCGAACTAAGAAATAAGGAGTATTTTTTCTTGACTGCAGCTACATGTGATTTTGGTAAGTATGATGATCCAAATTTGCAAAGTGCAACTGAAGAAATGATTCTGATGGAAAATGCTGGCATGATTGGAGGGCTTTCGGCTGTTCGCCCAGTTTTTTCAGGTCAAAATGCTGCTTTAAATCAAACTTTTTATGGTTATATGTTGGGAGAAGTAGATTCAAATGGATTCCCAATTCCAATTGGAAAAGCTTATCATAGATTAAAACAAACTAGAAATAGTGATAATGATGAAAAATTCCATCTTTTTGCTGATCCGTTGCTTCGTTTAAATATTCCAAAATTACCTGTACAAATTACTTCTGTTAATGACCAAAATTTAAGTGAACCTGCGCAAGTTAAAGCATTAAGTGAAGTAACTATTAAAGGAACGGTACTTGATACTAAGGGAAATAACTCACAATTTGACGGAGAAGGTATAATAACAGTATATGATTCTGATAGAATTATTCGTTTGGAAGACATAAATTACGATATGACTAATCAAGGCGGCGTTTTATTTAGAGGTAGGGTCTCGGTTGATAACGGAGACTTTGCAACAAGTTTCACAATGCCTAAAGATATTTCATATGAAAATAAAAATGGAAAGATAATTACATATTTTTTTAATGACGATATTGACGGAGTTGGGTATACTGATAATATAATTGTTGGTGGAACCGACTCATCAAACACAAATGATGGTAAGGGACCAGATATAGAAATACTTTACGATGACGAAACTGAAAGCTCGTATTTGGTAAGTCCGAATTTTAAATTAAGAGTAAAACTATTTGATGAAACCGGATTAAATACTTCTGGTACGGGAATTGGTCACAAACTTGAAGCAATAATTAATGATGACGAACAAAATTCTATAGATCTAACCAATTTTTTTATTGGTGATTTGAATTCAGGAGGGAAATCCGGAGAAGTAAATTATAATTTTTCTTCCCTTGAATCTGGTGAATATAAAATTAAAATTAACGCATGGGATGTTTACAATAATTTTTCTTCGCAAGTTGATTATTTTACAGTAGTTGACGATAATGATTTAGTTGTAAGGGAAGTTTATAATTATCCTAATCCTTTTAACAATAATACTTACTTCACTTTTCAACATAATTTAAATGATGCTATTAATGTAAAAATTAAAGTATATACAATTGCAGGTAGAGTTGTAAAAGAATTAGAGTCATTTAATATTGAAGATAAATTTGTAAAAATTGAGTGGAATGGTAGAGATGATGATAATGATAAATTAGGTAATGGCACCTATCTTTATAAACTCATTGTTGAAACCGTAAAAGGGCAATATAAAGAGAATATTCTTGGAAAAATGGCAGTTATTAGGTAAACTTAATATTGCCGTGTTTTAAAATTTTTAACACTTTGGAGGTAAATTTCAAATGAAAAAATACTTAATAATATTGGCGTTTATTCCGATGTTATTCATTAATAATATAGTAGTTGCTCAAGGTGAAGCAGCTGTCACATTTCTACTTTTAGCCCCGGATTCTAGGGCAGGTGGAATTGGAGAATCGGGTGCTGGATTAGCAGATAACTCTGCTGCAATATTTTGGAATCCTGCAGGTATTGCTTTTCTTTCAGGTTCTGAAGCTAGTATAACTCATAGTAATTGGTTACCACAATTTGGGCTGGATGATTTATTTTATGATTATTTAACCTATCGGCAATATGTAGAAGAAATCGGCGGGAGCATCACATCTAGTATTACTTATATGAATTTTGGTGAGTTTATTAGAACTAATTCTGATAGTCCTACGGAAGTAGGGCGATTTAGATCTTTTGATGCTGCTTTGACTTTAGGATATGCAACTAAACTACATCCTGATTGGGGTTTAGGTCTTAACTTTAGATTAATACACAGTAGACTTTCTGATAAACCTACAGAACAAGAAACCGGTTCTGGAGTTGCAACCAGCGTTAGTTTTGATATTGCTGCTATGTGGCGCCCGGAAGAGCTAAATATTCCTTTTGTAGGTGATTTTGGTAATAGATTAAGCATTGGTGCTAATTTAAGCAATATCGGACCAAAAATTTACTACATCGATCAATCTCAAGCCGATCCAATTCCTACTAATTTTAGGCTTGGTTTGGCTTTCAGATTAATGGAAGATGAATATAACTCACTAACTTTAACTACAGATTTTAGCAAATTGTTAGTTGATAGAGCAGATAGTGCTGCCGATAGAGCGGAATTTTATGAAGCAATTTTTACTGCTTGGTTTGATGATGATTTTAGTACTGAAGTAAGAGATATTGTTACTTCGATGGGTCTAGAATATTGGTATGGAAATGAGGATTTCAAATTTGCTCTTAGAACTGGCTTCTTTTATGAAGATCCGAGTTTTGGAAATAGGAAATTTGCAACAATCGGTGCCGGTATTAGATATGATTTATACGGTTTTGATTTTAGTTATATAACAACAGATTTATTCCCAGATGGAGAAAATCATCCGCTTTCGGATACTCTACGATTTACATTATCAGTTGGTTGGGGTGCAACAACTCCTACACATGGGAAAGGATTTCCACGCGGAATATAAAAATGCTGAATAAAATATCCTATCTACTTTTGCTTTTATTTAGTAGCCTTTTGGCTCAAAATAAGTTTGAATTTGAAAATATCTCTTTGTCTTCAGTTGAAGCACAAAGAGATATTAATATTTTGGCTGTAATGGTTGAATTCCAACCAGATGATTTTGACTTAACCTATGGTGACGGCACTTTTGGAAGCATTTATTCTCAGGATTATGGAAATGATATATTAGATCCTCTTCCTCATGATAAAAGTTATTTTGAAGATCATTTAGAATTTGCACAGAATTATTTTCAAAAGGTTTCTAGAGGTAAGGTAAATATTGAATATAATATTTTACCAAGTATTATTACGGTTTCTAATCCCATGAGAGAATACTCACCAACCGAAGGAGAATCGTTTGAAGTATTAGCCAATTTTAGTGAGGAAGTTTGGGATTTAGTTGATGCTGAATATTCCGGATTTGACTATTCTCAATATAACTTGTTTGTGATCTTTCATGCTGGGGTTGGTAAAGATATAAGTACTTCTGATCTTTTTGGAGAAGCTAGAGATTTACCTTCAATTTATTTAAGTCTTAACTCGTTTAGAGAATTTAAAGGCGAGTTATTTAATGGTTTCCAACAAAGTGATGGATCGCTAATCAGTAATACTATTATATTACCGGAAACAGAATCTAGAGAAGAAAGTGGTTTTGGCGGAGTTGCACTGCTTGAGTTATCAATCAACGGATTGATTGTTTCCAGTATTGCAAGTCATATGGGACTTCCGGATTTATTTGACGCTGAAACCGGGAAAAGTGCAATAGGACGGTTTGGCTTAATGGATGGTCAATCATTGTTTGCTTTTGCTGGATTGTTTCCTCCAGAGCCCTCAGCATGGGAAAAAATTTATTTAGGCTGGGAAAATCCTATTGTTATAAATTCCGATGCCCAAAACATTTCAGTTGCTACAAGTCAATTTTCCCAGTTGGATAGTAATAGAATAATCAAGGTTCCAATAAATTCTACTGAATATTACTTAATTGAAAACCGGGCGCGAGATGCTAATAATGATGGCACAACTTTAACATATAAAGTTGGTGGGCAGATTAGAACTATTAATTTTAATGATGATCTTGACAATTTTAACAATGCAATTGTTGATACTCTAAAAGGAGTAATTCTTGATGTTGACGAATTCGATTGGGCCGTTCCTGGAAACGGAATATTAATTTGGCATATAGATGAAAAAATAATTTCTGAAGGATTGGACAGTAATAGAATAAATGTTGGTGATAATAGAGGTGTTGATTTAGAAGAAGCAGATGGAATTCAAGATATTGGTGTTGAATTTCAAACAATATTCGGTGATGTTGTAATTGCTGAAGGTGATGAATTCGATTTATGGTATTCAAGTAATAGTTCTGAATTATATAAAAATGAATTTGGAATTGCTACAAAACCAAATACTAATAGTAACAATGGAGCAAATAGTTTAATTACTTTTTCAAATTTTTCTGATATCGGCAATCAGATGACATTTGATGTGAGTTTCCAATCAACCGATATTGCATTAATCAATAATTTTAGTTTAGATCCGCAATTAAGCATATCTCATGTGAAGTCATCTATTTCTTCTCTTGGAAGTAGTATTTATTTCTCATCTGGTGATAACCTCTATCGAGTTGATGATGATACACATCTATTAGACGATTTTTCAAATAATAATTTCGCGGTTTTTGATTCCGGTTCAGAAGAAATTGTAATAGGTGCACTTAACAATAGTCTTAATATTACTTCATTTAGCGGTAATAGCTTTATTGTTAATTCTTATCCTCTAAACAATATTGTTACGGCACCAATAGCTATTGGTCAGATTTCTGGTAATGATATTGGAATATTTCTTGGATTTGAAAATGGAGTGGTTGAAAAACATTTATTTAATATTCAAACAAAAGATACACCAACACTAATTACCTCAGCGAATTTCTTTCAAAATGAAGTAAAACAAATAGCTGTGGATGATAATGAGATCATTGCTGTTAGTGCAGACCAATTTAATGATTTAAGTAAACAAATTTCATTTTCGTCAAATATTAAAAAACTATTATTTACAAAAAGTAGTTCTGGAGAATCAAGATCAATCCTGCTCACAGATGATAATTCGATCTATACTTCCTTGAGGGAGGATAATGACTTTGAGTTAATTTTTTCCGGTTCTTCAAATATTGAATCAATCTCTATAGCGGATTTGAAAAATAATGGTGAAAATAATATAATTTTTAGTGAAGCAAATAAAATATATGCAATAAATATTAATGGCAGTTATGTGGAAAATTTTCCATATGAACTGACAATTGAAACAAATTTAGATGGATTTCCATTAATAGCAAATATTGATGAAGATGAAAAATACGATATTATTGTTACAACAACTAACGGAGTGATTTACGCTGTTTCAGGAAGTTCTGGAAATTTAATAAATGGTTTCCCCCTTTCTACAGGTGGTATATTCACCAAAAATCATTCAATAATCAAGCGAGATAATGATTTATTGCTTTCAGCGGTTACAACCGGGAGCCAATTTTATTTATGGAGCTTAAAGTCTGAAGGTAATGTCACTTGGGGAAGTGAATTTGGGAATAATTTAAATAGTTCATTTTTAGATTCAGCTTCAGATGAAAATTTTGTTTCCACTTTTTTCCCTAAAAATAGAACCTATAACTGGCCAAATCCGGTTTATGGGAATGAAACGTTTATTAGAACATATGTTTCGGAAGATTCAAAAGTTAAGGTAAAAGTCTTTGATTTAGCCGGTGACTTTGTTGACGAGTTGGAATTTTCGGCTAATGGCGGCATAGATTCGGAATCAAAATGGGATGTAACAAAAATACAAAGTGGCGCCTATATTGCCCATATCGAAATTACATCTAATTCAGGAAAAACGGATAGCAAGATAATTAAAATTGCAGTTGTTAAATAAAGCATAACCCAACCCAAATTTCATGAAAAAACTATTAATAGTATTATTTGTTGCATCAATAAATCTAGTAGCACAATTCGACGAATTTGATCCTGACTATAATTGGTTATCTATCAAAGGAGAGCATGTAAAAGTTCATTTTCATGAAGAGACTGAAAGAACTGCCCGTACAGTATTAAAAATTGCCGAAGAAGTATGGGAACCAATAACAAGCTTATATAAGTACGAACCTGAAGAAGTTCATTATATAATTAAAGACATCGATGATTACTCAAATGGAGCAACTTACTTTTTCGATAATAAAATTGAGATATGGTCATCAGCATTGGATTTTGACTTAAGAGGTACTCATAATTGGTTACGCAATGTTATTTCGCATGAGTTTACTCATATGGTTCAAATTCAAGCGGCAATGAAAATGGGGCGTACAATTCCAGCATTTTATTTACAATTTTTGAATTATGAAGATAAAAGACGACCGGATATTTTATATGGTTTCCCCAACTTTATTGCCTCCTATCCGGTAGCAACATTTAATGTTCCGGCATGGTTTGCAGAAGGTACAGCGCAATATATGCGAGAGGAATTTAATTATGATAATTGGGATTCACATCGTGATATGATATTAAGATCCTACGCACTTGATAATAATATGCTTACTTGGAACGAAATGGGTGTGTTTAGCAAAACAAGTTTGGGAAATGAATCTGTTTATAATTCCGGATTTGCTTTAACAAGATATATTGCACAAAAATATGGTGAAGATAAGTTAGGAGAAATAACGGCAAAGCTGGGTGACCTTAAAAATTTTACTATTGATGCTTCATTCAAGCAAGTCCTTGGTAAAGATGGTAATGAGATATATGATGAATGGAGCAGTTTCTTAAAAGATGATTATAAGAAAAGAATAGCTCCGGTAAGAGAAAATCTTGTTGAAGGAAATATTATAAACGATAAAGGATTTGGAAACTTTTATCCGATTTATTCAAATAACGAAAATGACGATATTTATTTCATTTCAAATACTGCGGCTGATTATTTCGCTTTGTCGGGAATTTATAAGTATGATGGGAAATCAAATAAAATCGAACTAGTTAAATCCGGAATAAGATCAACATTTAGTTTTATAAAAAACCAGAATAAAATTGTTTATGCAAAACTGAGTGAAGATAATCCCAAATGGAATAATATACATGATCTCTACATTTATGATCTTGAAGAAGAAGAGGAAAAGAGAATTTCGTTTGGTTTAAGAGCTAATAATCCTAATGTTTCTAATGATGGGAAAAGTATTGTGTTTGTTTATCAGAAAGATGGTACTTCAAACATTGGAATTGTTGACATAGATGGAAAAAATTTTAGAAGCCTAACTTTTCATTCGGGAGGGGAGCAAGTATATAATCCAAAGTTTAGCCCAACTGGTGAATCGATAATTTTTGGCTTTTCTTCTCATCAGGGAAGAGATATTGCTAAAATAAATATTGATGGCACTGATCAAGAATTCATTTTAAATTCGTCTCACGATGAAAGAAATGCTTTCTTAATATCAAAGGATGAACTGGTATATTGTTCAGATGAAACAGGAATATTTAATATATATAAAACCAATATTTCAACTTCTGAAACAGTTCAGTTAACAAATGTTATTGGCGGGGCATTTATGCCTTCTGAAAACCCCACCGGAGATTTGGTTTATGCAGGATATACTTCTAGTGGATATAAAATCTTTGAATTAGAGGTTGGAAATGCTCAATCAGTAGATTCTGAAAAAAAATATGTTTATTCACCAAATCCACCATTAAATTCTGATGATAAACTAAGTGATTATTCTGTTGAAGGGTTTAAAAAATTACGCAATTTTGATGATTCGCAATTACCGAATGTTGAGAAGAAAAAATATTCAAGTGCTTTTACAAAGCTAACGGTATTACCGTTTATAAGATTTGATAACTATACCACTTCTACTTCAGCAATTGATAAAATTAAGCCGGGTGTATACCTTACATCATCAGATATGCTTAATCGATACTCGCTATTCGCAGGTGGATCGATAAATACGCGTTTTGAACGAGATTTGTTTTTATCCTTTATTTATAGAAACAAATTACCTTTATTGTATTCGATAGGATTAAAACCTGAACTTTCTCTAGATATATTTTCGATTAGTAGAAAAGCTGATGTTGATATTTTATTCGGAGTTGATAATACGACAGAACCGGCAACATTCGAAAGTAAAGTAAATACAGATGTTACATATAATTTGTTTGAAGTTGATTTAGCTGCAAAACACAAAATTTTTAATCCTAGCCATAATCTGGAATTTAGATTTATTTATAGTCAATACACTGCTGTAATTGGTAGTTTTGTGTTCCCGGGGTCATCAACACTTTATCAAAGCAGTAGTGACGATTATTTTATTGGCAGAAATTTTCAACTGAAATACAATCACGATGCGCTTTTACCAACAACGGATGGTGATATAAATCCGGTAGGAATGCAAATTGAGGCTAAATACAATTATGAATCGAACAAATACAATCCTGATAGTGAGTATGAAGCGGAGAATGGTATTTTAGTCCCGGTTTACAATGACTATAATTTTCACAAAGTAGAATTAAATCTTAGAAAATATTTTGCTGTTTTTGATGATCATACTTTTTCAAGCAGATTTAGAGTGGCCTCAATTTTGGGACCTCAAGTTCCGGATTTTTTCGATTTTTATCTTGGCGGACTTGTGGGTATGAAAAGTTATCCTTTTTATGCCGTTAGTGGAAATGAATTGGGTTGGTTAAATTTAACTTATAGATTTCCGGTATTTAAAAATATTGATTATCGTTTAGGACATCTATACATCGATAAGTTATATTTTTCTTTTCATGGAGATTTTGGTCATGCCTGGAATGGTGATATTCCTTCGATTAAAGATTTTAAGAAGGGTGCTGGTGCTGAAGTTAGATTAAAAATGATTTCGTTTTATTTATTTCCAACTAGTTTATTTTTTAATGCTTCTTATGCATTTGATAAATTTAGTAATTCTGTACGTGAAGAAATTGTTACCTATGGTAAAGAATGGCGACTCTATGGCGGAATTTTATTTGATTTTAGTTTTTAAGGGAAATCAATGAAAAAAATATTCATACTAATATTATTTGTATCGGGTTTGAATTTAGCCCAAAATTCTAATACAAACCTTAGTGGGTCGTTATTAAATGATACCAGATTTGTTTTATCCGAATTATCCGATTCAAATTCATCATACAAATTGAATATTTCCCAAAATTACAAAACACCATTTCTAGCCGGGATGATGTCATTTGTTTTGCCCGGAGCCGGTCAGATCTATACTGAAAATTATTTAAAAGCGGGAATTTTTGCCGGGTTAGAAGTTGGAGCTGTAATACTTGCAGTTATATATAACAATAAAGGTGACGATCAAACAGAATTTTTTGAAAATTATGCAAATCAAAATTGGAGTGTTGAACGATATGCAAGGTGGACAGTTGCCAATATTTCTACTCTGAATCTGAACCTCGTTGATGATATAGACAGCTATGAAATATTTAACGGAGAAGGTAATATTGTTTGGTCTGAGCTAAATAGATTGGAAGATGCAATTGGTGGATATTATTCACATAAGCTGGCACCGCTTGGAGATCAACAGTATTATGAAATGATTGGTAAATATCCCCAATTTAATGTTGGGTGGAACGAATTTGGAGATGATGTAAATAAACCGTTTAGTTATGAAACAGAAGTTGTTGAACAATTCAAATATTATTCTAACGAGCGTGGAAAAGCTAACGATTTTTACAATGTTTCTAAATGGGCTGTAATAGCTGTCGTTTCTAATCACGTAATCAGTGCTTTAGATGCTGCTTGGTCTGCGAGTAAATACAATAAAAAATTAAATTTCAATATTTCTATTGAAGAAGAGACAATCGGTCTCTATAAAGACTATTATCCTCAATTTAATATAAGCTATAAGTTTTAATTTTATGTCAACTCCATTAGTTGTAATTGTAGGTAGACCAAATGTTGGTAAATCTACACTTTTTAATAGACTTACAAGAAGTAAATTATCCATAGTTGATGACCAGAGTGGGGTTACAAGGGATAGAGTTTACGGGGAAGTTGAATGGAATGGAAAAATATTTCGTTTAATGGATACCGGTGGATATGTTAAAGAAAGTAATGATAAGTTTGAACAAGCAATAAAAGAACAAGTTGAAATTGCATTAGAGGAAGCAGATGCTTTACTGTTTGTTGCTGATGGCAGAACCGGCGTTACCCACTTAGATGAAGAGGTTGCTGCTCTTTTAAGAACTACAAAAAAACCGACCTATGTTTTAGTTAATAAATCAGATACGTCAAATTTTGAAAATGATAAATTAGAATTTTATTCATTTGGTCTTGATAGCGTTTTTGATATATCTGCCTTAAATGGAAGAAATATCGGAGATGTTCTCGATTCATTACTATCCGAATTAAAATTTCCAGACGAAAACTTAGAAAATGATCTAAGACTAAAGATTGCTCTACTGGGCAAACCTAATGTTGGTAAATCATCTCTCACCAATTCATTACTCGGATTTGATAGAAGTATTGTAACCGATATTCCGGGAACAACTAGGGATAGTGTAAATTCCGTATTAAAATATTATGGTGAAGAAATTCTTTTAGTTGACACAGCAGGTTTAAGAAAAAAAGCAAAGGTAAAAGAAAATATTGAGTTTTATTCTAATGTTAGAACCTGGCGGGCATTAAGTGCTTGCGACGTAGCAGTTATTATGATTGATGCACAAACAGGATTAGAAAATCAGGACCAAAAAATTATTGATGAAGCGATTCACAGAAGAAAAGGAATAATTTTAGCCATTAATAAATGGGATCTTATTGAAAAAGAAACAAATACCTCAAAGGAATTTGAAAACGAAATTTCGAATAAACTAGGTGGCGTTGATTATCTTCCCGTGATATTTACATCAGCTTTAACCAAACAAAGAATCTTTAAACTTATTGAACTTTCTAAGACAATACAGGAAGAAAGAATAAAAAAAATAACCACCAATGAATTAAATGATAAACTATTAGATGAAATTAAAAAAAATCCTCCACCTTCGACAAAAAGAGGTAAGGAAATAAATATAAAATTTATTACTCAAGTTGGTGAAAAATATCCCATATTTTTATTCTTCTGCAGCAATAGTAAAGATATGCCGGAACATTATAGAAGATTTTTGGAAAATAAAATCAGGAAACATTTCGGTTTTATTGGAGTCCCAATTACCGTCAGCTTTAAAGAAAAATAATTATATTTTGTCTTTAATTATTATTAATACTTTTCTTAAATGTATCAGCAAAATAGAATAATTGTTATCGGAGGAAATGCCGCTGGTCCGAGTGCGGCAGCAAAAGCAAAAAGAGTGAATCCGGATGCTGATGTAATCCTTTTTGAAGCGGGTGATTTTATTTCCACCGGCACTTGTGAATTGCCCTACTTATTTTCTGGAGAAATAAAAAATCATAATGATCTAATATTTTTTAGTCATGAAGACTTTTTCGTCAAAAAAGGTGTTAAAGTTTATACTAACCATTTAGTTACTAAAATTGATGCAAGAAGAAGAGAAATAATAGTTTTAAATAAAAAAACTGATTCAGTTGAAGAATATGAATATGATAAGTTAGTGCTTACAACCGGTTCTTCCGCCAAAGAGATATATAATTTACCTTACAGTTTAGAGAACGTATTTAAGTTAAAAACAATCAGCGATTATATTAAAATTGATAACTATCTGAAAAGTGAAAAAGTTTATAAAATTTTAATTGTCGGGTCCGGTTACATTGGACTGGAAATAGCCGATTCATTAAAAAAAGTTGGTTATACAGTTACTCTTCTTGAAAAAGAAGATTTACCAATGCCCTCTAGTGATGAAGAAGTTCAATATTTGATTAAAGATATTCTTGAGAAAAATAATATTGAATTACTGAACGGAAACAACCAAAGTAATTTTATACTTAAAAACAACAAACTGAGTCAACTAAAATGTGATGGTAGATATATTGACTTTGATATGGCAATTGTAGCAATAGGTGTTGAACCTAATAATCAATTAGGTATTGACGCAAAATTGAAAGTAGGATATTCAGGAGGTTTAATTGTAGATAGTAGATTGAAAACTTCCGATCCCCATATTTATGCTGCCGGAGACAATATTGAGGTGGTAAATAAGATTACTAGGAAGGGTGATTATATACCTTTAGCTACTCATGCACATGCATTTGGTCATATTGCCGGTGAGAATTCTGCCGGTGGTAATAGAATTGTAAATGATGTAGTATTTAATTCGACATTTTTCTTCTGCGGTAATTTTATTGCAAATGTTGGATTATCACAAAAAGCTGCAGAAGAGTTTTCAATTAATACTAAGTACGTAACTGCTGTAGCAAATAACAAAGTGAAAATTATGCCCAACTCATCCAAAGTTTTTGGAAAGATACTTTTTGATAAAAAAACTAAATTAATACTTGGTGCTTCATTTGTTGGAAATCAGGAAATTTCAGGCTATGCAGATATTATTAGCAGTTTTATATATAATAAAATTCCAGCTGAGAGTTTAGGCAATATAAATTATAATTATACACCGCCTTTGTCACCTTTTGTTAACATACTTTCAATACTTGGAAGAAAAATTAAGGAGAGTTATTAATGAAGAACCTCACAATTGTTTCTAACCCACTTATCTTAAGAGACGTTACTTATTTAAGAAATAAGGAAACAAAGGAGTATCAATTTAGGTTAGCATTAAGACGTATTGCTTATGCACTGGCAATTGAAATCAGTAATGAATTTGAGTTAAAAGAGTTCGATGTTGAAACCCCACTAGAAATCACAAAAGGATATAATTTAAACAAACAGATTGTTTTAGTCCCTGTACTGCGGGCAGGTCTAAGTCTGGTAAATTCATTTATAGAAATGATTCCGGGGGCAAAGGTAGGGCATATCGGATTACAGCGAGATGAAAAAACTTTAAAACCGGTTGATTATTATTACAAAGCACCAAAGAATCTAGATATTTCTAAAGTTATTGTGTTAGATCCGATGCTGGCGACCGGTGGCAGTTCTGCTGCTGCATTTTCCTTTCTTAAAAATAGAGGGGCTAATGATTGTGTTATGGCATCTCTTATTGCTTCGCCGGAAGGAGTAGAAAAATTATCATCCGAACACCCTGATGTCCCAATTTATACTGCTATGTTAGACAGAGAATTGAACGAAAGCGGTTTTATTCTCCCTGGACTTGGCGATGCTGGAGATAGAACATTTGGTACGCTATAAGTTATTTTTTTTATTAATTGGTGTAAATATTATTCTGGGACAGAAGCACCCAAATGATAAAATTGATTCACTTCTTAAAAGTGGTATTGATAATATAATTCTTCAAGACTACTCAGCTGCAAGTAAATGTTTTATTGATTTAAACAATAGTTTCCCTAACCATCCGTTGGGGAATATTTATTTGGCGGCAACAGAAATTGCTAGGTCTGTTGATTATGCAGAAATTTTGAACGAAAGACTAATAGATAGCTTACTATCAATTGCACAGTTAAAAACCGATGAACTACTGGAAAATGATTCTGATAATTTATGGTACAACTACTATTCAGCTCTAATTTACGGTTATAAAGCATATTTCTTTTCCATCTCCGGTAATATTATTTCTGCATTTGCAGATGGAATTCTTTCATTAAGATCATTTCAAAAATGTTTATCAATTAATGATAGGTTTTATGAGGCCTATATTGCAATGGGCTCATACAATTACTGGAAAAGTGCACAAACTAAATCATTACTTTGGATTCCTTTCGTATCCGATAATAGGGATGAGGGAATAAAGCACTTGGAACAGGCTATCGATTCATCCTCTTATAATAAATACTTAGCAGCTTACTCTCTCATTTGGATATATATTGATTACGGTGAAAGTGAAAAAGCAGTTGAGTTATCATTAAAAATGCTTTCAAATTATAGTGGATCAAGATATTTCAAATGGGGATTGGCAAGAGCTTATCAAGATGTTGATAAAAATAAATCAATTGAAACTTATACTGAAATACTGCTATCTATCGAATCGAATAATAAAAGAAATCAATTTAACGATATTGTGCTAAGGCATAAACTGGCTATGTTAAATTACGATATACGTAAATATAATGTAGCTTTCGATTTATGTAATGAAATACTTGATTTTAAATTTAAATCTGTTCAAATTAAGGAAAGATTGAAAGATAGAATAGAAAGAACACAAATTTTAAGAGAAAAAATTTTAGATGAACTAGAAAGTAATAGATAGAATGGAACTTAATGATCAAAAATTGAATACGATGTTAAATGACTTGCTTTCTCTTTGCAGGGAGAATCTGCCCTCTGTTAATGAGGAGTTGATTAAAAAGGGATTTAAACTTGGTTTTGAAGCTCATAAAAATCATTTCAGGGCTTCTGGTGAGCCATACTTTATGCATCCTTATCAAGTTACTATGATTGTAGCTAAGGAAATTCCTTTGGATGATATTTCTGTAGTAAGCTCTCTTCTTCATGATGTGGTTGAAGATACTGATATTAGTCTTGAGTTTATTGAAAAAGAGTTTGGAAAGGAAATAGCTGAAATAGTTGACGGTGTAACTAAAATAGGTGGAGTTTTTAAGGGACAAAATATTACTCAAGCCGAAAATTATAGAAAATTATTATTATCTATGGTTAATGATGTAAGAGTTATTTTGGTAAAGTTTGCAGATAGACTTCATAATATGCGTACTTTGGAGTTTGTTAGTGCTCATAAGCAAAGAAGAATTGCATCAGAAACTCTTGAAATTTATGCTCCATTTGCAAATAGATTTGGATTGGCAAAAGTAAAATGGGAGCTTGAAGATCTGGCTTTCAAATACTTGAATAAGGAATCATATAATGAGATTTCCAAAAAATTAAAAGAGACTAGAAAAGAACGTGAGAATTATATAAAAGTAATTACAGAACCAATTATTGCTAGATTGGATGAACATGAATTAGATTATAATATTGGCGGAAGGCCGAAACACTTTTATAGCATCTACAAAAAAATGATAAAACAGAATAAACCTCTTGAAGATATATATGATTTATTGGCAATACGTATTATCCTAGAAAGAAATGATCCAAACGAATGCTATTATGTATTAGGAATTATTAATCAGCTATTTAAACCAATTCCGGATAGATTTAAAGATTTTATTTCAATTCCCAAAAGAAATAATTACCAGTCGATACATAATACTGTTATTGGAACCGGAGGAAAATTAGTAGAAATTCAGATTAGAACAAGACAGATGCACGAAATTGCTGAAAAGGGTGTTGCAGCTCATTGGAAATATAAAGAAAATGTTGGAACAGCTAGTACCGATTTAGAGGATTGGGTAAACCTGATTAGGGATATTTTCGAGAGTGTATCAAAGGATGAAGCTAGCAACGAAATTTTGCAAAGTTTTAAATTAAATCTATACCAAGATGAAATCTATATTTTTACTCCCAAAGGAGATTTGAAAATTCTTCCAATGGATTCGACACCTGTAGATTTTGCATACGAAATTCATAGTAAGGTTGGATCACACTGTATTGGAGCAAAAGTTAATGGTAAAATTGTTCCCTTAAGTAGTCCATTGGCAAGTGGTGATCAAGTGGAGATTTTAACTTCAAAAAATCAACATCCCAATAAAAGCTGGCTGCAATTTGTTCAAACCCACAAGGCTAAATCAAATATTAGAAAGTACATACAAAAAGAAGAAGATAGAATTGTAGAAACCGGTAAGGAAATCTGGGAACGAAAACTTAAAAAATACAAATTGGTATTTACTCCGGATGATATTAATAAATTGGTTATCAAACTTAAATATGAAAACCAAGCAAAATTTTTTGTTGCTGTTGCTGAAGATAGAGTCGATTTAGAAGCCATATTTAATCCATCGGAATTAAAGCAAGATGAAATTAATGAATTGGAATTTGATAGTTTTGCGAAATATGCAAGGGAAAGTGTTGGTGAAGTTGTTGTAGAAGGAGAGCACAAAGGGTTTGTTTATAGTCATGCAAAGTGCTGCAACCCAATCCCTGGGGATCCTATTGTTGGCTATATTACTATTGGAGAAGGTATTAAAATTCATAGAAAGAACTGTAAAAATTTGTTGTCATTATCTGAAAGCAGTGAAAACAGGTTAGTTCCCGTAGAATGGCCCGGTGAAAAAGATTCATTTTTCTTGGCCGGTATTTCAATTAAAGGGGAAGATAGACCGGGCATTCTAAAAGATTTGTCTAATAGCATTGCTGCATTTAACAATACGAATATTAAATCTGTAAACATATCTACCACCGATTCAATATTTAACGGACATATTACCGTTTATATTCAAGATGTTCTAAGCCTAAACAAATTAATAGAGAGATTAAAGAAAAATAAGGGCGTGTTCTCTGTTGAAAGATTTAATGCTCATAATTAGATGGACTTATTAAGCGATAATACTAAAAGAATAATAGCAATTGATTATGGTGAAAAACGTATTGGTATCGCAATATCAGATCCTCTACAACTTTTTGCAATTCCGTTAAAAACAATTTCAAATAATAAAAATGTTTGGAAAGAATTAGGAGCAATATTCAAAGAATACAATGTTGTTAAAACCATTATGGGTTATCCGCTAAAAGAAGATGGCAGTAAAACTAAAATTTCATCTTTAGTAGAAAAATTTGCTTCAGATTTTAATATTAATGTGAAATCAAAAGTTTATTTTGTAGATGAAAGATACTCATCAGCCATTGCTTGGGAGCATATTGTAAAAAGTGTAAAATCGAAAAAGAAAAGAAGAGACAAGGGATTAATTGATCAAAATGCTGCAGCAGTAATTCTTGACGATTATCTTAGAAACAACAAATAATTATTAAATATTTCAGATTGACATTATTGTTTTTATAAGCTATTTTTCTAATAAATATTAACCAATTTGGGAGCACTTTTATGACACTTGATGCACTTGGTATGATTGAAACCAAAGGTCTTGTAGGCTCAATTGAAGCGGCAGATGCAATGGTTAAAGCTGCAAAAGTTGAGTTATTGGGGAAAGAAATTATTGGTGGAGGTTTTGTTACTGTTATGGTTCGTGGTGATGTTGGCGCTGTTAAAGCCGCAACTGATGCCGGTGCCGCCGCTGCACAAAGAGTAGGTGAATTAGTTTCTGTTCATGTAATCCCAAGACCACATTCTGATGTTGAACTTATTCTGCCACAACGCAAATAGTTAATAAATGAATTTAGCATTAGGACTAATAGAGACTAAAGGTCTAGTTGGTGCTATTGAAGCAGCAGATGCGATGGTAAAGGCTGCGGATGTAAAGATCATTAGTAAAGAAAAAGTTACCGGAGCGCTTGTTATTATAAAAGTAATGGGGGAGACGGCAGCAGTAAAATCATCTGTTGATGCCGGAGCAGCTGCAGCTCAAAGGGTTGGTGAGCTTGTATCTGCACATGTTATACCAAGACCGGATGATCAAATTGATGATTTACTATTTGATAAAAAATTTGTGAAGAAATCCCAGAGTAAAACAAAAACAAGTTCTGCTGGACAAAGTAAACCGGTAACAAAAACTACTCTATCAGTTCAAAAGAAAATGGTTCATGAAAAAAAAATAGTTAAACCATCTGTTCAAGAAGAGAAACCAGAAGTTAAAAAAGTTAAAAGCTCTAAGTCGGTACCTCCTATGGAACAATTGGTAGTACTTAATGTTCACGCTTTACGAAGAATTGCAAGAGGATTTGATGATTTCCCAATTAAAGGAAGAGAAATTTCCAAAGCTAATAGAGCAAAATTACTAGATCATTTTAAAAGTCTGCAATAATATTTTTTGTGGATTTGAAAAATAGATTTACAAATGAAACTCCGCTAAATGTGGAGTTTTTTATATTCTTATGAAAAAAAAAGTTTTAACAATAGGTCTCATTGTTTGTTTTTCAGTACTCCTCTGGGTTTTTGTTTCATTCTCGGGTGAGTTTTCTATTACTTTAAATTTACCTACCCAGGTAATTGATATTCCGGAAAATCATTCCGTTAGTTCGGTATCTGCAAGTAGCGTATCAATTAGTATAAAGGGCGAAGGTTTGCAATTGGCTCAGCATACATTTGGAAGGGATCCAAAGTTTTTTATCCCAAGCCCAAATGAAGCGGGAGAAAAAGAAATATCTTCCAGGAATGTTCTTCATGTAAATTCATGGCTTTCTACAACGCTTCAATTAGCCGAAATTAGTCCGGAAAAAATTAAAGTTAAGATTGAAGAAACAATTTCTAAAAAAGTTGAAATAATTCCAGTTTTATCTTTAACGTACAAACCTGGCTATGGATTAGTTTCACCAATAAATATTGAACCTGATTCCGTAGTTGTATCTGGACCAAAAAGTTTGATTAATGAAATATCAATTATTAATTCAGTTGGTAAAAGTTTATTAAATCTCGAAAGTGAATCATCAATTGTTTTGGATATAGTTACACCCAAATATGTAAATTTAAATGTAACCGAATGTAAAATTAATTTTGACGTACAAAAAATTGTTGACAAAACTTTTGAAAATGTGATTGTTTCAACTAAAGATATTCCTTCCAGATATGAATTAAATCTTGCTCCCGCAAAAATTACGTTGGTTTTAAGGGGTGGGATAAGTCAATTAAGTAAAATGAAAAATAACGATTTAAATGTTTTTGTTAATTTTGAACAAGCTATTAATGATACTGTTGGTGCTATAGAACCAAAAATTAATATTCCCCAATTTACTTCACTAATAGATATTAAACCAAGTCGGTTAGAATACATAATTAAAAAATACTAATATGTTTATTACTTTTGAAGGTTTGGATTTTTGTGGGAAATCCACACAGGTTGAGTTATTAAAAAAATATTTTGAAGAATTTGGTAAGAAAGTTCAGATTATAAGAGAGCCTGGTGGAGTTAAAATTTCTGAAAAGATAAGAAAAATATTGCTGGATAATGAAAACGAAGAAATGTTTTCCGAAACTGAATTGTTATTATTTTCAGCAAGCAGAGCACAATTGGTTAGAGAAAAAATTATTCCTTTTATTAAAAAGGGTGATGTAGTAATTTCAGATCGCTTTCATGATTCTTCGATAGCTTACCAGGGCTTTGGACGGGGTATTGATACAAATTTTGTAATTGATCTCCAAAAATTTGCAATTGGTAATGCAATCCCTACTTTAACCTTTTTTATCGATATTCCAACTGAAGAAGTTTTAAGAAGAAAAGAGAATGTAACCAAGGAGGAATTAGATAGAATAGAAGTTTCCGAATTGAATTTTTATGAAAAAGTTAGAAAAGGGTATAAAATTCTTGCTGAAAAGGAGGAACGTTTTCTCACTATTGATGGTCTAATGTCGATAGAAAAAATTCATGAAGAGATTGTAAAAAAAATTAAAGCTATAAAGGATAATTGTTAAAATGAAAAATATATTTAAAAATTTATCAATTTTAATTCTTTTTGTAACTGTCAGCGGCTTCATACAGGGTGATTCGGATATATATTTCCAAATGTCAAAGGGTATTGACATATTTGGCAGGGTGTATAAAGAAGTTGCAATTAACTATGTAGATGAAGTAAAGCCGCAAAAATTTATGCTTGAGGGTATTCAGGGAATGCTTTCAACCTTGGATCCTTATACGGTTTATATTGATGAAAATCATCAAAAGGATATTGAGTTAATTACAAGAGGGAAATATGGCGGTATAGGAGCTACGGTTGGACTCTATAATGATAAAATTACAATTGTCGATCTAATTGAAGGATACTCGGCGCAAAGACAAGGAATAAGAATTGGTGATGTAATTGTAAAAGTTGATAGTATTGATATGTCGAAAGAGAATTACGACGAACTTGGAAAATACTTAAAAAGAGATCCCGGTACTGAAATTTCATTAACAATTGAAAGAGATGGTAAAAAAGGAAATATTACGTTTGAATTAATAAGCGAAGAAATTGAAATTAAAAATCTCACATATTATGGATTTGTTCCCGAAGAAAGCAATAATGCGTATCTAAAACTAAGTGGGTTTTCAAGAAGTGCCGGGGATGAAATCCGAAAAGCAATTCAAGAACTCAGGGTTCTGAAAGATATTAAATCAATTGTTTTAGATCTAAGAGGAAATCCGGGTGGGTTGCTTGATGCAGCAATTGATGTAAGTGAAAAATTCCTAAAAAAAGGAAATTTGGTAGTATCTATTAGAGGAAGGGAAAAAGATAAGGAGCAGTTTTACAATGCGAAAGAAGTGCCAATTACAGGTGAAACAAAATTAGCTGTTTTAGTTGATCATGGTTCCGCATCGGCTTCTGAAATTGTTGCGGGAGCATTACAGGATCATGATAGGGGAGTTGTTCTTGGTTCAAAATCATTTGGTAAAGGATTGGTGCAAACAGTAATTCCGTTGTCATTTAATACTTCATTAAAAATGACGACTGCAAGGTATTACACTCCAAGTGGAAGATGCATACAGGAAATTGATTATTCTCAAAATAAAGAGCTTTTTGATATTTCAGGCACGGATAAGAAAAAAGTATATTTTACTGATAATAAAAGAGAGGTTTTTGCAAGTGGTGGAATTTTACCTGACTCTCTAATAAAAAATTCCTCAGATTCACCTCTGGTAAGATCATTATTAGCTAAAGGTATGTTCTTTAAATTTGCTACCAATTATTATAACACATCTACCTATGAAAGTGTAAAAGCTGAAAAAGATGAAAAATTGTTTTCTATTTTTATGGATTATTTAGAAAAAGCCGATTTTAGTTATAAAACGGAATCGGAATTATTACTAGATGATTTAATGTCGACAATAAAAAAAGAGGGGTATAATTCGAATTTATTAGAGGAAGTAGAAAATCTAAATAAAAAATTTGAAGTAATTAAAAAAGATGAATTGATTAAATATAAAAACGATATTCTTTCTGAAATTAAAAGTGAAATTGCTGCGAGAATAGACGGGAGAAAAGGGAGAATAATAGAATCTTTGAAGCATGATGATCAATTTTCCTCTGCATTGGAAATTCTTAGCAATAAAAAAACTTATGAAGGATTGCTAAATGTTGCAATCAAATAAACTTATTTTAATTTTGTAGCTTTGCTAAAATTCGTAAGTTTACACGTTAAATTTATCACTTAGGTATTAACCTTTTTGCTATTTTTGCATCATATCTGAAGAAAAATTTAAAAAATATAAAAATAATATAATGGAGTAACTATGTCTGAAACAAAAGTTGAAGAGACTAAATTTGAGTTTAAAGCTGAGATTAAACAGTTGCTGGATATTCTTGTCCACTCACTTTACACGCATAAAGAAATATTTTTAAGAGAACTTGTTTCCAATGCCTCTGATGCAATGGATAAATTACGTTTTGAATCGAATAAAGGTACCGACATTCAAGATAGTGATTTGCCGTTAGAAATTAGCATTGTATTTGATAAGGAGAAAAAAGTAATAAATATTTCCGATGCGGGAATTGGCATGACAAAAGAGGATTTAGTAAATAATATCGGCACAATAGCTAAATCCGGAACTTCCGAATTTTTAAAGGTTATGGCTGAAAGTAAGGAAGATGCTGGCAATATCATCGGGCGATTTGGAATTGGATTTTATTCAGTTTTTATGGTGGCAAAAGAGGTTGTTATAAAAACGAAATCCTTTAAAAAAGATGAACCGGCTATTAAATGGGTTTCAGATGGTCTGGGAAGTTATACAATTTCCGAGATCGAAGAATCAATGAAAAGGGGTACAAAAATAGAGATTCATTTAAAGGATGATATGGATGAATTTCTTGAAAAATATAGACTGGATGCAATTGTTAAAAAACACTCCAGTTTTATAAGTTTTCCAATTAAGGTTGAAAATGAAATAGTTAATACCGTATCTGCTATTTGGAGAGAACCAAAATCGAATATTAAACCGGAGCAATACGCGGAATTTTATAAATTTTTAAGCTATGACCAAGACGAGCCTTTTACAACAATTCACAGAAGTGTTGATGCTCCAATACAATTTACAAGCCTGCTATTTATACCTAAAAGAAATATGGATATGTTAGGGTATAATAGAGAAGAGTACGGACTGGATTTATACGTACGACGGGTTTTAATTCAACATCAAAATAAAGATCTTTTGCCGGAATATTTAAGCTTTATAAAAGGCGTGGTAGATTCAGAAGATTTACCGTTAAATATTTCCAGAGAAACACTGCAGGAAAATGCAATTTTTACTAAGATAGCAAATAGTGTTACTACACAGGTTCTTTCTCATTTATCTACTATGGCTGAAAAAGAAGAAGATAAATACGCTGATTTTTGGAGAGAGCATGGTAAAACTTTTAAAATGGGTTATATGGATTATGCTAACCAAGAAAAATTTAGTAAACTTTTAAAATTTAATACCTCCGTTTCAAAAGATTCTGCAGAATTATTTTCTCTGGATAAATACATAGAAAGAATGAAAAAGGATCAAAAGGAAATTTACTACGCAGTTGGAAGCAGCAGAGATGCGGTAGCATTAGATCCTCATTTAGAAATATTTAAAGGTAAGGGTTTAGAAGTTTTATATCTGTATGATCCTATGGATGAATTTGTAATGGAGGCGTTAAGAAAGTATAAAGATTTTGAAATAAAATCTGTTGAGCAAGCTGATGTAGAAAATCTGAACAAGATGGATAACATTAATGAAGATGTGAAAGAAGTAGTTGATGAATTATCAAATTCCGATAAAAAACATTTTTCAAGTTTGATGAAAAAAATGGAAGAAGTATTGGGCGATAGAGTAAAAGAAGTAAAAGAGTCCGATCGTTTAAAAGGAAGCCCAATTGTTTTGGTTAATCCGGCTGATGGAATGTCTTCAACAATGCAGAAGATAATGAACTTATCGGGTGGAACTGTAAATGCACCACAAAAAATAATGGAAGTTAATAAAGATCATAAACTTATTAGAAATCTGTTAAAAGTTTTTAAGGCAAACGATAAAGACGAATATATTACCGATGTTGTAGAACAACTTTACGAATCGTCCCTTCTTTTAGAGGGATTTTTACAAGATCCTCATAAGTTGGTAAACAGAGTCAATTCATTGCTTGAGGATTCCAGTGATTGGTATACTACGGTAAGAAATCTCAACGATTCTGAAAAATAAATTGTTGATCATAAAATGTAATTTATTAAGACCTGTCAATTTTCGGCAGGTCTTTCATTTTTAAATTATTCTTTACCTATTTTATTACTTCATTATATTTCCGATAATAATCATAATTTCTAAAAATTCAGGTTATAAAAATTGAATAACAAAATGAATGCAAGCATTTCTCTTGATTTGGATAATCAATGGGCTTACATGAAAGTGCACGGAGATGATGGGTGGGATAAATATCCATCGTATTTTGATAAATTTCTCCCGCACGGACTAAAAATGTTAGAAAAATACGGTCTGGAAATCACTTTTTTTATTGTTGGCAGAGATGCGGATGACGATAAAAATAAAGATATTTTGGGCGAAATAACAAAATATGGTCATGAAGTAGGAAATCATTCTTATAATCATGAAGCCTGGTTTCATTTATATTCAAATGAAGAAATTTACCATGAATTAAATAAAACCGAAGAAGCGATAGAAAGAGTGACCGGAAAAGTGCCGAATGGATTTAGAGGTCCGGGATTTAGTAGAAGTAAATCTCTTTTTAATATTCTTAAAGAAAAAAAATATTTGTATGATGCATCATCATTACCTACTTGGATAGGCCCTTTAGCTCGTGCATATTATTTCCGTCAATCGGATTTAACAAAAGAAGAGAGAGAAACGCGTAAAGGATTATTCGGATCATTTTCCGATGGGTTTAAAAGAATTAAACCATATAATTGGAAATTGGAGGGTAGTAAAAAATTACTTGAGATCCCGGTAAGTACAATCCCAATTCTACGTGTCCCATTCCACTTTAGCTATTTACATTACCTTGCAAACATACATGTTTCGGTTATGAAAGCTTATTTACAAACTGCCGTAACTTTTTGTAAACTAACTAAAACCGAGCCGAGTTTTTTACTGCATCCTCTTGATTTAATTGGCGGCGACTTAATTCCGGAACTTAAATTTTTTCCGGGAATGGAATTATCCAGTAATTATAAAACGGAATTATTCGACATTATAATGGAAAAAATGACAAGTAATTTTAATTTAATTAATATGTCTAAACATGCTCAATCAATTCTTGCTTCTAAAAAATTGCCGCACAAAATCCCAAACTGACTTATAGATACTTCTGAATTATTATACAATTGTCATTCTGAGGAGTCCGGCAGTTGCCGGACGACGTGAGAACCGAGCTCGCGAGCTCACCGAAGGTAATCTCATAATTTAAATTAAAACGAGATTTCTTACATACGTTCGAACTTGCCTGACGGCAGTCAGGAATGACAAACAAAGCTTAAATTTAATGTCACTTAGGATTAATAATCATGCCTTTTATTGATGCATCCAGGAATAAAAATGTGATTTAAATCACATCTTTAAAAATATAGTAAAAGATTACCATCCGTCCCTTTTAACTACTAAAGATTAGTTGTCCTGTTACGATCATAAACATTAAAATTTAACTTTATTTTAAAATTTGATGCAAGATGTATTCTTCTGCTAATTATATGAAGCAAATTTCCATAAGTAATTGGAACTTTAATTTTTTAAGAAAAAAAGGGAATAATAATAACTAATTTAAGAAAAGGAGGGAAGCAAACAACAGCCTGTTTTTAAGAAAAAGGGGGAAGCAAACAAACAGCCTATTTTTTAAGAAAAGGAGTACTTATGAACAAATTGTTAATTAACTATTTTGTTTATTTCTTATGCATTTTTATTGTTTTTGCAGAAGAAGGTTATTCACAGCAAAGCCAACCGGTTTTACTAAAACAATCTAATTCAAAATCAAAATTGACCGATCTTCAAAAAGCCTTTAATAATAGATGGGACGATTATAATGTTAAAAACGGATACTATTATGAAGATGGAGAAGAGAAAAAGGCTCCAAATTGGAAAGTATTTAAAAGATGGGAATGGTATTGGGACCAAAGAATAAATCTGGAAACGGGAGAATTCCCAACTACTAATGCTGCAGCAGAATATGAGAAAGTCAGACATAGTTTAAAAAAGACCACAAGTTTAAATGAAAGTTGGACAAATCTGGGTACAAACAGCTCTACCGGTGGTTATGCGGGTATAGGGCGAATAAATTGTGTTGCTTTCCATCCCTCCGATGCCAATACTTTCTGGGTAGGAAGTCCATCCGGAGGAATCTGGAGAACAACGGACGGGGGCAGTAATTGGACAATCTTAAATGATGGTGAAACAGTTCTTGGAGTTAGTGATATAGCAATTAATTCCGATTATTCAACTTCACAAACATTATATATTGCTACAGGTGATAGAGACGGCGGCAGTATGTGGTCTTTAAGCGGAGGACAAGGAGCCGATAATGTAACTGTCGGGGTGTACAAATCAACAGACGGTGGTTCTACCTGGTCTGCCACAGGCCTAACTTTTTCAAAAAGTACAGGCGCAAAAATCTATAGTCTTTTAATCGATCCGACGAATGATAATACACTTTATGCTTCTGTGAATACTGGAAGTACCGGCACTAGAGGTATTTATAAATCTACTGATGGAGGTGCAAATTGGACTAGAAAAACTGGCAATATATGGGCCGACATGGAATTTAAACCTGGTACTCCTGCAACAATTTATGCTTCTAGTATAGGATTTGGTAGTGTTTATACAAATATATCTACTGATAGTGGAGAAAATTGGAGCATTGCTGAAATTGCATCTGGAGGTTACAGAGGTGAACTTGCGGTAAGTGCTGCAAATTCTTCCATTGTTTATTTAATAGTTGCTAATATCTCCGGTGGATTGACCGATGTATATAAATCTACAAACAGCGGTACAAGTTTTTCAGCACTTAGTGCCAGCAGCAAAAGCATGCTAGGCTATTATAGTGATGGTTCCGGAAGTAATACAGGTCAAGGCACTTATGATTTATGTATTGCTGCATCACCGTCGGATGCAAACACAGTTTATATCGGTGGTATAAACACATGGAAATCAACGGACGGCGGTTCAACTTGGACAATTAATAATATGTGGACAAGTTCCGGTACATATAATAAGAGCAGCGCACCTGTAGCTCATGCCGATAAACATGCACTGGCATTTAACGGATCTACTTTATTCGAAGGTAACGACGGTGGGGTTTATAAAACCACAGATGGCGGTTCAACTTGGACGGATTTAACTAACGGGATGGTCATAAGTCAATTATATAGAATTGGTGTTTCACAAACAAGTGAAAATACTATTTTAACCGGATTGCAGGACAATGGTACAAAAAAATATAGCGGATCCTGGACCGACGTTTACGGCGGTGACGGAATGGAATGCATTATTGATCATACTAGTGCTTCATCTTATATGTATGTTACTTATGTTAACGGAGAGATACAAAGAAACAGTAATGGATTTAGTACATTGTCAACTACTCAAATATCCGCCAATATTCCTGGTGGTCAGCCAACCGGCGCATGGGTTACTCCATATATCATGGATCCAACAAATAGTTCCATTTTATTTGCAGGTTATGATCAGGTTTGGAAAACTACTGATAGAGGGGATAACTGGACTAGTGTTTCTCAAGTATTAAGTTCTACCACCAAATTGCGTTCGCTTGCAATAGCACCCTCTAATACTAATGTGATATATGCTGCTGATCAAACCAATATGTGGAAAACCACGGACGGAGGGGCTACAAATTGGTCAACTATTACTTTACCTTCAACATCAACAAGTGTAACATATATTGCTGTTCATCCAACAAGTCCGGACACGCTTTGGATTACTTATGGCGGTTATGTTGACGGACAAAAAGTTTATGAATCTGTAGACGGCGGTGCAAATTGGACAAGTACTTCAACCGGATTACCAAATCTACCGGTAATGAGTATTGTTCATTATAAGAGTGTTACAGATAAAAATGTACTTTTTGTAGGAACTGATTTAGGAGTTTATGTAAAAGACGGAAGCAGTAACTGGGCTGAATATAATACGAACTTACCCAATGTAGTTGTAACTGAGTTGGAAATATATTACAATTCAGGTGGAACCGATAAATTAAGAGCCGGAACTTATGGCAGGGGATTATGGGAAACCGAAATATTATCTCCTTTACCGGTAGAATTGACAACATTTACTGCAAGTTCATCAAGTGGTTCGAGCGTTTCATTAAATTGGGAAACAGCTACTGAAATCAATAACCACGGATTTCATGTTGAACGGCAATCTGCTCCATCAGTATCGGAAATAAAAGAAGAAAACTGGGAAACACTTGAATTTATAAATGGACATGGAAATAGTAATTCCCCTAAATATTATTCATATACGGATAATAATCCCAGTGGAGGAAGTAATTTTATATACAGGTTAAAACAAGTAGATATAGATGGTCAATTTGATTATTCTGATATGGTTGAAGTAACAGTTTCACCGGATCAATTTGTGCTTAATCAAAATTATCCGAATCCATTTAATCCTACAACAACAATAAGTTACCGAGTTCCGGTAAGATCTATAGTCACAATTGATGTATATGATGTACTAGGTCGGGAAATAGTAAGCTTGGTTAATGAATATAAAGAGTCAGGAATATATGAAGCTGAATTTGATGCAAGTAATTTACCAACTGGTATTTATTACTATACATTGAAAGCTGGAGATTTTTCCCAAACGAGTAAAATGTTGTTAGTTAAGTAAAGAATTAAGTTAATATAAAAAAAATCCCGTTTTATTAAATTAAGACGGGATTTTTAATTAAAGCTAAATTTTAACTTATCTTACTCCCTTT
>Ga0209633_10000869_pt1 | contig 33217 bp, 60 predicted proteins | sample Cruoilmetagenom1_FD_187290 | JGI IMG/M metagenome (GOLD analysis project Ga0209633, IMG submission 187290) | Oil polluted marine microbial communities from Coal Oil Point, Santa Barbara, California, USA - Sample 1 (SPAdes) (version 2) | ecosystem: Environmental > Aquatic > Marine > Oil seeps ... | reverse complement strand
ATTGCTTCTGATGCACCAGTTCCTTGAACAATTGAACCATCATACAGATATTTAGCTAAAGTATCATCAATATTATAATCTCCTAATAATGTAATAATATTATCAGTAGATCTGGCGGAGGGATCTGAACTCGTAATATCTAATAAATCATCTCCTGACGCTACAGCATCATCAGCTAAATCCTGTAAAAATCTATGCAATTCAAGAACTGTATAAGTTGCTGTCCCTCCAGCATGTCTTATATCCCCATTAGCAGCTACACTAATATCATCAGCTATTCCCATCTTTTCCTCCGTTATTCTGCATAATTTCTTCTCTTTTCATGCTAATTTTCTTTTTAATTATAGCTTAAGGCTTGACATTCTGCCAAACTACTTGGCTTAGTTCCAGATCCTGTAGCTATCATTCTTACCGTATCTATATCCCATCTATTAACTTGCCATCCTACAGTTTTATAACCACTAAAATAAGTATACTCTGTATCTACATATTTCACAACCTCTGTTAGGTCATCTACTGTACCTACACTTGTTGATGAGCTTCCACCACCACCTCCTGCACCTCTAGGACCAAAGGAATAAGTAGAACCGTTATGAATATAACAATTCTTTATGATACTGGTCCCATCACCTTGAATACGTCCACCATTCCACGCCTGAACAGTACAGCCTATCATTTCAAAAACTTGTGTTGAGCTTCTATAAACCCTATAGAAAGCACCAGGCGTATCAAGGAGACTGTCGTATAATTTGACATCTCCTGCTTGTCCGCTACCACTCCAAAAACTTAACTGGCAAGAATCAAATTTCATTGCACACCCATTATAAACATTGCCGTTAGCATCTTTGTCGCCAAGTTGAAAACTTGAATTAATATCAACATAAAGAAGTGTATTGGTTTTATTGAAATGTATTTGTTTATTTGTATCTTTAAAATGGGAATTGACGAAATTCCAATTAGCAGTAGAACGAAATTGCAAAGTGCCTAGTTTCGTAACTTGAGTAGGACAGTTAGTACAAATATCATCAAAATCGATAGGAGCGGCGACGCTACCCTCACCATTTATAGTTATTAAACTAGCTGAACAGTTATAACTCATTTTAAACTCCTCCTCCAAATAAACTACATAATAATACTACCCCCTTTAAAGTCTTCCGTCAAGATTAAATATTTTTGTTGACATAATGTTAGCATTGTGCTATCTTTATGTTAGAGGTATGATATGGAAAACAAAAATATAGTATTTATGGGAATAAGAATCTCACAAGAAGCGAAAGAAAAAATTGAAAAGATAGCAAAGAAGAATTTACGATCAGTAACAAAAGAGATAGAACGGTTAATAATGGAGGCAAAATGATGTTAAATTATGAACTTGCGCAAATTTTACACACTTTACAGCCTTATTTGATTACTATCTGCTGTATTATTGTCGGTATTCTAATCGATCGGACATACTGGAAGCCCAGGATTTATAGATACGCCAACCGTGAGATAGTCAAGACGCTTGAATACCAGAAAAATAAGATTGAAGCATTAGAGCAGGATATCAGGGAAAAAAACAGTATTATTAGCGATTTAAGAGGATATATAAAAATGGCTAAAATATCGGCATTGAAAATTGTGGAGGTAATAAAATGATAGGAATTATTATAGCAGGATTTGTTGGTATGGTTTTAGGCTATGCATTGGCTTGTTTAATGTTTGCAGCGTCGAATAACCATGAGGAACTCAAATGAGCGCAACACCTGGAAGTTTAGAAGTATGTCAAGACTGTGAATTTAAAGATACTGTATGCCCTGAAACCTGTTGGATTTATCAGGATTTGAAAGGTGAATTTGAATATGAGATGGAGATGGAGATGGAGGAGGGAATAAATGGATAAAATAGAACAATTATATATTGATAGTGAATTATTAGATATTGATGAAGATAATCCGTTTGTAATATTTAAAGCAGGCTATAAATCCAGAGATGGAGAAGTAAAAAAATTGCAAAATGCTTTGAATCATACGCTTGCCGGGTATGGTGAACAGTTAGGAGCTAATTTTTGTAATTTTATTTCAAACGTTTTGGAGGAAACAGAATGAATAGATATATAGATCTATCAATGTTACCATGTAATATGACTAAAAATGAAGCAGGTGAATGGGTAAGATATTCAGAAGCCGAAGGCATAATAGAAAGAAAAGATAAAAAAATAGAAAGGTTTAGAAAGGCTCTCGAAAGTGTTGAAAGATGTTCTATAAAGAAAAGAATAAAAGGTATAGCTGAAGAAGCATTATTGGAGGAGATAGATGACTAATGCAAATAATACAAGAATAACTGAAATAAGATTACCTGATAAAGTTTATACCGAAGAAGAACTTCAGGAAGCAATTAGCCGAACCAAAGAAGAATGTGCTTTAATATTAGATAATAGTAAGGCGTATAATTTTACGTTAAGCCAATTAGCAGGACAGATAAGGAATAAAAAATGAAAAACACAGGCCAGGATATAGTGAATGCAATAGTACAAAGATTAGTTGATACAAATGTAAGGGCGTATGATCACAATGTCGTGAATCTATTAAAAACTCTAAACTTTCAGGAAGTTAATCAGCTTTTTAGTTTCGGTGATGTACAGCGTTGGCATAATGAAAGGATTGTAAAATGAATATAATAGTAATGGAAGATACATCAGCAGGTAATGATTCAGTTGGAGATATGTGGACTAATACGTATGTAGAGGATCTAATAAAATAATCTATTTAATCGTCCATCTACCTGTTTTGTTTTGAGCAAAACCATTATCAGACATCCAAGTTGAATAATCTTTAAATGATATGATCTCGTTTTTTCCTGTGACTGGCGATCTTGCACGCCTCTGAGTGGGTGGCTGATCTTCAATTATCTCAATTGCAACTCCCCTTTCGTGGATGTCGTAGGCTGCTATTCCGCTATTCCCGATAATGTCAACAAGTACACCCCCAGGAAAATGGAACTGATCATTTTCATCTGATATCTGTCCGTCTGTTGATTGGCTTTGACCTCTCGTTCTATCATCTAAAACTTCAAGATCCATTCGCTTTAAATCTAATCCTTGAGCCTTTGCCTGATTATGATTTGCATATGCTCCTGAATTCATATTCCTCATGCTCTCCGTTCTAACAACCCGGAGCGCTTGGGATGCGGTGGAGTCTAAAACTTTCTTAACATCCTTTGATGTTTGGGTGAAACTCTTCCCTTGAATAAGCCCTTGGGTTATACTTGTCTGAATTTTCTGTAAATCAGCTATACGGTTTTTTTTCAATATACTTGACAGCGTTCCATACTTCGGTTGATAAGCTCCGAGTGTTCCATATTTTCCAGCGATCTTATCAGCTACTTGTTTACCTAATTTATTCCAGACAGTTGGGGTACCTAAAACAGATACTTCCACAACTGCAGGATTCAGGACCGTAAAACTAAGCGATACCGGGGAAGCATTTGCAAACATAACAGCGAATTGCTGCCGATAAAAATTATTAGTTATAGCCATTTTACTTGCCTCAACTGTCATATTACCCGCTGCAATAGATGCCTTTATAAATTGTGTCTGGACTTTTTTCTGTAGTGCTTGTAAACGATCAAACTTATTAGCCTGGACGTAAAGCCAAGAAGGTTGTTCTTTTAATATAGCTGCAAGTTCTGAGGGTGATCGATCACCAATTACTTTATCATATACTTTTCTGATATCAGTTCTTATCTCGTCAAGTGCTTTTTTGTATTGTTTTGCAAGTAGGGTGTTAAATCGTTTTATTTCTGACTGAGTTGATTTGTAGCCTGCTTCATTCATTTCTTGTAAGGTCATTTAGTCCTCAATACTCAAATCATCCAAATCAACATCCGGCGCATCTGCTTCGAGTCTCAACAATTCCTTTTCAACATCTTCAACAATTTCACGGGGTAAAATTCTCAACAGAGTCTCGCGACTCACAATTCCGATTAACTTCTGAACGATATCAACTGCGGTTGCCTTGTCTACAGGAAGATTCCTGTTAGCTTGAATAATTAACCTATAATCATCAGTCTTTATTTTACCGCTTTCGTCAATTACATCGTTTAATAATTTATTCCGCATTTTCAAGCCCTTGTGAAAATACATATCAATTGTTGATGCTCTGAATTCTAATCCAAGTAATTTGTATGCCATGGCTAAGCCTGACTGAACGTCGACAAAATTCTCATCACTGAAGTCCGGTATTTTAATTGATTTATGGAATAGCTTTTCAAGTCGATCGGCAACCATTTGATAAAATTCTTGAATGCCTGTTAGATCCTTTAATAAATACTCAGGCCATTTTTCAAAATCCCCTAAATTATCAATGCTTGTCACATCTCTCAATTTGTCAATAAACTCTTTAGTAACAGCCCCAGGAAATAATGTTATAGCTGCATTAAACCTATCCACTTCATTTATCGATTTATTAAGCATTTTATCATTACCGATTATTATACCTTTCTCAGCTTCAAATACACTTGTCTCTGTCCGGTTACTCGGATAAATTGCAATAGGCACAGACTTGTAGGGATAATTCGTCTGCATAGGGATAAAGCCATCTTCAGTCTCAACTGTCCTCTGACTCCACTCTCCTGCTGACTCAGGTTTTATCCAATGCTCTGAAAATAACGGGTAATATACATCTGCATATTTTATTTTATCATGCACGGTAAATCTGACTGCAGCCTGTAATTTCGGTTTTATATCTGTTGACCAGATAAGCGCTATTTCAGCATTTGGGATTATGCTGTATTCAGGTATCGCAATTGTGCTATCGGACTCATCCGCACCGGTTACCCAGAATAATTCATAAGCAACACCTTGGGTAATTGAAGTTTCATATAGCTCTGAAGTCTCAAGGTCTGTATCATTATTTTCTGCTATCTCTTTCCTGAGTTCGATATACAGATCCGGCGCACCTTGACCTTTTGCCTCTTCGGCTTCAGTTGTGATATTCTCCCAGTGTTCTTTAATATCACCTGCCCGGCCTGCATAACCTGATAATGTCTCGACTGCTATCTTTGCAAAAGGGATAGGAATTCTATTGTCAGGTTTTTTATGTGGTTCTTCGTTTATAGTAGGCGGATTTTTCCCGGCGACATAAAGATCGTTCTCCTGGATAAGTTTTATTCCTTGCTGCCTGCTTTGATCTAATTCGTTTAGTGTTTTGCTATCCATAACTCCCCCTATAAACTAACTGGTAAATCTGCCGTTGACATATCGACGCCTTTATTATAATAACACAAAATCATAGCGTCCGCAATATCAGGACTTCTTCGACCTGTTCGCTTTTTATATTCTTCCTTGCTCTCGACTTTACGCCGTTCATCCTGTGTATATTTATAATGCCGGCCTGATAATTCTTCAATCAATAATCTGTCATTTGGTAATCCTATTTTATCCATACTATCTGCAAGATTAAACCACATCTCAGATATTATATCCGGATACTTTTTCTTATTCATTGCACGCCGTCCAAAATTGATAGGGACAACAGTTGCGCCAAGATCATGCAATTTGTCTGTAACACCACCGCCAACTCCAGTATCATCAACTATAATTCTGCCATCACCTGCAAAATCGTTTAATCGTCTTGCAACTTCTTGTGTATCTTTTTTAGCTAATATTTTTATTTTCAATACTTGCATACCTTGACGTTTTACAAATACTGTTCTATCAGTTCCAAATCTGGCAATATCTGCACCGACTACAATACCACCATCTGTACTTGCTTTTCTATCAATTGCTTTTTGCACAGCTGCCCTGGTTACAATTGCCCGTTCTGTATCTTCAAATGGGATGCCTTCCCAAATACGATTATATTCATCCGGTAGCATAACTTTTTTAGCTTCAATTCTTTCGGTTTCAAGACTATCCGGAAACCAGGGATTATCGTTATAATTTATTTGTATTCTCTGAACATCATTTCTGTCATCTGGTAGAACTGTTCTAATAGGATCGTCCCATGAAAAGGGATTCAGTGTATAAATAAACATTCTTAAAGGAAACTTATATTTTACATCTCCCAGGGTTGCAAGAAATTCACCATCAACTCTGAGAGTTGGTATTAAAATCTCAAGGGAATTTTTACTTATAGAATGAGCTTCTTCAATCCATGCCCAGTGAAAACCCTCATATGATTTTATTGAATCAACAGTATGCTGCAATAATCCAATGAAAATAGCCCGGGAACCATTCTTGCCCCTTATCAAATTTCTGCTTTCTATAATATCAAATTTATTACCAACCCTCTGCCTGTATATTTCTTGTTTCATAATTGCGAAAGATGAATCTGCAAGGCTCTTTTGTGTTTCTCTTGCACAAATAACATTAAGCGGATTTGTTGACATGATCCTGATTAAGAATGCTGCAACTGCTCTGGATTTTCCACCACCTCGACCGCCTTCAATTACATTATGAGTTACTGGAGTTTTAAAAAGTGGTGATATTTTATCAGGTACTTGCATCAGGTTTTACTATCTCAAATACTGAATCAGGATCGTTAGTATTTATATCGGCTGCAATTGTCTGTAACGGTTTCCCATCGATGCGGTCAATGAGATATTTCATCATTTGCACATCACCCTTTTCAACAGCCAGTTCATACATCTTATCAATAACTTCCTGTTTTTTGGTTTTCCCGGTTTCGTCATTTGTTTGATTTAAAGTTTCTCTAAGTAGATTTGTTAAGGTAAATTCTTTAGGCGCTCGACCATTACGGTTTATATTTTCAGGGTGTTTATCAAATCCACCGCTACGTGCAGCCATTATGTTGTTCCTTTGTAGTTTTGCTACTCATATCTTAACTATACCACTAAAAACTTGTTTTGTAAAAGGGGTAATGAAATAAGGCTAAAATCGTAAACGTAAAGTCCAATATCTCCACTTTACAAGTTAATTATATACTATATATAGAGTTAAGTGAATTTCGTAAAGTAAAGTAGGAAAAACATATACAGATATACAAAAAGGCATGTATAAAAATATAAAAGTACTTTAAAACCCTCTTTTTTAGTTCTCCTTATATCTTTCTATTAAAATAACTTTACAATAATATATATTATTATATAAAGTGTTATACAGCAAAGAGTTAAAAACGTAAAGTAAACATGTAAAGTTGACGTAAAGTAGTATTTTTTTACTTTACACTTTACTAAATTATAAAAATCACTTTACTAAATTAGTTTTTACTTTACTTAATATAATGTGTTGACATTAAATATGTTATATGCTATCTTGTTTATAAGGAGTTATTATGAAGATAGCAACAAGCATTACAATTGACGAAGAATTGATTGAAGAAATTGATTTTTTAGCTGAAAAGGAGGGACGGACCAGATCTAATAAAATTGTACAGATTCTAAAAGAATATTTAGAAAAGCTTAGAAATAATAATTAGTAGAGGTTTAAATGGACTATAAAGAGATTTTTAAGCATTCTAATAAAGTTGTTTGTCAGAATATAGAATCTTATTTTCCAGGTGGGAATATAGATAATAGAGGTTGGTATACCTTAAAGAATTTTGATCGAGGAGAAAATAATCCTGGGTCTTTTGGGATATGTGTATCGGGTGATAGAATAGGTGCTGTAAAAGATTTTGCTGATGATAGTTATAATACAAATATAACGACTTTTTATGCAAAAATTAACGGATTAAAACCTATGGAAGCGGCTAAAAAAATATTAAAAAGTGAAGATCCTTCTTTTTATGACAAGGCTTTTCCTCCTAAAAGTAAAATAAAATATAAGGCTATTATTCCTATTCCTGAAGATGTTTATGAAAATGACTTTTCTGTATTTTGTGAAAATGATAAAAAAATATCTGACAATATTGATTGGATCTATGAGTATAGAGATATTCAAAATAATTTGCTTTATGTTTCTATTAGATTAAAAAAACCATTTAAAGATACTAAAGGCAAATCAAGAAAACTTCTTGCTGTTGGATATTTTGAACACAAAAAAAATGACGATAAATGGAATGATTTTACATGGTATAAACAGTCGTTTGCTGGTAAAGCATATCCATTTTCAAGACAAAATGAATTGTCAAAGTTAGGTAAAAGAAATGTAATAATTGTTGAAGGTGAAAAAGCAGCACATTTTCTTGAAACTGTCCTAGATTTAAATAAATGGGTTATCACCTGTAATGGTGGATCTAGTAATTTGATGAATCCTAAAAGTTATGAAATATTTGAAAAATTAGATATTAAACATGTTTTTTACTGGCCTGATAATGATGAACCTGGATTAAAAAGTATAGGATTTGTTAAAGAAAGATTTGATAATGTATCAGTAGTTAAGATTCCAGATGATGAGTATTATGTTGATAAATGGGATGCAGCTGATGCCGTGATTGATGGGTGGAGTTCTGAAGATATTGAGAAATTTATATTTCAGAATTTATATGAAACTGAAGAAATAGACCCTCAGTATTTTAAAGCATTATCTCATGATCATGAAAATTTCTATTTTATGTCTTATCGTCTGGGACTTGTGAAGCCTGTAAGGCAGGAGTCAATTACACTTGGGTTTTTACGAATAATGGCACCCCGTGAATATTGGTGTAATAAATATCCACCCACTGAAGGTATGAAAGGATTATATGATACTGATACAGCTATAGAAGACATGCTGACTTTAGCGTTAAAAACACCTTATCATGAAACTGGAAAAATTAGACAGCTTGGGGCTTGGGAAGATGATGGACGTTATGTATTCCATTATGGAACAGGGCTTATTGTTGATGGCCAGAAAGTAGGTTTATTTGATTTTAATACAAATAATATTTATGAGAAAAAAGGATATTTAAACTTTTCTGAAGATGGCTTTAAGCCGATTGATATGATAAAAATTGCAAATATAATTAAACGGTTTTCTATAAGCTCACCTCAAGAAAAATATTTGTTCTTAGGTTGGATTATAATGTCAATACTTGGAGGTGCTTTTGACTGGAGACCTCATATATGGCTAACCGGTGAAGCTGGAAGCGGTAAAACATCAGCTATTGATTTCATTAAAACTATTCTTGGTAGTTCTGCAATTAAAGAAACTGGAAGTAGTACAGAGGCAGGAATTAGACAACGTTTAAAAGTTTCTACATTACCGGTTTTAATTGATGAGCTTGAAAACATGGATGATAAAACAAATAAGAATTTAAGAGCTATAAAAGCACTTATTAGACAGGCTTCGAGCGGTACGAGAGTTTCCAGGGGAACCGCTGATCATTCAGGAATTGATTTTGCAGTACAATCTATGTTTTGTGTTGGCTCCGTTTCTCCACAAATAGCAGAAAATGCAGATTTGACAAGATTTACATTAATCAACTTTGATAAGGGATTGCAAACTTCTCCAACTCATTGGATAGAAACCGAAAAGATGATAAATGAGACTTTAACAAGTGATTATTTGAATGAATTAAAATATTTTTTAGTTATGAATACAAAAAATATTGCTGATTATGTGAAAATGGCTTTCAAGGTTTTTTCTGATCTTGGGTTTTCTGGGAGATTATCACAGCAATATTCAGTTTTGACTATGGGTTCTTTTATTTGTTTAAAAAATGGCAGAAATATTACAGAGGGAGGATTTAAAGAATTCTTATCTACTCATTTTAACTTTAATGATCAAATAAAATCAGGAGAATCTACAGAAGCAGAATATTGTTTTTCTATGGTATTGCAAAGAATAATTGAATATAAAAAATCAAATGGATTATCTGAGAGATTACCTATTTTTGATTTATTGCAGATGTATAAAGACGAAAAAGACAATACTGTAAATCAAGATAAACAGATAATGAATAATATTGCAAAATCTGTAAAACCTTACGGGTTTTTATTGGAACATGACAAATGTAATAATGGTATTTTGTTTATTTATAATGCTACTTATGTAAAAGATATTTTAAAATTTACTCAGTTTTCAGGGGATATTAAAGAGATTTTAAGACGACATCCACATGTATCGGAAATAGTTCCAGAAACATTTTATGCAGGAGGCCGTGGAGCTGCTGCAAGATTTAGTTATGATATTTTGTTTGATAAAATTGGACAGGATAAGAAAGAAACAGAAACATTAAATGGAAATTTTGAAGATCAGATACCTTTTTAGTTGACAATACCTTTTTAGTATTCTATACTAGAACAATGGAGGATACGAATGGAACATAAAAAATGTTTTAAATGTAACAAAATAAAACCATTATCAGATTTTTATAAACATCCACAAATGAGCGATGGATATTTAAACAAATGCAAAGAATGTACTAAAAAGGATACAAATGAATATAGAAATAATAATATTGAAAAGTGTAGAGAATATGATAGGGAAAGAGGACATTTAGAATATAGGAAAGAAGCAAATAGAAAACGTCCTGTCGATAAAAATAAAAGAAGAGAATATATCCGAAATTATAGGAAAAAATATCCTAAAAAAACAAGAGCTGTAAGGATTTTAAATTATAATTTAAGGAAAGGTTATATTAAAAAATTACCCTGTGAAATATGTGGATGTTTAAAAGTACATGCTCATCATGATGATTATAATTTCCCTTTAAATGTTAGATGGTTATGTATAAAGCATCATAGTGAGTTACATACAAAAATAAATGAAAAGAATAGAAATGGAAAAAGAAAAATATGACAGATGTCATTCTTGAGTTGGTAAAAGAATATATGAGGAGAAAATAAAATGAAAAAAGCAACATTAACAATAATACTTATATTAGTATTAACATTATCACTACAGGCAGCAGAGCTTAACCCGTCCGCTCAGGTTTTAAAAGAGAATATGACAGCCGGTTATATTGTAATTAAGTCAATAGCTATCCTGGAATGGCCGAACGATCCATCAATGCAATTATTTGAGATTAACAAACAGTGTGAAGCTGCATTTGATTTATTCTTAATTGCAGGGGATTTTGAAAAAGTAGATGTAGATTTATACTTTGCAGCTTTACAGAAATGGTCTTATGATAATTCAGCAGATGAGAATTTTAATCACATGGTAGAATGGTTTAATACTATGATGAAAGATGACCCATCAATTCTTAGTACATTTTTCGAGATGCCAGTCGATTGGAATATGATGAAATATGAATATGAAAAACAACTTAAAGCAAAGGCAGCATTTTAATGCTAGTCCCAAACACAAAACCAGAAACACAAGAGTATTATCACCAGGCACTTAGTATATTAAAAGATCATGGTTTTATCGAGTCAAAAGAACTTATAAAGGTTTTTCATAATATGAACCTGCCAACAATTTTGCTTTGCTTTGACAGAAATGAAGAACCTTTATTCAAAGATTATACTATAAAAATACACGGATACGTGAAAATAAGAATTTATAAAAGATTAAAACCGATCTATAATAGATGGGAACAGGAGGCGAAGCACTTAGTAAGAAATGGATGTATGGGAAGAGTTGGAAGAAATATTTAATAGGAGAAGATTATGGCAGAAAAGATTTATGTAGGAAATGCAAAGAAAAAGACCTTTCAGGACGGTGGCAGTATTATTAACATAATGCTTGATCTTGACGGTATCGGAGACCATTTTAAGAATTACGGATTTACAACTCAACAGGGTAAGAAGAAATTGAAACTTATCCTGTCTAAGAGAAGGGAAATTGATCAGTATGGAAATGAGTATTACGTCACAGTTGACACGTGGAAGCCTGAACCACAGCAGACAAGTACGCCGGTTGAAGATGAATCGGATATACCTTTTTAATGAATGATCTGATTTTATGCGATTGCATGGATTATATGGCAAATTGTCGGGATGGGGAATTTGACCTTTGTATAGTTGATCCACCCTATGGGATTGGAGTTGATGGGAAGAATCCTATAGAAAATAAATCTGATAAAGACCACGGAAAATTTCAGAATAAATCCCATGATTGGGATGATAGTATTCCGACACAAGAATATTTCAATAAAATTATAAGGATATCAAAAGGTCAAGTTATATGGGGAGGTAATTATTTTCTTGATTATCTAGGATACTGCAAAGCTCCTGTGATATGGGATAAATTAAACGGTGGAAGTATGTTTGCAGATGGTGAAATGGCATGGACAGGAGGAAACGTTCCAAGGAATCTAAAGATCTTTAGACATCAATGGTGTGGAGCATTTAAGAATTCAGAACGTGGAGTAATCAAAATCCACCCCACACAAAAACCAATAGCCCTCTACAAATGGCTATTAACAAACTATGCAAAGCCGGGCATGAAATTATTCGACTCTCACTCAGGCAGTGGATCATTCAGAATTGCAGCCTATGACATGGGATTTGATCTTATATCCTGTGAGCTTGACCCTGATTATTGTCGTGATAATGAGGCACGATTTCAAAGACATATACAGCAAAATGATCTTTTTGACACCAAGGAAATACAGAAATTAACTTATAAGCAGGGGGAATTATGAGAGATACAGACAAATACAAATTAGAAAACAAAAAATTGGATTGGAAAGACAGAGCAGAAATATTATGGAATCTTCTTGATGATATAGATACAGCAGGAGATATATTCAAGCCTAATGATTTAAAATCTTATAAAGCATATGAAAAATACGTGGATAGTCGGCAAAAACAAAGGATGCTTGTTTTAGAATCAGATGGCTATAACTTATTTTTACCAAAGGATAAATTATGAGAGATTACAACAAATTACTTGAAGCAGGCAATAAAGCGCAATTGGAAAAGTTGAAGGAAAATGAGCATAAGGAAGATTGGGAAAGTATGCCTTTTGAATATAAATGTATAAGACTGCATGAAGAACATCATGAATTTACTGATGAGCTAATTGCTATAAATAGAGACTATGCAAAAATCCGCCACGAAGCCGCCGACATTGCGAACTTTGCGCACATGATTATTTTGGCATGTGATAAGGAGATAAACCAATGAAAAAAATAAAATGTCCAAATTGCAGAATGGTAGTCGCAATACTGGAAAAACGATATTCAGAAACAGAAATGATACAAATTAAAAGGTTAGAAGCAATTTTGTTTTGTTCAAAAATATTATATGAACAAGCTAACCCAAATACAAAAATGGATATACCCTCTTTTGTATATGAACAAGTAGAGAAACAATATGATAAATGGGTGGCAACTAACAAATGACCCGATTCCACAGCAAAATATTAGATTTGCCGATCAAATACGATGGTAAAATATTAACTGTTAAGGATTATAAGAAATTCGGAACCCGGGGATATGTGGAATATACCCGGGAAGAAATGATAATTATTAAAGAGACTGCAGGTGAGATAACGCCATTGATTCATGCCTGCAAGTCGGTATTTGGTGGGACGATTGTGAGGGAGATAGTATGAATAAAAGGCAAAGAAAAAAAATAGCCAAAAAATATGCTCAAAGAATTGTTGATAGGCAGAATGTTATCAATTTTATGATTGGTATATATGAGCTTATAGGCAAATTTACAAGGAGAATAAAATGAACATAATCGAGAAGTTAGGGATAACGCCGATAGAAGATTTTTTATCAGGAACTGATACCTCTGGGGAATTTGTGTGTTCAAAAGACGAAGTCAGAGACCTTGAGATCCAAAGAAATGAAATGCTTGAGGCTTTGATTGAAATAGCTACAGATAAATCATTTTTTAATATTCCGGGTGAAGCACAGAAAAGAGTTGATATTGCAAGGAAGGTTTTAGAAAAAGCAACCGGCAAATCATGGGGACAAATCAAGGGGTTACTAAATGAATTATAGTATAAAAATATTAACAATGGAATTATGGTCATTAAAAACAAGACTTCATAATTATGCAATATTAACACATGAATTAATGTCTGAACATCCAGCGATAAAAGAAACTAAACAAAAAATTGATAATATAGAAAAAGCTATTTCAATACTGGAGGCTACTAAATGACTAAACGACAAGAACAATTAATCCGTGAATACAGAGCCGGAATAATTAACCGCCGATCGTTTATTTATTTGTGGGGGAAGGTATATTTTGGCCTCTAAACATGAACAAATCCTCCTAGAAGTCATAAAAAAATGGTCAGTCGAAAAAAGAGGTCGTTTATTCAAGATGATGCAAGGTACTTTTCGGGCTTTACATTCAGATAAAATTATCCGGGTCAGCCCATATCCTGGGAAGATAAACGGATTCCCAGACTTGACAGGTTTCGAATTTATAACCTATCAGAAATACGAAAACTGGCAATACAAAGAAGTTCGTGTGCCGGTGTTCTGCATGATCGAAGTAAAGACTAAAAAGTATTCAAAATTAACCCAGGAACAGAAAGATCATTTGAATTATTGTGTACAAATAGGCGGAAAAGCTTATGTTGCCCGTGAAAATGATTCTGATGAGGATTATGAGTTGAGGGAGTGGAAGGGAGAATAATGAAGCATATATGTTTATTTTCAGGTGGTGCAGGATCAGCCTATATGAGTTGGTTAGTTGCACAAGAATTTCCGAATGATACAATATTATTATTTAATAATCCAAAAGCAGAACATCCTGACGCTGATAGATTCAGAAAACAGGTTGCTGATTATATTGGTCTACCGATAACAGAAGCTAATGATGGACGTAATTTATGGCAATTGATAGACGATAATAAATGCTTACCATCTTCATTTATTCCATTTTGTAGCAGAATCTTAAAACAGGAACCGGCGGAAAAATATTATAAATCATTAACAGAGGATTTTACTTTATATATTGGTTATGATATTTCAGAAGGTCGAAGAATACAAAGACAAACTGCAAGAATTGAACACTCAGGTAGAAAAGTTAGATATCCACTAATGAAACATGGATTAAGTAGCGATGCAGTAAAAAGTATTATCAAAAAAGAATGGAAAATATGTTTACCTGAACCTTACAAATATTTAAGACATAATAACTGTATACCTTGTTTTAAAGGTGGTATTGGACATTTTAAAAGAGTATGGAGGTATTACCCTGAGTATTTTCAGAAAGCTATTGATAAAGAAAAAGAAATTGGTAATACAGTATTTAAAGAAAAATCATTGACTGAATATGCAAAAGAATGGCAGAAGAATTTGGATGATAATATTGAATTATTCTCTGATGAAGAACTTGATGATAATATCCCATGTATGTGTGCGCTATGACCCTTCGCCCCTATCAATTTAAACATATGATTAATCCCGCCCTTGACGCCTTTAAATCCGGCTCAAATTCCGTTGCAATAGTTGCCCCTACTGGTTCCGGAAAATCCTCAGTCCTTGCCTGGTGGGCAGCTCAAGCTCAGAAAAAAAACCGTAATGTTTTAACAATCTGTCACAAGCAAATAATCCAAAGGCAACTCCGTGACACTTACAAGAAATTTGGCGTTGAAACTTCAGAAGTCTCAGCTGGTAAAAAAATAACTAATCATAAAATACAGGTTGCAAGAATTCAGTCACTTATAAATAGACTTGATTCTATTCCTACACCTGATTGGATTTTACACGATGAAGCACATCATTTGATCGAGGAAAATAATTTTGGTAGGGCTGTTAATTATTATAAACAGAAGAATCCTGACTTAAAAACCCTACTTGTTACAGCAACTCCAAACGGTCGAATTAATGGAAGGGGTTTACACCCATTTGCTGACACCATGATATCTGAATTACCCTTGAAATATTTAGTTGACGAAGGCTGGCTTGTTTATCCTCATATGATGCGAGGTGAAAAAATACCGAAATTCCATATAGGCAGTAATGGTGATTATGACAAAAAAGAACAGGAAGATCATTTCAAGAAAAAACAGATTATCGGTTCAGCAGTTGACAGTTACCAGGAATACATGGACGGATATCCGTGTATAATTTCTTGCGTTTCTCTTGATCACGCACATTTTATTCAAGAGCAATATATGAAGGCAGCAAAGGAAAAAGGGAAAAACTGGAATTTCGTAATGATACAAGGTGGCAAAAAATACGAAAAACAAATGTTTGACGCTTTAGCCGGTCTTAGTTCAGGCAGTGTACAGGGTATTACTTTTGTAGATGTACTTGGAGAGGGTCTTGATGTTCCAGCTTGTGTCGGTTTACAGATGATGCGCAAAATGATGAGTTATGTATTATTTAAACAATTTGGTGGCCGAACTTTGCGTCCTATATGGCCTGATGGATTTGATCAATATAATAGCACCCGAGAAGAGCGCCTTGAAATTATCAGGCAGTCAGTAAAACCAATAGCAAGGATACAAGACTTTGCAGGAAATTATGAAATACACGGCCATTTGATCGATGAACCTGTATGGACATTACAAGATACAAGGGAGAGAGGTAAAAAAGGCGATCAACTTGAAAAACCTGTAGTCACAGTATGCCCTAAATGTTTCGCAGTCTGGCCTGGTGAACCTAATACATGCCCTGATTGCGGTTATGATCTACATACGGACAGAGAGCATAAAGCAGGTCGAAAAATGCCGAAAGAGATAGAGGGGATACTTACAGAAGTGCTACCAGCTATCACGCCAGAGGGTCAAATAACTGAGTTGGCGGGTAAAGTGATAAAACTACAACAGATGAGCAAGGGGAGCCGCCACAAGGCAATGATAAGTGCTTTGTATAGAGAGGGTTCAAGCGATAAAGTCAAGGCAATGGCTAAAGCACTCGGTTATAAATCCGGGTGGACTTATGCTATGAGCAAGAGGCTTAGAAAATAGATCCAGTAGGGGATTTTTAAGTTAATGGTAAAATTAGAGTGTATAATATTTAGCCTGTGCGGTTTATATGCTTGTTTCTTGGGGAGCCTGCTCTCCCCGGATTACTTAGCTAATCTCTTATGGTTATCCTTGAGACCCCTTGAAAGCTTGAGCTGATCTAGCATCTGAATCATCTTTACCTTTAGATCCGCCGAACAGAAAGTCAGTTATTGAACTAACTTTACTACTCATAGCTGTAAATACTGAGCTAATCAGCATAACGCCCCAATCAGGGAGATCTATAGTATGATTATAAAAAGCCATTGATATTACCATAGCGATCATTCCTGCCGATATAAGTACATAGGAAATTAAGAATACAATAGCAAAGATCTTCTGTAAGGAAGAGTCTTTCATATACATCTCTCTTGCAGACTCCCTATCTTTATATTCTTGATCGGCTATCTTGAACTCGATCTCTCTTCCTTTTAATTGAAAATCCATTCTGTTTTTTGTATTGATGGATTTTATTTCTTCCAGGCTTATATTTATTTGCCCTATTTCTTCTTTAGAGGTTATAAGCTCATCTAATCCGTTAAAAGCTGCTCCGGCCAGGTCAGTTGCTCCTTTAGAGAATATCCCCCCAATTACCGTTCCTAGTCCCATTTGTTTTCTCCTATTATTTCTAACACCTTATTTACTATAATACTTCCAAGAAAACCTTATCATTATATTCTAAAACAGGCTCGATAATCTGTGCAAATGATAACGTATCTGAAATATCATCTATATGAATACAACCTAGCGAATATATTCCCGGATAGAAATGTATCCAGTAGCATGTATCTATTTGTGTTCTGCCAGTTGGTTCCCAATACTTCCCCTCTGTATTCAAGTCCCATGTGAATACTTCTCTTGTAGCATTTGTTTTTATTTTTACAGGAGCATACTCAACGTCCTCTGTGTATTCAATACCGGTAATTTCAAATATCCCTCCAGGGAAGGCCCTTGGGAAATATGGTTTAGGTTTCCCTTTTTCAGGAAGTGTATAAACTACTTCATCCTTTCTACGTTTACCATTCAGCTCATTACGTACATTACAGTTTGCCGGATATCGGGCAATTTCTGTAACTCCATTCATAACGATAAGGCTCTTCCAAGTAAATATTACCTTCATAAAGCCCTCTCTATAATATCTTTTATAATTACTCCTATTGCTCCGGCTACAAACATCCAAATAATTTTGTCAAACTTTTTGCTTAAACCTTTAATATCTGATCTTAGGTCTTTATGATCTATTTCGTTTTGATGATCAATATAATTGACCTTATCTTCAGTCGATTGAATACTTGTAGAAAAACCATTATCAATTCTTGTTTTAATATAAACAATATCATCCTGCATTTTCTCCTGGTTCTTTTCAAGCTTATTCATTCTAGCATCCTCATGTCTTCTATCTTGTATATTATTCATATATTTATAATACACCTATATGATTTTTTTTACAATAAGATAAAAAAAGTTGTTTTATAACTTGACAGTGATAGTACAATGTGCTATCTTTAAGGTATAAAAAGCATAAGGAGACAACATGACAAGAGAAGAATTAAAAAATGCAAGAGAAAAACTTGGATTTACACAAGAACAATTGGCCCATAGACTTGGGGTAACCGTATCAACAGTTCAGAAATGGGAACAGGGAGTTCGCAATATTCCTGGGATAGCAAGTGCATTTTTGACTGATTTATTAGGGGAGGGAGAGAAATGACAAAACTAAACATAGACCGCCCCGATGTATTTATCTATCATGATGGTGAGAACAGTACAATTATCATGGACATGGAAAACGGTCAATATTGTCAACTATACGATCCAAGTAAAAAGGTTTTCGGACTTGTTGAAGAACAATTGACAGCATTACTTGACCTGATAGACGAAGAAGTTATTGACCGATGGCAAGAAATTACGGAGGTACATTAGATGTCAGAAATATTAAAAGATTTTTCAGAATCAGATTATCATTCACAGGCCGGGAGCGAAACACCGCTATTCTCTTACAGTACAGCGAAAACTCTCATACACGAAAGCCCATATCATGCTTGGCTTTATCATCCACTTTTAGGTGGAGAGAAAAAAGCCCCGACAAAAGCAATGGATAAAGGCAGTATTATTCACGGCCTATTACTCGGTTCAGGTCAGGAAATAGTCACTATTAACGCTGACAGTTTCCGGACTAATGCCGCAAAGGCTGAACGGGATGAAGCATATGAAGCCGGTTGTATACCGATCTTGCAGAAAGACATGGACGCTTTAAATATAGCAGTCGATAAGATAACCCCACAAATAAAGGAACTTGCGCCTGATTTTTTTTATAGTCATGAATCAGAACTATCAGTCAAATGGGAAATGGATAACGGGGTTAAATGTCAGTCAAGGTTTGACTGGATAAATCAGGAAGAAGGCAAGATTATAGACTTGAAAACCGCTCAGAGTGCAAACCCGGAAAACCTGGACAGGAAAATTCTTGATTTCGGTTATGATATACAGGAGGCTATGTATCTTAAATGTGCTAATAAAACATGGCCGGAAATGGCTGGACGGTTTACATGGGAGTTTATTTTCGTAGAACCTGAACCGCCGTACATGGTTTCAGTTGTTGAGACTGATAGTTCTATGTCATGGTTGGGGGAAAGTAAAATGAACAGAGCTGCAGACAAATGGGCTGAATGCTTAGAATCCGGGGTGTTCCCGGGTTATGGACGGCAGACTGTATCGGCGCCGGGATGGAGTGTTAGTAGGGAGGAAAATATATGTCTAGAAAAATAGAACTAATTCAAGCAGAAAGAAAAGCTATCCCCTTAAATATAGGATTATGGGGAGCTTCAGGTTGTGGTAAAACTTATACAGCTTTAAGACTCGCAACCGGGATACAAAGAGTTTTCCCGGGAGATATAATATTTATAGATACAGAAAACGGAAGAGGTCGCCATTATGCCGATATGTTTAATTATAAATATATTGCTTTTGAACCGCCTTTTAATTCTCTTGATTATCTTGATATTTTAGAGCAAGTCGAAAAGTTAAAACCAAGTGTAATAATTGTTGATAGTTTCAGTCATGAACATACTGGGGATTCTGGATATCTTGAAACACAAAATAAAAAATCAATAGAGCTTGCAAGTAAATGGAATACTACCCCAGAAAAAACCACAATGCCGGCATGGGCTTTTGTGTCAGGTCAAAGAAAAAAACTATTAAGACACATGGTTAGAATGGACGCAAATATTATAACCTGTTTTAGAGCAAAAGAAAAAAACGCCCCTACTAAAAAACCAAATGGTAAAATGTCTATAGAAAATCTTGGATATATGCCGGAAGCTGGAAAAGAATTTGTTTTTGAAATGACTCTTTCTGCATTATTACCTCCAGGGTCTAATGGGTACGCGGTATTCCAAACAGGGAACAAGGGCGAGGATTTAATGACAAAGCTTCCTGAACAGTTCAAGAAAATATTTAGTAATGGAAATGTGCAGCTTACTGAAGATATTGGAGAAAAATTATCTCTTTGGGCTAAAGGTGACAGCAAGCCAACAGCTAAAAAATTAACACCTAAGACACGCCCCCAAGAACTTACAACCCTTGAAGATTATCTAACAGCCGGAACGATACCCGACAAACAGGTCACTATCGGAAAAGAAACCGTTAATCTGATAGATAAAACTAAACGGGCTATTAAATATCTAAAGACTTTAACAGGTGATTTTAACAACAAATCAAAAGGCTATAAAGATATTCTACAGGTAATTAAGTTGATAGAAGATAATCAGCCGGAAAAGGAAGAAGCCCCTGAGTCGCAGGCTGATGAGTTGGATATATTCTGATATGAAGGAGAATAAAACAATAACCTACACGGCATTTTCAGCAGAGCATAAAGCGTACTTACAGAAAATAGCCAAAGAAAAAGGATATGGTACAGTAGGCAATATGTCCCGTGTAGCGCTTCATCAACTGTTTACACGCATGAAATTACCTTTTGAGCCAGAAGTACAAGCCTAGGTCTATGATTGTAGACTGTGAGGAGAATAACAAGGAGTTATAGAAATGAATTGGAAAGATTTTTTAAGCAAACCTGAATTTCATATAGGAATATTAACCGGTACGACTCTAATGTTAATTGCAATATATATCAGTTTGATTATCAGGGGGTTATAAGATGAACAACTGGAAAGAATTAGAAATAGATAACCTGCCACCGGATATTTTAACGGGGGTTTATGAGTTTCAGCTTGAAGATATGGCAAATGTTGGATGCCTTAAAATTGGGAAGATTCTTAATTTATTGGAAGCCGTTGAAGATGGCTATAAATATTACTACCGAAAACCTAAACCGAAAGCACCGAGCCATAAGGAAATTATGAGTAAGTGGTGGAAAAGAGATTCAGGCCAATGGGTTAAAGTACAATCTTATCATACTGAGGGTGATTTCAAAAAAGATGAACATTATTTAGCCTATAATGTATGGGAAAATAAAGAATGGTTCACAGGTCGTCAATCAGCCGACATACCACCGGAGGGGAACCCATGAAAAAAATACTTTACATACTAATCATAGCATTAGTTCTTACATCATGCGCTGAACAGCAAATACTAGAATTTGAACCGGACGTTATAAGCTATTCAGATAATCTGATAAAATTAAATCCCGATAGTCTTGTTGTACTTGATAACGGGATGGGTCATATGGATAAATGGAAAATCAAAGAAGGTGTAACTTTTGAAATTATCGTACATGAATCTGAGGACTGGTTTAGATTTTGGAATACACCCGATTTTACGGTTAGCTCTGACAGAATATCTTGTATCGGTGAGGGTCGTAATATGATAACAGATTTTAACGCCTTGAATCCTGATGTAATGATGTATTATTTTACAGTTGAAATTATAATCAACGGAGAGAGTAATACGTTTGATTATTGCATAGATAGTAATTAGATATCTTGGGGAGGCCGTAACCTCCCCTTTTATTAGAATTTTAAATAGTATACAGTATTAGCACCACTCAGAGCATTATAAATCTTAACATTAGATCCATCAGTAAAAAATGTTCCACCTTTCCCTACATTAATAGTTTTCCACCCACTGACATTAATTTGGATAGAGATATCACTATTGCCTGATACCATATAAATACCACGGGATGGCGTCCAACTACTTATTGCACTTATTGTATGACTCCCGGAAGTCGGTGATGTTGTCGGATTAATTTCACCCCCTATAGTAGTATCACCCGTAACTCCTAAAGTTCCCCCTATCGTAGTATCACCAAAAGTAACATTACCATCTAATTCTGCTTTCCCATTATCAAGACTATTTAAATTCACTCCAATTTCATTCATGTCAGTGAAAGTGACACCATCGTCTGAATCCCAATTTGTTTTAGGCGCTGTTGTTAAACTGCTCATACTGTTACCTCTTTAATTGCTGAGATAGTTTTACAATTATCCACAAGTAAAGTTATATCTCTAAGCCTATCTTTTTCTTTTATAATATTAGTAAGAGATTTTTTCTCTTCGGTTGCTCTCATTGCGTCAATATCTAATTGTGCAAGTAAAGGCTTCCTATCAACACGCAATTTATCTTTCCATATTTCTTTAGACTTTTCAAGATCTTCTTTCAGATCAAAGTTCCAGGCATTACGGAAAGTTCGATCTTTAGGAAGTTCTGACTCATCAATGATTTTGTATTCTACACCTTTTGGGATGTCTTTCATTGCTTCATCTATTGAGTGAGTCGGTGTGATAACCGCAATTCCTTCGCCTTGTCTGTAAATTATTTTCTTCATTTTTTATCTCCTTTTAAGATCCGAATATTTGCATCATTACATAATCTGAGTCCCATTGATCTCCTGATGTTGATGCCCCTGCTCCTTTTCTAACAGATATATTTATACTTGTTGTTAAGGGAGTTGTTCCAGTTTTAATTCCTACACCAGAAGAACCTCTTGCAGCATTAGATTCTTCTTTAACAGAACCTGTCATACTATAATTCGCATCACTCATTGCATTAGTGAAATTAACAGTATAATCACCTGTCCCATTATCAGTAATACTGCTTACATTATAATCGTCACGGATAGCAACCGTACCTGTCCCGTTAAAATTAACCCATGCTTTACAAATTTGTGTATCATCCATAAATACATCATGTGTAATGCTTTTATTTACGCCTGATTGTACAATTGTTGCCATGTCACTTCCGCTCCAAGTAGTTGCTACCGTCTGCGCTGATATTTTTTGACCTGTTGCCATAATTATCCTCCTGTATAAAACTATTCCAATACTATAAATAAATCATCTTCAGTAATTAAATTAGCTCCGGTCTCAGTCAATAATACAGTTGTCTGTGTGACCCTGCCTTTCTGAATCATATTCAAACCGCCATCATAATTTATCTGCTGACTAATTAAATTATACTCTTTTGTTGTGTATAAATCAATTACACTAATCCGATCGTCATTTTCAAGAGCCGGATTTCCCCCGGGTGAAAATGTGATTGTTAAATCTCTTTGTGGATCTTTAAAAGATTTTAACAGTGTATTAGCAATTTTACCGGCAAGGTTTTTATCCTGGAGAAAATCATTTTCTTTAAAATTAAAACTGAATTCTCCGTTATTATCAATAGAATCCTGATCAAATGCCGTTACTGTTTTCTGACCTGCAACCGCATAAGTTGAACCGACAATTTTTATTTGGAAATCTGTTGCACTGCTATTTGTATTTGTAATCTCAACCGTACCACCCCAAGCATATAGGTCTGAGTCTGTTACAGTAACACCGGATACTACAGGGTCAACAGTCGGCACACCATCTGATACAGGCTTTGTCCTGTAAGTTATAGTATAATTTTCAACACTATTTGCCGGTGCTGTTTCTTTATCACTTGTCGGAGTCTGATAAACAGTTACGCTTGTTGTTTTCTCAATAGGCTGCGTTGTAACATTTATCTTATTAACAATATTCTCATAAATCGGCTGATTTGATTTGTCCATATATTCAGATCGATCATAAGTTAAGAGGCTTGTTAGATCATTAACTTCAAAATAATCAACAGACTTGACCTGTATAATTCCGGCTCGGTCTACATGAACAGAGGCACTGCAACTCTCTGATAAGATTTTTAAAGCGTCTCTGTGTGATATATTATTAAACCATCCAAATGGCACAACATAAATAGAACCGTCTAAAATAGGGTCTATATTATATTGAGTACTTGCAAGTCCTGCATCTTCGAATACAGTTGTAAACCAATCAAGAAAAGTATCATCTGCCGTAACAACTGTACTTGTAATTTTTGATTTGCGTAATACTTCCAAATAATCTCTGCCTCTGACTGATGCGATAATTCCATTTTCCGGAACATTCCATCCACTTGTCCATCCGGTAAAAACAGGAACATATTCAAAATTACCTGAAGAAGTTAAAACACCAATTTCAATATCAATTTTATTATTTGGTTTTACAATTCCATATAAAGGTGACGCTGTATTATTAGCATCAAATCTTCTTGCCGTATTCATAAGTGACAAGTCGGCTTCATTACTTGCAATATTCCCAGTCGGCACTGAATTACTATTACTTATTTCTCGCTGTTCTACTACTGTGAAATTATCAATTATATCTGCTGAGTATGTCTCAAAAACACTTGTAACGGCTTCTATTATTTTCGGTACTCTATAAGCATGTGACCATTTAGTAATATTTACAACCATACTTGTTATGTCTGCAAGTGGTGTAATATCTTGTGCATAAGTTATAAGTGTATTTGTTGTTATTGTTTCAGTCCCCTGTAGTACACCGGAGGCATAAAATTCTACTGTGAAATCTACAGGATATTCAAGCCGGACATCGTCACCCGTGATTTGAAAACTTGTAACCCTCCTGGCTGAAAAAGTAGTAACTACTCCGGGAGGTACTTCGCTTTCTGGAAGATTCCCGGCTGAGTCTCCGGCAACGTCACCCCAAAAACCGACCTCGTTGAAAGTTGCTGCTTCATTATCCGGCATAAAATGCCATGTACCATCTAATTTATTTATCGGGGTACTGCCATCTGTTGTCTCAAAACTGAACCATTTTTGTGTTGTCTCTGTTCGACCGTTTACAACCTGATCCGTTTGAGATACCCTGTTATTACCTTCTGTTTTAAGCGCCTGATCATCTTCAGTAATAATTACGGCTGTTCCATCTTCTGTAAGAAAATTAGTTCCTATTGAATCAGCTGTAATTGTAGTATCTAAAAAAGCGTCTGTATAATTTATAGTTATCCTTGCTGTTATTTTTCTTGCGTCCGCGCTTATTGCTGTGTCGAAGGCGGGGGTGGTACTAATCATTTATACTTGCTCCAAATTTATAGTTACCCCATTATGATAATAAATATCTTTAACAACAACTGCCCCGAAAGATGGAGCCGACATTTTAACCGTCCTTGTTACAGTCGCCCCGGATTGTGTTGTATATTTAAAACTTAGAAAACTTGCATTTGTAATTTGTAATTTATAAATATTAGTAAATATCGTTTTATTAGCTTCAGTCACTACTCCATAAACAATTGTAAAAGCTTCTTTGTTACTTGTAAAATCTACATGTAAAGTCCCGTCTGCTGATCGGCCTTCTGTAGAAATTAATGCATTATCGAAAGATGTAAAACTCCGGCTTTCAGTTGGTAATGTTGTTTCTGATCCTATTAATCCTAATTGTAATATTTGGCTCATACAGTTATCCCTCGTCTCAATTCTTCATCTTGCATAAATGGAAATAACCGTCTTGCTGCTTCACGCATTTTATTTTCGTCATTTAGGCTGAACATAGAGTTAAAATTCTGAGTATTATTAGTCGTTGAAGAATTTATCCTGGAAGCTATTTTATCAGCAAATGGATCTGTGGCCGTACTGTTTAACGGCATTGCCATTTCCGGGACTCCGGCCTCTGCCATAACCGCCGGGACTCCACCCGTTGCAGGAGCTAAGACTCCACCCTCTGCAAGAGCTGGAATTGGCATTGCGTTTATTGCAGCAAGTTGGACTGCACCAGTTACTCCTGCCAGAGCTGATAATGCTATACCTGCAAACCCTCCAGGATTTGCAAGAAAACCAATAATAGCTGAAGCTGTATCAATTCCAGTGTTTAATATTCCTAAGTTTTTTTTACGTATAGCTTCATCATGTGCGATCTGTCTTTTTTTTGCGTCAAGCTCTTCTTGGCTTGCTCCGGCATCTTCCATTCGTTGCAGTTCAGCGTCAGCACTTGCTGACTGTAAATCATCTATAGCATTTATTAAACTAATAGTTCCCGATCCGAACGATTGCCAATTATCCTTTAATTCTCCTAAAATGTCTATCTGCTCTTTTAACCCATCATTTATATTATTAGTTGACTCAATAGCCTCGACGCCCATAAGATTATGAGCCGATGCAAGTCTTGTTACTATTTCTTCCTGCTCTTCTAAATCCTTATTGCCCTTACTTTGTAAAGCGTTACGTTGTCTGATTAGTTCGTTAAGTAGAGCTTGAACATCTGCGCCCCCTGTCCTTAGAGCTGCATATTTATCTATCTTCTCTTGCAGCAATTGTATTTCTTGCTGATCGGAAGTTAAGGCGTCAAATTTCAGTTTTGTTAATTCTTTTGTTGCTTCAATTTCGGCTTGCTTATTTTGTATATCAATTGCAGCTTGTTTTTTCTCTTCCCCTTTTAATCCTGCATATCTTTTTTCCATCGCCTCAAGCATTTGTTTTTTATCGATCAATCCTTGAGTTAGTATTATTTGCTTTGCAAGATCATCATTCAGCCCCATTTGGTCAGCCTGTTCTTTTTGCAATCTTTTTAATGTTGCAGTGAGTGTTTCCATTGATGCATTAGCACCCGATCCGTTTTCACTCATTTCTTTTAAAAAGTCGTTTACTTCTCGATTCTTATTTATCCAATCAACAAGACCACTGACTAAAGAAGTAGTTGCTTTAGCCATAGGCTGTAATCCTTCAGCAATTGACCGACCTATTTGTTCGTTCAAGTCACCTATAGAATTTTCTAACTGATCAATTGATCCGGTTGCTGTATCGGCTGCAGCTCTTGCAACACCTCCAAACTGACTTTGCATTTCTTCAAGGATTATATTTTGAGCGCCTGCAATGTCGTTCATTCCTACCATTGATTTGATAGTCTCTTCCTGCGAATCGGTAAACTGAATACCCACGCGCCTTAAAGCTGTAAGCCCCTGAATTGGATCATTAAGTGCTTTACCTAATTGGACAGTTGACTCTTTTAATCCCTGACCCATTGCTTCGGAAACATCAAGAATACTTTCTAAAGCTTGTGGAAATACATCTTTTCCGATTGATTTAAAAGTAAGTAATAAACTCTCTGCACCAATTATTTCCTCGTCTCCATATTTAGTAACTTTTTGTAGAGCTGAAGCCATATTAGTTAATTCTTTTGATGTCAATCCTGCTGCTGAACCGGTTGATTTAATTGTCGCGTTTAATTTTGCCTCTGCCTGTTCCTGGATTTTGAAAGCTCTGACCGCTTTTTTACCCATCGCAATAATCGCAACCCCAACAGCCGCATACCCTGCAACAGCAAATTTAGAAAACTTCTTGACTGATCCTTCAGATTTCTTTACAGACTTATCAAGACTTGAGTTGTCGCCTTCAATTTTAACAAGTAGTTTTCCAAGAAATGAAGCTGCCATTATATCAAGCCCCCGTATAATTCTTTAAGCTCTGCACGTTTTGCATCGGCTTTTTCAAGAGTGTTTTTCTCTTCAAATTTCCAGCCGCGTAGTATTCGATCATATTTATAACCCTTTTCCCAAAACATTAAAAGCTCCTGCATGCTCAATCTGTTGTAGATGTAATCTTTTGTCCATCCATAGATAATTGCGACTTCTGCAATATAGTCATTAAGTTCTCGGCTCCCACTTTCTCGATCACTTCGTCGATTGCCTGCTCTGCCTTTAGTTCTTTTTTTTTATCCCCTAGAATTGGCTCAAGAGCGACTTCAAGAAATCCAGATAGTTCAAAATAGTTTAAATGTCTCATGATATATTTTTCAGTTATCATGCGACGTTTAAGCCATTCAAATGTTGGTTTAAAATCTATACGGATTAAAATTACAACTGCCTTAGTAATTTTTAATATATTTGCATACTGACCTGTCTGTGGCGATTTCAGTAATTTGTTATATAAATCCATTGCACGGGTAACACGGCCGACACTTATCCATGAGTAATCTATTTCTTTTTTACCTATTTTTAAAATCTTCAATCCTTAACTCCTTATAAATAGGGGTCGCTTACAAGGAGAAGATAAACGACCCCGAAAAAATTACTGTGCTATGATCTCAAACTTTACAGCTTTTAATTGATCTCCCAAAGTTACTCTGTCAGGGTCAATTTCAGCGAGCAATGAAAGTACATACGGATTCTGAGGGGCTGTATCATCTTTTGATTTAAAGGTCATTGCATCCCCGGCATTTACCGTGCATGAGTAAAAGTCGAAAGTTGTTTTTCTGTAAATTGCAGCATTTAAACTTATCCCGGCATTTGCTGCAGCGTCGGCTGCATCTGCTTTATCTGCAACCAGGTTTACAAATCTCCACCAGATCGGATTCATAGAACTAAGACCACCGGTTGAAAGTGTTGTACTTGCTGCTGGTGTATAATCTGTATCAATTGCGACTGTCTGAGCTTCAGTTGTAACTGTTACACTATCCCTAATTGAAATAGCCCAGTCACCAGTTGGCATTTTAATTACTGCATAATCTGTATCTTCTACAATTGCGCCATCTGTTCCAAGAGTTACACTGTTAATAGTCGGTACTAATCCAGACTGATTCTGACCTGCTAAAATAATCGGCACATCAAAAGCCCAATCACCGGATACGATGGTCTGTACTTCTCCAGATACAAGCGAACTTGCAACGGTAGAGAGAACATCAATCCCACCTCTAATTGCATTAAGTTTTGTAAGATCATACTCCCATAAATTACCCGTTATAGTTGCGGTCTGGGTTGCAATACCTCTTAAAATATCAGGTGCAATTCCGTTATCAGGTGAAGAATCTAATGGTGTCATTTCTTCAGTAAATGCGAACCCATCCCCGACTCCGACATTAGTAAAAGAGCCTCCTGAATCTGTTGAATAATATGCTGCTACCGATCCTATTTTAATAGTTTTCGGCAATTGTGCAGTTGTTTGATTTGTTGCCATAATACTACCTCCGTATATATGTAATTTTTATATTTACGGCTGTATTATAATACACACCGTCTGATACCGTTGCTATTATGTCGCTAGTTGAATTGAAAGCATAATCTGAAGCGGTGCAAAAACTGTCTGTGAAAAGCTCGTCTACCGCCTCACCGAGTTGTATACTTGCTGCCATTGTTTCAGCCCAACAATTAACCATAAGGAATCTTGTTTCAATCCCTATAAACTTATCTACCGTTCCCTGCCTAACAGAAATTGCAGGATAAATATTCTGAGCTTCAGGTAAGTCACCAAAAACAATTGCCTCTTGCGTCGATGTAGTCCCGTCCTGATTTACCATTTTAGCAATAAGATCTGTAATAGAAGTTTCGGCTTTTAGTATTTCAATTACTGCTTCGTAATCTGTCATTTGACTACCCATTTAATATTCTGTCCGTTCTTTTTAAAAATGGCAATTATCTTTCTAAGATTTCCAGTCAATGCAGGAAATAAGAATGCTTGCGCTTTTTGAAAACGTGTTCCAAGTTCAACATAAATTGCATAAAAAACATTAGTTCCAACAACCGCATTTTTAGCTGTAACATTTCTTGTTATCGAACTTCGGAGATTCCCGGTATCAACAGGAGTAAGCGCCTTTGCCTGAGACTCAACTAAAATAGCTGACTCGGTTAATGCCTTGAAATTCATATTATCAAAATCCTTAATAACCTTATTACCATTCCACTCAGTCTCTACTTTAGTTTTCATCTGCGAACCCTCACAGTTAACTGTGTAACATCACCCATCTGCAAAACATCTTCACTCGGATAAATATCATATTCTTTTCCGTCAATTGTTGCTGTATCTGATGGTAGTATTTCTGCTGTAATCTTAGCCGGATCTATAAGAATTTTATGAGTCGATGGATTTCCGATTCTATCATAGCTATAAATCTCACCTGCTGACAATTGCCAAAATGCACCGAGTCCGGAAAACTTTGTTATGTCAGTTGCATAAGTTGGACTTCCATCTGCATTCGATCCGGTTATATTTCCTTTCCCGGTTATGAGAATTGTTTTGTTCATTTCATCTTTAAAAAAATCGAGCCATGCCATCTTAATGCCCACTCATATAAACAGGAAAAGCCTTAACAAACCAACTTGGTAATCCATATCGTCCGTCAATTTTCGACTGACTATCAGACCATGAAAGCCGAGTGCCACCAATACTTCTTGATAGTAATCCAGCTCCAGGTGTTGAAGTTGATTCCTGATCAATTAACCAGGCAATACCCTTTGCAATTGTCGGCTGTAATCCTATATTAATTCCAACTGTAATAATAATACTTGCTTCTGTTGCTGTTGCTACTGCTGACAAATCTATAGTCGGGATAGTTGACCCTGACATATAGACTTCATTTATATAAGTATCGTCCGGAATATTATCACCTGTAACAAGTGAACCGGCCTCAATATATTCCATAATTGTATCAAGAGTATAATTATTATTTATTCCACCTGTTGAATTAGTAATTCCTGAAATAGGTACGACAACAGAATCCAGGGTGACATCCCCTATAATCTGCATGTTGTACTGATTATGGGTCATGAGTTTTACTTTAGAATCAATAATAGTTATATATCTCGATATTAGAATATCCTGGTCAGCATTATCTATCCCAAGTAATTCCTTAGTCTTTGCTAGTGTTATTATTTTTGGCATTATTCTGTCTCTTTCGGTTTCCGTTTAATAATCTTTACTTCTTCATATTCTTCGTCATTCTGCAATCTTGTAATCATATCTTTACTCGATACTTCCCATTTAATACCGGATTTTTTGTTTTTAAACCACATCATATGCTCCTTTAAAAATATAGGCAGGGTTTTACCCCTGCCCTTTTATCTAACTTGGATCTGCTGTCATTACTGCAATACCATAATCTTGCACAAGTTTTCCACCGTAAAGATGTAAACCTTTAACGGCATCGGCAAAACGACCCTCTGGTCTATAAGCCTCTACACTGTTGATCTGGTTTGCGAAAGTAATAGCACCGTTATATCCAAACATCACTTTATATTTTGCTGATGCTGTATTTGGCACGTTGTTACTTACCATAACGCTAAAACCTGCAACTGAACCGATTAAACCTGTAGTCTTAACCTGATCACCCATAACCGTGTCCGAAAGAAACTCACCTGAATCTCTCAACATTTTTTTCATCCAGGGTGGTATAACTACCCATCGCCCATTTGTCTGCACATTTGCTTCATCTAACAATTTACTTGCCTGAGTAAAGTAAGCATATATATCAGTTTTTGTTGGTACTACTGGTGTACCATCACTACCCAAACCAACTATATTAGCAGCATTTACACCTGAGTATAAAGATGCGAGAAACTGATCTGTTGTGTCCCCGAGTGCATAACCTGCTCTCTGCATTGCATTACTCATAATTTTTGGGTTCTGCTGTGCTTTGTCAACATCATCAATCTGAAAATTAAACATTTTAGACTGATTTATCAATAAACTTTGGGTGGAGTCTGTCAACGTTTCGACCGCAGTCATGTTTGTATTTTTGGTATAATCTGTAATTGTTACAGGCCCTACCTGATTGATGTGCACAGTATCACCATATGCACTGATGTTTCCTTCCCAGTCTCTATTTACAACATTGCCGTAAACAAAACTCTTGTCAAGATGATCCAATAATATTGCAGACCATACTTCAGGAATAAAATTATCTATTGCCATTTTGCCCTCTCTTAGACTCTGAAAGTGACAAAATGGCTTATATGTTACATGCCTACAATTAAATTGTCTGCTTGCAACTGCCTTATTTCGTCAACACTTTTCCCTTTCAGGTCATTTACATTATATTTTCCTGGAGGGGTTTCCGACTTTTTAGGTAAGGTCCCCTCTCCATAGAATTCTTTTTTAGTAGACTCTATAATAGACTCTATTTTTTTTGTGTTCTCTTCATGATCTGACACTAAATATTCAAGAGCTTTCTCACTAGATAATCTTGAGTATCTTTCAATACTACCTTCGTACCCGATCTCTTTTGCTTTTGCAGCAAGTTCAATTTTTAAAGTGCTTGACGCTTCCCGTTTATCGGATGCGTTTATTTTTTCTTCAAGCTCTCTGATTCGTTTCTGCTCCGGTGTCTCTTCCGGATTAGCTTCCTTGATTGCTTTCTCTCTCTCTTCTTTTAAGAGTCCTGGTAATTTTTCGGCTGTGAATTTTTCTGTATTTGAAGCGACTGCTTTGCTAATTGCAGAATCTAAACCTGATTTGAATAGATTATTTCGGTCGATAAAATTAAGTGCGTCCTCTTTAGTTTTGATATTTGCTAAAGGGTCAAGATCTTTTACAAGCCCGTCTAACTCTTCTACCTTAGCAGTATCTTTTAAAGTTGCATTTGCTTTTACCCATTCTTGAATTGTCATGTCGTTTTCTCCCTATAAGTTTTTAAATACCCCTATAAGTATCTTATTTAAGCTTAACCCTTAATATATCATTTGTCAACTATTAATTGTTACCTGTCCCGTTATGCTCAATTTCGCCTTTTTGATAACTGTATAAACTGTATTTACACCGTCCGATATCTGAACATCATACCAATAATCTTTTACGTCTATTGTCGTATCAGCAGGTGTAAGCGCAAAAGATCCCACTCCACTTTCAGGGTTTTCTATAGTTGCTATAGATGATATGTCAGCTTCTGCATCGGTTTTTGTTAAACTGTCCTTTGCAGTAAAGGACATCGTATAACCTGTAAGATCAAATATCACGCCGTCCGAATCCTTAACAGTTACAGCAAAATTATATGTATCACCCTTAGTTATTGTCATGTCGTACCCTCCAAATCATCACTTTCGACCGTTCCTGTAAGCTCACTTACTGTAATAGTTCCGGTGTAATCATCATCTACAAGATAGCCTGTAAGCTCTGAATTTTCAACTATCCCTGCTAATTCTTCACTAAGCAAAACTGTACCCTCCAAATTTGATACTACTCGACCAACTCCACCGCCACCCCATGACTTACCCCATGAACTCATACCGGTCCCCATGGGTCTTCATCTGATCCAACTCCGTCTACTTCAACCCCATTTACCTTTGCAATATCAACATTTTCTGTATCAAGTGCAATTAAATGATCATGTTCTTCTGTTGATAAACCACTTCCACTTGACCTCACAATCAATCCAGCTGAGTTTGTTGGAATTACCTGTACCTGATTCTGATTTAAAATACCATTCTCAATATCCCATATATTATTATTTGATCCTTCTAATCTAACTGAAT
>Ga0209633_10000868_pt1 | contig 33238 bp, 36 predicted proteins | sample Cruoilmetagenom1_FD_187290 | JGI IMG/M metagenome (GOLD analysis project Ga0209633, IMG submission 187290) | Oil polluted marine microbial communities from Coal Oil Point, Santa Barbara, California, USA - Sample 1 (SPAdes) (version 2) | ecosystem: Environmental > Aquatic > Marine > Oil seeps ... | reverse complement strand
GGCCAATCACCCAGCGGGTGATGGAAAGCACAATCTATCCGGCCATTGAGGCCGCGCAGTAGCGCCTCAACTGGGCAAGATGTTCAGATTAAAGGACGGGCAGGCAGATCACAGCGAGCAGCAATAGCGCAAAGGCTTCGATCAGCGGTGCAGGCAAGCCGTAAAAATCGCGACGGTCTTGGGGTATGGTTAAATCAATCATACGACCTCAATAGACCAACTTGGTTAACGAAAAAAGAACGTTGCGTAACCTTTTTGCGAAACAATCTGTTTCGCAATATATGGGCACCCCTGTAAAGGGATGCCCATAGTATTCGTTTAGCTCTTTGCCAAGTTGCGCAGCACATAGTGCAGCACGCCGCCGTGCTCGATGTATTCGATCTCGATTTCGGTATCGATACGGCATTTCAGCGTGATGTCGCGGGTTGTGCCGTCAGCGTAAGTGATGCTGGCGGGAATGTCTGACAATGGTTTCAGATCACCCTCGAGCCCCGTGATGGAGACGGTTTCGTCGCCTTTCAGGTTCAGAGATTTGCGTGTGTCGTTGCCTGTGAACTCAAACGGGATCACGCCCATGCCAACAAGGTTGGAGCGGTGAATACGCTCATAGCTTTCGGCGATCACAGCCTTAACGCCCAGCAGGGCCGTGCCTTTGGCCGCCCAGTCACGCGACGAGCCAGCACCGTATTGCTGACCTGCAAAGATCACCAGCGGTGTGCCGGCCTCTTGATAGGCGTTTGCCGCATCAAAGATCGAGGTTTGCTGACCGTCTGGGCCCATTGTGTAGCCGCCTTCAACACCGTCCAGCATTTCGTTCTTAATGCGGATGTTGGCGAAGGTGCCGCGCATCATCACTTCGTGGTTGCCACGACGCGAGCCGTAAGAGTTGAACTCGCGCACCGGCACTTGGCGATCTACCAGATACTGACCGGCAGGTGTTTCCTTGGTGAAGGAGCCGGCTGGCGAGATGTGGTCGGTTGTGACCATGTCGCCCAGAACAGCCAGAACTTTGGCGCCTTTGACGTCGCTGATTGTGCCAGCTTCTTTGGCCATGCCTTGGAAGTATGGCGGGTTACGCACATAGGTCGATGTGGCGGGCCAGTCGTATGTCAGGCTGTCGGTTGTTTCAACGCCCTGCCATTTGTCGTCGCCTGCAAACACGTCAGCGTATTTCGACATGAAGGCTTCGCGGGTCACGGTTTTCTCGACCAGATCGGCGACCTCTTGGGTGGTTGGCCAGATGTCTTTCAGGTAGACATCATTGCCATCTTTGTCGGTGCCCAATGGGTCCGTGTCGATGTTGATGTCCATGGTGCCAGCGATCGCATAGGCCACAACCAAGGGCGGCGAGGCCAGATAGTTGGCGCGCACGTCAGGGCTGATGCGCCCTTCAAAGTTGCGGTTGCCCGACAGAACGGACGTTGCCACCAGATCGCCTTCGGCAATTGCGGCAGACAGTTCTGGCTGGATCGGGCCAGAGTTACCGATACAGGTCGTGCAGCCGTAGCCAACAAGGTTAAACCCAACCGCGTCCAGATCTTTTTGCAGATCAGCCGCTTCCAGGTATTCGGACACCACTTGTGATCCAGGCGCCAGCGATGTTTTCACCCAAGGTTTGCGGTTCAGGCCAAGCGCGGCTGCTTTACGCGCCACCAAACCCGCGCCAATCATCACGTAGGGGTTGGATGTGTTGGTGCAAGAGGTGATCGAGGCGATCACAACCTTGCCGCTTTCCATGGTGTAGTCTTCGCCAGCCACAGCCACTTCTTTGCCCATTGGGCGTTTGAAGGTGTCTGCCATTTCCTTGGCAAAGGCGGATTTGGCGTTGTTCAGGGCCACGTAGTCTTGTGGGCGTTTTGGCCCCGAAATCGCCGGAACGATGGTGCCCATATCCAGCGACAATGTGTCGGTGTAGATCGGAGCATAATCCGCATCGCGCCAGAACCCGTTTTCTTTGGCATAGGCTTCGACCAGCGCAATGCGGTCTTCGTCACGGCCAGAAACCCGCAGGTAACGCAGGGTTTCGTTATCAATTGGGAAATACCCACAGGTCGCGCCGTATTCTGGGGCCATGTTGGCGATGGTGGCGCGATCGGCCAAGGGCAATGTGTTCAGCCCTTCGCCGTAGAATTCAACGAATTTGCCAACAACGCCTTGGATGCGCAACAGTTCAACAACCTTCAGAACCAAATCGGTCGCTGTGGTGCCTTCAACCATTTCGCCTGTCAGCTCAAAGCCAACAACCTCGGGGATCAGCATGGAAATTGGCTGGCCCAGCATGGCCGCTTCGGCCTCGATGCCACCAACGCCCCAGCCCAGAACGGCCAAGCCGTTGACCATGGTCGTGTGGCTGTCGGTCCCGACCAATGTGTCTGGATAAGCGACGTCTTTGCCGTTTTGGTCTTTGTCAGTCCAAACGGTTTGCGACAGATACTCCAAGTTCACCTGGTGACAGATTCCGGTGCCGGGTGGAACAACGCGGAAGTTGTTAAAGGCAGATTGGCCCCATTTCAGGAATGTGTACCGCTCGATGTTGCGTTCATATTCGCGCTCGACGTTTATGTTAAAGGCGCGCGGGGTGCCAAATTCGTCGATCATCACTGAGTGGTCGATCACCAGATCAACAGGCGTCAACGGGTTGATTTTTTCGGCGTCTCCACCCAAACCAATGATCCCGTCGCGCATCGCGGCTAGATCAACCACCGCTGGAACGCCGGTGAAATCCTGCATCAGCACGCGGGCAGGGCGGTAGGCAATCTCGCGCGGGTTTTTACCACCGTTTGCGCCCCATTCAGCGAAGGCTTTGATATCGTCTACGCTGACGGTCTTGCCGTCTTCAAAGCGCAGCATGTTTTCCAAAACCACCTTAAGGGCGGCGGGCAGGCGCGAGAAATCACCAAGCCCAGCTGCTGTGGCGGCGGGGATCGAGTAATAATCAAGGCTTTGCTTGCCCACGGTCAGGGTTTTGCGGGTTTTCGCAGTGTCTTGTCCGACGATGATGGTCATGGCTGGCTCCATTTTGGCTAACGGGAGTGCGGGCAGCTGCCCAATTCAACTGCGCTTTTGACCTATTCGGGCGAGTCAATCAAGGGGGTAGAACGTATTTGTATACCATTGCACACAATTAATTTCGCCCGCGTTGATGTTGTGCTGATCCGGTGCAGTGTCGGGGATGTTACCGAATTGACAAGGATTCTCGCAAAACCTTGATTGGCTATTGATTGGGTTGTGACATAGGTCATTGTGGAGGCATGGGAATAAAGTGAGTGATCGAATGCGGAAATTTGCGATTTTGGTGACAGGGATGTGGATGGCGTTGGGCACTTTGGCCACGGCGCAGTCTGGGCCTGTTGTGGTCGAGCTATATACATCGCAAGGCTGTTCCAGCTGTCCGCCCGCAGATGAGTTCCTGGGAAAGCTGGCCAAGCGCAATGATGTGATCGCGTTGTCGTTACATGTTGATTATTGGGATTACATTGGGTGGAAAGATATCTTTGCCAACCCGAAATTCACCGACCGCCAACACGCCTATGCGCGGGCGGCAGGCAAACGCATGGTCTATACGCCGCAAATGGTTGTTGCGGGGCAGGAATTGGTGGTGGGCAACAAACCGGCCGAAGTTGGCCGTTTGATCCGTGCCCATAATAATGCGCCAGCCAAGGTTGCTATTTCGGTGAAACGCAGTGGCAACAAGGTGCAGATTACGGCTAATCCATTGGTCCAAGGGTTGGGCGATCTGGTGGTGCAAATGGTGCGCTTTTCAGATGGTGAAATCGTCCGTGTCAAACGCGGCGAAAATGCTGGCCGCAAATTGACCTATTCAAACGTGGTGACAGAATGGCGCGTGCTGAAAAAGTGGAACGGTGCCTCGCAACTGGCATTTGCGGCCAATATGAAGGGCAATGATGAATGTGTGATCATCATTCAGGCAGCAAATCACGGATCAATTTTGGCGGCCGCAAGGGTGCGTTGACGCGCGGGTTTCCAACGGCGGTGAATCCACAGCCATTGGCCCATATGCTGACGCACCAATACTTCTAATCCGTCATTTAGGGCTTGGGTCATGGTTTTGGCGTCACTGTGTTCAATCGGCGCATCAACCTGAATGTTGAAATCCAGCCCGTTCTCTGCGCGGATGCCATAGATCGGCACCAGCAGCGCATTGTATTTCAGCGCCATTTCCGCTGCCGACAGGGCCGTGGGGGCGGGCTTGCCAAAGAATTGTAATGGCGCGCCATGGGCCATGTACTGGTCCACCACAAAGAATGTCATACCGCCGCCGCGCAAAAATTTTACCATATCGCGTAGCCCGCTACGGCCTCGTGCAAACAGGCTGCCGCCCATGTTTTTCATCGCGGCTTCATAATGGGCATTAAAGAACAGGTTGTTCATCGGCATATAGACAGCGCCAATCTTGTAACCCAGCCCGATCAGCGTCACCCGTGCGGCGTCGTAATTGCCAAAATGCCCTGTGACCAGCACAACGGGGCGCCCTTCGGCATGGGCTTTGGCCAGCGCCGCGACACCGATGCCTGTCAGCGCAGTTTCGCGGTGACGTTGGATGAATTGGCGGCTGGAATACAGCTCGATCAGGCTGCGCCCAGCGTTGTTTGGCACCTCTTTGCACAGCCGCGCGACCGTTTTCTGGTCAAGCTCGGGGCAGGTGTAGTCCAGATTGGCGCGAATGCGTTTGGTATAGCCGACAAGCGGTGAAATGAGGTGCGACATCAACCCGCCAACCATCGGTACCCGTAGGCGATAGGGCAACAACAGCGCCAGACGCAGCAAGCCGCGGATCACCAGATTGGCGGTGTATTTGCTCCAACCTTTGCCTTGCTCGGCCATATCAGCCCCTATTTTTCAAATTATTGGGACAACATAATTGGCCACATCTATGATCACAAGCGCAGGTATCTTTTAGCTGGGAGATTTCGGCACACCAACCCCGATCATGCTGTCACGGGTGACAAGTGTGGCCAGATCTTCCGCGCTCCAGCCGTCTGTGCCTTTGGGGCGGGCCGGCAGCACGATATAACGCATATCGGCGGTGGAATCATGGATGCGCAGGGTTGTGCCTTTTGGCAGGGACAGGCCAAATTCGGCCAGCACCTTGCGCGGTTCTTTGACCACCCGTGACCGGTAGCTGCGGGATTTGTACCAATCCGGCGGCAGACCCAGCAAGTTACGTGGATAACAGGAACAAAGGGTGCAAACGATCACGTTGTGGGTGTCGGCGGTGTTTTCCAGCGCGATCAGGTGCATTGGGCCGATGTCAAACCCCATCTCGCGGCTTGCGTCCGAGGCATTGGCCAGCAGCCGTGACTTGAATTCCGGATCCATCCAGGCTCGCGCAACAACGGCGGCACCGTTTGCGGGTTCACGTGAATCCATCGCGTCTATTTGAGCGGCGATTTCGGCAGGGGTCAGGATAGCCTTTTCGGTCAACAATTCGCGCATGGCAATTTCCATTGTTTGCCAATAAGTTAGTGGGTGATCATCATCTGCGCGGTAGGGGTGTCCCGAGGGGCTCATGCCGTGGTGATGGAAATCGTCATCATGGTGATCATGGGGCATTTGTTAACTCACCTTTTCCAACCAATGGGCGTAAATTTCAGCGTCCAGTGTGTCCTCTGGGTTTTCAGCGGCGTCGCCCCAGATATCTTTCATTAAAAATCTAACACGAACAAGGGTTTGCATGTCTTTCTTTAGACCATATGCGGCGCGCTCTGGATTGGCGAATTCACCAAGGTTGCGTTCAATTACACCGCATTTGCCGCGTAAATAGGCTGGGGTGCGGATATGCCCTGGAGGCATCATGGATTTGATGCGGACGGTCTCGACGTTTGTGTCAGCCATCTGTGGCCTCGCCATAGGTCGGGCCGCGGGCCTTTATCTGTTCCATCCGCTCGCCAAGTTCGGCCAGCGTATAGGCATCGGCCTCGATCATGTTTTGATTTACGGCCGCCACCCAGCGTTCATAATAGGACATGGTTTCAAAGGCTTCTTCACCCATATCCTCAATCGCGCGGCGCAAGCCGTCTACGGTGAAATACCCTTTGGTCGAGCAAAGCACCATCAGTGCATCCACCCGCTTTTCCCAAAGGGCAAAGTCGTGATCTTCGGGCAATTCGGCGTCGGTTTGTTGCCCGCCCATATCGTGCCATCGGCGTCCTGAATGTTCCATAGGATCAGGCTAGATGTGGGCCTTGTTCAGCGCAAGCCAAAATTGCGGGCCTCATCCAGCCCAAGGATCAAAGCCGTGCCACAGATTTGGCAACCCGGGTTATTCGTCATCTTCCGCAGCAACAAAGAACACTTCGCCCGCCGCCTCCAACGCGCGGATTTCAGCGACGACTGCGCTCATGGCTTCCTCGCCATCAGCCTCCTTAACCTTGCCCAACTCAGTGATTTCTTCGCGGATGCCTTCGGCCATGCGTTTGGAAATGTTATCCAGAATAAAGTTGGCTGGCTCCTCGGATCCTGTGGCCGAAGCCGCCGCCAGTGCCGTCACTAAAACGGATTGATCCAGTCCACGGGTGATTTTGGGTACATCGCGTGGGTCAATGCGAGACGGGATATTGGCAAAGGTAAAGATCGCTTTGCGGACCTCTTTGGCAAAGGCCTCATCTTGTTGTTCCAGCCCCTCCAACATGTCGTCGCGGGTTTTGGCCAGCGAGAAGTTTAAAATTGCGCCAACCCGTTCAATCGGCCCGTCATCAAAGGCCTTTGGTGGCACGCTGTCCAATTGCGTGGCCAATGATTGGCCAATTCGATGTACAGCATCGGGCGTCACCGCGCTGGTTTGAGAAACGGCATAAGTGATGCGCCGCGCCCGCTCACCGGGCAGCATGCCAAGCAATTCCGCAGCCTTTGAGACATTGAGCTTGGACAACATCACAGCCGCCACCTCAACGCTTTCTTCTTCAAGCACTGGCAATAGACGATCAGCCTCAAGCCCCATAACCCGCACCCAAGGGTCGCCCGTGTGTTTGACGCCGCTCTCGCGTCGCATGCGTTCAATCATTTGCGGGTTGATGGACCCGTCCAGCGTGTTGAGCGCCCCTTCAAGCCCGCCAATAAAAGACAGACCGATACTGTCCATTTCTGTCATGAATTCCTCTACCACCTGAGCCACCGTTTCGCGGGTGACGCTGCGCATTGCCCCCATTTGCAAGGTCAGATCCTGCTGCATTTCTTCTGGCAGATCGGTTAAGGACAATTTGGCCCCTTCGGATAGCAACAGGCGCACGATAATCGCCGCCTTTTGTTGGCGGGTGATGCTCATTGGCATGGTCGCAGTGGGAAAGCCGAGATTTATGTCTGGCAAAGGGGCTAAGGCAGAAGTCAAGTCGCGCATCTCCGATCGGGGTGATCCCAATTTGGCAGAGATCGGTTAATGTATCCCTTAGATGGGTTCAAAAAATGACAATTATTCTAACGGCTTCTTTTACTTTCACGGCGCCCGGTAGGTGTGATTAAGGAACATGTACAAACTGGCGAACCAACTGGAGGGAGGCAGGTGAAAGAAGGTGATCACCAAAGACGGCCACCACCCGTGCCGACCAACGTGGCGATTTGGCTGTCATTCCTGAGGGGGCTTTTTGGGCATCTCTTATCCGAGCGTGCCCGTAAATTTGTTTGAGCAGGGTCGGACGAATGATTGGTTTGGTCGTTGATCCGCATCAATTGCCCCGTCGCAGAAAAGCGGCGGGGCAGAGATGAATTTAAGTCTCGCCAAAAACGCGGGCGAAAATCGTGTCTACATGTTTGGTGTGATAACCCAAATCGAATTTGTCTTCGATTTCTTCTTTGCTCAACGCCGCTGTCACATCTGGATCGTTCAACAACTCGGTCATGAAATCAGCGCCTTCTTCCCAGACTCGCATTGCATTGCGTTGCACCATTTTATAGCTGTCTTCGCGTGATGCGCCGGCTTGGGTCAGGGCCAAAAGCACCCGTTGGGAATGTACCAAGCCACGGAATTTGTTCATGTTTGCCAGCATGTTATCAGGGTAAATGACCAATTTGTCGATCATACCTGTCAAGCGGAACAGCGCGAAATCCAGCGTCACACATGTGTCGGGTCCGATGTTGCGCTCAACGGAGGAGTGCGAGATATCGCGCTCGTGCCAAAGCGCCACGTTTTCCATCGCAGGCACCACAGCCATGCGCACCAGACGCGCCAGACCGGTCAGGTTTTCGCTCAACACAGGATTGCGTTTATGCGGCATCGCGCTGGAGCCTTTTTGACCCTTGGAGAAGAACTCTTCAGCCTCCAACACCTCGGTGCGCTGCATGTGGCGCACTTCGATGGCGATGTTTTCGATGCTGCTGCCAACCACACCAAGAGCGGCAAAGAACGCTGCGTGACGGTCGCGCGGGATCACTTGGGTGCTGATCGGTTCGGCTTTCAAGCCCATTTCCTTGCAGACATGGGCCTCAACGGACGGGTCAATATTGGCGAATGTGCCAACTGCGCCGGAAACAGCGCCCGTGGCGATCTCGTCCCGTGCCACCTTTAGGCGGGTCAGATTGCGGTCCATTTCGGCGTAGAAACGCGCGAATGTCAGGCCCATTGTGGTGGGTTCAGCGTGGATTGCATGGCTGCGGCCAATGCGGATGGTCATTTTATGTTCCATCGCGCGGCGTTTCAGGGCGGCCAGCAGGTCTTCCATGCCTTTGATCAAAATATCCGAAGCGCGGACCAGTTGCACGTTAAAGCAGGTGTCCAATACGTCGGAGGATGTCATGCCCTGATGCACAAAACGGGCTTCGTCGTTGCCGATGATTTCGGCCAGATGGGTTAGAAAGGCGATGACGTCATGTTTGGTAACGGCTTCGATCTCGTCAATACGAGCCACATCGAACTCCACGTCCTTGGCTTTCCAGACCGCGTCTGCGTTGGCTTGCGGGATAACACCGATGGCGGCTTGGGCGTCACAGGCGTGAGCCTCGATTTCATACCAGATGCGAAATTTTGTTTCAGGGGACCAAATGGCAACCATTTCGGGACGGGAATAACGAGGGATCATGTCAAAGCCTTATTTTAGGGTGCAGATGCGGCCTGTCTTAAGGCGCGCGCCGCATTGCAGCAAGGTTTACCTTGCCTCTAGGGCATGGCTGGGGCAAAAAGGCGCTAACTTTAACAAATTGGAGATAGCGACATGGCGCTAACAGCAACAAATCAGGTCTTGGCAGAGGTTTTCGGCGCGGATGAGGGCATTGCCCTGCGCGCAAAACAGGCTGCGCTTGTGGCTGCGGGAATCGCGGCATTGGCCGTTTCGGCTAAAATCATGGTGCCGATGCTTCCTGTGCCAATGTCGATGGGCACATTTGCAGTGCTGACGATTGGCGCCGCTTATGGCGCGCGTTTGGGTCTGGTGACAATTATTGGCTATATGCTGGTTGGCATGTTGGGCTTCGATATTTTCGCCAACTCCACAGCGGAATTGAACGGTTTTGAATATATGATGGGCAGCACAGGCGGCTATTTGGTTGGCTTTGTGCTGGCAACAGTTGCTTTGGGTCTGCTGGCCGCACGTGGCTGGGATCGCTCTCCTGTCAAGATGGCTGGCGCACTGTTGATCGGCAATGCCTTGATCTATGTACCGGGTGTTTTGTGGCTAGGGGCGCTTTACGGGTTTGATAAACCGATCCTTGCGTGGGGCCTGACACCGTTTTTGATTGGCGATGCCGTCAAGCTGGCATTGGCCGCGATCCTGTTGCCCGCCCTTTGGAAGATGGTTGGCCGCGCCCGCGGTTAATCGCTATCCGGCAAGATAATTTTGGGGCGTGGCCGGTGGCTGCGCCCTTTTTACATTCAAGGGAATGATATGAAAAACGTCGGTTGTCAGCATATCCGGGTTTGGGACCATCAGGCCAATATCGGCTTTCCGGTATTTGTGATGTATCCGGCTGCGGGCGCACATGGTGCCTATGAGGTTGGACCCTTTACGGTGACAGCTGGGCTAAACGCCCCAGTGGCAGCGGGGCAATTCCCCGTGGTGATCATCTCGCATGGATCAGGTGGCAACCGGTTGGGGTATTTGACGATTGCACAGGCTTTGGCTGAGGCCGGGTACATCGTCATGATGCCCGAACATTTCGGCAATAATCGAGATGACAATTTCCTAGACGGCAAAACCCGCAATCTGGAGCTGCGTCCGCGTCATATCAGCCTGTGCATTGATGATATTGCCACAAATGAATTGCTGACAGGGGCCGTTTTGTCGGATCAAGTGGCTGTGATTGGCCACTCGATTGGCGGCTACACGGCGCTGGCTGTGGCGGGCGGGCAAGTGTGGAACGCGGCGCGGCGACAGGTGCCGACCCAACCGGATGCACGGGTGCGCGGGCTGGTTTTGATGGCCCCTGCGACGGCTTGGTTCATGCCAAAGGATGCGCTGGCTGATGTCACTTTGCCGATGTTGATCTATCAGGCTGACCAGGACCCCTTCACGCCGTCTGAACATGTGGCACGGGTGTTGGATCAGGTGCCAGACCAGACAAAGATTGCCCATCAGATTGTTGAAAATGCGGGCCATTTCTCGTTTCTGAGCCCGTTTCCACAGGATATGATCAGCCCCGATTTCCTCCCGTCCCAAGACCCCGAGGAGTTTGACCGTGTGGCGTTTCATCAGCGGTTGGCGGTCGAAGTTGCGGAGTTTTTGGGCGGGCTGCTTGGGGGGAGTGATTGCCGGGAAAATGAGTTATAGGTGACATATCTGCGTTGATACTGCTACACTTTAACGGCTCAACGCGGCCCCAAAGCGCAAAACCCAACTAATCATTTGGATAAGTGAGTTCACCAATGCCTATTTCAAACTATGGTTTAGAATTAGCAGGATTTAGCAAACTCTCCGACAATGAATGTGTTTCGGGGCGGTTTCATGCTTTACATATTTACGAAGTAGTGGGGGCTATTCTCGATGTTTCGGCGTTGGCCCCAGTTTCTGCAAGCATTGATGATATTCATTACCAAGTTTCTATCGGATCAGACATCAACGAAATCAGTCGCAATCTTGCGGGTTATGACTTAGTGGAAAATCAAAACGCTTGGCAGAGAGAACATAATTGCGCACCGCCTTACCTAATTGTTCATTTGGGAGCCACAAAAGTACATAACGCATTCGGTTGTTATGTTAAGGAGCAGGGCAAAGAAATAATAACACAGAATAGGTTCGCTGCGGCAAAAGAGGAACTGAAGGAGCAGGGGAAAACTGTTTTACCCCGACTACTCTCAGCTTTTTCCGCTATCTTTTCAACTGCGAAGTGTCCGATAAGCTTCAAACATGTTGACCACGAGGTTTTTGGCAAAACCGATGATGGAAAATGTATTTATGACCTCAGGTTCTTGTTTTCAGGGGCCGCAACTATTTCAAGTTCAATCAAAGCTGAAGATCTTCAAAGCCGAATTTCACAGTCCATAGACCTAATAGGCAAAATGAACATGAAGTCCGCGCGTTTTTACCATCTGGGACTGGGGGAGGATGACTCGCTAAAGAAGTTTTTATTCTTTTTCTTAGCAATCGAAATCCAAACGCATTCAGTATTTAAGAACATTGCGCATGAAGACGGTCTTTCCGCTCTGCTTACCCCGCCTAAACGGGCGATAAACTCAACCAAAGCTTTGTTTAAAGTGCGCAACGATTATATGAAATCGCTGCATGATCGCTTTGTTTGGTGTGTTCTCTGTGTTTGGAAGGATTTGACCGATTTGGACGTTGAAACCTTTACTGAATTAAGAAGAGTTCGAGATGATATTGCCCACGGATCAATTTCTATTCCGCCGAAAGGCGCAGTGGCAAATGTGCAGGACTTGGCGACAAAACTGCAGTTGTCCTATGTCTAGGTTTTGGTAGGCGTCAATGAGTTCCAAAAGATCAAATGGTTTCAATTGATATCAATAGGCCTGCTGCCAACTATCGGCCAAAGGCGAGATCTAACCAAACGGAGAGGCACAGCCCAAGGGGCTGCACCTCGTTTTATGATTTATTGGCGCTACTCAGCCAGCACTGTCAAAATCTGCGATGAGTGCTCCAGCGTTTTATGCACCGGACATTTGTCAGCGATTTCCAGTAGGCGATTGCGCTGATCCGCGTCCAGTTCACCACCCAGATGGATTTCACGCCGAAAACTGTCAATTTTCTGCACAGCCGCGCCGACTTCGGCATCCTGGGCGTGGACTTTGTTGTGGGTGACATCGACCCAGACATAATCCAGCGGCCATTTTTTGCGCCGTGCGTACATGCGGATGGTCATGCTGGTGCAAGCGCCCAATCCGGAGGAGACAAACCCGTAGGGCGACATGCCGCGATTGGTGCCGCCATAGGCCAGCGGTTCATCCGCCAGTGCGTGGTGCAGCGGGCCCGAGGTGATGTCTTGCAAGAACCCGTCGGGGTCAGCCTCGCGCACCCGCACCACGCCTTCGGGCGCGCCGATCGGCGGGGCAGGTGGTGTCAGGTCCAAATAGCGGGTCACCCATGCGGCGATCACGCCTGCGGTGTATTCGGCGTCTGAAGCACGGGAAATCAAGTGATCCGCTTCGTCCAGCGTGACAAAGCTTTTGGGATGTTTGGCGGCCATGAAAATCTCGGCGGCGTTATCTATGCTGACCACGTTATCACGCGGTGCGTGCAGCACCAGCAGGGCACGGTTCAGTTTGGCAATGGCGGTTGTCAGTTCGGCTTTGGCGATATCTTCGATGAAGGCGCGGCTGATTTTGAAGGGCCGCCCGCCAAGGCTGACATCTGCGGTGCCTTTTGCGCAGATTTCGGAAATGGCCCCTTTGAAGTTGTCGGTGACATGTTCGGGATCAAATGGGGCGCCTATGGTCACGACGGCTTTAAGGCTGTCGATTTGGCCGGCCGCCTTTAGCACCGCAGCGCCCCCCAGTGAGTGACCGATGATCAGGCCAGGGGCCATGTTGCGGTCTTTCAAATATTCAGCGGCTTTCAACAGGTCATCCACGTTGGAAGAAAACGACGTGTTTTCAAATTCACCCTCTGAATGGCCAAGCCCAGTGAAGTCAAACCGCAACACGGCTATGCCCATCGCGGCCAAGCGGCCAGCGATGCGCCGTGCGGCGGGGATGTCTTTTGAACAGGTAAAACAATGGGCGAACAGGGCGGTGCCCAGATGGTCGCCCTGCGGTAAATCAAGGCGCGCGGCCAGCGGGTGACCGCCGTGGCCTTCAAAGGTGATGCGTTCAGTTGGCATGGGGATACCTCAATTGGTTCAGTGTTGATCCTAGGATGGGTGGCATAGGCCGGATGCGCAAGGGATGTGACATGGGGGTCACGACAGCGTGATGGTTTGGCCGCAGTTGTGAGGCACGCGGGGCTGACTTATAGACATAAGACCTTGATGTTTAGATGTTTAGAGCGGGACCAATTGACCGCTGTGGCGGTTGATTCTACTGATGCCGCTGTTGTTGCTGCCGACCTATACGGTGCTGGCGCCAAGGCTGCAATTCACCAAGGCGACTCAGGCCGCCTATACGCTGTATCAAAAGAACATGCTGTTCAAAATGGTTTCATTTCGGCCCCTTACGGATGAGATCCTGACGCAAGCCCCTGATTTCATCGCCTTGCAAGAGGTCAGCCACCAAAACCAGCCGATATTGACCAGCCTTGCGCCCCAGTATCCCGCACAAACGGGTTGAAATCCGCCAAAAACGGTGAGTTTTTGTAGCCCCACAACACCATATGGCCGTCCGCGCAAATTTGCTGGGCGCGAAACAGGTTGTGGGTGTTCCAAAGTTGCATGTTGGTGGCGTCGGTGGCGTAACCGATGTTCATCGGGTCAAACACCAACAAACCGCCATAGCCACGTGCCGCTATATGCTGCGTTAGCCGCTCCCAGCGGTATTTTCGCATGTCCGACAAGTTCGGCAAGGTCAGCCCTGCGGCTTGCCATTCGGCAAAAGACCAATTGGGTTGGGCCTATTTCGATCCGATCTGCATCATTGGGGGTGCCGTCGCCCAACCTGTCGCCACGGGTTGGATCGATCTTGCGGCGCTCAACATAAGGTTTGTCCATTCCTGGCCCCTTTTCCCGATCATTCTGGACAGATCATCAGGTCATGCTTTCTCACCAGAAAAACGACGCCTTTTGTCGCTATCGAGGTGGGCGTATTGCAAGCCGTGTCGTTGATATGGTTAGGTCGCGATATGAAAACAGCGGTTTTACAATCCCATTTGCCCTATACACCGTGGCTTGATCCTGCCCTGCGCCGATTGCCGGGCATTCAGCCTGTTCCGGTAGGGGCGTGGTTGCAATTTGATGATGCCTATGGGGCGCAGTTGGCCGAGAAGAAACGCCTGATTGGCACCCGATCCAGCGATGTTTTGGCCTTGGACCCCGGTGCCGAAGCCGCCGCGCAAGAACTGTTGTTTCGGGTGGTTGAGGAACTGCGTGGGCAGGCTGGGTTTGTCGTTTCACAAGAAGCAGTGACGCGGCCTGATGGGGTGGTTGTTCCACTGGAGCCCGCACACCCCTTGGAAACCCTCAGCCAGCTGGTGCAAGAGGACTTTTGCATCTTGCAAAAACAGGGCGACGAGCATGTGCTGACAGGTGCTTTGCTGTGCTTTCCGGCCAGTTGGACTTTGGCAGAAAAATTCATGCAACCCCTGACCCTGATCCATGTGCCAGTGGACAGTTATGATGGCGAAATGGCCAAGCGGGTGCAGCGGATGTTTGATATGGTGCGGGTTGATCAGCCGCTGTGGCGGGCCAATGCGCTCTTTTACATTGACCCGACCTTGTATCAGCCCCGCAGCATTGATGATGCGCGGGATAAACCAGGGACGCAGACCCCCTATATCCGCTCTGAACGTCAAACGATTTTGCGGTTGCCTAAATCAGATGCGTTGGTGTTTTCGATCCACACCTATTTGGTCTTGCATGAAAGCCTGACCCCGGCACAGGCGGCGGCGCTGATTGAGGCGCCGATCGAAACCACCTAACGGATTGGTCCGCTCAATAGGCGATGCTGGGCGTTTGATGCAGATAGCGGTTGTCGGCGATCTGTTTCAGCATGAACTCTGCCAAATCTGGCTGTGAAATTTTCAGCGTGGCGGGTTTGTTGGCCGCCGTGAAACCGTGATGATAGTCGCCAGTATATGGCGCATCGGTAAAGTTCACGGCCCGTGTGATAACCCAGTCCAGACCACTGTTTTTGATCAGCGCCTCTTGGGCTTTGTGATCGGCAAGAAGCCAGTGAAACAACAGGGGCATGACGATCAGTTTGTAAGACAGTGGCAGCATCGCATAGCTGTCACCGACCCCATGCACAGACAGGCAAACAAGACGTTTTACGTCGATTTGTTGCATACCATCCAAAATGTTTTTGGTGCCCTTTTCACGCAGCTTTTCGCGGTTGAACAACGGCATGCCCAACGCACAAAGCACGGCGTCCTGACCTTCAATGGCTGTTTTAACCTCGGCCGGATTAAGCACATCCCCCTGAACCAAGCGCAGGTCTTTGTGGTGCAGATCAATCTTATTGGGGTTGCGCACAAAGGCCGTGACCTCATGGCCCTGATCAAGGGATTGGGTGATCAGATGATGGCCAATTTTTCCGGTTGCGCCAAAAATAACAAGTTTCATATCAGTCTCCTTTTTCATTTATATCAATCTGTTAAGCCGTGAGTGTGGGGTGGTTTCGGTCCATGAGCGGATGGCGGCCCAGTTGCGGTAATCGCCCTCGTCCGCGCCCAGATAGGCGAATAATGCGCGGGCGGGCAGCCGCGCCAAGCGGGGCAATTTGCTGTAGTTTAAAACACCGGCAAACTGACCAACCTGATCGGGGGTGACGTTCGGCAGTTGGGTGGCAATCTTTTGGGCGTATTTTTGGGTTTGGCGGGCGGCGGCCTCGGTTGGTGATGAGGCCGCCAAACAGCAGAAAAACAGGGCCGTTGGCATGTTGCTCAGGGTGGATTGGTGGGTTTGAACGAAGGCCGTCGCCTCGGGCAGCCATTTGTCATAGCGAATGGCGCTGCCGATGATCACCGCGTCATAGGCGTGGATATTGTCAAGGTCGCCGATCCATCTAGCGTCTGCGCTTTGACCATCTTTGCAGAGCTGTTTTGCGATTGCGACGGCGATCTCGGCGGTGCTGCCGTGGCGGCTGGCGTAGGCCACCAGTGTTTTGCCCGCCTTGGGGGCATTGGTGGCGCAACGATGGGTCGCCATAACCGTTTTGGCAGGGGCGGGCATAAGCCCGACGCTGGCGGCGCTTGCCCCTATAACAAGGGCGCTGGTTTTGACAAATCCTCGGCGGGTTTGCATTTCTGCCTCCATCGTTGCGTAACTTGACACTGTGTCAATTGACGGTAGAGGCAGAAATAGGTATTGCTTTACATTATGTCAAGTAACGCCCTAAATACCCGCACCAAAATCCTGAACGCAACTTGGAAGTTGATGGAGGAACGCCGAGGCGTTGGCGTACGCATGAGCGACATTGCCAAGGCGGCCGGGATATCGCGCCAAGCGGTTTATTTGCATTTTTCAACACGGGTCGATTTGTTGGGGGCGACAACGAAATACGTGGACGAAATCAACGGTTTGGATGAGCGACTTAAGGTTGTTACCCAGGCCAAATCGGGTTTTGATGCGCTGATGGCCTATGTGGATGTTTGGGGCAACTACCTGCCTGAAATCCACGGGATTGCGGGCGCCTTGTTGGCGGTGCGCGAAACTGATGAGGCCGCCAAAGCGGCATGGGATGACTGCATGTCCTGCCACCAATCGGGCTGCCATGATATCGTCAAAGCCCTGCAATCCGAGGGCCGTTTGGCCGCAAACTGGACTGATTCGAGCGCCACAGAAATGATGTGGGTACTGTTGTCGTTTCAGACGTGGGAACAGCTGACAGTGGAATGCGGCTGGTCAAACGCGCAATACATCACGTGGATGAAGTCAATTTTAGTGCAAACCTTTGTCAGCTAGCTTTTGCGTTGCGTGTTGCCTTTAGACTGTTTGGCCTTGGCGCGGCTGTTGGATTTACCGCTATCCTCGGCTTTTTTCGCGACGGATTTCACCACAGTCTTTTCGTCGCGTTTGCGGGTGGTTTTATAGGTCTTGTGGGTGACATCGCCGCATTTCGAACAGATGTAAGTGTCATCAACGTCAAAGACTTCCTCGACCCATGTGCTGATCTCGGTGTCGCCGTTCTCGAGTTCCTTGCGGCTTTCGCGGGCTTCGGATTTGATTAGGGTTTCGGTTTTATCGCTGCGCGAAACACTAAAGGCAGCGTTACACTCATTGCATTTGGCGCCGTCTGCGCCTGAGGACATGAATTTGGCATAGAGCCCGCCCGCAGCGATCAAACCGGCCACTGCCGCGCCGCCCTTGCGGATCATGCCGTCCTGTCCACCCAATATCCAATAGGCAAGGGCGGCAACGATCAAGCCCAGCACCACACCACCAATGATCGCCCCCTTTTTGATCGAGGCGCGGAGGGTTTCCTGTTCGTTCGAGAGCTGTGTCATTGCAAAATCCTTGGTTAAATAGGTCGTCAATAAAAATGTATTGGTCGCAGTATGCACGTATTCCGCGCCCCGCCAAAGGAAAAAGGAGAGCGGGTTTGCGCTCTCCTTTCGGGGTGTGGGGCTGGCGAGGCGTGGTTAGCCGTCGATTTTGCCCGCCATGATTGCGATCGCCTTTTGATAGACGCCTGCAGCATTCCATTCCTGAATGACGCGGAAATTTGGTTGGCCTTGCTGAAAACCTTTGCCCGGTTTCCAACCTTTTTGCCGCAGGTAGTTGGCGGTGCTGTGTAATGCGTCGGCCATGTTGCTCATGTCCACACGCCCGTCGCCATTGCCATCAACGCCATATTTCAAAATGTTGCCCAACAAAAATTGGGTATGGCCCAGTTCACCATGCTTTGCGCCGATGGATTTGGGCGAAACAGAACCCTTATCAACCAGTTTCAGACCCGCAATAATATGCGGAACAAAGAAATCGGAACGGCGGCAATCATAGGCCAGTGTGGCGGCGGCCGAAATCACATTGCTGTCGCCCATAAAATTGCCAAAGGCGGTTTCCATGCCGTGGATTGCGACGATCACCGAAGCGGGCACGCCATAGCGTTGTTCGAGGCTGGCGTAAAAGGCGGGATTTTTGGCGATCCGGCGGCGACCTTGGGCGACGATGGTGTCAGCCCCGCGCACCTGCATGAATTTGGCCAAGGAATATTTGAAGCTTTTCTGGTTCCGGTCCGCTGCAATCGTGCGTTTGGCGTAGGTGGTGCCAGCCAGCGCCGCCAATCCACGTTTGCCTACGCCAGCTTTTGCGGCCTCTTTGGCAAATGCGGCTTTCCATGTGTTAAAGCCGGAGGCGTTGTTGCCGCATTTCGCGGCCATTGCGGGGCTGGTTGCTAGGGCGATGAGCAAGCCTGTCGCGAGTAAAGTTTTTGATTTGAAAAGGGACATAAAGGTTCTCCGTTAATATTTATGCCCTATGTTTAACGCCAGAATGCGGCGGCGGCAATTGGATTGCCGCGCGCCATTCCTATTAAAAATGTTTGGTCAATAAACCACCGATCAGACGCTGCAATTCTGTGTGGATATCAGCGCGGCTTCTTTCGCTGACCTCCGTGCAGATCGGGTCTTCCCCTTCGATGCTGATGATCTGTTCACCGTTTTTGGTGCAGAGCCCCAGGAAGTGGAAATGGGTGGCGCGGACACTGTTTGGTCGTCGACATTGGGCAATTTCTGGCTGATCGACGCGGCGTTGATGCCCATCGGTGCGGTATCAGGAGCGCCAAGGTTGATGACCTGCAGCGGCGTGTTGATTTGGCTCAGGCTTCGGGATTGATAGGCCTGCGCCAAGGCGGGGTCGGTTGCCACGGCGGTCTTGTACCACTGACAATCCAGCATATAGCTGTGTTGATCGCAGTCGTTGATATAGCCCGCATGATCGGCCTGTACGCCCACCAGCCCAAGGGCCGTGTGACCGCCCAGTGAAAAGCCGACAACGCCGATGCGGGGCGTATCAATATGCAGCTTTTGCGCCAATTCGGATTGAACGCCTCGCAATATGTGAACGGGTTGCGGATAGATGTGGCCTGTCGGTTGCTGCGTGACAGTGCTGTCAAAGTGACCGATGTGATCTATACTTCTGGCTATAATACCAAGTCAAATTCCAACCGTGAATTTCTGCGTGTCACCGGCAAGATGCCAACTGCATGGCGGCAGAACTCGCAATAGAAAAAAAGGGCGCCAACAATGGGCGCCCTTTTGTTTAATCGTTCTGTATTGGTGCCTTAGCAGCTGTAATACATCTTGTATTCAATGGGGTGAGGTGTGTGCTCGTAGGCATAAACCTCTTCCCATTTCAGATCCATATAGCCTTCGATCTGGTCTTTGGTGAACACGTCACCGGCCAGCAGATAGTCCATATCGGCTTCCAACTCGTCCAGCGCTTCACGCAGGGATGCACAAACTGTCGGAATACCAGCCAGCTCTTCTGGGGGCAGATCATAGAGATCTTTGTCAGAGGCGGGGCCTGGATCAATTTTGTTTTTGATGCCGTCAAGGCCAGCCATCAGCAATGCTGCAAAGCACAGGTAGGGGTTGGCGGCCGGATCAGGGAATCGAGCCTCAACGCGTTTGGCTTTTGGTGATTCAGTCCACGGAATACGCACACAACCCGAGCGGTTCGACGCGGAATAAGCGCGCAGAACGGGGGCTTCAAAACCCGGGATCAGGCGTTTGTAGCTGTTGGTTGATGGGTTGGTGAAGGCGTTCAGCGATTTGGCGTGCTTTAGGATGCCGCCAATGAACCACAGCGCTTGATCCGATAGATCAGCGTATTTGTCGCCTGCGAACAATGGCTTGCCATCTTTCCAGATTGACATGTTCACGTGCATGCCGGTGCCGTTATCGCCAGAAATCGGCTTTGGCATAAAGGTCGCCGTTTTGCCGTAGGCATGCGCCACGTTGTGGATCACATATTTGTATTTCTGCAACTCATCCGCTTGATGCGTTAGGCTCCCGAAAATCAGGCCCAATTCGTGCTGACAGGACGCCACTTCGTGGTGGTGTTTATCAACCTTCATGCCCAGACGCTTCATGGTCGACAGCATTTCGGAACGAATGTCCTGCGCGTCATCAATCGGGTTCACAGGAAAATAGCCGCCCTTGATGCCCGGGCGGTGGCCCATGTTGCCCATTTCATAGGACGTATCTGTGTTCCAGGACGCGTCGCCTGCGTCAACTTCGAACGACACTTTGTTCATCTCGACGCTGAAACGCACATCGTCGAACAAAAAGAATTCAGCCTCGGGACCGTAGTAGGACACATCGCCAATGCCGGTAGACACCAAATAGGCCTCGGCTTTTTGGGCGGTGCCGCGTGGGTCGCGGGTGTAGGCTTCGCCGGTGTCTGGCTCAACCACAGAACAATGCACGGCCAGCGTTTTTTCCGCATAAAACGGGTCAATATAGGCGGATGCAGCGTCCAGCATCAGCTTCATGTCGGAGTTGTCGATTGATTTCCAACCCGCGATGGACGAGCCATCAAACATAAAGCCTTCCTCAAGGAAATCCTCATCCACCAGATCAGCCACCACAGTCACGTGCTGCAATTTACCGCGCGGATCAGTGAAGCGAACATCAACATATTCGATGTTCTCGTCCTTGATCAGCTTTAGCATGCCTTTGTTGTCCATTTTCAGTCCTCGCTTTGTACTTGTTTGAATTTCTAATGAGTGGTGGTCAGTTAAATCGCGTCTACGCCCGTTTCGCCGGTGCGGATACGCACGACTTGTTCCACGGGCGAGACGAAAATCTTGCCGTCACCGATTTTGTCGGTTTTGGCGGCGTCGACGATGGCCTCAATAGCGCCTTCAACCATGTCCTCGGGCAGCACCACTTCGATTTTGACCTTGGGCAGGAAATCGACGACATATTCCGCGCCGCGGTACAGTTCGGTGTGGCCCTTTTGGCGGCCAAAGCCTTTGACTTCGATCACAGAGAGGCCTTGAACGCCTACGTCTTGCAAAGCTTCTTTCACTTCGTCCAATTTGAACGGCTTGATGATGGCTTCGATCTTTTTCATGAACTCTGACTCCCCACAGGTGGTTTCCCCTGTGATAGATCACTTTCATATTGTCGCTACAATTCGCTATGGTGATGGTGGCAGGGGGCGGTGATGGATTCTGACCTCTGTGATTAAAAATTAGGCGATACGTGCGAAATATGTGCGGTTTGCGAAAAATGGGTAATTGTGATGACCGAACTTCTGACAGCGGCACAGATGAAAGCGATCGAGCAGGCGGCGATTGATAGTGGTGAGGTCACGGGGCTGGAACTGATGGAGCGGGCCGGGCGCGGTGTGGTGGACGCGGTGTTTGAGGAGTGGCCAGAGCTGGCCAAAACCTCGCACCGAGCCGTGGTGCTGTGCGGGCCGGGCAACAACGGTGGTGACGGCTTCGTGGTGGCGCGGTTGCTGAAAGAGTGGGGCTGGGAGGTTGAGGTGTTTCTCTATGGGGACGCTGAGAAATTGCCGCCGGATGCACGGGTGAATTATGTGCGTTGGGTGGAGATAGGGGAGGTCCTTGCCTGGAGTGAGTTGGACGCCGGAAGGACAAGGGCCAACGTGTTCGTTGATGCCGTATTCGGCACTGGTCTTACGCGTCCGGTTCCAGATGAGGTTTCGCATGAGTTGCTCATGGCAACTGTTCACAACCGGTTGTATTCCAAAGTCGTGGCCGTTGATTTGCCATCGGGTCTTTGCGCTGACAGCGGAAAAATGCTGGAAGGTAAATACGGTGCATTTTGTGACCTAGCTGTTTCGTTCCACGAGCGAAAAGTTGGCCATCTACTGGGCGAAGCTGTTCAACGAAGCAAGCGGTTGGTCGTGAAAGACATTGGTTTGTCCCGTGGCTTCGTTGAACTGCATGTGCACAGGGTTGATCGTGAATGGCTAACTGATGACGAGTTGCCGGAAATAAAAAAATGGAAATTTGATCAAAAATACACACACGGTCACGCTCTAATCCTTTCGGGCGGCTCCGGCGGAACCGGCGCGGCGCGATTGGCGGCGCGAGGGGCGCTCAGGATCGGTGCGGGCTTGGTGACTGTGGGGTGTCCGCCGGAAGCTGTGGCCGAGAATGCGGCGCAGTTGAATGCGATTATGTTGTCCCCTGTGCATGACGCGGATGCTTTGGCGCGGGTGTTGCAGGACACGCGGATCAATGCGCTGTGTCTGGGGCCGGCTTTGGGCGCGGAGCGGGCGCGGGAGTTGGTGCCGGTGGCGCTGGCGAGCAAAGCGGATATTGTGCTGGATGCGGATGCGTTGAGCGCTTTTGCAGACAATCCCGAAACGCTCTTTGAGCTTACCAGCTCGCATCGCTCTGTTGTTCTGACCCCGCATGCTGGCGAATTTGCGCGGCTATTCCCCGACATAGCGAAGAGGCTCGGGGAAGAGCCGATAAGCGGCCCCGCCTATTCCAAGGTCGACGCCACGCGAGAGGCGGCCAAGCGGGCGGGCTGTGTGGTGCTGTTCAAAGGGCCGGATACGGTGATTGCGACGCCGGATGGGCAATGTTCGATCAACTCGGCGCATTACGAGCGCGAGGCGCCGTGGTTGGCGACGGCAGGATCAGGGGATGTTTTGGCGGGGTTCATCACGGGGCTGTTGGCGCGGGGCTTTACGCCGATGCAGGCGGCAGAAACGGCGGCGTGGTTACATGTGGAATGCGCGCTGGCCTTTGGGCCGGGGCTGATTGCCGAGGATTTGCCGGAGACCTTGCCCAAGGTGTTTAGGGAGTTGGGTGTCTAGCCGATTTCAAGCCAACAGGCTAAAAATAGAAAACGCCCCACGCTGCCCCATAACAGGAGAAGTGTGAGGCGTTGAAATCTCGATGGACGGTGTTGCTGGCTTAAGCAGCCACGGCCATTTCGTTCACAGTGCTGGCGATTTCCAGACCGTTTGCATAGATCACGTGGGGGGTGTCAAATTCCAGCTCATAAATGCGCAGGGTTTGTTCCTCGCATTTGGCGATATATTCGCCGTCGGCCAGTTTTGAAACAGGCACCATAGCGGAATCTGTGTTGTACAGCGCTTGTGACAGCAGGCCACGCACCAGAATGTGCTGGCCAGCGCCAACAAAGGTATCGGCGACAGGGCGGCCTTCGCCAAGGCGATCAGCGGATACTTTGTAAGGGGTAAAGGTGATTTCGCGCATATGAACAGCACGCAGCGTGGCGATGCCGGTGTCACGGGTGATCACACGATCACCAACATTCAAATGTTCAACGGGGATTTCGCCGTCCAATGTCAGCACGATGGTGCCCATTGCAACACCGGATGTGATTCCGGATGTGTTTTCGGTTTTTGTGTCCATGTTGGTTTTCATAGCGTTTCTCGCTTTTATGATTTCTGCCTCGGTTTTCCCCCAGCATTAAGGCACAAATGTGTTTATGTCGCGTAAATTCTGTGATTAATTTTCTGCTGGCCACGGTGTGTGACCTTTGTTAGAAGGCCCAGACTTTGGGTTTACCACCAAGGTTTTGTGCGGGTGTGGCGGAATGGTAGACGCGCCGGTTTTAGGTACCGGTTCCTATGGAGTGAAGGTTCAAGTCCTTTCACCCGCACCATTTTCCAGCTACACTTCGTTGGTATCAATGGACCGGATATCGGGCATTATGGCTTTAGGAGCGCTGCAATGAAACCAATTCACATAGCAATGTTATCGCTTGTCAGCATTTCATTATCCCTACCAGTCTATGCGCAGTCGGAACATGAGGCCGTTCTTTGTGAGGCGGCGACCACCGGCCGGGTTGTTGAGCTGGAATACGATAAGGATGCCAGCAAGGGGTGTGCGCCGCGTCTGGTTGATGTGCACCAAGTCGCAATTGGCAACAATGGCACGCTGTATTTACATGGTTGGCAGACTCGTGGCTGTACCAAGGGGCGTGATTTTGCATCTGAACGGATTTTTAGATTTGATAAAATCAAGGCCGTCAATTTGGTCGAGGGTGCCTTTGACGAGGAATCTAAATCCATCAAGGCTGAAGGCTGGGATGGTTGTCTTGGTTCAAATTGCTTTATCAAAGAGAACATCTGCGAATAGCGCCTGCGCCAAAGGTGCTTTGTGGCCCAAATTTTTGGATCTAAATCGGGCATCCACCTGATTTCCCGCCGGTGAATGCACTGTATTTGCCGCGCAAGGTGTTCGGCTTGTGACGGTGGTGGCGCTACAAAATGAGCGACTATTTTGCGTCAAGTTGTTCACACTTTGTCCACACAACAGCCTTACAAACAAAAAGACAGTTATTTCTAACCGAAATTGCTTTGTGCGCCAGTGCCTGGCTTTAGCGAGGCTTGGAAAGAGGCAGGTTTCAAAGCGCAGGAGGCCGCAATCGGAATGAAAGGTTATGCAGGCGATGAGTGCGCGTAAACCAACAGGTGGCCACCAACCACCAACGACCTTTGGCCGAGCAGGGGCCGTTTGTGGTGTGGCACCGGATTGGGCGGTCGGCGTTGTGGCTGTTTGTGCGCAAGCGGCGCAAGATCGGAAAAACCTCTTTGATTTAGGCGCTTTACCCGCTGGTTGCTGGTGTCTTTTTGTAAGAGCCCATTGATATGCCAACCACCTTTGGCGTCATATACCTTGGTGCAGGCCCGCAGATTGACCCGACAGCGGGTGATTTTCAGGCCCACAACCATAGGAGCGAAAATGCCACCGCGCTGGTGGGGGACGCCCTTGGCTCTTTGGCCGCGCCACTCGACGACAACTTCCAGGCGTTTTCTATTGGTTCGACCAGGTACAGCGATGGCGTAGACGCTGTCGATGACACCGCAGACGATAGGTCTATGCCTGAGGATCAAGATGCATTTCGGCTTAATGGCGCAGGGGATCAGATGTATGATGAGGCCGTGGTCTATAACGCGACGGTCACTTACATCGATGGCACCACTGCGCTGATCTCTGCTGTGGTGTATCAAGATACAGGCGGAACTCTTTACCTGGCACCTGACGCATCCAACAATATGGATCAAGTTGCGCTCGAGGCGAACGCCATACAATCCCTGACCCTCGATAGTGTCTCTGTGGATGCCAGCGATATGCTGGCAGGCCGGATGGGCAGGGGGTTTGTCGCGCCCGATGGCAGGGCGGATGAAATCACGGATTTTGACATCAGCACAGGCATTGGGGGCATTGGAACCGTGGGCAGCGCCAGAAATGGTTTCATTGATCTGTCGCCGTTCTATAATGCGACCACGTTGGCGGCATGGAACGCAGCCAATCCTGACCAAACCTACGCGACGCTCTTGGAATGGTTGCAGACTGATCAGGCCGAGGGCACGTTGAATGAAGCGGGTGGATTGCAAATCCTGGATGGCGGAATTGTCTTCGACAGCTTTGATCTGCGTGTTGAAAATACCGATGTTGCTTGTTTTGCGAGCGGCACATTGATCGCCACAATGAAAGGCGAGGTGCGCGTTGAGGATTTACGGCCCGGAGACCGGATTTTGACAATGGATCATGGGTTCCAGCCTCTGCGCTGGGCAGGGTCACAACATCTGTGCGCTCATGATTTGGTCCGACACGAACATCTGCGCCCGATCCGCATCCGAAAAGAGGCGACGGGATTGAGCCATCTGGCACAGGATTTGATTGTTTCGCCGCAACACCGGATAATGATTGCCTCCAAAGTCGCCCAACGGATGTTTGACAGCTCTGAAATCCTGATTGCGGCAAAGCAGTTGTTGGCGCTTGATGGCATCGACATAGCCCATGACATTCATGAGGTGACCTATCACCATATCCTGTTTGAGCATCATGAAGTCGTCTTTGCCAATGGTATCCATGCCGAGAGCCTCTATTTGGATGGCGAGGCGATGAAAGCCCTAAGCCCGGCTGGCCGTGAGCAGATCGTGACGTTATTCCCTGAACTGGCTTTGCCGGGTTTTGCGTTGCAGTCTTGTCGCCCGATCGTTGCTGGCAAACGGGCCGAAAAAGTGGCCTTTAGGCATTCGAAAAACCGTAAACCGTTGGTCGTTCTTGGGGCGCATTCTGTTTAGATCGAAAAGGCAGAGGTCGATCTAGGTGTTGCAACGTCTTCTTAAGGGACATAGTTGCACCGGTTCGATACTTTCGTTGAGTGCTGGCGGCAATTCCAAAAGGATAGTCAGAGTTTTCGACGAGGATGACGCGGTTTTGGGCCAATCGCGATCCGCTCTTTGCTCTGACACGTAGAGTTTTGCGTGGCCAAGCCGTTGATCAAGGTGTTGGGGGGCCGATGCAGCACGCTTTTCCCCTGTTCCACAGCCTTTTGACTTGCACCGCTGCACCGCCGCCACTAGAAGAAGCGTGATCTATTCCCGCCGTGCAATTTGCGCGGCCCATTTTGTTATGAAGGACCACTGCCATGCAGGTCAAAGAGACCCTGAACGAAGGCCTGAAGCGCGCCTATTCGATCACCATCACAGCCGACGAGCTGGAAGCGACAGTCAACGAAAAGCTGAAAGAAGCTCAGCCAGAAGTCGAAATGAAAGGCTTTCGCAAAGGCAAAGTTCCGATGGCGATGATGAAAAAGCAGTTCGGCCAAAAAGTTATGGGCGAAGCGATGCAGGAGTCCGTTGATAACGCGATGGCCAAGCATTTTGAAGACAGCGGCGAACGTCCTGCCATGCAGCCAGAAGTTAAAATGGTAAATGAAGACTGGAAAGAGGGCGATGATATCGCTGTCGAGATGTCTTATGAAGCATTGCCCCCAATTGAGCAGCCAGACCTGAAAAGCGTCAAGTTGGAGAAATTGGTTGTGAAACCAGCCGACGCCGATGTTGACGAGGCGCTGAAAAGCCTGTCCGAGACGGCGCAGAACTTTGAAGACCGCAAAGCCGGTTCCAAAGCCAAAGACGGCGACCAGATGACATTTGATTTCGCGGGCTCCGTGGATGGTGAATTGTTTGAAGGTGGCACGGCCGAAGATTACCCGCTGGTGTTGGGTTCCAATTCCTTCATCCCGGGTTTTGAGGAACAGTTGGTTGGCGCCAAAGCTGGCGACGAGTTGGACGTTAAAGTGACCTTCCCAGCCGAGTACCAGGCCGAACATCTGGCCGGTAAAGAAGCTGTTTTCGCCTGTAAGGTCAAAGCCGTTAAAGCGCCAGCCGCTGCGGAAATCAACGACGAGATGGCCAAGCAATTTGGAGCCGAAGATCTGGCAGACCTTAAGGGTCAGGTTTCAGAACGTCTGACGGCGGAATACGGTGGGGCAGCCCGCGCGTTGATGAAGCGCACCTTGTTGGATGAATTGGACAAGACGGTTAAGTTTGAATTGCCGCCATCCTTGGTTGAGGCCGAAGCAGGGCAAATTGCCCACCAGCTGTGGCATGAGGAAAACCCAGATGTTGAGGGTCATGATCACCCCGAAATCGAGACCACAGACGAGCACAAGAAGCTGGCTGAACGTCGCGTGAAATTGGGTCTGTTGTTGGCTGAAATGGGCCAGCAAGCCGAGGTCGAAGTGACCGACGCTGAAATGACGCAAGCGATTATGAACCAAGCCCGTCAGTATCCTGGACAAGAGCGGGAGTATTTCGAGTTTGTTCAGCAAAACCAGCAAATGCAGCAGCAAATGCGCGCGCCGATCTTTGAAGAAAAGGTTGTGGACTATGCGTTTGAACTGGTGGCTGTGACGGAAAAAGAAGTGACCAAAGACGAGTTGGAAATCGCTCTTGAGGCGCTTGAAAAAGAATAAGCCTTTTCAGTAGGGCATTGGATTGGGGGCTGCCTTTAGGGCGGCCCCCTTTTTTGTTGTGAAATGTTGCAGTGCGCCTAAGTTGGCGACATGGAGCATGTAAAAAACAGCGATTGTGATCGGGGCGGGTGTTGTCGGCTTGATTAGTGCTTTGCGGTTGGCTGAGGCAGGATATGCGGTGATGGTGCTGGAACGAGGCTACGCGCTGTGTGACGAGGCTTCCAAGGGCAATGCGGGGCAGTTGCTCTATGACCGGATTGGTGCAATGGGCTTGGTTGGTTTTCTGTGCGGCGTTGCGGGGGCGGCTTTTGATCCGGATCAAGGGGGGGGCCGTTTGACGGGTTGCTGAACCCCGTGTGGTGGCCGTGGGCGTCGGCATTTTTACGGCACTGAAGGCGCGTTGGCAGGAAAACACGCGCGGATTTCTGGAAATAGCGGGGCGCTTGAAGGTTGAGATGCCCAAGGTTCAAGCGCGCTATGGGCTTGCATTTGAGTGGCGTAATGGGCAAACGGCTGTTGCACTGTTGCGTGGTCCGTTTAAGGGCAAAAAACGCATAACGGGGGTAAGGGGCGTCCGTCTGACCTTTCCCGCGGGCGAGACCCCGCCAGATTTAAGCGTCACCGAGGCTGCGGAGCGTATTGAGGCGGCCAGATAGAATGCAAAAAGCCGCGTCTGGCGTGAACCAGACGCGGCTTTGATTTTCGTGGAAAGAGGCGCCGTTAGGCTTTTACGTCTTCCTCGGATGCTTCTTCAGTTGGCGCTTCATCAGCGTCAGGTGCCGCAACCAGATCGTCGTCCTCAGAAGCCGCAGCGCCGATATCGTCGAACAGTTCCGCAATCTCGAACTCGGCTTCGGCTTCTGCCTCGGCGGCCAGTTCGGCGATTGATTTACCAGCGGCTTGCAGTTGGGCTTCTTCAGCAGAGCGCGCCACGTTCAGTTCGATCGACGCTTCAACCTCAGGGTGGAGACGCACGAGAACTGTGTGCAGGCCTAACTCTTTGATTGGCGCTGTCAAAACAACCTGTTTACGATCAACAGAGAAGCCGTCGGCTGTGGCTGCATCGGCCGCGTCACGGATGGTGACAGAGCCGTAAAGCGAACCAGCGTCGGAGGCTGTACGAATCACAACAAACTGTTGACCGTTCAGAGTTTCAGCCAGTTTTTCGGCCTCACCCTTGGTTTCCAGGTTGCGGGCTTCGAGTTGCGCTTTTTGCGTTTCAAAGTGTGCGATGTTGGCCGCTGAGGCGCGCATTGCTTTGCCTTGTGGCAGCAGAAAATTACGTGCGTAACCTTCTTTAACAGCGACGACTTCGCCCATTTGGCCCAATTTGGCCACGCGTTCCATTAGGATTACTTGCATGTGCTTAGCTCCTTATTTCACGGCGTAAGGAAGCAGGGCGAGAAAGCGCGCGCGTTTGATGGCGCGGGCAAGTTCACGTTGCTTCTTGGCCGAAACGGCGGTGATGCGCGAAGGCACGATTTTGCCACGCTCAGAGATGTAGCGTTGCAGTGTACGGGTGTCTTTATAGTCGATCGCAGGTGCGTTATCGCCCGAGAATGGGCAGACCTTGCGGCGACGGAAAAATGGTTTAGATGCCATGGGTTAGGACCTTTCTTTGGCTAAAATCAACGACGCGGGCGACGGTCGCCACGCTCTTCGCGTTTTTGCATTTGAACGCTTGGAAGTTCAGCGTGCTCGTCAACCTTGATGGTCAGAACGCGCATCACGTCATCATGCAAACGCATCAGACGTTCCATTTCCTGAACGGCTGCTGCTGGGGCGTCAGAACGCATAAATGCGTAGTGGCCTTTGCGGTTTTTGTTGATTTTGTAGGCCATTGTTTTGATGCCCCAATACTCGTGATCTACGAGTTTGCCTTCGTTGTCGGCAAGGACGGCACCAAAATGTTCGATGAGGCCTTCGGCTTGCGTGTTGGACAGATCCTGACGCGCAATTACGACATGCTCATATAGCGGCATGTATGCTCCAATTCTATACTTTAAGCGCATTTCAAAGTGCCGGTCCTACCTTGCCGCGACCCGCCCACGAGAGACTACGCTGGTTTGCAAAAATGCGACAAAGGAAGCCGCCTTATACAACGCTTTGCCTGTGATGCAAGGCTCTTTGCTGATTGCGAAGGGTTAAGCCGCCAAGCGGCCTTTGCCCAGTTTTCGACCCTAGGGTGGTGCCGTCGTCAAAATGAACCACCTATGCCCAAGTTTCGTCACGATCAATTGGCAAGGTTAACGAAAGAACGCAGATGAGAGAGACAACATGAACGTGATATCAGACAACGTAGAGTTCGCCATTGCAGACGACGATGCCCCTTTGGCCAGTAGTATTGAAACCTATTGGGGGTACATCATCCGTTGCCGAGAATGTGACCGTTCGATTGCCATCATTTTACAGTGGTTTTCGGCATTTATGGGTGTTTCTTTGTTGATCGCGGCCTTTGGGTTTTGGACTTTGCCAGGGTCAATGGTGACAAGCGAGGTTTTAGGATTCAAATTGGGTGTTTCCAGTGTAATGGCCGTGTTTGGCATGGCGCTGGTCTGGTTTGCGTCGCATGGAACCAATTATGAGGTTCAAGTTGATCTGGCGGCAATGGAGCTGCGTGAGGTTTTGCGCAACAATCGTGGCACAGCACGGATTCAAAACCGGATCAAGTTTGAAGACATTGACGCGGTTTACATTGACCGCACTGCCGGGGAAGAGGCCAAAGCGCGTTTGATGTTGCGTTTGGATGCCTCTTCACAATTGGTAGAGATTGCCAGCGACTATGAGGACAACCTGACGCGGTTGCATGCCCGTTTGGGGCGCGATATTTTGGGTCTGAAGGCTGAAAAGCATAGTAAAGCGAACCGTGGGTTTCGGATTGAGGGCGCTAAAGGTTTGGTTGCAAACACGGCTGCCGTATAATCTGATCTGGCTTAAGTGCAAGTTGTTAGAGGGATCTATGGAACACGAATTGCTGCTGTTCATTTATGAACACAAGTTGTTGAACCATATCATATTGCACTGATAAGGACCTGCGATGTAATTTCTCCCTTTGTAAACAGTCAAACGGAGACGACAGATGAAAAAGACCTTCCTTGCCGCAGCAATAGGCGCAGCGATGGCGACATCCGCCTTTGCCGCCCCTGAAAAATACAACCTAGACGCCAGCCACAGTCAGATTGTGTTCTCTTACAACCACCTTGGGTTCTCAACCACCTACGGGATGTTCTCGGGCTTTGAAGGCGAGATCATGTTTGATGCCGACGCACCTGCAACCTCAAGCGTTGCGGTTTCGATGCCGTTGAAGTCCATGTTGACGGGTTGGGAAGAGCGGTTTGAGCACTTCATGGCGCCGGATTTTTTTAATGCTACGGACGACAGCATGGTCAGCTTTACCTCGACAGGTATCGAGGTGACGGGCGACACCACGGCGATGATCACGGGTGATCTGAGCATCAATGGTGTGAGCAAATCGGTGGTACTGGACGCTGTACTAAACCAAAGCGGTGACCACCCGATGGCTGGCAAGCCCTGGCTAGGATTTAACGCGACAGCAAAACTGTTGCGCAGTGACTTTGGTGTTGGAGAATTCGCACCCTACGTTGGTGATGAGGTGAATGTGATGATCTCGATCGAGGCCGCCAAGGCAGAGTGATCAAGAGAATTGAGAAATACGAGAAGGCCGCACCAGTGATTTGGGCGGCCTTTTTGTTTTGTTACATCCCTGCAAGATTATGAACCTGCGCAAACATCGAAAGGTAGGTTTGTGACCGGGGAACACTGATAGGTTCCACGTCGGAAACACGCAATTCGCGATCTAAATCTGTTTTGCGGATAGATTCCGAAACCATTTATACGTTGGTCGTGCCTCGTTATACCTGATCCATAAATTGTAAGGAGAATAGACATGGACCCCGGCACAATCATTTTGTTTACTGGAACAATCGTTGGCGCATGTATTGTGGGTGGCGCGGTTTGCTCCGGTCTCGCGAAAATTGCGGTGGCCTTAAGCAATTCCAGCGCGAGACAACCGTCAGGTTAGGCATACCTGTTGGTGCCGACCCCCGCCTCAGTAACCGCAAACCAATCCGGCTGGATAAACAGCCCCAGCTCGGGGTCATAGTAGCGTGCATTCAGGAATTGCAGACCCGCGTCGGCGTCATAGCGCTCGCCGATGAAACCTTTGGCCTCCTCGCTGAGAGTTGGATCGAACTGGCGTACAAAGGATGACAGACCGAAGGCCAGATAGGTGCGACGTTCGGCGTTGTCACCGGTTGGATTTGTCATGCCAATGACCGAGCCAAGCTGGTCGTAATGCAGGTAATCGGTTCGGTTGGTGGTCAGTTTGGAAAATGGGGACGGAGGGGAATCCTGCAGAGATTTCCGAGATGAAATTCATTGTGACGTTGAGACGAGAGCAAGGTCAGAGGGTTGAACAGCAGCCTAAGTCGGTGATTGTTGGGGTTTTACGTTCAGTCTCTAACTGAGCAGTTAGTTTCGGAGAAATACGCTTGAGAATACTTGGCTCTCCTCGCTCTCTTTAAGATACACCTTTTCGTTCCCATAGCGGCTTAGGTGACGGCAAGCCAATCCGGCTAGATATACAGCCTAGTTCGGAAGCTGGATAGTGGAAAATGGTCCTCAGCTATGGGATACTTAACTTCAACAGGAAGGTTGCAAACAACTAAACTGGGACGTGACCAATTCCGCTGTTTTCAAATGCTCTCAATATGCGCTCTTTGGCTAATTCTCGGCCAACTATCTTTGCGTATAGCTCTTCCAGCTCTTCGAGATCTATCGGCAATCTCTTTACCTGACTCTCATCAAACCACCAAAGAACCTCCCCTGCCAAAAGCTCGTAAAGGCGTTGAAAATTATAATAGGTATCACGGTACTTATCACTGTGGTGATATCTCTCATCCCAATGATAAAGGTGATCCATTACAATTTGGCCCTGAAGACACATGAAAAACTGTATAGCTTCATTTTTTGTGAGGCTATCTAATCTAAGACGTCTGGCCATGGTTTATGCGGCACATAAAGATGCCGTCCCTGAAGGTTTGGAATTATTGTATCCGCTATATTGATACCGCGACGCATCAACTCCTGTACTCGATCATTACCCTTGAAAATACGCCCATCACCGGCGACCTGAATGGGATTATTGGTGCTCTTCAACAGATTGTCAACAAGGTCATCATCTGAAAAATTGGCATATTTGGCCTTCAATCCATCTAAGTCTGAACCTGATTTTCTCGGGTGAATCAGCTTTAGATCGGAAACCTCTGGGGCGAGTATTCGTGCACCTGTTCCGCGAATGGGACCGCTACAATTATGCACCCAAACCGGCGCAGCATTGTCGTTGGCGGCAACGAAATACGTATGGGCCTCCTCAAAGGGCGAGCATCATTTAGATGCACCTCGGTCTAGACTGATCGTAGCTCAGGCCGTGTTAGGGCTTTGGTTTGTCAAATCGGCTGCCATCTACGCCTTTTATGTTGGTGTCATTGGCTGCGGGT
>Ga0209633_10000867_pt1 | contig 33240 bp, 34 predicted proteins | sample Cruoilmetagenom1_FD_187290 | JGI IMG/M metagenome (GOLD analysis project Ga0209633, IMG submission 187290) | Oil polluted marine microbial communities from Coal Oil Point, Santa Barbara, California, USA - Sample 1 (SPAdes) (version 2) | ecosystem: Environmental > Aquatic > Marine > Oil seeps ... | reverse complement strand
CCCCCATTTTTTACTATCAGCTGTGTAAGATGGCCCGATAAGGGATATATTTGCTGATTCATTCTGAACACCGTTAATTAAGGTTACATCCAGCCACTTTATGCTATTATTTCGAACTCCATAAAGTTAGAAAGTTTTTATATGACTGAACGCACTGCCACTATCACCCGTGATACTTTAGAAACTCAAATTACCGTTGAAATCAATTTGGACGGAACAGGCAAGGCTCGCTTTAAAACCGAGGTGCCTTTTCTTGAGCACATGATGCAGCAAATTGCATTGCACGGCATGATTGACATTGAAATTGAAGCCAATGGCGATACCGAAATTGATGACCATCACACTGTTGAAGACATCGGTATTACGCTCGGGCAAGCATTTGCAAAAGCAATTGGTGATAAAAAAGGCATTCGTCGTTATGGTCACGCCTATGTGCCACTCGATGAAGCGCTTTCCCGTGTTGTTATTGATTTTTCTGGTCGCCCTTCCCTGCAAGATAATGTCGATTACAAACGCGCCATGATTGGCAAGTTTGATGTGGATTTATTAGGCGAGTTTTTTCAGGGATTTGTAAACCATGCGGCTGTTAGCCTACATCTGGATAATATTCGTGGCAAGAATGCACATCATATTGCTGAAACAGTTTTTAAGGCATTTGGTCGTGCACTGCGTATGGCAGTTGAGCGTGATGAGCGCGCTGCTGATGCAATACCGTCTACCAAAGGCTCACTTTAAGCAATTCATTAATGATAATTTTTAGCACTGGTTTCAGTTGCCCAGGTTGCGCTATAGTTTGCTCAAGAACAAGGCGAAGGCGCACAGTTTGCAAGTGCAAACGAGCACTGACAACGCAGTTATTGAGCAAAATAGAGCGTAAGGTGGGTAACTGAAAAGATGATAGCCGTAATTGATTATAGCATGGGTAACCTCCATTCCGTGCATAAAGCGTTACAACACGTCACTGATGATAACGTTGTTATAACGTCATCACCAGATGAAATTCTTAAAGCAGACCGCATTGTTTTCCCAGGCCAAGGTGCTGCGCGTGACTGTATGAATGAACTGCATAAGCGTGAGCTTGTTGAAGTGGTAAAAGAAGTTTCAACTACCAAGCCATTTCTAGGTGTCTGCATGGGAATGCAGGTTTTAATGGAACACAGTGTTGAGGGTGGCGGAGTAGATTGCATTGGTCTTTACCAAGGCACAGTACAACATTTTACCGATCATATCGGTGCGACTGATGCCGCTGGCAATCGCCTTAAGATTCCACAAATGGGCTGGAACCAGATTAAGCACACGCAAAATCATCCGCTCTGGGATGGTATTGATGATAATTCACACTTCTATTTTGTGCATAGCTACTTTGTTGCGCCAACGGATAAATCACTGACAGCTGGTGAAACTGATTTTGGAATCCGCTACCCTTCGGCTATTGCCAAAGACAATGTGTTTGCGATTCAGTCACACCCTGAAAAAAGTGCGGATGATGGTTTACAGCTTTTAAAGAATTTCACTAATTGGGATGGACAGGCTTAATGTTATTACTACCTGCAATTGATCTAAAAGACGGACAGTGTGTGCGCCTACGTCAAGGGCGCATGGAAGACTCCACAGTCTTTTCTGATAGTCCTGTAGATACCGCAACGCGCTGGGTGGTCGCAGGTGCTAAGCGCTTGCATCTGGTTGATTTAAATGGCGCTTTTGATGGCATACCTGTGAATAATTCTGCGGTTGAAGCGATAGCTAAAAAATTCCCAGAATTACCGATTCAAATTGGTGGCGGCATCCGCGACGCTAAAACGGTACAAGCCTATTTAGATGCGGGCGTAACTTACTGCATTATCGGCACCAAAGCCGTTGAAGACCCTGAGTTTGTAAAAAACCTATGCGAAGAATTCCCCGGGCATATCATTGTCGGGATTGATGCAAAAAATGGCATGGTTGCAACAGACGGCTGGGCAGAAGTTTCTAGCGTATCCGCTGTTGAACTTGCCAAACAGTTCGAAGAAGCTGGTGTAGTCGCGATTGTTTATACCGATATTGCCCGTGATGGCATGATGAAAGGCGTGAATATAGAAGCTACAGTTGAGTTGGCTAACAGCATCAATATCCCTGTGATTGCATCCGGCGGAGTTACCAATATGGATGACATTATCGAGCTTTGTAAAGTTGAAGAGTCTGGCATCACAGGCACAATCCTTGGTCGATCAATTTATGAAGGTGCTATTGATTTGGCTGAAGCACATGCCTATGTTAAGAACCGTGTGGAGAGTCTATAATGACGCTCGCTAAACGCATAATCCCCTGTCTTGATGTTGATAACGGGCGCGTCGTAAAAGGTGTAAACTTTGTAGATATTCGCGATGCCGGCGACCCCGTTGAAGTTGCTGCACGATATAATCGTGAAGGTGCAGACGAAATTACTTTCCTTGATATAACAGCAAGTTCAGATGACCGTGAAACGACGGTTCACATGGTAGAAGCGATTGCCTCAGAGGTATTTATCCCGCTGACGGTTGGCGGTGGAATACGTAAAGTTGAAGACATTAGAACCATGCTGAATGCGGGTGCTGATAAAGTCGCCATCAATACCGCAGCCATTCACAATCCGGAACTAGTAAGGGAAGCCGCTGAGTATTACGGTTCACAATGTATTGTTGTCGCCATTGATGCTAAAAAAGTCAGTAAAGAAGACGAGCCAGATAAATGGGATATTTTCACTCATGGCGGTCGTAACGATACTGGCATCGACGCAGTTGAGTGGGCAAAAAAAATGGCTGATTATGGTGCGGGTGAATTACTCGTCACCAGCATGGATAAAGATGGCACTAAATCGGGGTTTAATATTCCTTTAACCAAAGCGATTACCGATGCGGTAAATATTCCTGTAATCGCCTCTGGCGGCGTAGGCAACCTCCAGCATCTTGCTGATGGAGTACTAAAAGCAGGAGCAGATGCTGTGCTAGCGGCAAGTATATTCCACTTTAATGAATACACCGTTGGAGAGGCCAAAGAATATATGACAGCTCAAGGCATTGAAATGCGTATTTAAGGACATATTATCTTTATGAATATGAGTAATAATACACTGGCAGAAGTTGCCGAGGTTCTAGAGTCACGTAAATCAGCGGAACCTGACGGTTCATACGTTGCCAAATTGTATGACAAAGGTCTGGATGCCATTCTCAAAAAGGTGGGTGAAGAGGCCACCGAAGTTGTTATGGCAGCAAAAGATGGCAAATCAGATAAAATAATCTACGAAGTTGCTGACTTATGGTTTCATACCCTTGTATTATTGGCACAACAAAATTTACACCCAGACGATGTTTTAAAAGAATTGGAACGTCGGTCCGGGACATCTGGCTTGGTAGAAAAAGCCAGTCGAAATAAATAGAGAGGAAGTAAAAATGTTATACGGATTTGGTTTAGGCGGAATTAGCCCATGGTCTTTATTAATTATATTGGTAATCGTTGTTGTTATTTTCGGTACAAAGCGTTTGCGCAATGCCGGTGGAGATTTAGGTGGCGCGGTTAAAAACTTTAAAGACTCGATGAAAACGGGCGAAAATGAAGTAAACAAAGCGGCTGATGCGAAGAAAGAAGCGATAGAAAATGCTGCTGATGACGTTATTGAGTCTACAGCTAAAGTTAAAGATACGACTAAATCATAAGCTACAACTGAGTATCTTCCCCGATGTTTGATTCTGGTTTTCTGGAAATGCTGATTATTGGCGTGATCGCTTTATTAGTTGTTGGGCCTGAGCGTTTGCCGGGTGTCGCCTCAAAAGCGGGGAAAATGATTGGCAAAATGAAAGCTTTTATTGCCAATACCCGCGAAGATATTGAAAAAGAAATCCGTGCTGATGAGATGCAAAACATGCTGGCACAGCAAAAAGAAGAAATCAGCGAATTACGCGATATGATGCAAAAATCCACCAGTGAAGTATCTAGTGAAATTGATGAAGCAGCTGATTTGCTTGGCGAAAGTATAACTGACGCACAAGAATCAGTATCCACAAAGAAGAATAGTTAAAAAATAATGATTGACCCCGAATCTTCTGAAACTGACAGCCCACCTAAAAAATCTAGCAGCAAAACAGATGCTAGTAGCGCTGTGGCAACCGGATTTCTTTCTCACCTGATTGAATTACGCGACCGCCTCTTAAGAGTCGTTATCGTTGTTGGTGTAGTATTTGCTGTACTATTCCCCTTTGCAAAAGATATTTACAATATTCTTTCGGTTCCACTTGGTAACCTCACTACCATTGCTATCACGCCAATCGCACCGTTTCTGGTTCCAATGAAACTTACTTTATTGGTAGCTTTTTTAGTTGCTTTACCCTATCTACTTTATCAGCTCTGGTCGTTTGTTGCTCCAGGCCTATACAAACACGAAAAACGGCTGGTATACCCACTTTTAGCCTCTAGTGTTCTTCTCTTTTATCTTGGTATCGCATTTGTATATTTTATTCTATTACCAATGATGTTTACTATTCTTCCCTCTTTTGCACCTCAGGGGACAGTGGTACAGCCAGACATAGGATACTATCTTGATTTTGTAATAATGATGTCTATGGCTTTTGGCTTTGGTTTTGAAATGCCAATAGCAACTATTTTGCTCATCAGTACAGGCATGACAACAGCCGAGAAACTTAAAACAAAGCGTCCATATGTTATCGTAGGTGCATTTGTCATAGGCATGCTGCTTACGCCACCTGATGTTATATCGCAAATAATGCTCGCCATCCCCATGTGGATTTTATTTGAACTTGGTCTTATCTTTAGTAAGTTCTTTAACATTCGCATTAAGGAAGCAGGAGAAGCCAAAGATGCCCGTGATAATGAAGATGCAGTCGCCGCAACGACAACAGCAGTAATCTCCGCCGACAAATTATGGGAAGATGACACTCACACCTACGAAGAAGACGATAGTTTTGACTCTCACCTAAGCGACGAAGAAAGAAGTATCTTAAATAAAGATCCTCTGGATGAAGATATAGATGATGAAGAGTATCTTCCGGAAGATGATGATGAAGAAACGGAAGAAAAATTCTTTGATAACGAGCATTATGACGAGCCTTCTGATGAAGAGATGGAAGCTGAGCTTGATCGTATTGAAGCACAGGAAAAAGCTGACAAAGCAGTAGAAAAGAAAGCAAAAAAACGCGCCAAGAAAAAAGCTAAAACAAAGAAAAAGAAAGATTCTTAAAGAGAGCCTGATTTAGTCGATTAGATTTAAGCGCAGAAAAAACTGCCGCTATTTTCTATGAAGATCGCTACAAGGGAGCAACCATTCCAGCTCACTTCGTGAAAAATAGCGGCAGTTTTAGCAAGCTTAAAATAATTGGACTTGATCAGGATCTCCTTAACAATCAATCAAACTAAAAAAATCATAAAATCAACAGTTTGATAATTGTCAATCACATTAATATATTATTAAATTATAATATATTAATGGTGAGTTCATATTCACTTTGATAAAATTAACACTAATGACGGAAGGTTGTTACCTTCATGTTAAATCTCTAATTTAGCGGCTAGAGATTTCCCAGATAAAAATAAAGAAAACAGTTTCTAAATTCTTATCTGGGTTAAAAATTTATACTATTAATTCTAGGGAGCATCCTATGAAATGTTTTGTTAAAAGTTTACTGGGTCTAAAATTACCCATCCAAGAAGGCAATCAAATTTGCGAGCCATTACCTCCATTGGTTAAGTCACTCATTGGTGGGGTGGTTTTCCTTTCCCTTATGCTAGTGTTTATGTGCTCAACTTCTAGCTAGTACCTTCCAAAAAACATTCCAATTGAGAATGCCTCAGGGGCACGATCTTGTCATTTGAGAGCAACCAAACACCAAGATGAAGTACAATCTTACGCACCTAATTCATTCTCAAAAAGGTCTATTTCTAGACACTAACTAGTTCTTTTATTGGCAATTATTGTCAATACTATTCATGTCGTTTTCTGAGAAGAACAGATCATCTTATTTAAACTTTAATATTGAACCTTTCAATATTAAAGGGTCACATATAGGTGCTTGTACAATAATAAGCATAACAAAAGAAAATTATTTTTTTAGGGGAGCATCCTATGAAGTGTTTTATTAAGAGTTTACTGGGGCAGGATTCATACAACAAGGAAGGAATCGATGTTTGTCTACCGTTACCACCAATCGTTAAGTCATTATTTGGCAGTGTGGTTTTTATAATACTCATGACAATAGCGAGTCATTTGTTACGAATGTAAGCAACTTAAAAGAGATACAAGTAAAGCCCACTCAATATGTGGGCTTTTTTGTGCTTGTTTAAGGAGATCCTGATCAAGGTGCATTTGCCCTGATACTAAAAACCAGGGGGGGTGCCATATAAAAATAATCATATATTTTCTGAAATAAAACAGAAACATGGGCTACAATCAATTTGTCTAATTACTCATTTTTTCTCTGTGCTAAAAGTCGATAATCTACATAAAAGTTTTGGCTCTCTCGAAGTCATCAAAGGTGTATCCCTAAGCGCGGAGAAAGGCGATGTTATATCAATTCTAGGTCGAAGTGGCTCCGGTAAAAGCACTTTCCTACGTTGCATTAATTTTCTGGAAACACCTACAAGCGGTACAATCAGTCTTAGTGGTGAAACAATCATTGTCGATAAAAACCGTAATGGTGATTCCACCCCAACAGATAAAACCCAGATACGTCGATTACGCACTCACATGGCAATGGTTTTCCAGCAATTCAACTTATGGTCACACATGACCGTCCTGAACAATGTTGCCATTGCACTTAAAACATCGCTTAAACTACCCAAAAATGAAGCTAATCAACGCGCCACAAAATATTTATCCCAAGTAAATATGACAGATAGACTACACTATTACCCAGGACAGCTTTCTGGCGGACAGATGCAGCGCGTGGCAATAGCCAGAGCATTGGCAATGGAGCCTGATATCCTGCTATTTGATGAGCCAACTTCAGCACTTGACCCTGAATTAGTCGAAGAAGTACTTAATGTCATCAAAAATCTGGCGGAACAAGGGCGAACCATGCTGGTTGTAACACATGAAATGGCATTTGCCCGTGATGTTTCAAACCGCGTGATCTTTTTTGATGAAGGCATCATTGTTGAAGATGGGCCACCACAAGAAGTATTTAGTAACCCCAAATCAGAACAATTTAAACAATTTATTTCAAAAGAATATTAATTTCAAACCCCAAAGGAAAATTAAGGAGAACCCTATGAATAAACTATTAAATTTTAGCGCTTTATTATTGAGCCTGACACTGCTAACTAGCACATCTGCCTTTGCAGAGACGGTACGTGTTGGTGTTGAAGGAGCATACCCTCCATTTAGCAAGGTAAACAAAGACGGTAAACTGGAAGGCTTTGATATAGACATTGCGCATGCATTGTGTAAAAACATGGGCGTTGAATGCAAACTTATCAAACAGGATTGGGATGGCCTTATTCCTGCACTAATGGCGAAAAAGTTTGATGCCATCATTGCTTCAATGTCAATGACGGATGAGCGTAAAGAGAAAGTTAACTTCACCAATCACTACTACAAGTCTCCTGCACGCTTTATACATAAAAAAGGCCAGCCATTTGAAATTTCCAAAGCAGGCTTGAAAGGAAAAAGCGTTGGTGTACAACGCGGAACCGTATCCGATAAGTTTGTTACTGGTACATTCGGCGAAGGCGTTGATATAAAACGCTACGGCACACAGGAAGAGATCTATCTTGACCTAAATGCAGGACGTGTTGAGTTTGTTTTTGCCGATGCTTTTGTACTAATTGAATTTCTAAATTCTGATAAAGGTAAAGACTATGAATTTGTAGGCGAAAGCTATACTGATCAGAAGTACTTTGGAGATGGTATAGGCATTGCAGTTCGAAAAGGTGATACAAAACTTACTGACAGTTTAAATAAAGCAATTGCCGGTATCCGCAAAGATGGAACTTACGAAACTATTCGTAAAAAGTACTTTGACTTTGAAATCTTCGATTAATATTTTCAACTAAGAAAATATCCAGGCCCTCTTCCTGACTAAAAGGAGAGGGCTTCTTTGTTTATTCCAGGTACAAAAACAACCATGTCAGAAACATTCGGCGGCTACCTCCCCATGATCCTCAAGGGCATGGTTCTTACAGTTGAAGTTGCCCTTCTGTCATTACTACTTTCTCTAATGCTGGGCATACTTGCTGCTTCTGCACGACTCTATGGCGGCTCAGTTTCAAAAACAATCGCAGGTATTTACACAACCGTAATTCGAGGTATCCCTGATCTTGTTTTAATGATGTTGATTTTTTTCGGCGGTCAGATTCTGGTCAATAAAGTTGGCGACAAGCTTGGCTGGGATTATATTGACATTGACCCCTTTGTTGCTGGCATTCTCACTATAGGATTTATTTTTGGTGCGTATATGGGTGAAACTTTTCGCGGCGCAATAATGGCTGTATCCAAAGGTGAAATAGAAGCTGGGCACGCTTATGGCATGACTAGTTTACAAGTCTTTATTCATATTACTTTTCCAGCAATGATTCGTCACGCAATCCCCGGCTTTTTCAATAACTGGCTGGTGCTGGTAAAAACTACCGCGCTGGTATCTGTGATTGGACTAGAAGACATGGTCTTTAGCGCCAAAGTTGCAGGCGATAGTTTAAGACAACCTTTTACTTTTTATATGCTCGTTGGCTTCCTATTTTTGTTAATTACTGCAGCAAGTGATCTTGGTATGCGCTGGCTTGAACGCAAATACAGCTTTGGAGAGGAAAAGTAATGGATTTTTCTATTATTTTAGACAACCTCCCATTGCTGTTTAAAGGCCTAGGTCTTACCCTTCAACTTTTAATCATATCTTTGATTATTGGCTTCATCCTCGCCGTGCCACTTGCCATTATGGCAGCATCAAGAAATCCATGGTTGCGTATACCCGTAAAAGTCTTTATTTATATTTTTCGTGGAACGCCCTTATTAATTCAAATATTCATTATTTATTACGGTTTGTCTCAGTTTGACTGGCTTCGCGAAAGTGTTTTATGGGTTGTATTCAAAGAAGCTTACTGGTGCGCCATTATTGCTTTTGCATTAAATACAGCCGCCTATACCGCAGAAATATTTCGTGGCGCAATCCTGCAAACTCCCAAAGGTGAAATAGAAGCCGCAGAAGCCTGTGGCATGTCTCGCTTTGACCAATACAGACATATCATTTTACCCAGCGCATTACGTCGTTCCATTCCCATGTATGGCAATGAAGTTATCTTCATGTTGCATGCAACGGTACTTGCGGGTGTTATCACACTGGTGGATTTATTCGGTGCAGCAAAAATCATTAATTCACGCTACTACGCACCTTTTGAGTCCTTTATTTCTGCTGGCTTGTTCTATCTAGTTATTACTTTCACTATCGTTTTTATCTTTAAACTCGCTGAAAATCATTTCCTAAAACACTTGAAGCGATAAACAAATAATGAATATTTTTCTCACTGGGCTGCTCCTTGGTGGCAGCCTGATTATCGCAATTGGCGCACAAAATGCTTATGTCCTCAAACAAGGACTCTTAAGAAGTCATGTTTTTTTAATTTGTCTTATTTGCGCACTTTCTGATGCAATACTCATCACAATCGGCACCAGCGGTGTGGGAAAAATAATCGAAACCCACCCAGAGTGGTTAAAAGCTATTACATGGTTTGGCGCCACTTACTTATTTATTTTTGGCATTATGAGTTTTCGTGCGGCTTTATCCAATGAGACTTTGCACACTGCCTCTAAAGAGACATCCCAAAATATCAAAACCATTATCACGACTGTCCTTGCCCTCACCTTTCTAAATCCGCACGTTTATCTGGATACAGTCTTGCTCATCGGTAGTATCGCCTCACCTTACAATAGTGCAGATAGACTAAACTTTACCCTTGGCGCAGTCAGTGCATCTTTTATTTGGTTCTTTTCATTGGGGTATGGCGCACGTTTCTTAACCCCCTTGTTTTCCAAACCATCCGCATGGAAAACTCTTAATGTGATAATAGGTTTTGTTATGTGGTGGATTGCTTATCAGCTTGTTTCAACGGGGTAAAAGAGCTTAAACCACTCTCTCTTCAGGAAAATAAACGGCAAAGCTTGAGCCTTTACCAACAGTACTTTGAATTTCCATTCTTCCACCATGTCGTTGAATAATATGCTGCACAATTGCTAAGCCAAGACCTGTTCCTCCAGCATCTTGTGAACGCCCTTTATCCACACGATAGAATCGTTCAGTGAGATGCGCAAGATGTTCGGGTGAGATACCTTGTCCTTTATCTTCTACGCAATATAGCGCCTCACCCGTTTGTAGTTTTTTCCAGATGATAGTTATCTCAGAGCCAGCAGGGGTATAACGAATGGCGTTGTGAATTAAATTACTACACACACTGATAATTTCAGCCTGAGCACCTTTGAGCTTGAGTTTTGGGTCAAGTTGGACAAGATTAATAGGGTGCGCATTATCATCTAGCGTTTTCTCATCATCACAAATGCTTTTGATGAGTTCTGCCATATCCAACACTTCATTCTTATCTTCACTCAGCTCTGAATTTTCTAGACGTGATAAGGTAAGTAAATCTTCAATAATACTTTGCATACGTGCAGATTGTTCCGATGCTGATTCAACAGCTGGTATAAGTGGTTGAGGCAATTCTTCATTCATTTGCAGTAATTCTAAATAACCTGCAATCACGGTTAGTGGTGTACGCAATTCATGTGAGGCATTGGCGATAAAGTTTCGGCGCATCTGTTGTAAATGTACACGTTCGCTGATGTCGCGAGCGATAAATAGTTTTAAGTCGCCTTCAATTGGTATCAACTGCAATGCGAGTTTTAGTTGCTTGTCGTGTGGAGCGGTAATTTCAATTTCTTTTTGTTTATTTTTGTATAATAGCTTGTGTACTTTTGGGTCACGGATAAGGTTATCAATGCGTTGCCCACGGTCTTTTTTTATATCAACTTTTAGTAAATTAACAGATAATTTATTTGCCCAATCAATTTCATTATTCCTTGTCAATACAACCGTAGCGTATGGAAGGTTAGTAATGATTCCTTGAAAACGTTTGAGTAGAGTACCCATTCGCTGTTTACGACGATCACTGCGTTTCTGGGTTTTATTAATGTGGAAGTTTATACGCTCCCAGATTCCATCACTATCAGGAACTGCCGAAGTTTTACCACCTTTTTCTAGCCAGTTGTGTAGTTGTTGTAATTTGAATAATAACCAGACGATGTAGCCAACTAGCGCAACAATGAAACTTATAAGCCAGTAGCCACTGAGTAACCCGCCAACAAAACCGCCAAATAAAACGAGCACAAATCGCCAGCGTTCTAGACTCCAGTAATTATTATCCATTAATCTTCTTTTGCGCCAAAACGATAACCCATGCCACGAATGGTTTTAAGCATGGAATCCACCCCGTTGTTTTTAAGAATTTTCCGTAAACGCATGATGTGTACATCAACAGTACGTTCTTCTACAAAAACAGTTTGTCCCCAGACGCTATCTAATAACTGAGAACGACTATAAAGGCGTTCTGGATTTTTCATAAAAAAGTGAAGTAAACGATATTCCATGCCACCTATTTTAATCTTTTCACCATTTATTTCGACAGCGTTATTATCTGGGTCTAACGTAATCGTGCCCTGAGTCAATAATTGTTGCTGATTTAAACCTTGTGAACGACGAATCAAAGCCCGGATACGTGCGTCTAATTCTTGCAAAGATACAGGCTTTGTCATGTAGTCATCCGCGCCAACATCCAGTCCCTTTATTTTATCTGCCTCTTCGGCTCTTGCGGTTAGCATTAAAACAGGCAAATCTTTGTGTACAGGTAAATCACGAATTCGTGGAATCAAATCGACACCATCCGTATCAGGTAGCATCCAATCCAATAATAAAAGGTCGGGCGTGGATTTATGCAGATAATCAAGGGCTTGCTTGCCATCTTCCGCCGCTTCTACCTCATAGTTATTGGATGTGAGAAACATCGTAAGCATGTCACGAATTGCTTTGTCATCCTCTACAACTAATATCGTAAACATGGGAAGTCTCTATACTTTCTAATCTTCTTCTGGTTCTTCATCTTCCAAATCCTGTGGAAAATATTTTGAACGAATATGTTCTAAACTGGTATGGCGCACATCTTTTCCTTTGACCAGGAAAATCACATATTCACAAATATTTTGGGCATGTTCACCAATACGCTCTAGCGAACGGGCACACCAACTAACTCTTAACGCGCCTTTGATATGGCGCGGTTCTTCCATCATAAAGGTAATCAACAATCGAGATAAATTATCAAATTCCATATTCACTTGCGTATCTGAACCTAGAATTTTCACCGCTTGTTCAGGATCCATTCGCGCAAAAGCATCAAGTGAATCATGCAAGATCGTTAAAACCAGTTCACTTAAATGCGCCAAGTCAGAATGCATTCCAATTACAGTCTTTTTCTTCGCCAGTTTTTTAGAATAAAGTGCAATTTTTTCTGCTTCATCGCCAATGCGTTCAAGATCGGTGATGACTTTTGATACGGCGATTACTAAGCGTAAATCACGTGCTGTCGGTTGTCTTCTGGCAATAACGCGAATGCAATCTTCATCTATCTCCATTTCCATTTCATTAATTTTATGGTCTGCACTTGCCACTTCCTTGGCTAACGGTCTGTCATGGTTTAATAATGACTTAACTGCATTTTCAGCCTGAAGTTCAACCATTCCACCCATTTGTAGAACTTTGCTACGAATATCTTCGAGTTCTTCGTTATAGCGTTGTGATATGTGATGTCCGAGTTCCATAGTTTTTACCTATTTATTATATTCTATCTAAAACAGTAAAAACTGGGGGGGGTGCCATTTGAATTTAGATACATGGCACCCCCCCCACTTTTTATATATTTTATCCAAAGCGACCAGTGATGTAGTTTTCTGTAAGTTGATGTTCTGGATTTGTAAAAACCTTATCCGTCTCATTCACCTCAACCAATTTCCCCAAATGGAAATACGCCGTCCGCTGAGATACACGCGCTGCCTGCTGCATTGAGTGCGTAACAATTGCAATCGTATAATTTTCTTTAAGCTCATCCATAAGCTCTTCAATTAATGCTGTTGCAATGGGGTCTAGTGCTGATGTTGGCTCATCCATTAAAATCACTTCAGGGTCAACAGCGATGGCACGTGCAATACAAAGACGTTGCTGCTGACCACCTGATAAACCCGTGCCAGGCTTATTCAAATCATCTTTGACTTCTTTGAATAAACCCGCTTTTATGAGGCTGGATTCAACCACTTCATCAAGTTCTGCACGGTTAGATGCCAGGCCGTGTAAACGTGCACCGTAAGCGACATTATCGTAAATAGATTTTGGAAAAGGGTTGGGCTTTTGGAAAACCATTCCTACACGAGCGCGAAGTAAAACAGGGTCTTGTTTCTTAGCGTAAATATCTTCACCATCCAGCGTGTGTTCTCCTGTAACCTTACAGATTGGGATGGTGTCATTCATACGATTAAGCACCCGTAAATAAGTCGATTTACCACAACCAGAAGGCCCAATCATGGCGATGATTTCATTGTTGGCTATATCAAGATTTACATCAAAAATAGCCTGTTTGTCACCATAGAACACATCACAGTTACGTGATGACATTTTGGGATTATTGACAAAAGGCTTTCCGACAGTGCCTTTAATTTCAATGTCAAATTCACTGCGCTTGCTAATATCTATCATATTTTACTCTTGTTTAGGAATGAAAATTCAATAACTTCATTCCGTATTTCTCTGACCACTGCTTCTCAAACTTCTTACGTAATATGATGGCAATCACATTCATCAAAACCAGAAAGCCTAATAGAATCATAATTGCAGCAGAGGTTCTTTCTGTAAAGGCTCTTTCAGGGCTATCCGACCAGAGATAAATCTGGACGGGCATGACCGTTGATGGGTCAAAAATACCAGAGGGAATATCTGAAACAAAGGCTACCATGCCAATCATCAAAAGCGGTGCTGTTTCACCCAATGCCTGCGCCATTCCTATAATCGTTCCGGTCAAGATCCCGGGCATCGCAAGTGGCAATGTATGCTGAAATAGCGTTTGAACCCGCGAAGCACCTAGCCCAATTGCGGCTTCTTTAAGCGAAGGCGGCACAGATTTAATCGCCGCACGACTGGCTATAATAATGGTAGGCAATGTCATTAAAGTTAGCACTAAACCACCCAGCAGCGGCGTTGAGCGAGGCACACCAAAAAAGTTGATATAAACAGCCAGCCCCAAAAGCCCAAAAACAATAGAGGGCACAGCAGCAAGGTTATTGATATTTATTTCTATCAAATCAACCCAGCGATTATTTTGTGGTGCAAATTCTTCAAGATAAGCAGCGGCGGCCACGCCTATTGGGAAAGAGAATAATAAAGTTACCAGCATGGTTAATAAAGAACCTACGATTGCGCCTTTCATGCCCGCCTGTTCTGGCTCTCTTGAATCACCCGCCGTAAATAAGACGGTATTGAAGCGCTTTTCCAGTCGCCCTTCATCGAGCAGTTTATCAATCCATATCAATTGATAGTCTTTTATACGCCTATCGCTTTCTGGCAAAGAGCGATCTATATTGCCTTTCATGAAAACATCCACATCGTCTTTTGCTAAAAACCAATAAGATTGTTTAGTGCCTAGCAGTGTCGGTTTCTCTAACACCAAATCACGAACATCATAGGCTGCTGACTTGCTTACCAAATTTTTTAGGGCACGTTTTTGCTTACGCCCTTTTACATCTGGGAACATTTCTCTAAGGCTATTTTTTACTACCTTGCCGTAGTTGGCAGAAAATAAGGCGTCTTCACCAGAGTCTTTATTAATGCCTAGTGTGGCTTCATCCAACTCAATATCTAGCTTTACATAAGTTTGCTGAAAGGCAGGTAAGCCTTTACTAAAAATAGTAATAAGCAGCACAGCTAGAAAAGCAAAGCTGATAAACAGGGACACGATGCCATACAGACGAAAACGCTTTTCTTTGGCGTAACGTTTCCTTAATCCTGCTTCAATTTTTTTGTGGTTTCACTCACTCGTATTGTTCTCTATATTTTCTAATAATATGCAATGCTACATAATTAAGTAATAAGGTAATGACAAACAATCCCAAAGCCAGTGCGAACGCCGCCAATGTTTTGGGGCTATCAAACTCTTGATCACCTGTTAGCAAAGTTACAATTTGAACCGTAACGGTGGTGACAGCTTCCAGCGGATTAATGGTTAGCTTTGCGGATAACCCTGCTGCCATAACCACTATCATCGTCTCACCTATGGCACGGGATGCCGCTAACAAAACACCACCGACAATACCGGGTAAAGCAGCAGGAAGAACGACTTGACGAATTGTTTCTGATTGCGTTGCGCCCATTCCGTAAGATGCATCACGCATCGCTTGAGGGACGGCTGAAATAACATCATCAGAAAGCGATGAAACAAAGGGAATAATCATAATTCCCATTACCAAACCTGCTGCCAAAGCGCTCTCTGAAGCAACACTTAAACCAATGCTTTCTCCCAACTCACGAAGAAAGGGAGCAACAGTTAATGCCGCAAAAAAACCATAAACAACTGTAGGGATTCCCGCCAGTATTTCCAGAACAGGCTTTGCAATAGAACGAAATCTTTTACCTGCATATTCCGATAAATAGATTGCTGACATCAACCCCAATGGTACAGCGATAATTAATGCTATTGCTGATATTAACAGCGTACCAACAAATAATGGGATAGCCCCAAAAGAACCAGAACTACCAACCTGATCATCACGCATTGATGTTTGCGGACTCCAATTTGTGCCGAATAAAAAGTCAGTAACGGGAACTGCCTTGAAAAAATTAACAGACTCAATCAACACTGAAAATACGATACCCACTGTTGCTAATATGGCTATTGAGGAACAAAGGACCATCGCCCAACGCACCACTGTTTCTACCTTATTTCTAGCGCGCATTTCTGGGCTAATCAGTCGCCACCCCAAGAGCATTCCAAGCAGAGACACTACTAGAACAACCACTGTTTTGGCGAGTGAACTGATACCTTGCAAGCGTTGGTAGTGTGAAGCGGCTTTACTTAAAATGGGGTCAGATTCAGTATCAATGCTTACCTTTGCTTCTAGGCTTCCTGAATCAGCAAGATTTTTTACCTCATTCATCATCAAGCCAATAGCATCTTCCGATTGATTTTGTAACGATTCAGGCAGTCCTGAAACGGTAAGCGATGTAATAATTGATGAGTTAAAAGAAGTCCACAAAACCAAAACCAATAAAGCCGGAATACCCGCCCAAATGGCAACCATATAACCATAATAATGCGGGCGTGAATGTAAGTTACGCCGACCGCCGCCATGCTTCCCAATAGGGCTTGAGACGGCAATAGAACGCTTACGCCCAATAAAAAAACTGAAAATCAGCAAAGCGAGCAATGTAATTAAAATAGTTTGTACTGGCATCGATGAACTCAATATTTTAAAACCAAAAGGAATCTTATTCTTTGTGGTCTGAACCGTCAAAGTGCAGTGTTAGTACATTGACTTGTTGCACATTTATCAACGATTCAGGCCACAAAAAACAAAAAAGTCGGCAGACTATAAAAGGAAGGGGAAGAAAATCTGCCGACAAGTAGTTTATTCTGCTTCTAATTTTAGAGGCGTTAATTCTTTTGCTGCTGTCGCAATCTCATTACGCTTCTCTTCACTCAGCGGTATCAAACCTTTCTCTGTTAAATACCCCTCATCACCCCAAGCATCATCAGCCGTAAATTCCGCTAAAAACTCTTTAATACCGGGTACTTTACCTACATGAGCATTTTTTACATAAAAGAATAAGGGGCGTGAGACAGGGTATGAGCCATCAGCAATATTTTCAAAGCTAATTTCAACACCATCAATGCTCGCACCTTTTACTTTGTCTGAGTTTTGATCAAGGAAACTAAAGCCAAACACACCAAGCGCATTAGGATTTTTATCAAGTTTTTGCACGATTAGGTTATCGTTCTCACCCGCCTCAATATAAGCACCATCTTCACGCACTGAATGGCAGATTGATTTATATTTACTCTTATCTGCCTTCTTCATTGCTTTAATCCAGTCAATCTTCTTACAACCACCTTCCATTGCAAGTTCGGCAAAAGCATCGCGTGTACCTGAAGTGGGTGGAGGACCTAACACTTCAATTTTAATCGCTGGTAAATTAGCATTTACATCGTTCCATGCTTTATACGGGTTATCGATTAGTTCGCCATCCGCTTTACCAGGAACCTGTTTTGCAAGCGCCAGGAAAATATCTTTGCGGCTAAATTTAAAATCTTTGCCTTTCTTTGAATTAGCAATGGCGATTCCATCAAAACCAATTTGAACTTCAGTAATATTCTTTACACCATTAGAAGCACATTTTTTAACTTCACTTGCCTTAATTTTGCGAGAAGCATTAGTAATGTCTGGTGTATCAATACCGTTACCACCACAAAATAATTTAAAACCACCACCAGAACCGGTAGATTCAATTTTCGGCGTTTTGAATTTTGTCTTTTTTCCAAAGGTCTCCGCAACAACCGTTGCAAAAGGATAAACCGTCGAAGAACCAACGATTTCAATATGGTCACGTCCAGCTGCAAAGGTGCTACTTGTAAGCGCTGATGCAACAAATGTTGCTGTAATCGTTAATGCTGTTTTTTTCATTTTGACACTCCATCTTTGAGTAGTTTTTCAATATGGAGAGATAATAAAAGGTGAATGTGACAGCTTTATGACAAAAAGTTATTTAACCTACTTCTCTTTATGTGTAGTGAATTTGTCACACAATAAAGTTATCATACGCTCATTAGTAACTGACCAAATCAGGACTTCACGTGAATCAAAGACCAGTCCCCCGCCGCAAAACGATGCTTATCATTATGGACGGCGTAGGTATAAACCCTAGTAAAAAGAATAATGCTTTTCATGAAGCGAATACGCCAATCCTGGATGAATATTTTGGTAAGTATGCGCATACTACTTTGCAAGCTTCCGGAAACGCCGTGGGTTTACCAGATGGTCAAATGGGAAATTCTGAAGTAGGCCACCTCACCATTGGTTGTGGCACCATAATTAAACAGGATTTAGTGCGTATTGATGATGCCATTGAAGATGGTAGTTTCAAGAAAAACATCGTTTTAAGAAACACGCTCTTTCTTGCAAAAGAAAATAATCGTCCCGTACATCTTGTCGGCCTAGTCTCTGATGGCGGCGTACATAGTCATGTTCATCATTTAACGGCATTAATCAAGATGTGTAAGAAGAACGGGGCTAAGCCCGTTGTTCATATCATTACCGATGGACGTGACACCTCACCCAAGTCTGCTAAAAAATATATTAAGCAAGTTGTTGATGCGATTAAAAAATATGGTGGCAGTATTGCAACGGTTACGGGGCGTTTCTACGCTATGGATAGAGATAACCGCTGGAATCGCACCCAACGCGCCTTTGATGCCATGGTTCATGGAATTGGAAAGGAAGCTAGCGACGCAATACAAGCGATTGATGATGCCTATGCAAATGACGAAACAGATGAGTTTATATTTCCACGCATTTTGCCTGATGCTGAAAAAATACAAAATGATGATTCATTAATTTTCTTCAATTTCAGAAATGATCGCCCGCGTCAATTAGCAGCGGCGTTAGGTATGGAAGAATTTACTGAGTTTGATCGTGGCGGCTTCCCGTCAATCGTTGTTACCTGTTTAACGGAATACGATAAGAAACTTCTGGCTCCTGTTGCATTCCCACCAGAGCGACCATCAACAAACCTCGCGCACGCTATCAGTTTGTCTGGCTACAAACAGCTACATTGCTCAGAAACAGAAAAGTATGCACATGTTACCTTCTTCCTGAATGGCGGACGCGAAACTCCCTATGCTGGTGAAGACCGCCTGATGGTTGATTCACCAAGAGTGCATACCTATGATGAAGCGCCAGAAATGAGTGCTAAAGAGCTAGCTGATGAAGTTATCAAAGCAACTAAAAGACAGGAGTACTCCTTTATTGTGGTCAACTTCCCTAATGGTGACATGGTTGGGCATTCGGCAATCCCTGAAGCAATTATTAAAGCCGTTGAGACGCTTGATACCGAAGTTGGGCGAGTGCTAGATGCTGCCGTAGAAAATGACTATTCCGTCATTCTTACCGCAGACCATGGTAATTGTGACGAATATGTTGATCCCTTTACCGGAGAACCAAATACGCAGCATACGGTTTATCCAGTACCCTGCCTGATTATCGACAAATCTTTCTGGCGATTACGCACCAGTGGCGGTTTGAGTAATTTAGCTCCGACAGTATTACATTTAATGGGACTGACAAAACCCAAAGGTATTACCTGTAAGTCTTTACTAATGGAAGAGATGACACGGGCGTAAGTAGCTAGGCATATTAACCGCTGTAAACTACCGTTTATTCTTCAATTTAAATATCTATCTGACAGATGAGCCCCTCAATCCCAAGATTGAGTGACAATAAAACCATAGCCCGTATGCTTGTTTTTTCTAATAAAAATAAACTTTACGGATATGAAAAACAATACCGTTCCACTCATATTATTTTTGGCGCTATTAATAATCAATGCCAGTAGTTTTGCTGCAGAACCTGCAAAATTTTCAGGAATAATTGCCTCACACAATACCGTTAGAGCCAAACATCAACAGCAACCATTGAGCTGGTCAAACTCCCTCGCCAACTATGCTCAGCAATGGGTTAACCACCTTGCTGACACTCAAAACTGCGAAATGATACATCGTCCTAATGCGGGCGCGAGTAAGTTTAAACAAACACATGGTGAAAATCTTTTTTGGGCAAGCGCCGAACAACTTGGTAATGGCAGCAATAAGTTACAACACATAACTGCAAAAGATATTGTTAAAGCCTGGGCAGAAGAAGAAAGCTTTTACGATTATCAAAATAATAAGTGTCAGACAGGTGAAGACTGCGGACACTATACCCAAATGGTCTGGCATGAATCTCAACAGGTGGGTTGTGCCGTAGCAGTGTGCCCTGATCAATCACAGATCTGGGCTTGTAATTATCATCCACGCGGGAATTATATTGGGGAATGGCCTTATTAATTTTTTAGCTAAGTTATAATCTTCCAAACGTATCTCACTAGGAACCTCTATGGAAGTTAATGAAGCTTTTGCCACGCCAAAATCAGATTTACAAGGTAGATCAGAAGAAAATACTATTACGGTTGGAGTAATAAATCAGTTAAAACGCACTAGGCCGTGGGTTTTATTTCTATCTATCGTTGGTTTTTTTCTCACCGCATTAGTCGCATTTGCAACTTTTGGAATATTGACAGGTATGGAATCCAGCTATATGGAACAAGCCGAGAGCTTTGGGTATTTCCAAAAACAGGCAACCATGGTCGGTGCCATATATTTAATATTTACTCTTATTTATTTTTTCTCATCACTATTTTTATTCAAGTATGCAGCTTCCATTACAAAGCTAATTAAACATGGTGGCAGCGAACGACTTGAACAAGCATTAAAATCACAAGCCAACTTCTGGATGCTGGCAGGCATTCTAATGCTAGTTACTTTATTGTTTATATTAATACCTTTTGTGCTTCTTTCCATGGATTTAGTTTTTTCTTAAGGGCTCTTTATCTAGTTAAGGAAATGACTAGAGAAAAGATATTTACAGCAGAATGATAGGCATCTAAGCGCTGATACTAAAAACCAGGGGGGGTGCCATACGAATATAAAAGTAGCTTTTGACTCTTTACTAGTTTTCCTAGCGATATTAAGGACCCTCTGATCAAGTCCAATAATTTTCAGCTAGCCAAATCAGCCGATATTTCCACGAAAATCGTCGCAATAGAACAACTTTTACGACTCACTCCCTGAAAATTGGTGGTAGTTTTCTCTTCGCTTAATTCTTATAGAGTTGATCAGAGATTCCTTAAGAGATTTTGTCTTTATATTGTGGATATATTTCTATCAGTGCTTGTTTTTCCTCTGCACTTAATGAACTTAACCATAGGTCTTCACCAATTGAGTCAGGCAATTTTAAACCTTTGATAGATGTTAAATCACTTAAATTTAAACTCCCCGAGATGTGTTTTGGTAGCACTAGTCCGTCAGTTGTTTTCAATTCATGTAAATATAAACTACCTTTAAGTACTTCTGGAAAGTTAAGCCCTTTAGCAGACTCTAAAGACATGAGGTTTATGCTTCTACCAATATACTTAGGTAATATTAAGGCCTCGGCAGTTTTTAAATACCTCAAATTTAAATCCAAACCAATAGATTCTGGCAAAACCAAGTCAGATAGTGGTTCATAATAACCTAAATAGCCCAGATCTAAATAGCCGCCAATAGACTGAGGAAGGGTTATTCCTTTAGCCGATTCAAGCGAATCTAAATCTAAGTTGCCACTCATCGAAAAAGGATGTTTTACTTTATTTCTTAGTAAGTTGAGATGTCTATTATTCAAATCCCCATTGTAAAACCTTGTATTCTCAGTTATCTCCTTGGGCAACATAGCGATTTCAGTACTATCTAAACCCAGCGATACCATCAAGTCCTCTTTACTTACTGACTTGTTGATTTGTTTTTGCTCTCTTATAGCAAGAAAATCTTTATCTTCTATTTCATCAAATACCAACTCACTGCCAATAACTTTTACCTTAAATCCGTGCTCTTCTTCCCATTCAGGGTAAAAAAGTATCTCAATAGTATTATCATCGGTATCAAAATTAACACTTTCCAACACAGTATGCTTATAGGCATCTTCCTTTGAGTGGATATTAAAAAACTCGTAATTTGTTTTACCCTCATCATCAGCCCCATAGTCAACTGCATAGAATTGATATTCACAATCTTCCCAGAGCTTTTCTTTGATGGTATTTATTAGTTTCTTATCAAGCGCAAGAAATCTATTTAGTAAAGAAATATAGTTACTCGCTAATTTCTTTTCTTGACTGATACAAAATGTTTTAACACCGGTTGAAAACAACTGACTTTCAACAGACATCTCATAAATATTTAATACGCTTTCATTCGTCCAAGAACCAAAATTTTCAAGTTGATCAAGGCTACTGATTATTTGTTTTGGAAGGGTTTGTTTTTGTTGATTAGGTAATTCATTCGCTTCATCCATGGTCTTCGTTCTTCCCCATTCTCGCTTGTTCTAGCATTCTCTTTATACTCCTTATCTATCTTCTAGTTAGAGTTATCCTCTAATGAGCTGATGCAAAAAACTAGGGGGGGTGCCATATAAATAAAAAAGTGGTTTTTTTAACTCTTTACCAGCTTTCCTACAGTCATTCCCTGTACTAAAATTGAGAATACGACAATTATATAGGTAATCATTAACAAGGCTTCGCGATTTTCACCTGCAGGCAGAGTTAAAACCAGCGCGATTGAAATACCTCCACGTAGCCCGCCCCAGGTTAGGATTCTGATTATTTTTGGCGTAAAACTCTGGCGTAATTTTAATATTGAGACAGGAATCCCAACGGATATAAAGCGGATCATTAATACCACTGGAATCATAATCAAGCCTGCCCAAATATATTGCGCATTAAAAGTGAGTACTAATACTTCAAGGCCGACTAATACAAACAGCATGGCATTCAGGATTTCATCTATCAACTCCCAGAAATTATCCAGATGCTCACGAGTTTTATCAGACATCGCGTATTTTCTGCCTTTATTACCAATCAGCAGGCCAGCAACCACTATCGCGATGGGGCCTGAAATATGCAAGGCACTTGCTATCGCATAACCACCAAGAACCAAACCCAGCGTTAATAACACTTCCACCTGATAGTTATCGATACTGGCAAGCATGCGGAAGGTGATATAGCCAATGATGAAGCCGAATATTGCACCACCCAATGCTTCTTGAGCGAATAGTGTTGCGATACTCATGACGCTAACTTCTGCATGCTCACCATGTCCACCAACGCCTGCAATACTTAGTAACACAAGAAAAACAACAATGGCAACACCATCATTAAAGAGTGATTCTCCCGCTATTTTGGTTTCTAGCGATTTGGGTGCCCCGACCGTTTTTAAAATACCAAGCACTGCAATAGGGTCAGTTGGTGATATTAATGAGCCAAACAATAAACAGTAAATTAGCGGAATCTCCAGCCCGAGCATGGCAAAGATATAATAGGATGCATAGCCGACTAAAAATGTTGATGTGATGACACCAACACTCGCTAGAATTGCCACCACCCATTTTTGTTTCTTTAATTCGTCCAGATGCACATGCAAGGCACCTGCGAACAACAGTGCGCTTAACATGCCTTGCATCAAGGTCGCATTGAAATCTATCCCTTCAAGGAAAGTTTTTGCCTGTGTCTCCAAAGGTATGCCGAACTTTCCTAGCAAAACAATACCCAAAGACATCAACAAGGCAATCGCTAATAGACCGATTGTGGAAGGAATTTTGAGATATTTATAATTAAGGTAACTGAAAATAGCGGCCAGAGAAATCAGCACCGCGATTGTATTTATTATGCTCATTTAAAAAAACCCATTAAATTAAAAAAATGATTAGGAGACAATATATGGCACCCCCCCTAGTTTTGAATGATAGCTCGTTAGCTTTCTTAACGACTGCTAGAATTTATGCAAAGCTCAGCATCAGCTATTTCTGAGCCTAGTTCATCAAAGCTTCGATCTCATCTATTTCTTTAATTAGCGTGGCTGTTATAACTTCATTACCAGCTTCGGTAACTAGCACATCATCTTCGATTCGGATGCCAATATTCCACCACTTTTCGTTTACGTCATCACTGGGAGAAATATAGAGACCAGGTTCTACAGTTAACATCATTCCCGGCTCAAGTTCGCGCCACTTATCATCAACTTTATATTCACCCACATCATGAACATCAAGCCCCAGCCAGTGACCTGTTTTATGCATATAATAGGGAGCACACTTATTCTCGCTAATCAGCTCTTCAAGGTCACCGCTTAAAATCCCAAGCTCGAGCAGACCAGCTGTAATGACTCTTACGGCGGCATCATGTGGATCGATCCAGCGATTGCCCGGCTTTGCCATTTCAATGGCGGCATATTGAGCATCCAGCACCACTTGATAAAGCAGGCGTTGTTCATTTGTAAATTTACCGTTTACAGGAAAGGTCCGCGTAATATCACTGGCATAGCCCTGGTTTTCTGAACCCGCATCAATCAAGACTAAATCATTGTCTTTAAGCTCTGCATTATTATCTACATAATGCAAGATGCAGCCATTTTCGCCACCGCCGACAATGGTTGTATAAGCCATTGTCATGCCCGCTTTTTTAAACGCATATAGATATTCGGCTTCAAGTTCATGTTCTAGCATACCTGGTCGACAGGCTTTCATCGCGTTTTGGTGAGCGCCAACCGAGACTTTGGCGGCATCACGCATTATATTTTGTTCCATTTCTGACTTAAACAACCGTAATTCATGCAGGAAAATATCCAGCGAAATAAACTCATGAGGAGCATGCACACCATTTCGAACCTTAGTGCGCAATGAATTTACCCATGATATTACCTGTTTATCAAATTCAGGGTTATTACCAACGCTGTAATACACCTTGCTACGATTTTCCATCAAACTGGGTAAAATTTCATCAATATCATCAACTGGAAAAGAATCATCAGCAGCATAGCTATCTACAGCGCCTTCAAGACCCGCCATACGCCCAGTCCATAGTTCGGTTTTAGGGTCTTTTTCACGACAAAACAGAATATATTCGCTTTCTTCACGCCCCGGCACTAATACCGCGACTGCATTTGGCTCATTAAAACCGGTTAAATAGAGAAAATCACTATCCTGTCGAAAAGCAAACTCAGCATCACGATTCCGAAAACGAATATCAGCTGATGGAATAATAGCTATTGAATTATCCCCAATCCTTGCCATTAGTTTGCTCCGCCTTTGCGCGAACTCTTTATTGCTTATTTTATGCATAGTCAGTGAATCAAAGAAGATTGCTTAATTGGCTGTAATTCTTCATTGATTAATAGCGCCCCCATACGCACATATTCACTTATCTCGATAAAGGCTTCTTCGGATTCATTTTCATCGCCCAGATCAAAGTCACCTGATGTTCCGATCTCTGTGAAGTCTGTTAATAACTCACGCGAATCATCCGGCAAGGACTTGTAATCTTTAATACCCGCCATGCTAACACCCAGTACAAAACCACTGCACCATTGCTGCAGAGCCGTTACTCTTGCATATAAAGATTCATCTTCCTCTGGCAATAGAAGATCGAAGTCTAGGTTTGAGTCTTGTAATTGTTCTTTTATTTCACCAAAAAGCTCGCCTGATAACTTAATTGCCTTCAACTGCTTTTCATTTTGAGGATCAATCTCACCAAATATCAGTTTCACCCAAGCAACTTTATCAGAACTAATATTGACACAAAGAAGCCCACAAGCAACAGCCTGAACTTCAGCCGCATTATAATCAGCTTCAGCATCCTGCAAAGCCATGTCTAAATCGAAGTTTTCCATAATGAAAGTTTAACGTATGAGTATTTGGTGATACAAGCATTCTTATGAATCAGTTCTTACTTATATCCAGAAGGACACATCTGATTAGCCCAAAAAGTGAAAGATAGGCTTATTTATATATGGATAAACTTTGTTATATTTTACTTGGCTTTGTTTTCAAGAAAAGAAGGATCATATTCCATGGTAGAATAATCCTTCTCAGATCCCGGCGGAGATAATGCGTTCTTATTAGCATCGTCTAGAAAATAATCCAAATCTTGTGCTGTCATTTTTTCTGAAAACTGATTATTGTTTAAATTTGGATGTTGTTTGCTTGTAGCATCTAAAAGAGATTCCAAAGAATCTTTATGTTCTATTTCTTGATCAAGCACCTTAGGAGCCTCAATACTCTCAACTTCATTATCAGGTTTTAAGCTAAGTGGCTCATCAGCTAAAATACTGGCAGCAAGGTCCTCGTCATAACCGTTGACACTTTCTATGGAAGGTTGATCTATAGGATCATTAGCAGATATATTATCGCCAGGAGTTAAACCAGAAACATTATCGTCTAATACTTTGGGGGGGGGAAGTGTAGCAAGTGGTGGAGTATGTAGAACTCTGGGCTCTTTTTTAAGCTCAGAAACATCAGGTATATTAATTTTTTCAGACTGAAAGTGCTCAGGAACATCAACATTTAAAACATTGACGTCCTGAGTTTTCTCAATTTTTTTAACAATTTGCTTTGTTGTAACTGGCTCAATGGCTATATCCTGATCAAAAGGATAAAAACCTAAAAAAGCAACAATTAATAAACTAATTAGTATAACAGCATAAAAAACGAGATTCTTCACTTTTAAAACTCAAACTTTGAGAAATAATAACTGCTAACTAAATCAGATTAGACAGATATTAAAAGTCCACACGATAAGCTTTTGGTAATGTACCTGGACCCCAAGTAAGACAGTTATGTACTCCTATCGAGATTGCCTTATTTGATATATGCGCTGAAAGCACAGAGGCTAATAAAGTCTTACCACCCGCAACAGTTGTATCTAAAAAAGCAAATTGATTTGCTGAACCGTGGGTACAGCCTTCGCTAGTAGCAGTTAGAGGTGAAAACTGTATTAAAACACCGTTATCATATGTATATAAACGCTCAATAGTCTTGTTAGATAAAGTCTGATATGAAAAAGCTTGTGATGCTAGCAACAAAGAAGCTGCTGCAACAAGTAGCTTTGAGGGTAAAGAAATCGACATGATTGTATCTCCTAATTTAAAATATGTGAGGGAAACTCTACATGGTATATTATAGCACATCAAATATAGAGTGATAGTTTTAAGTTATGTTTAATCAACACACATTGATTGATGGATATAAATTATTGATCCATGGCTTAACTCATCGGTTTTCAGAGCTAAATACAAGGTGTAACTTTCAGTCTGATAACATGCTACCTAAAAAGTTCAAGAATCTTTCATAAAAACACTGTAACTATAAAATTTTTTCGGAGAATTTGTCTTCACAATTCAAATTCTTTTCATCTTGCCTGTATTTTTATTCAATGTATTATAACATCACTCATAATTATATAAAGTTACCTCGTTCGGGAATAAGGTATAAATGAATCCTCTACTTATAGTCGGTCACCCACATTCAGGGTTAGAAATAATTGAAGATCTCCTGCTTCAAAATGGGATGAGTAAAGCACAGCCTTCACGCTCGCAATTTTTAAACCCTTGCGAAATTAGCTGTAAATTACTTAATATCGACAAAAATAATTTATGTTCTGATAGCGAAAATATCCAGCAGATTAAACCTACCAAAGTATGGGATGAATTAGCCCTTGATCTATTGCTTGCAAATATGGGGCAAGGTCTATGGGGCTGGTCTGACTCTCAATCTATTTATCTACTGGATTATTGGAAATCAATTGAACCTAAATTGACATTTATCCTAGTTTATAATTCACCAGAAACCATATTGAAATCTATATTCAATAATAAGAAAATTACTGAAGAAGAGCTACTACGAACAAACTCATTTTGGCAAAACTATAACAAGGAACTTTCCAGTTTTTATCAAAATAATACTGACCGCTGCCTTTTATTACACGCGGAAGAAGCCACTAAGAACACATCACAATTTATAAGTTCACTATCAACGACACTCAATCTACCAGTAGAATTTATTTCAGATACTTTAATCCAAAGCAATAAAACTGATGAAACGAACTCCGTTCTTGCCAAAAATTTAATAGAGCAATTTCCTGAATGCCACGATACCTTTGAAGAGCTGCAATCTGTTGCAACTATTCCTTTTATTGATGAAGAAGATCAAACAAGTAGAATAATAACTTCATGGAATAAGATTACAGAGCAAAGAGATAAAGATAATGTAGCCCATTATGAAAAACATCAGGAACAAGATTACAAAATAGAACTAGCTAATACTCAGCTAGAGAAGTCACAACAAAAATATGACTCATTACTACTTAAGCTTCATAGCACCCAAGAGAAATATGAAACAATCTATTTAACAAACTCTAAGGATCAGGGTCTAGAAAACAAGTTTTTAATTCAACAATTACATCAATTACAAGAAGAACTCGAGTATTATTTCATTGAGAACAAGAATCTTTTACAAATAAAACAGAAGTACATTGATTCCAATACCTATTATGGTGCGGCCAATAGAATTAAAAATCGTTTATCTTATCGATTAGGGGCCACAATGCTAAAACAATCACACAGTGTTGGAGGCTGGCTCGGTATGCCCTGGGCTTTGCTAAGTGAATCAAAAAAGTTCAAGAATGAAAAACCGCTGCGCGATGCCAGCAAGCTTCCACCAATATCAAAGTACAAGGATGCCATTGAGGCAGAAAAAGCGAAAAAACATCTTTCCTATCGTTTAGGAAAAGCCATGATTGAAAATACAAATACAACTATCGGATGGTTTAAATTACCGGGAGCTTTAAACCGGGAAATTCAGGATTTTAATAATAATGGGAACGGCAAAAAGCTAAAAACAGAAACCCTAAATAAAAAAGTTGTTAAACAATAATGCTTGAGCACAGCACAATTACTTCGTGGTTACAGCAATTAAACACCCTACATCCAGCTCAAGACCTCATACTCGTTGGCGCAGGTGTCGGAAAAAGTAAATGGACTCAAACTATAGATGACCTTCACATAACCAAGGCACTTCTAATTGAAGCTGATGAAAAACAATTTCAGCTATTAAAAAAGAACAGTTTGCACAACAACTGGATAATAGAAAAAGCATTAATAGGAATAAAAAAAGAAAACACATTCTACTATGAAGCAAGCTATAGAATTGAAAGCGGAACCATTCAACCAGAAAATTTTGAAAATTTATGGCCTAATATCAAAACCAAAAGAAAGATAAAATATGAAACTAGCACTCTTTCAGAGCTTATCGCTAAAACAGGTTTATTACCAAACTGGCTTATAATTGATTGTTTTCCATCTTTATCAATTATTCAAGGCCTGGAACAATATCTAGATAATTTTGAAGTAATTATTGCTCGCACTGTTCTTACTGATGACGCACCTGACAATACAAATATTAACAAACTTACCGAGTTTCTTACTAATCAAGGTTATCACCGTTTAACCACAGAACAAGCAAGAAACCCTGCAATCGGGCACGCCCTTTACTTCAAAGATGTTAATTCAGATAAGCTTAATACCGGTTACAAGAACTTAGAAGATAAACTAACTACATCACAAGATAAGCACAACGAACTTCGAAAATCATATGAAGAACAAACCAATGTAATTAACCAATTAATTCCAGCTAAAAATCTTGCAGTAAAACAAGAAGAAATATTACAAGTGCAAATTCAACAACTATCAGAGTCTCAAGACTCTTTAATAAAAGTAAAAACAGAATTAGAACAACAAGTCGCTCAGCTTTTAGAAAACACAAGTACACAAGCCAGCACAATAGAAAATAACAAAAAAGAGATAGAAAATCTTTACCGTCAATTACAGGAAAGAGATCACAGGCAAGAACTAATAAATGAGGAGTTCATAAAAGCAGAAGCACAGCTTGAGACAATTAAAGACATGGTATCGCGCGATGAAAAAACCCAGAAAAAAAACTAAAAACCCCAGAAAAAAAAATATAGAAGCACAAGCTTTAGCTGCCAATACCGTCGAAAACAAAAAGAAAACAAGCTTCAATAACAATGAAGAACAAACTCAATTAAAAGAAAAGATCCATATAAACTATTCAAAAATAAAAGAATACTGGATTCTCGGCAAATGGAATAGATTAGTTGAACTAGATATTGACTTATTACATTCTCATGCACGTAAAAACCAAATAATACTTTTCATTTCATGCGCCTACCAACAATTAGGGAATAACGAAAAAACTCATGATTGTATTCAAATAGCACTAACGTGGGGCTGCTCCAAAAGTGAAATAGCTAAAATCTTAATCACTGGAGTACATAATACTTTAGGTCGTATCTCAGCTCTAAATAAAAATACTAGCAAAACCGCTCAGCATTTTAATGACGCAGTGACGCTAGATAATAGCAAAAACACCCATGCTCCAGGCCATAAGCGCACAATTAGAGAAACCGTAAAACTGGGGTTATTACCTCAAACTTTAGACTTAACACAAAAAATGCACTCTGAATTGCAAAATACAGGCAATTTAAACAGAGCAACATTAAACATGCTTAAAACTGAGCTTGAACTACTGCAACATGAGCTTGTGTTAGCCCAGCAACGGCATCAACTTTATCCAAATAAGAATGATAATAAACAAACTCCTGACGAAACATGGCAAGATAGACTTTCACGAATTTCAGTTTCACAACTTGATCAGGATTTATGGGCTCTAGAGCGAACGGATTATAAACGCAATGGTTTTTTTGTAGAGTTTGGAGCAACCAATGGTGTGCTCTTAAGCAATACATTTCTTCTTGAAAAAGAGTTTGAATGGAAAGGCATTTGTGCAGAACCTAATCCTAGATTTTATAAAGAACTAACTGAGAATCGCGCTTGCACAGTTTCAGATGATTGTATTGGCATGACCACAGGGAGAAAAGTTGAGTTTATTTTTGCAGATGTTTACGGCGGAATGAAAAAACATAAAGACTCTGATAAACACGGGACTAAACGCGATGCCTATGAAGCATCAGGAAAGACCAGTATTTTATCAACGATCTCATTAAATGATTTTTTACTAAAATATAATGCGCCTAGAAAAATAGATTACATGAGTATAGATACCGAAGGTAGTGAATATGAAATACTAAAGACCTTTCCCTTTAATGACTGGGAAATCAAACTATTTACCATAGAGCATAACTTCACTAAAAGCAGAGAGAAAATAAGAACACTACTCGAATCTCATGGGTATCAATGCACAGAAACACAGTGGGATGACTGGTTTGAATTAACACCTCAACAAGCTAACAGTGACTAATTGGATAATATGAGAAATACAAATAACATTGAACAAATAAAAGTCCAAAAAGCAAACGCAGATGATTTTCTTGGTAGATTCAGAGAGATTCTATCAGACCCAATTAATCTTTTTATCGATAGAGTATCCAATGCTGGCATAGTAAAGAATGACTTGGTGTATTTACACAACGGCAATAAAGTTCCAATAAGTGGTGACCTCTCCTACTATGGATCTTTCAGTGATATTTTAATAATAAATAGAGGGGTACACGAACCACTTGAAGAATATGTTTTTCAAGAAGTCTTAAAAACACTTCCGTCATCAGTAAATATGATTGAGCTTGGTAGTTACTGGGGGCACTATTCAATGTGGTTAAAAAAGACGAAACCAGAGTCTACAGTCTATCTTGTTGAACCTGACAAGCATAATATGCTCGTGGGCCAGAACAACTTTGAGATTAATGGTTTTACAGGTGATTTTATACAAGGCTTTGTAGGTAAAGGTGAATTTATGTTAGATCCTTTTCTAAGTAAGAAAAATATCAATAAAGTGAATCTACTACACGTAGACATTCAGGGCTATGAAGTAGAAATGCTCAAAGATGCCAGTCATTCATTTTTTCACAAAATAATAGACTACGTATTTATATCAACACACTCACAACTTATTCATGAGGAAATAGTGAGTCAATTAGAAAGTTTCCAATATAGAATTGAGATTAACTCTGACTTCGACAATGAAACAACATCTTTTGATGGTCTGGTATTTGCGTCCAGCCCTAAAGTAAAAAAAGTTTTTATTAAGCCCGATTTTTTATCCCGAAAGGATATCCCGTTTACGAACCCTGTAGATTGGGTAATAGAGTTTAATCAGTCAATATAAGAAATAGTTTTTGGTATCAGCAGAATACTTTTTAAGGCTCACAAGAGCCAGAAAGTATATCGTTACGACTCCGAAGGAAAAGTCAATGTTGATCGAATTTTGCACAGCCCAAGAAGGCAGACAATAGCACAGGACTCTCTAGAAACCAGTTTTTAGTATCAGTGGATTGATTTTTTTAGGCAAAAAATGAAACTTGGGATTTCTATGGAAACTTATTTCTTGCTTCTCTCATAATTTCTACATACACAATTTATGCTCCAACACCTCATATTATACTAAGCTTTTTATTGAAGTGAATGCAGGTCAAATCAATTAAATAATGAAAAGATTAATTAATTTACAAGCTTGATTCATCCAAAAAAAAATTCAAGTTTCTCCAATACCTTATCAATATTTATAGTGTATTTAAGTAAATGAGCATTTTTAGCATTATAGCGAAGCGTATCCCCTACAATATAATGATAATCCAAGCCCTTAGCTATGGCAATTCGTTGCAAGCCTACATTAAGGTACTTATCAGGAAATAGCTCAATAATTGTTGCAGTTGGTTCAGCAAAAAGTAGATTTGTAAAGCCTGCTCCGTGTGAACCAATCATTAATCGGCAATTGCTAAATATGTTTATTTGATCTTCATAAGAATAATCACCAGGATCAACAACTGAGAAATTCCACCTTTCTTGAATAGCAAATATCAGTGCTTTCTCATTAACCAATTCTCTTCTTCGATTCTTTTTCCTGCTTAAGAAAATATAATGAAAAGCATCATTAGTTGCTTTATTAGACTCGGCCGTTAACTCATCATAAAAATCAATTAAACGCAAAGATAAGCGCGGGTATAGCCAATCATCCAATAACTAAGTTTTTAGAAGAATACGGCTACTTTCCATATTCACATTGTGTTATTACAACTTTTTATGCTCTCGGAAGTTAATTATAATATAGAACTAAGCACATCAACTACCTCATCAATATCAATAACGTATTCAAGCTTATGAGTATTATCAGCGGATAACCTAGAATCCTTAGTTGGACAGGATAAAGTGTGCTGCTGTGGTGGTGCATAGCTAGGCGTAACTATTTGAAATGTTGTTGCACCATGCCAAAAAAGCTCCCTTCCAAGTAGTTACAACAACGCCATGCGCCATTACAGTAGTGCAATTTATTCTGTAGCGTTCTTCGCTTAATGGATAGGTGACAAGAATGCAATATTGCTAATGCTAATCAGTCGCTTATTCAACAACTCATAGCGCTCAACTGAGGAACCTAGGTTCAGGTGGGCACCCCCCTAGGTTTTTAGTATCAGCGGTGAGTGGCACCCTCCCCAGTTTTTAGTATCAGCGGTGAGTGGCACCCTCCCCAGTTTTTAGTATCAGCGGTGAGTGGCACCC
>Ga0209633_10000866_pt1 | contig 33246 bp, 27 predicted proteins | sample Cruoilmetagenom1_FD_187290 | JGI IMG/M metagenome (GOLD analysis project Ga0209633, IMG submission 187290) | Oil polluted marine microbial communities from Coal Oil Point, Santa Barbara, California, USA - Sample 1 (SPAdes) (version 2) | ecosystem: Environmental > Aquatic > Marine > Oil seeps ... | reverse complement strand
ACTTTACAGAACTATTTTAGAATGTATAGAAAGCTTTCCGGGATGACAGGTACAGCGGTTACAGAAGCTGGTGAGTTTTGGGAAATCTATAAATTAGATGTGATTGAAATACCAACAAACAGACCTTTAGCCCGTAAAGACAAGGAAGATCTTATATACAAAACGAAACGTGAAAAATACAATGCTGTAATTGATGAAATAGTACGATTAGTAGAAGAAAAGAGGCCTGTATTAGTAGGTACTACTTCTGTTGAAATCTCAGAATTATTGGGAAGAATGCTGGCTATAAGAAAAATTCCTCACAACGTTTTAAATGCCAAATTACATAAAAAAGAGGCCGATATTGTTGCTGAAGCCGGTAATCCGGGAGTTGTAACAATAGCTACTAATATGGCAGGACGTGGTACGGATATTAAATTATCTGATGCAGTAAAAGAAGCAGGAGGTTTAGCTATTGTTGGTACCGAACGTCATGATTCTCGTCGAGTTGACAGACAGCTTCGTGGTCGTGCAGGTCGTCAAGGTGATCCGGGTTCTTCACAATTCTATGTTTCATTAGAGGATAATTTAATGCGTCTATTTGGTTCTGAACGAATAGCGAAGATGATGGATAGAATGGGATTAAAAGAAGGAGAGGTTATTCAACATTCTATGATCTCTAAATCTATAGAAAGAGCTCAGAAAAAAGTTGAAGAAAATAACTTCGGTATCCGTAAGCGATTATTAGAATATGATGATGTTATGAATGCACAACGCGAAGTGGTGTATAAACGCCGTCGTCATGCATTATATGGTGAACGTTTACAAGTAGATATTGTGAATATGGTATATGATACTTGTGAAAGTATAGTGCTAGAGAATAAAATGGCGAATGATTATTCTAATTTTGAATTTGAATTGATCAGATTCTCTTCAACTACTTCACCATTTAGCAAAGACGAATTTGAAAATAAGACTGAACAGGAACTTATTGATGAGTTATTCGATATTGTTTATAAACATTATCAAGATAAAATTGAGCGAAATGCAGAAGCTGTTTTTCCTGTTATAAAAGATGTTTATGAAAAACAAGCCAATCAATATGAACGTATTGCAGTTCCGTTTACGGATGGTGTAAAAACTTTGAATGTTGTTACCAATCTAAAAGAAGCCTATGAAACTAAAGGTAAAGGCTTGGTGACCGATTTTGAAAAGAATATTTCTTTGGCAATTATTGACGAGACCTGGAAAGATCATTTACGTCAAATGGATGACTTGAAACAATCAGTTCAAAATGCTACCTATGAGCAAAAAGATCCTTTATTGATCTATAAATTTGAGGCATTCGAATTGTTTAAATCAATGCTGATCAAAGTAAATAAAGAAGTATTATCGTTCTTATTTAAAGGTGAATTGCCTAGTCAGAGTCCACAACAGGTATCTCAGGCAAAAGAGCAGAAAAGAGAAAAAGTTCAGATCAGTAAAGCTGATTTTAGAAGTCCTACTCAAGATACAGCAACAAATCAGACGCAAGAGCAACAAGTTACAGAAACTATTGTACGTACTGAACGTAAAATTGGTAGAAACGAACATGTTACTATCAAAAATGTTATGAACGGACAAAGCAAACAAGTAAAATACAAACAAGCAATACCATTAATCGATAAAGGGGAATGGGTATTGGTGGAGTAAAGATATTATTTTACAAGAGTCAATATAATTAAAATGGTCAATTAGTTAAAACATTCCTTTTAAAGTAAGCTTGTCATTCCTGCGTAGGCAGGAATGACAAAGGTTTCCAAAATCAAATGATTATTTAAAGATAATCGTCACGTCATCCATTAAAAACCAAATTCAAGGTCAATTGACGTTGGATTTTTTTTGTGTTGGTTTCAACGAATTTCTTTATAAAAAAGATCTCTTTAGGGGCTTCAAATTTATTTAAAGAATTGAGATTTTTCACTTTGTTCAAAATGACATTGCCCGAATTTTCACCTTCAACGACCAACACTAGCTTTTCTCCCAAAACCTCATCCGGTACACCGGCAACAAAAAACCTTTTATCAATAATTGTAGTAAGTTTCTTTTCAATTTGTTCAGGAATTAACTTTACACCACCTGAATTGATAATGGTGTCATAACGTCCCAGCCATTCAAATTCTGTATCTGAAATTAGTTTTACAATATCGTTTGTAATAATCTGTTTATCAGAAACTTTAGGCGCGTCAATTATCAAACAACCTCTTGAGTCAGTGCTGATATTGATATTGGGGAGGGTTTTGAAACTAAACCTTTCGACTGCACTTAAGGTGACATTTTGGAAATGGTTCAATTGTTTTATTGCAATATGCGTAATGGTTTCAGTCATTCCATAAGTAGCATAAACACTTGTTGAAATACCCTGTAATTTTTCAATCAATTCATTAGAAACCATCGCTCCACCAACAATTAACTTATTGATATGGTCTATTTTTTTTAGCGAATTACTCAATTGTAATGGTACCATGGCACAAAAATCATAGTAACTATCAATATCCTCTAAAGGATGCGAATTAGTTCCAACAACATCTAGATGCCAGCCCAATATCAAGGCCCTAACCAACATCATTTTACCAGCAATATAGTTGGGTGATAAACATAATAATGCCTTTGTTTTTTCTGAGAGATCAAAATAGTTACCGGTGGCAACTGCACTATTGATCATGTGCTCCTTTTTTAATTGAATACTGGTTGGTTTACCTGTTGAGCCGGAAGTATTCACCGCAATAAAATCGTTTAGATCAAACCAAGTCTTTAAAAATAAAAACATCTCTTCTGAAATAGTTTTAGAAAAGGTCAATAGGTCTTGAACATTTTCAAAAGATTTTCCGTTAAGGACGAAATTTGTATGAAATTTTATATCATTCATAAATGGATTCCTGCCTCCGCAGGAATGACAATTCAATTTACTATTCAGTAGTAATAATTGGCTTTTCCACCTTGCCAAATAATTTTTCAGACCAATTTTTCCAACCGTATTTTTTTGATAAAATCAACAGTACTATAGGGTACAATACAAATACCGGCATATAAGTTTCCCAACCTAATGAAGGTTCAGAAATATCGATATAGAGTGCTTCTGTTTGAAAAGCTGTCCAGTTTGTAGTAACAAAAATGGCGGCAACTACGTTATTGGCAGCATGCAGTCCCAACGCTAATTCAGTTCCTTCATCCATTAGTGTGGTTATTCCGTAAAGCAATCCGGTACCTATATAAAATACCATAATTCCCCAGCCTAATTTTTCAACTTCCGGATTCATACCATGTAACAATCCGAAAATTAGTGAAGTAGCCAACAGCGGTATCCATCTGTTTTTTGCTAATGCTCCTAATCCTTGCATTAAATAACCTCTAAATAACAATTCTTCAAAACTGGTCTGTAATGGAATAAATAGTACCGAAATAAGTACTAAAATTAAAAAAGGAATTGGTTTAAAATTCCAAACTAAATTATCAGGATCTAAGTAAATCCCAATAACTATAACTACTACAGCAATAGAGAACCATAAACCAAAAGCATAAAAAACTCTTTTCCAATCAATTTTGTTTCTACTTGTCACTACAGTTTTTATCAATCTATTATGTATGAATTTAATACCAATAAGTAAACCTACTAAACCCATAATTAAAGTCAGTAATGCTAAAAATAAATATAAGTTAGAATTTAATCCTATTGTTGCAAACACATCTTTTGTCGCTTCCATAAATTTATCTATACTCCCAACTTTTAAATATGCCGCAGTCATTAAAGGAATGACGCCAATAAATTGCCAAAAAATAGAAACAATAAATAATGTTATAAAATACCAATACCATTCAGTTCTACCTCTATATGCTTGCTGTATAAAATTCATTCAAAAAGGTTTTAAATTAGTCGTTCAAAAATATCGTTTATAAATTGAAATTCCACTCAACTTTGGGATTATAGTGTAGCAGTCCGTTATCAACTAATAAAGGTGAATCAAAATTATTTGTAAACAAACCACCTGTACCCAATCCTTGCGGCATTTCTATATCAAGTGTAAATGTGAATTGTGCAATAGCATTTAATCCTATATTACTTTCCAATGCTGAAGTTATCCACCAACCCACACTATGATTATTTGCAATTTCTATCCACTCTTTGCTTCCATGGATTCCACCAATTAAACTTGGTTTTAAAATAATATATTGAGGTGCAATGGTCTTGATTAAGTTTTCTTTCTCTTCAAAAGAAAAAATACCGATCAATTCTTCATCTAAGGCAATAGGCAGTGGCGTTTTTAAACATAAATTAGCCATTTCACCCCATTGTTTTGACTTAATGGGTTGTTCAATGGAATGCAGATCAAAATCAGACAACTGTTTAAGTTTTTCAAGAGCATTATCTGGGTTGAACGCTCCATTAGCATCGACTCTGAGCTCAATTTCTTGAGATGAGTATTCATTTCGAATGGATTTTATCAATGCTAATTCAGTTTCAAAATCAATGGCACCAATTTTTAATTTTATAGTGGTAAATCCTGATTTTAATTTTTTATTAATTTGTTGTTTCATAAAAGAGTAAGTCCCCATCCAAACAAGTCCGTTTATGGGAATTCCTTCTTTACCTATAGTAAAATCAGATGGAAATAATTCATAAGGATTCATACTACCCAAAGACAAAAAAGCCTGTTCAACACCAAACTGAATGGATGGATAATCATATACTTCTTTCAGTATTTCGTCTTTTCCTAACTGAATATGATCACAAACCCATTGCAACTTTTCTTTATAATCTGGCCTATCATCAATACTCAAACCTTTAAACAAGCCGCACTCTCCTATTCCAATTTTACCCTTTTTATTAATAATTAAAAAATAGGTTTCTTTGGTGTGTAGAACACCTCGAGAAGTTCCGCCGGGTTGTTTGAAATTAAGTATATACTTTTTGAAGGTTGCTTTCATTTTTTTGATAACTAAACAATCATAAAGCAACAAATATATATTAATTTTACACTTAAACGGCCCTCGTAGTTCAACGGATAGAATAAAAGTTTCCTAAACTTTAGATCTAGGTTCGATTCCTAGCGAGGGTACTATTTTTTCGAATGCAAAGCAACCCTATTTCCTTCCGTATCTAAAAACAAAGCGTAATAGCCGTGGTCTTCAGAAATTTGTGTTTTAGTCTGTAAAATTTTACCTCCCGCATTTTCAATTCTGCCAATTTCATTATTGATATCACCCTTTCTGGAAGTAAAATAGACCAATGTACCCTCTGCTGAAGGCGTATAAGATTCCTTGTGGTATACTAATGACCCCGAAGCTCCTTTGGCTTCCGTATCTTCAGCGAACGGAAACCAACCCATAACAAGTTCACCCATATCATGTACAGCTATTTGTATTTGAAAAACCTCATTATAAAATGCGACGGCTCTATCCATGTTTACAACAGGAATTTCAAACCAACTTACCATATTTGATACCATAATTAGTTGTTTTATTGATTTTCTACAAACGATTTAAAATTATCTAAATACTTTTGATCTGTACTTTTAAAAATTGATTTGAAATAAGGAAAGGTACATTTTAATAGGTAATTTGTTCCTTTACAAGTTGACTGATTCGTAATTATAGTTTTGTTACCATCTGCACTAAAAGTTATAGCATCGATTTTAAACATACCTTGCGCATCAAATTCTAACACCATCTTTTTATTCGGTACAAATTCAGTAATCGTTTCTTTCATTTCAAATTCTTTACCATTATCATCGACAATCATTTTATAGGTACTACCAACCATTCCTTCTTTTTCATCTATCGCTTCAAATGATTTTATACTAGGAATCCATTCTTTAATTTTTGTATGATCATTAAAAGCTATAAAAACTTCTTCAACAGGTCTATTAATTGTGGTTGATATATCATATGATGTTTCTTTAACAATCAACCCTGTAGCAAAAAATACCAGCAATAAAATAGCTAATATGCCTAGTAATATTTTAAATATTTTTTTCATGACACTGTCAATTTTAGTTTTCTAAGATACGTTTCAACTTACTAAGTCCCTGTTCAAAATCCTTTCCAACAGTTTTATCCATATTCATAAATAACATCATAATACTGACAGGAAATTTATTTTTACCTGTAAAACCCCAAATTACTTTTGAACCTGAATCAACCTCGCTAACTTTTAAATAGGCATCGGAAGTTGATTTAAAAGGTTTTAAAAACCGTAATTGTGATTCGATTACTTCATTTTCAAAAATGCCCATTATTTCTTGTTCACCACTTCCAACTTCTTTATTCCCTTCCCAAGCAGAAATACAACCCACTTCACCGTCGGTACCCATAAATGTTTTCTTCATATCCGGATCCTTTTCGGCCCATGGTGACCAATTATCCTGATTTTTTAATGACTTTAAATACAAAAAAACGTCTGATAAAGGTCTATTAATTTCTACACTCCGACTTACTTCATATGATTTCGGCGCAACCATTGCCAGTATAACAATTAGTAATGCAATTCCTATTAAAACATATAATATAATTTCCATAACGTAATATTTTTAATTTAGTTAATTATTTCTATTAGTCTTACTTGTTCAAATATCTACAATTTCAAATATTTCCCTATATCTAACAATACAAGCTCTTTTTTATGGTCAGCAAATCTTTTTATAGCTTTTTTATGATCAATCTTTATGTATTTAAAGGTATCATAATGGCATCCAATAATTTTATTACATGCTACAAAACCCGAGGCAACAACAGCGCTTTCTATACCCATAGTAAAATTATCTCCTATCGGTAAAATGGCCAGATCAAGATTACCTATAACTTTAGGAATCAATCTCATATCATAGGTCAAAGCTGTGTCTCCTGCAATATAAATGCGGTGATGTGTAGTTTCTAAAACAAATCCCACAGGATTACCACCATAAGTACCATCTGGAAAAGAACTGGTATGCACAGCATTTACCATATGTATTCGCCCAAAATCAAATTTCCAAGAACCTCCATGATTCATCGGATGTCCTTTTATACCTTTATTTCCGAAGTAACTAACAATTTCAAAATTAGAAATAATTGTAGCTTTGGTATTATTAGCGATTGCCTCAACATCTAATATATGATCACCATGTGCATGGGTAATAAGAATATAATCAGCCTCTAGTTTATTGATGTTGATTTTATTAGCTAATTTATTATCTGTAATATAAGGGTCAACAATTAATACTTTACCATGAGCTTCAATACTAAAAGAAGCATGGCCTAGATATGTTATTTTCATACGATTAAATATTAATAATTATTTGATACTAAAGTTAGTAAAAAAAATATCAATCTCAATTTATAAAAAAATCCGTGAATAAAATCATGTTACTCACGGATATATTATAAATAAATTAAGTCTTAAAAATCATAACTAGCCCTTAGTGTAAAATTTCTACCAGGTTCAAAAATTCTTCCAGATAACAGATTAGAATTTGTATAAGAGAAATTTAAATGTTCAGTATAAGCCTTATCAAAAATGTTAAGTATTGAAGCACCAATTGTGAGGTTTTTCATAGGTTTTATTCCAACACTAAAATCTAATAAAGCAAAATCATTCGTTTCTTTTTCCATAAAACTTGTAGAAATTCTACGTTGTGCTGCCACAAATCTAGAGTTTAAATTAAACCAATATTTTTCTTTTTCAAAATTAAATGCAGCATGTGCTGTCATAGGTGTTATTTGAGGTAAAGGTTCATCTAAATCTCTATTTTGGCCATATGTATAAGAAATGTCTGAGGTGAACTTAAAATTTTCAGATAGTTTATAATTCCAATAAAACTCAAAACCAACTTGTATTGCTTCATCAATATTAATAAACTGTTTAGCAAATTGAGGTTGTGCATTTGGCATAAATTTTCTTGGAATATTTTCATTTACAACAGGAACAATATGATCTTGAATTAAAGAGTAAAATATATTAGATCCGAATTCAATACTTTTGAAACCTTTTTTAATAGAGAGTTCAAGCTGGTTATTAACTTCAGGATCTAAATATGGGTTACCCACATATTCATAAGGGTCTACTCCTACCGTAAAATGATTTATATATCTCTCTACCATAGAAGCTGTTCTTGTACCTCTACCCAATGCTAATTGAGCTTGAAAATCATCATTTTTATATTTTAATGAGACCGTTCCGCTAATATTTGTTTCATCAAAATCTTTAATATCTGTTCCATAAAGATCTAGAAAATCTTGTTCTGGATCATTAATAGATGAGTTTATAAAATCTGATCTAAGACCTGCTGTTAAGGTATAATTGTCAGATACTCGATAGTTACTTTCAACAAAAATTCCATAATCGTTTAACTTAGAGTCTTGCCATATCTTATCAGTAAAAGTCATTGGCATTGGTAAAGTGTTTCCATTCATTATTTTTACCAGTCTGATTCTGTTTCCTTCTCTTGCAATAAGGTTCGCATCTATTCCTGCGAATAAAAGCATATTATCTGTTGGTGCAATAATTAGTTCAGATTTTCCGCCATAAGTAGTAACAAATACATTCGAACTTGCTTCTGTTGCCATAAAACTAGGCCTACCTTCATTGGTCATTAAATGATCTACGTATGAATAAAATCCTTTAATTGAAAAAGAGCTAACTATATCTGAAATATCTGTTATTTTATAATCTAAGCCCGCTAAATAGCTATCATCATAAGGAGAATCCATAGGTAAACCAGCATGGTCGATATCTCTTCCAAAAGATTGTCTCCAACTCAATTGTAATCGTTGTTTATTAGTCGGTTCATAACCAGCTTTAATTGAATAATCAGTTGTATTAAATGATGAAGGAACTTCAACACCATTGCCATCTTCATAATTACCATAATCTCTATAACCTCCATTTATATTGACATCAAATTTGTCGGTTTTATATTTTAAATTACCATACGTAGATAGGTTTTCTCCATTGACTTCAAATCCGCTAACAATAGAACCACTAATTCCTTTTTCTTCAGAAGATGTTTTTTTTGTTACGAGATTAATGATTCCTCCAAAATTTTGACCAAATCTAACTGTAAAAGGACCTTTTACTATTTCAATTTTCTCAATTTCTTCTGGAATTACATGTGTTGTTATAGGATCCATTCTATTAGGACAAGCATTTAACACTTTCATACCACCGTCATACTGTACATTTAATTGTTCATATTTAAATGCTCTAAAAACAGGTTCTGAAGCATAAGCTCCTCTTTTTTGAATTCCGAATCCTTTAATGTCTCTAAATAGATCTCCAACATTTCTAGGTTTTGTTGTTGTCTTTATATGATCAACAATCACACTTGATTGAGATATCTCTTTTAAAACATTTGCTTTTACAACTATATCATCCAGGTTTATTGATTTTGATTGTAAACGAATTTCAATATCTAGGGATGAAATTACAAAGGTTTTTTCTTCATAACCAACATGCGAAATTAATAATACATCATCAATTTTGGCTTGTAATGTAAATTTACCATCGGCATCTGTAACTGTGAATATATTTGTACTTTTTAATTTAATACTAACATTTTCAATTGGATTATTTGTTTTAGCGTCAATAATTTTTCCGCTAATTGAATTTTGTTGTGCTACAAGCACATTAGAAGATATGATAATACACATCATCAATATTATATTTTTAATCATTATTTTTAGTTTAAAATATGAGGGATTAGCTACCAACCATGGTAGCTTCTTAATAAATTATATTTTTAAACTAATTTTTTAGGAGGACGGAATATATATTCAATATGATTTTCAACTTTCACATTTTGAGATATAGAACCATTTTGCTTCTGTAAAATATTAAAACTTAATTCTACATATTTAAATGAGTATAAAGTGGTAACCGGATATTTATCAAAATCTATTGTAGGTATTCTCGATTTGTTATCTATTGGTAGATTAGGTAAGGTTTTTTCAATTTCTTTAGCTACATAACATTTACCATTACAAGCCAAAATAGGTTTATTTCTATTTTCACATAATTGCTCTGCTATATAATCATAATTCACAAAATAGTCTATAACTGGCAACATTGGCCTGAGCATAGCTATAACATAAAGTAATAAAAAAATATAACTAACAATACCCTTATTCACAATATTCATATTAAAAAGACAAAACTATCTTTTAATCGTTTTAAGAAAAATGACTTTTATCATAGTATTTGTCCTAATCCGAACAGCATAGCAAAAAGAAAAGTACTCAATGCCAACTTCTTTAATTCAGGGTCTAACAATTTGGCATCTTTATTTTTATAAACAGTAAATAAATGCCTAAAAATGGGAATAAAAGCGATGACGAATATAAATTGTATCAAAGATTTGTAATGCAAAGCATTATAGAGAAGTGCCAATAAAAATGAAAAAATCAATAGATAATAATGATAATATTTAGCAAACTCCTCTCCAATCTTAACCACCAAGGTTATTTTGTTTGATTTGGCATCTGATTCTCTATCGCGTATATTATTTAAATTGAGTACGCCAGCGCTTAACATTCCAATAGAAGTAGCTGGTAAAAAAACAGTAAGGTCAAGTTGTTTTGTATATAAAAAATAACTTCCTACTACACTTAACCATCCAAAAAACAGAAAGACAAATACATCTCCATAACCACTGTAGCCATAGGCTTTATTACCCATCGTATATTTTATGGCAGCTACCAGGCTAGCAACACCAAAAACTAAAAATAAGAAAAAATAAGTCAAGTTTTCTTTACCAAATGAAATATAGATCAATATTAAGGCGACTACAAAAGTAATACCACCTGTTATTTTAATTGCATTCAACATTTGTTTTGGTGAAATTGCGCCGCTTTGTAAAGCTCTTTTTGGTCCAATTCTATCGGCATTATCGGTTCCTTTTATACCGTCACCATAGTCATTTGCAAAATTAGAAAGTACTTGAAAACCAATAGTAGTAATTAATGCAAGCAGACAGATTCTCCAATCAAAAAACCCATCAGCGAAAGCCAAAAAACTACCCACTATTATTCCGGAAAGTGACAAGGGTAAAGTCCTTAAACGTGCAGCATTGATAAAAGACTTCAACAAAACCAAAAAATATTTATTTTAAAAATTGCTGTTCTTCACTCAATTCAAGTGCTTCTCTAATATTAACATTCTCACCATAAGATTGGGCTATAATAAAACAATCCTTAAACCCTAAGCTTCTAAGATCATCTTTTAATATTTTCGCTTCGGCATAAGTGATAAAATTACCAATGGCATATTTATTCAAACCTCCTTCTTTAAATTCTTTCATATGTGCTAAATCGTCGGAAAATAATTTGGCTTTGAAATTGGTAAAGGCTCCAATTTGAATGCTAAAGATAATAGGTTCTCCCGCAATGCCATCTTCTCCAAGAATTTCATCATTAAATTCATTTTCACTATTAAATGAAACCGCTTCTTTTAAATATGCTAATGAATCTACATTAACTAAAGCTAAGTTATTTTTCTTTAGAAACTTTTCATTTGGGTTATTTGATTTATTAACAAAAGACCATAAAAACAATAGTAATAATATCAAACCGAAAGAACCCAAAATAATTCTATGCTTTTTTAGGATTGAACTATTTTCTTCTTCTTCCTTTAATAAAGAGTTTAATTTATAAATGGTTTGGTTTGCTTTATCAACTTCTTCGTAAATGTTCACTAAGTTTTTATCTTTAATATATGGCATAACTAGATGGGAGATTTAATTATAGATCTTGTGCGTTTGCAATCAGTTCTACAATATCTAATACTTCTATTTTGTTTTCTTTTTCTTTATTTTTAATACCATCAGTCATCATTGTATTGCAAAATGGACAACCTGTTGCAATGATATCTGGTTTTACTTCTAACGCATCTTCTGTGCGCTCTATATTAATGTCTTTTGTACCTTTTTCAGATTCTTTAAACATTTGGGCTCCACCTGCTCCACAACATAATCCGTCACGTTTACAGCGTTTCATTTCAATCAATTCAACTTCTAATTTTTGAATTAACTCTCTTGGTGCTTCATAAACCTCGTTAGCTCTCCCCAGATAACATGGGTCATGAAACGTTATGCGTTTTCCTTTATAAAGACCCCCTTCAATCGTAATACGACCATCATTCAATAATGATTTTAAAAATTCAGTATGATGCATTACATTGAACTGACCTCCCAATTCAGGATATTCATTTTTTAAGGTATTAAAACAGTGTGGACAAGTAGTAACTATTTTTTTTATTTCATATCCATTCAACACCTCAATATTAGTCATTGCTTGCATTTGAAATAGAAATTCATTCCCAGCTCTTTTAGCCGGATCACCCGTACAACTTTCTTCAGCACCTAATACAGCAAAATTTACATTTGCATTATTTAAAATCTTAACAAAAGCTTTTGTGATTTTTTTCGCTCTATCATCAAAACTACCAGCACATCCAACCCAAAATAGAACTTCGGGTTGTTTACCTTGAGCCATCATCTCTGCCATGGTAGGTACATTCATTGTCATTTAATTTTAGAGTTATTAAAATGTTTTTATTAGTGTTTACCGTCATCAAAAACTTGGATAGTTACTTCTTTGTCAACTAAATCAGTAAACTTCCCTCTATATCTTGTGGCTTTTACCAAATGGTTATCAATCCAATGATAATTGCCTCCACGCGGTTTACCCATTAACAAACTATGATATTTGAATCCGTGTTTTTTTAACCAAGTTTCGGTATATGCTCTATGATCTTCAGTTCTTGATGTAAAAAAACAGATTATATGTCCTTCATCATACCATTTATTCAATGTTATTAATGCATCAGGATAAACTTCTGCAGTGAGCATTCGCTCGGGTTCTTCATTCGGAATATCGTCGCATATAGTGCCATCAATATCTACTAGATAATTTTTTATTCCAGCAGGTAAAATAGGACTAATGTGTAACCCTTTTTCTACTTTATCGTGTAAAAGTTTTTCAACTTCTTCTTTTTTCATTTTTATTATTATTATAAATTTTACTTATTTTTCATTTTACTCATCCTTCCAGTTTAATCTATCTAATTGATTATATTGCCATGGAGCTCCGTTGTTTTCAATATTTGTCATCATTGCATTTAATTCTTGTGGTGCTGCCGATTTCTCCATCACCAGAAACCTTCTTATATCGGTAATAATCGATAAAGGGTCAATATTTACAGGACATTCTTCAACGCATGCATTACAACTAGTACAAGCCCAAATTTCTTCAGTTGAAATAGTATCAAGTAAGCTTTTACCATCAACCACAAATTGACCATTCTTATCTATATTTTTACCTATTTCTTCAATTCTATCTCTAGTCTTCATCATAATCGCTCTGGGCGATAATTCTTTACCTGTTTGGTTTGCCGGACAAACAGAAGTGCATCTACCACATTCTGTACATGTATATGCATTTAATAATTGTACCCAATTTAAATCTATCGCATCTTCGGCTCCAAATTTTTCAGGTACATCATCAGTTTCACTTTCAGCTGAAGTTGCAAAAGGATCAGCATCAGGATCTAGCATCATCTTCACTTCATTGGTAACCGCTTCTAAATTATCAAATTTACCCTTTGGATTTAAATTTGCATAATAGGTATTTGGAAATGCCAATAATATATGCAAATGTTTTGAGTAATATAAGTAATTTAAGAATATTAAAATACCGGCAATGTGTAACCACCAGGCTGATCGTTCAATTATATGTAAAGTACCAACTTCAAAGTTACTAAATAATGGACCTATAAATTGGCTAATAATATTCCCCGAATTAGCTTGCTGAAAATGAGTGTCAGCAGCATTCATTATTATAAATAATGACATCAAAACCATTTCAAAATACAAAATATATAATGCATCATTTTTTGGAAAACCTTTCATTTCCTTATTCCAAAAACGCGGAATACGAAGTAACATCCTTCTAATCCAAAAAATAATAACAGAAACAAATACTAAAAAAGCTAATATTTCAAAAGAACTAATTAAAAATCCATAAAAACCACCTAGAGAAGAAAAAATTCTATGGGTACCAAATAAACCATCAATAATAATTTCTAAGACTTCAATATTTATGATGATAAAACCCACATAAACTATAAGATGCAATAAACCGGCAATTGGTCGTCTAACCATTTTAGACTGACCCAAAGCTATATTGATCATATTTGTTAAACGCAAACTAGAATTATCAGACCTATTTATTGACTTGCCTAATTTGATATTGCGAATCAATTTCTTTATATTTTTAATAAAGAATCCAATTCCCACAATCAATAAAATTGCAAAAAGTATATTAGGTATGTATTGCATTTAATTTATCCGTTCTATTTATGATTCCAATTATCATTGTCACTGTCATTGGGTGATAAGCCTAAAATATCTCCTTCAATGTTAACACCTAAGCCCAAAACCGTTCTATTTGCATAATTGAAATAGCTAATCACTTGATTTATTTCCAAAATTTAATCATTGTCTACCCCTGTATTTGTCAATTCAACTATCTGATCTTTAGTGATTTGACTCGGGTTTTTAGTCAGCTTTTCAGCGTATCGTAAAACTAATGAATAATCTTTGTCAAAAAAAGTTTCGAAAGAATTAGTTATTAACTTTTTCTTAATAAGTTCAGCCTTGATATCTTCATTTAATATTCTTTTTAAACCATTAAAATGATGATCAATACAGTAACTACAATCATTTAATATACTTGCATAAATATCAACGGTTTCTAAAAACCATTTTGAAATAGTATAATTGCAGTGATGCAATACATTTTTATACAATGCCTTATGTCCAACCATTGTATTTGGTCTTAAACCATGAACCAACATAATACTATCAATATTAACATTTGGCCTCATTACTTTATCATTCAATCGCTTTAAAGAGTTGGCAGCTTCTTTATAGGAAATTGTTTTGATAAAAGATATAAATTTATTTTTGGACTTCTTCGGGAGTATATTGCTTAGGCTTCTTCCCAAAAAGGGAAAAGTGTACAAAGCGCTTTGGATTAAGTTTCATCTCTCTTAGCAATTCTTCCATTTCTTTTGATGCACCTTCAAGGTTTTTATATAAAGCTTCATCTTTCAAAAGTTTACCCATTGAACCTTTTCCATCTTTCATATCGGCCAAAATACCGTTGAAATTGTTAAGAGTTGATTCTAATTCAGCTACTGTTGATTTGATATTTACTTCTTTCAGCGAATCTGACATCTTAACTAAATTATTCGATGCTAAAGTGGCATTAATCAATATTGAATCAATTTTACCATTATCGGCCAACATATTATCTAATGAATTTGACGCGCTCTTAAATGTTGATAAACTACTGTTTAACTTCTCAATAGATTGTTTTAAGTTAACTTGACTTTCCTTATCAAAAACATTGTTAAACCCTACTAACAATGAGTCTGCATTAATTAAAAAGCTTTCAACTTTAGATTGCAAAGGAGCAATTTGATCATTCAATGCTCCTAAAATACCTGCTTCAACATTTCCAGCTAAAGTATCACCAGAAACAGCAGTATTCCCGTTAATAGAAGTGATGATTTTTATTGATTTACCACTGATGAAATCAGGACTATAAATTTGGGCAATACTATTCTTAGAAAATTTAAATTTACTTTCTAAAGAAAATTTTACAATCAATCTTCCAACTTTGTCAGGATGGAAATCAATTTGATTGATAGTGCCCACTTTTAATCCATTAATGGTAACAGGTGCTGAAGGTGATAAACCTTGAACGTTATCATATTCAGCGTAGAAAACTCTATTATCATCAAAAAGATTTGAACCTTTTATAAAGCTAAATCCCCAAATAAATAAGCCAATAACAACTATGGCTATGATACCTGTTTTAAGTTCTTTAGATAATTTTGGCATAATAATTCAATATCAAGAGCAATATTACTAATAATTTCTGTGAGTAGAAAGTTACCGGCTTTATTAATTAATTTGATTTTAAAGCCTCATTTACAGAAATTTTTGTTCCGTTTTTGAACGCTACTACAAATGCTGAATTAAATCCTTTTTCACGAACCATTTTTTGCATCTCCTTTATTGCGAAATAATCAGATGATTTTCCATAATAATATTTATGATGTGCTCCAATTTTAATTCGTTCAACATCTTTTAAACCTTTAAAATTATAAGGCGCAGTTTTTATCTTTTTTGTACCAGATGCAATTTGTACCCTAAAATCAATACCTTTTACAATTTTAGTTTTAGGCTTAACTGGTTCTGGTAATGGTTTTGGTTTCACCTCAACAACAGTGTTGTCATCTAATTTCTTTTTATATGCTTTTACCGCCTTAAAAATAGCCTTAGCCATTTCTTGCTGCCCTTTCTTTGAATTTAGATATGCACCTTCGTTTGAATTAGTTAAAAATCCCGCTTCAATTAAAACGCTAGGCATAAAAGTTTGATGCAAAACTATAAATCCAGCTTGTTTAACCAATCTATCCTTTCTTTTTAAATCATTGACAAAATTCTTTTGTATAAGATCTGCCAACAACAAACTTTCATCTAGATATTCTTCTTGCATTAATGTCAATCCGATAACTGCCTCAGGTGAATTTGGATCAAATCCCCCATAATTTTCTTTATAATTATCTTCTTGCAGTATTACTGAGTTTTCTTTCTTAGCTACTTCAAAATTCCTATCATTTCCGTGCAATCCTAAAACAAAAGTCCCTGCACCATGCACTCTTGCATCACCAAAAGAATCACAGTGTATAGACAGAAATAAATTTGCTTTAGAATTTTGCGCGATAGATCCTCGTTCGAACAATTCTACAAAAGTATCATCTTCGCGTGTATAAATTACTTCTATATTTTTATCAGCCTCTAGTAAATCTCCAACAGCCAAAGCTATTTTTAGTACAATATCTTTTTCTTGATACTTACTATTTTTATGACCTAAGTTACCCGGGTCAGTTCCACCATGACCTGCATCAATAACAACTTTAAATTTTTCCTGTGAAAAAACAGTGAAATTTTGAAATGTGAAAAAAATAAAAATAAGTAAAATAACAACCTTCCTCTGAGTCATTATTTTTAATAAATTTCCAATCATAGAATATTAATCATTTAACTATTTTTTAGGCAAAAGCACTTAAAAAATATATGTAAGTTTGTAAATTCAAAAACTGAGCCATTTTTTAAACTTTACAAAAATACTATTTATAGCATTGCACACAAATTTTAAGCATATTGTTTTTGTTTTCCTTTTTTTTAGTTTGGGATACCAATATGGATTTAGTCAAAAAAAGGCAAAAGACAAAGACCTTCAAAAAGCTGCAGAAAACAATTTAGTAATAAAAGCTCAAGATTCTGTTAAGACAGATAGTATTGTTCCTCCGAAAGAATTTTTAGAAGACATCATAAGACATAAAGCTGAGGATTATATTGCAAATAATTTTATCAAACAACAAGCTACACTATATAATAATGCCGAACTTTATTATCAGGATATCGAATTAAAAGCCGGAATTATCATAATTGATTATAAAAATAACTTAGCTTATGCAAAAGGGATCATAGATAGTTTAGGTAATTATACACAAAGGCCAAATTTCAAACAAGCAGGACAAGAAAGTGAACAAGATTCTTTAGTTTATAATTTTAGAAATGAAAAGGCTGTAATTTATAATACAAGAACTGAACAAGGTGGAATTATCATAAAAGGACAAATTACTAAACGTGAAAATGATTCGGTTTTATATATTAACAAAGCACATTTTACTACATCAACTAAAGATAAACCTGACTATGAAATTGTAACTAAAAATATTAAAATAGTACCCGGCAAAAAGGTTGTTGGAGGCTTGTCGCAACTTTATATTGCAGATGTACCTACACCAGCCATATTACCTTTTTTTTATGCACCTTTATCAAAAGAAAGATCAGTTTCAGGCTTTTTAATACCTACTTGGGGTGAAAACAACAATCAAGGCTTCTTTTTACAAAACGGCGGTTATTATTTCGCCATCAATGACTATGTAGATCTAGCAGTGTTTGGCGATGTTTACTCGAATGGTAGTTGGGGTTTACGTTTTGAATCTAGCTATAATTTACGGTATAAATTTACTGGTAGTTTTAGATTGCGTTTTGAAAATTTAATAACTAGTCAACGAGGATATGACGATTTTAGTAAGAGAAATAACTTTAATTTACAATGGTCTCACAGTCAGTCGAGCCAATCTAATCCAAATTCTCGATTTTCAGCTTCTGTAAATTTCGGTAGTAGTCAATTTTTTAGAGAATCATTGAACGAATTTAACATATCACAAAATGTAACGAATACTTTTAGTTCATCAATATCATACTATAAAAAGTTTGTAGGCACACCTTTTAATATGAATTTATCGTTAAATCATACTCAAAACACAAATACAGAAACAATTGATATGACGTTGCCATCACTGCAATTGAGTATGGATCGTATCTATCCTTTTGCACCAAAATCGGGTACTAAAAAAAATGCGTTACAAAATATTGGACTTACCTATAATTTTGATGCTCAAAATAAGGTCACCACTACAGATGAATTATTTCTAAAAAAAGAAATGTTCGATAATGCGCGTTCTGGAGCTAAACATACCTTATCAGTAAGTACAAATTTAAAAGCATTAAAATATATTACTTTATCACCAAGTATTAATTATAAGGAAGTTTGGTATTTAAAAACCATTGATCAGCAATATGATAACATTTCAAATGAAATAATGAAAGACACTATTAATGGTTTTGACGCTTTTAGAGAATACTCAGGTAGTATATCCGCTTCTACGACAATATATGGAATGTTTGAGTTTAAAAAAGGAAGATTACAAGCTTTACGACATGTAATGCGCCCCTCCATATCATTTAATTACAGACCGGATTTTAGCTTTTATTATGACGAAGTTCAACAAAGTGAAGATCCAGAAGATTTGAGAGAATTTACTCGATTTGAAGGTGGAATTTTCGGTCAGCCTTCTAGAGGATTATCGAGTAGTATTGGTATAGGTCTTAACAATACATTTGAAGCTAAAGTAATGTCTAAAGATTCTACTGAAACTGAAGCCAAAAAAGTTACTATTTTAAATAATCTAAATTTTAGAACGAGTTATAATATTGCGGCAGATTCATTAAAATGGAGCCCATTAAATGTTTCTGCAGGAACACGAATATTTAACGATAAAATGAATTTAAATGCAAGCGCAACATTAGATCCATATGCTCTTAATACAAGCGGAAGCAAAATTAACACCTTCAATATAAACAATGGTGGTAGTTTATTTAGGTTAACTCGTGCTAGTCTTTCTGCTAATTACGCACTTTCAAGTGATGAATTTGGAAAAAATAAGGGACTTAGGAATAAAAGTAACAATGCGGGAACTGCAGATCCAAATGCTGAGAGTTTATTTGGTAGTGATATCACACGGCAAAACGTAGAAGAAGATCAGGAAAAAAGTAATGCCAAAGTTGCGAAACTATATGGAGCTTCAATTCCTTGGAATTTAAGTCTAAGATATACATTAGGTTATTCTAATGCAAGAAGAGAAAATGAAATTTCTAATAATTCATTACAATTTTCTGGAGATGTAGAGCTATCGCCAAAATGGGGTGTAGGTTTTTCATCAGGTTACGATTTTAAAAGAAAAGGAATCACATTTACAAATTTACGGTTTGAACGAGACCTAGATAGTTGGACTATGAGTTTTAACTGGGTTCCTTTTGGAAGGAATACCACTTATTATTTTTTTATAGGTGTGAAAGGACCTTTAAGCGATTTAAAATACGACCAGCGGAAAGTGCCAGACAGAAGATTGTTTTAAAGTCGTGACTGTGCTTAATCTGACGAACATATTATATTAATTTGTCTCCTCTAGCGTAGTTGAGAGATAAATCAACTAAATTAATTTAAAAATATATTATGAAAACAATAATTACATCTCAAAAAGCACCAGCTCCTGTAGGAGCATATAGCCAAGCGGTTTTAATAAATAATATGTTATTTACTTCAGGTCAGATTGCAATCCATCCTGAAAATGGAAAATTAATTTTAGAAGATATTAAAACAGAAACGAAACAGGTAATGGAAAATTTAAAAGCGGTTTTAGCTAAAGCAGATTTGACATTTGACCATGTGGTTAAAACTTCTATTTTTATTGCAGATATGAATGATTTTTCTGCCATTAATGAAGTTTATGCTTCCTATTTTAAAAGTGAGACAGCCCCAGCTCGAGAAACTGTCCAAGTTGCTTGTTTACCTAAAAATATGAATGTCGAAATTTCTATGATTGCTGTTAAATAGCTTTTATTAATAAATCGGCAGTAGCCGGGTTTGTAGCTAACGGAACATTATGCACATCACACAAACGCAACAACATTAATACATCAGGTTCATGTGGGTGTTTTTCTAAAGGATCTCTAAAAAACAATACCATATTACATTTTCCTTCAGCCACCCTCGCAGCTATTTGTGCATCTCCACCAAGTGGACCAGAAAGTAGTCTTTTTACTTTAAACCCAACTTTCTCTACTTTTTTGCCAGTTGTACCTGTAGATATTAAGTTTATGTTTTTTGAAAGTAATGTATCTTTATGTTCATTTAAAAACTGAACCATCTCAGCTTTTTTACCATCATGTGCGATAATAGCAATTTCCATTTATTCCTTTATATTTTGAGTATGATAAGCAACCAATCCCTCAATAGGTCTTCGAATAAAATTACCCACGTTAAAACCCATTTCAGCAGCAACTTCTTTTATCTCATCTTGAGATAGAAAAGCAATTGTTCCTGCAAAATGAACCGGAACCGTTTTTAATTCCTCTTTAAATTGAAAAATCATATTCTTTGCTAGAGTTCTAACTCCTGCTTTGATCAAATTCTTAATATATTCATCTTCTTTATGAAGAAACATAAACTCTGCAAATGCCGCCAAATAAGCGTTCGGATTAGGTTCTTTATATAAACTATACTTAATGAAGTCTGAGTCTAAATTATACTTTTCATTAAAAGCAACTCGTAAATTTTCAGGCATATGCTTAAAGAAATAATCTCTAAGTAGTTCCTTACCATAATGATTACCACTGGCATTATCCATTAAAATATATCCTAATGATTTTACTTTTTGATGTGTATTGACTCCGTCATAATAAGAGCAATTCGACCCTGTACCCATAATGCAAACTACCGCAGGTTCATTATTATTAATGGTAGAATATACAGCGGCAATTGTATCTTCTTCAACTGTAACTTTAGCATTGATAAAATAGGACTTTAAAACATGCTTCAATGATAATTTAGGCGCTTTAGTACCACAACCAGCTCCATAAAAAAATATTTTTTTAACATTATCTTTCTGCTTACGTAATACTTCATTTTCTTGAATTCTGCCCAATAACTCATTCGGAGTTAATATTGCCGGATTTAACCCTTTGGTTCTTTCTTTTTCAAATAATTGATTCCCATTTTTATCAATTGCAATCCAATCACTTTTTGTTGAGCCGCTATCTACAATAAATATCATAATTGTTCTATCTCTAATTAATAATTTTTATATCGACCTGATATAAATTTTAAATGTGTAAAGTTAAAAAATGAATACCATTAATAAGGTTATTTTTTAAATTTTACATATTGTTAAAAAAACCGTTAATAAATATAACAGTACAATAATATTCAATACTATCAATAATATATTTTTGTTTAAATTTTAATTTAAACTGTTAAACACTTATGAAAAAAATTACTTTACTGGGGGTATTATTTATCCCTTTATTTCTTGTCGCTCAAATTCCGTCTTATTACAACGATGTGAATTTATCACTCACAGGTACTGCTCTAAAAGATGAATTGGCAACAAAGATCATCAATACACACACCTTATTTTTATCTTATTCACAAGTTTGGGATGCTTCAAAAATTACAGATTTAGATCCTAACGATGCAACTCAATCAAATGTGATTTTAATCTATGGATATAATGATAATGATGGTAATTATATTACCGATCGTACCAGAGATAAAAATGCGAATGGTGGTACAGCCGGAACCGATTGGAACAGAGAGCATACGTATGCCAAATCACTTGGAAATCCTAATTTAGGTACTTCAGGCCCAGGTTCTGATGCGCATCATTTGCGTCCAAGTGATGTTACTTTTAACGGACAACGGAGTAGTAAGAAATTCGCCACAGGTACTGGTAATGCAGGTGATTCGAATGGCGGATGGTATACTGGAGACGAATGGAAAGGTGATATCGCCAGAATGATGATGTATATGTATCTAAGATATGGCAACCAATGTTTACCAACAGGAGTTGGTATTGGAAGTAGTGCTTCAACACCAGATGCAATGATTGATCTCTTTCTACAATGGAATGCTGAGGATCCTATTTCTCAAATAGAAATTAATAGAAATACTTATCATGGTAATTCTGCAAATGCATTTGCACAAGGAAATAGAAATCCATTTATTGACAATCCTGCTTTTGCAACACAAATATGGGGTGGGCCACAAGCTGAAGATATATTTGGTGGTGGCGGTGGAAGTTCTGATACTGAAGCACCAACTGCACCAACAAATTTAATAGCTTCTAACACTACTCAAACCGGCACAAATTTATCTTGGAATGCTGCTACTGATAATATTGGTGTAACAGGTTATGATATATATAAAAACGGTATTTTATTGTCTTCTACTGCAACAAATGCTTATAATGTAACAGGTTTAGCTGCGGCAACCTCTTATACTTTTACGGTTAGAGCAAAAGACGCTGCTGGTAATATTTCTATTGATAGTAATATTGTAAATGTTACTACTTTACCGGGTGGAAGCGGTAATGGATCAGAAATTTTTATTTCTGAATATGTAGAAGGTTCTTCAAATAATAAAGCCGTTGAAATAGCCAATTTCACAGGAGCATCTATCGATTTATCTGTTTATTCTTTAAAAAGAAATACAAACGGTGGAACTAATTGGGGAGCAGCTTTAAACTTATCAGGTATATTAAGCACTAATGATGTTTTTGTTGTTGCCAATAGTTCTGCTACTACAGCTATTTTAAATGTTACCGATCTAACTTCAGGTGCAGATGCAATTATATTTAATGGCAATGATCCTGTAGGTTTGTTTAAGAATAATATACTTATTGATTTAGTTGGACAATTTAACGCCGGGACAGCAAATTTCGCCAAAGATGTTACACTTAGAAGAGTAGAAACAATTTCAAATCCTTCAACAACTTATATTACAACTGAGTGGAGTTCTTTTGCGATTAATACTTTTGACGGTTTAGGATCGCATACAACTTCAGGTGGAGGAAATCAAGATACTACTGCTCCCACATCTCCAACCAATTTAGCTGCAAATTCCGTAACAGAAACAACATTAACCTTAACATGGACTGCCGCTACAGATAATGTTGGCGTTACCGGTTACGATGTCTATAAAGATGGTACATTATTAAATTCCACATCATTAACATCATACAACGTTATAGGCTTAACGGCTGCAACAGCTTACTCTTTTGTTGTAGTTGCCAAAGATGCTGCTGGTAATACTTCTGTAAATAGTAATACTTTAAATATAAGTACTATTGATGTTACAGCTCCAACGACTCCAACAAATCTGGCAGCAGCTAATACCACGCAAACGAGTACCGATTTATCTTGGACGGCTTCAACTGATAATGTTAGTGTTACAGGATATGACATTTATAAGGATGGAATATTATTAGCTTCAACAACTACGACTTCATATAATGTATCAGGTCTCGTTGAAGCTACAACTTATGCTTTTACAGTTAAAGCCAAAGACGGTACCAATAATGTTTCTGCAGACAGCAATGTTGCAAATGTTACAACACTGAGTAATGGAGGTGGCAGTGGTGGATCAGAAATTTTTATTTCTGAATATGTAGAAGGTTTATCTAATAATAAAGCAATTGAAATCGCTAATTATACTGGAAATTCAATTGATCTATCTGCCTATTCTTTAAAGAGAAACACAAATGGAGGAACCATTTGGGGTGCAGCACTAAATTTATCAGGACAATTAGTAAATGGAGATGTATTTGTGATCGCCAATAGCTCAGCAACCACTGCTATATTAAATGTAGCTGACCTTACTTCAACGGCCGATGCAATTATTTTTAATGGTAATGATCCGGTTGGTTTATTTAAAAATAATGTTCTTATTGATATTGTTGGAAATTTTAATGGGGGCCCTGCAAATTTTGCTGCTGATATAACACTTAGGAAAATTGAAACTGTAACTGGCCCATCTACAGCATACACAACTAGTGAATGGACTTCTTTTACCGTTGATACATTTGATGGATTAGGTACGCACACAACTTCAGGCGGTGGAACAGGCGGCACTACAGACATTCTTTTACAACATTCTTTCGAAACAGGTTGGGATGGCTGGATAGATGGTGGCGGAGATAGTTACCGTATTAAGAGCACTAGATCATTTGATGGTAATTATTCTATTAGAATTAGGGATAATTCTGGGATAGCATCTTCAATGACCTCAAGTAATTACGATGTTAGTACCTATGATAATTTAGAAGTTAAATTTAATTTCTATAGCTACAGTATGGAGACAAATGAAGATTTCTGGTTACAGTATTTTGATGGTTCAGTATGGCGTACAGTACAAGTATTTGTAAGAGGGACAGATTTTAATAATAATGTTTTTACCGAAGCTACCGTAAACATTTCAGCTTCAATTTATAGCTTCCCTTCCAATGCACAATTCAGATTTCAATGTGATGCAAGTTCTAATGCAGATGCAATTTATATTGATAACGTAATTGTTACAGCAACTTCCGGTGTTGTAATTAAAAGTTCTTATACTAATCATTTAATCACACTAGGAAAAGAAATCGTAAATGATCAGGAATTGATTGAAATAGAAGACACAAAATTATATCCAAACCCTTCATCAAGTACTCAAACCTTGTTAAGAACAGAGTTAGATATTGAAGATGACATAGTTAATGTTCAAATTTCAGTTATAAATGCCCAAGGCCGTCTCGTAAAGGTTGCGAAATTTGAAAATGTTCAAAGCGAATTTTTTGAAAATAAAATAGACCTCTCAAATTTAAAGAATGGATTATATTTTGTTAATATTTCCGCTTCTAACGGGTTTAGTCAAACAAAAAAATTAGTCGTTCAATAAAAGTTGTACTATTCAAAATCAAAGCCTTAAGTTTCACTTAAGGCTTTTTTATTTTAACATTTCTGTATAATTTTTAACATTATTATAACTAGCACTGATTTTAGTTATAACTAATTTGTGGTAAAATAATTTAAACCAAGCTTCATACCATGCCATTATTTAAAATTATTTTATAACCTAAACCACTTATTATGAAACATTTTACTCCAAAGTACATCTTAACAATTTTAGCTTTTGTGTCTATTTTATTATCGAGCACTGAAATAAATGCACAATTGAACACTCCTCGTGGAAGTCAAAAGGCCACAGTAAAACAAACTGTTGGTATTACTAATATTGCCATAACTTATTCTAGACCCAGTGTAAAAGGCCGGGAAGTATGGGGAAAACTAGTACCATTTGGTATGAACAATCTTGGTTTTGGAACGGCGAAAGAATCACCTTGGCGAGCAGGAGCAAATGAAAATACTATTATTAAATTTTCAAATGATGTATCTGTTGAAGGACAATCTATAAAAGCAGGTAAATATGGATTACATATGGTAGTTAAAGAAGATGGATCTGCAGATGTTATTTTTTCAAACAATTATTCCGCTTGGGGAAGTTTCTTTTACAACCCCGAAGATGATGTTTTAAAAGTTACTGTAAAAACAAAAGAAATACCTCATAAAGAATTTCTCACCTATGAATTTGTTGATGTTCAACCAACCACAACAACGGCAGCCTTAATTTGGGAGAAAAAAGAAATTCCGTTTAAAATTGAAGTTGCTGTAACTGATATGGTGTTAGCAGATATCAGAAATAAAATGCAGGGACAAGCTGGTTTTAATAGATTGAACTGGGAACAAGCGGCAAATTTCTCCTCAAATAATGGTGGTGATTTAAATGAAGCCATGCAATGGATAGATGCCGCTAGAGGTGGTCAATTTTTTAGTCAAAAAACTTTTGCGAATGCACAAATTAAGGCAGGAATCTTAAACAAAATGAACAAACAAAGTGAAGGTTTAAAATTAATGGATGAGTCTTTATCTGATGGTACTGTGCTTCAAGTGCATGGATATGGAAGACAACTCATAGGTCTTGATTTAAAAGATAAAGCCATGGAAGTTTTTAAATGGAATGCTAACCACCATAAAAATACTTGGCCAGTAAATTACGGTTTGGGTAGAGCTTATTCTGCCAAAGGTGATTATAAAAATGCTATTAAATACTTGAAAAAGGCATTAACATTAGCGCCGGCACAAGCTAATAAAGATAGGGTTCAAGCAAATATTGACAAACTCACGGCGGGTAAAGATATTAATTAATAATAACCATCTAATCTAGACTATTATGAAATTCTATAGCACAAAAAACATTTTGACAATACTAGTTTTTATAGCGATCTTGTTTTCTACAACCGATATAACAGCACAATTGAACACTCCGCGTGGAAGTCAAAAAGCCACAGTAAAACAAACTGTTGGTATTACTAATATTGCCATAACTTATTCTAGACCCAGTGTAAAGGGGCGTGAAGTATGGGGAAAATTAGTACCCTATGGTATGAATAATCTTGGTTTTGGAACGGCGAAAGAATCACCTTGGCGAGCCGGTGCAAATGAAAATACTATTATTAAATTTTCAAATGATGTATCTGTTGAAGGGCAATCTTTAAAAGCAGGTAAATATGGATTACATATGGTTGTTAAAGAAGACGGATCTGCAGATATTATTTTTTCAAGTAATTATTCCGCTTGGGGAAGTTTCTTTTACAATCCTGATGATGATGTTTTAAAAGTTTCTGTAAAAACAAAAGAAGTACCACATAAAGAATTACTCACCTTCGAATTTGTTGATGTACAACCAACCTCAACAACGGCAGCCTTAGTTTGGGAGAAAAAAGAAATTCCGTTTAAAATTGATGTTGCTGTGACTGATATAGTCTTGGCAGATATCAGAAATAAAATGCAGGGACAAGCAGGATTTAATAGGTTAAATTGGGAACAAGCGGCAAACTTCTCCTTAAATAATGGTGGTAATTTGAATGAAGCTACAGTATGGATAGATGCTGCAATAAGTGGACAATTTTTCAGTCAAAAAACTTTTAGAAATCAATTTATAAAGTCACAAATACTTGCGAAACAAGGTAAAATTGATGAAAGTTTAAAATTGCAAGAGCAACTCATTGCCACCGCCAATGTTGGACAATTAAACACAATTGGCTATCAATTTCTAACAAATAACAAAGTTGATAGAGCAATAGAGATCTTTAAAATGAATATTAAAAAGAATCCTACAAATGCAAATGCATATGATAGTCTTGGCGATGGTTATAGAACTAAAGGAGATAAGAAAAATGCTATAAAAAATTATAAGAAATCACTAACATTAAACCCAGCACCTGCTTTAAAAGCAAATTCAATTAAAATGTTAAAAAGTTTAGGTGTTGATTATAGTGGATAAAACATTTATTCGAGCTTAATCAAGAATTGAATTATCCTTGATTAAGCTCGAAATATTACCCCAACAGAAATCCTACGTTAACTAATATTAGCCCAAATGGCTCTATTCCTTGAAATTTCTTGATAGGTTTTATTTATATTTATATTCTCAATTTCAACTAAATTAGGGTCATTATTTAGAACTTCAATGGCCATTTCACGAGCACGTTTTAAAATAGCTGCATCTCTAACAATATCGGCTATACGTAAATTTAGTACACCACTTTGTAGTGTGCCCATAAGGTCACCTGGACCTCGTAATTTTAAGTCTACTTCTGCGATTTCAAACCCATCATTTGTTTTAACCATGGTTTCTAATCTTGTTTTGGCGTCATTGGTCAATTTAAAACTAGTCATTAAAATACAATAACTTTGTTCAGCGCCACGCCCTACTCTACCTCTTAATTGATGTAGTTGTGACAATCCAAATCTCTCAGCACTTTCAATAACCATTACACTTGCGTTAGGTATATTTACGCCAACTTCAATAACGGTTGTAGCAACCATTATATTTGTTTCTCCTTTAAGAAAACGATTCATTTCATATTCCTTGTCTTCAGATTTCATTTTACCATGAACAATGCTGATTTGATAATTTGGCTTTGGGAATTCTCTCGTGATACTTTCATATCCATCCATCAAATCTTTAAAATCAAGTTTTTGAGATTCTTTTATTAAAGGATATACTACATATATTTGTCTTCCTTTAGCAATTTCATCTTTCATAAATTTAAATACACTCAATCTATTACTATCATACCGATGTGCTGTGGCTATTTGCTTCCGACCGGGAGGTAGTTCATCAATTACTGATATGTCTAAATCACCATAAACACTCATAGCTAGCGTTCTAGGAATAGGTGTTGCAGTCATTACCAATATATGCGGTGGCAGTTCGTTTTTCATCCACATCTTAGCCCGTTGGGCAACTCCGAATCGATGCTGTTCATCAATAATAGCCAAACCTAAATTCCTAAATTTAACTTTATCTTCTAGTAAGGCATGTGTTCCTATTAAAATTTGTAATGTGCCATCCTCTAAACTTTCATGTATCTCTTTTCTCTTTTTCGTTTTAGCAGAACCTGTCAATATATTTACTTTAATATTAAGACCTTTTAATAATTCTGAGATAGCATTATAATGTTGTACCGCGAGAATTTCAGTAGGAGCAATTAATGCCGTTTGAAAGCCATTGTCTAATGCTATTAACATTGTTAATAAAGCAACTATTGTTTTACCCGAACCCACATCGCCCTGCAACAGTCTATTCATTTGAGCTCCCGTAGCCATATCTTTACGGATTTCTTTCAGGACTTTTTTTTGGGCATTGGTTAACTCAAACGGAATATTATTCTTGTAAAAATTATTAAAATAATCATCAACTTTTTCAAAAATATATCCTTTAATTTTCGATTTATGGATCAGTTTTTTACGGATAAGTTGTAGTTGAATAAAAAAAAGTTCTTCAAATTTTAAGCGTTGTTGAGCTTTCGTAAGCAATTGTTGATTCTCTGGAAAGTGAATATTAAATAAAGCTTGACTTTTTGAAATTAAATTTAGTGTATCAATAATAGTTACTGATAAAGTCTCTTTAAATGAATTTTTAGTTTCAACAAACAAATTTTGCATCATTTTAGCAACAACTCTATTGGTAACACCTTTATTGGTTAGACTTTCTGTTGACGGGTATACAGGTTGCATGGCTGTCTGCAAACTCTTCTTATACTCGGTAACCAATTCCAATTCTGGATGTGGCATACTAAACACCCCATTGAACCAATTAACCTTACCAAAAGCAACATAAGGTATATCAATTTTTAATGATTCTTTAATCCATTTTACACCTCTAAACCACACAAGTTCCATTGTTCCTGTTTCATCTATAAAAGTAGCGACCAATCTACTCCCTCGTTTTTGTTGAACTGTTTTAATATTAGATATTTTACCAATAACCTGTACTTCAGAACTATTTTGTTGTAATTGATTGATCTTAAAAAATTGGGTTCTGTCTATATATCTATTGGGGAAAAAGTTAGCCAGATCGGCCAAAGTTCTTAGCCCTAATTCTTTGTGTAATAAATCGGCGCGTGCAGGACCAACGCCTTTTAAATATTCAATTGAAGTATGTAAATCACGAATTGACAAATAAAATATTTTTAATGACGAATATACTAATTTGACATTTTAAAATATATGAACTTATTAGTTTATATTTGAGAAAGGTTTTATAAATAAGTACTTGTTCTTAAAAGTATCAATATTAAAAATGAAGAAATCTATTCCAATATCAATTATTGTCTTATTATTTATGTCAAATTATTCTCAAGCCCAAGATTGGGCAAATCTAAATCGTTATCAACAAGAAAACACTACATTAAGAACTCCTAATTTAGATGAAAATCGTGTGGTATTTATGGGTAATTCTATTACTGAATCTTGGAGTAATTATCACGCTGAATTTTTTGAACGGAAGTCTTATATTAATCGCGGTATTAGTGGACAAACAACGCCTCAGATGTTAATTCGTTTTAGACAAGATGTAATTGCTTTGAAACCTAAGATTGTAGTCATTTTGGCTGGCACAAATGATATTGCTGAAAATACGGGCCCCACAACTATTGAAATGATTATAGATAATATAATTTCTATGGCCGAAATAGCAAAATCAAATAATATTAAAGTAATAATATCGTCTGTTCTTCCTGCTTACGATTATTCTTGGAATACAGGATTAAAACCCAATGAAAAGATTCCGGTACTCAATAGACTTTTAAAAGAATATGCAAACAAAAATAGTATTGTATATCTCGATTATTTTACCTCAATGTCAAATAAAAAAAACGGTTTTAAAAATGTATACACCTATGACGGTGTTCATCCAAATAAAAAAGGATATTTAAAAATGGAGTTGTTAGTAGAGAAGGCGATAAAAAAAACCTTACTTCAAAAATAGATTAAATATAAAAATCGTTCAATTTCAGAACGTACAACTAGACCTGATCATCTATTTATGAATTAAATCTCTTGTTATTTGAACGATATGTAGTAGTATAAAATTTCTTATTTATTTAGTTTAGCATTTATGATTAGATGATTCTCAATTTATAAAAAAATAATTCTACAACTATGAAAACTAAATTAGGGCTTTCTTTAATTGCTATTGCAATTTTATTATTAGTATTTATAACTTCTCAAAAAGTTGAAAAACCGTTAGATGCATCGCCAAAAGTGGCGATGAATTTTATCAAATGTACATCAACAAAATTTTTATTATCTGATGTTGACACAACAAAACAAATTTCTCCACTCTTTAATAATTTAGGAAATCTTAGATTTACTATTAGCACAAAAAGTGACAGGGTACAAGCATTTTTCGATCAAGGCTTAAAATTAAGTTATGCCTTTAATCATGCTGAAGGGCATAGATCTTTTCTTGAAGCTTCAAGATTAGCTCCAAGCGTTGCAATGAATTATTGGGGACAGGCTTTTGCCTTGGGACCAAATATAAACGACCCACAACCAGATGATGAACGTAAACAAAAAATAAATGAAGCGATTGCTAATGCTAAAAAATATGCTGGTACGGCATCACTAAAAGAACAAGCATTGATAGAAGCATTAGCGCATAGATATAGTGAAGATTTATCAAAAGATGTTGCTGAACTCAATAGATCATATATGGAGGCAATGGCAAAAGTGGTAAAAAAGTTTCCCGAAGATGCCAATATTCAAATTTTATATGCTGCCTCTATAATGAATACGGTACCTTGGGATTATTGGGATAAAGACGGAAACCCATCTCCAAATATCAAAGAAGCAAAAGCAGCTCTTGAAAAAGCTATGAAACTTAAACCTGAGAATCCAGGTGCACATCATTATTATATCCATATGGTTGAACTTCCTTATCCTGATCTTGGTGTTGCCAGCGCTGATAAATTAGCTTCATTGATGCCTGGTGCAGGTCATATAGTACATATGCCATCACATATTTATATTCGCGTTGGTAGATATAAAGAAGCTGTAGAAGTTAACCAAGCTGCTATATTGGCCGATGAAGATTATATTTCACAATGTTTTGCACAAGGTCTTTATCCTCTTGCATATTATCCCCATAATATTCACTTTTTATGGTCTGCATCTAGTTTATTAGGTAGTAGTGAAATAGCTATTGATGCAGCAAAAAAAACGGCAGAAAAAGTGCCCGTTGGTGAATTGGTACAACTACCATTTTTACAAGATTTTGCCGCAACCCCATTATTAGCTTATACAAGATTTGGAAAATGGAATGAAATTCTAACTATTCCAGCTCCAAGTTCGGATATAAAACATTTAAATCTTATTCGGCATTATGCAAGGGGAATGGCTTTTATAAGAAAAGGAAATATAAAAGAAGCACAAGAAGAATTAGATGCCATCATTATACTTAAAAATGATCCGGAACTAGAAAATTTAGTGGCAACAGCTAACAATACTTCTTCTACTATTGCATTGGTTGCCTATGAAGTTATTGCAGGCGAACTAGCAGCCTTAAAAGGAGATTTACCGGCTGCAATTGGTCACCTCAAAAACGCTGTTATCAATGAAGATAAATTAATTTATACTGAGCCTGCTGCATGGCATGTCCCGACAAGACAAAATTTAGCTGCAACTTTATTAAAAGCCAATAAATATGAAGAAGCTGAAAAAATATATAAAGAAGATCTAGACATTCTTCGACAAAATGGTTGGTCGTTAATGGGTTTACATCAAGCCTTAATGCTACAAGGTAAAGAAGATGAGGCAAAAGAGATTAAAAAAGAATTTGATAAAGCCTGGCAGCATGCAGATATTGAAATAAAAGGCTCCGTTTTATAATAATTAAATTTTAGTATTTTTAAAAGTCATACTTATTAATATTTATAAAGTCCTACTGGGTTTCCAGTAGGACTTTCCTATTAAATATCTAATATTTTACTTAGTATAATTAACGAACTTTTTTGATCAAAGTTGCCATATAGGCCCATTTCATATCTCTTGTAGCGATTCCATCTTGAATTGCCTTTTGTTGTGCTTCTGTTGGTTTAGGACTATTATTATCACCCGGCATAAAAAATTGCTCATAATCTTTATACATATTAACTGTAATATGAGAAGCATATGCATCGCTACCTATTGGTGACATTAATCTTAATAATCCCCAATTCCCTTTTTTACCGGCATCCACCATTTTCTGATGCATGGGTTTGAACACCTCAGATTCTGCTTTTTCGTATTTACTATAATTCCCAAGATCCACTTTCATCATATCTATAGTGGCTACTGTACCCAATGGCATACCAAATTCAGGTGTAGTCATATCAATTTGTTCAAGGTAATATCGTATGGCTAAATCTCTGGATTTAGATGTTTTATTAAATGCTTTTGTCAGTTTTTCTTCAGTCATATCCGGATAAGCCGCTTTGAGTGCCGCTTCAAAATTTCCACCATCAAACATTTTAACAGGATCATTGTACAAATTAACTGTCATATATTGATAACCTTGGTCTTCTCCACCTGGACCTAAAACCCAAAGATCCCAACCAATAATATCTCCGCT
>Ga0209633_10000865_pt1 | contig 33260 bp, 30 predicted proteins | sample Cruoilmetagenom1_FD_187290 | JGI IMG/M metagenome (GOLD analysis project Ga0209633, IMG submission 187290) | Oil polluted marine microbial communities from Coal Oil Point, Santa Barbara, California, USA - Sample 1 (SPAdes) (version 2) | ecosystem: Environmental > Aquatic > Marine > Oil seeps ... | reverse complement strand
CAACTATGCCGCCCGAAATATCGTCTTTAAACACTTTGGCTATTTTATAGCCCTTATAGCTCGCATATTCCTCACAGCGCGTAACTTGTGAGTTCAGACCATCACCACTTACCTTTTGCTTTACGCTCGACACACGGGCGTAAATCACGGCTTTTGTGGCTTCATGTTGTTTGGTATCTGAATTTAGCATAAGGGGCATTTATATTCATTTCTGCTCATAGATTGAGCTTTTAATTATCAAGTTATTCTAGCATATCGGCGGCTTTGGAGCTAGGAGTCTTGTCTGTTTTATCCTCAATATCTCCATGAGAATCGAGACCAAAACCAAGCTCTACAAAGCGGCACATAATATCCCATAAGGCATAGAGCAGATCATTCTTTTCTTGCTCGGTCATATCGTAGCAATCTAATTGCCCAATGTATTTTTCTACATCGAGATGAAATATGGGCTTCACAGTCTTGCCAATAATCGGCGGGGCTACATTCAAATTTAGCCCTTGCATTGGAGGGTTAAACTCATTTGTTATGCTGTTTGCAGGCACAGCTTGCCTGTCTTCATGATTGCTCATGGCAGTCTCCTTCTTTGGGTTAGAGTTGGGTTTTTTAGTTAAGGGAAACATAAGGTTTCCAGTTCTTGCTTGCGCTACCTACGCAAGAACATATCACGAACAAATATAACAGATTGTGTTTGTGAATTTCAAGACAAGTCTTGTTGTATTTAATAGGTGGGAATCAAAGTTCTTGATAAAAAACCTTATATCGGATATAATAAGACTAAGTAAGATAGCTGCAAATTCATTGGAGGTACGCATCATGACGCTTATTAAGAAAAGTTTTACCGTAACAGATCAACAAGCTGAATGGATAAAGGCACAACTCTCAAGTGGCCTCTTTGGTAATGAAAGTGAAGTTGTGCGGGATTTGATTCGAGAACGACAAAGACAAGAAGAAGAAACACCTGCACAAATTAAGGCCATACGGTCTAAATTGATTGAAGCAGAGAAAAGCGGCTTTACCGATAAAACTATAGATCAGATATGGGCAGAAGCTAGACAAGATGCCTAACTATAAATTATCCAAAACCGCCAAAGCTAATTTGCTAACTATCGCAAGATATGGTGATAAAAATTACGGTGTACAAAAATCAAACCAGTACCGTGATAAACTCAAACAACAGTTTGAGCTTTTGGTTGAACAGCCATATTTGTTCCAGGCTGTAAATCATATCCGTAAAGGATATAGGCGCTGTGTTTGCGGTTCGCACTCAATTTACTACCGTATTGATAATGAAGATATTGAAATTATGGCCGTGATTGGTCAGCAAGATATTGATAAGTGGCTTTAAAAGAAATCAACTAGCGAAAAATAACCATGCCTATTACAAGAAAATCGTTAGAGGATGCCAAGCCGCTTTCAAGTAAGCAAAAAGCGATATTCAAGAACCTCAAAGATGAAAATATTGATTTTTCAGACATTCCTGAATTGGATAGCTCATTTTGGAAAGATGCTCGCCTTGTTACACCGTCAAAATCAAATACTTAACGCGCCCTAACTTTATCTTTTTGCTGTTGTTTTTGTTTGTCTAGCCTTTTGCGGATTTGATTTATTTCTTTGGTAATATCAACGCGCTGTTTTCCAATCTCTTGACGCGCCTTGAATAAGCCTTGCGCTCGCATTTGCCCTTTTTTAGGAACTAATTGTTGCCTTGGGGTTTGCGGTGTACGCAGGAACTTATCGATTGCTTGGCCTTTGGTTTTTAAGGCAGCAAGACGTTTCTCGTAGGTTTCACCTGCGGGTGGGTTAAATCGTTCTTTCATGTCTTTATCTCTTTTGGGCTATTAGCTAGAGGAAACTATTCGGCGGCGATTGCGGTCGGGGTTTTTTTGGATTTACGAACAGGCTTATATTTCAAGCCTATTGGCACCATATCCCAATCATAATAAGTGGCACGCGGTAGACGCATGGGCTTGCTGCCCGCTATAAAGAAATAGGCCATGCCCGCTTGCCTACTGACTTGTTTTTCTAATTGGTCAGGCCGTGCAACATCTTCTAGCTCATAGCTTGTGGTCGATGAACCCGATTGCCCTCTAGTAAAACTGGTTTTGGCAATTCTTTCTTTGCCAAGGCGTTCGGATAAATATCTTTGACTTTCCAAATCATTATTTGAGAACATGATAAGCACACCAGAATTTGCAATAAAGGTTTCCCAAGCAATGCCGTAATGCTCTTTTAACTGGCTAATGTCTTGAGCGATAATAAACAGTTTCACTCCAAACTTGGCGGCTTCCCCTGCGGCGCGTTTTATCCGTTCCATTTTGCCAAGAAGTGGGAACTCGTCCATGACGAATAATGTTGAGTGCTTAGGTTTTGCAATAGTTAAATCTTGCGCCGCATCAAAAGCGGCATTGAATAATAACCTTATCCAAGGCTTGTAACTTTCACCCAACCCCGCAGGCAGAACAATATAAACGCTTACATCATTTTGTTTAAGTTCCCGCATATCAAAATTACTAACGCGGATAAAATCGCTCATAACTTCACTATCTAAGAATTTAAGTGCAGTACGAACTGTCTCGATAACAGAGCCAAGCTCTTTTTCTGGGCGGCTCTCATTTGCTTCGCCGAAACGGCGAACAATGCCCCCGTAAGATTCGCAAAGCGTCATAGCATTCCAAAGAGCGGATAACTCCGAACCCATAAGCAAATCACGGACAGTTCCAAGATGATTATGTTCAGGAAGCGACCTTGCCCCTACATAAGCAATGGTCATTGCTAGTAATTTACGGGCGGCATCTGTCCAATATGGGTCAGAGGACTTTTCAAACTGAATGCTTTCAGCAAGCATGTAACATTTATCGATGGCGAATGGGTCATTATCAAAATCAATCTCTGACATAGGATTCCAAGTATCGCTTGGCATTCCCGTAACATTCATAGGGTCGAGCAGAATAATTTTTTGCCCTAATATTTGTTGGCGATAAGCGGCAGTCGCTTCAAAGTTCTCTCCGCTTGGGTCATAAACTATTGTACTTCCTTTATGATTTAACAAATTGGGAATAATAAATCCCGTACCTTTACCCGAACGGCTACCCGCAAGCATAGTTACATGGCGATCATCATCAAAAGTAATTTTGGTTGCCCCTAGCTTTGGGAAACGTAAAGACGGTGCTATAGTAAGCAAAAACCCCTTACCTTTATATTTTGCGAAGAACGCCCGAACAATACGAAAGTTATAAGTAACCGAAGACTTACGGTCTTTTTTAAAAGCGCGGCGATTAATCCACCAGATAATATATTTATCCCAATTAGCGGTAATGGTTAAATAGCTCGCACAAATAATTGCAAAGAGGATTGAAAGCCCAATTCCTAGATTAAGCAATCTAGCACCCCATATAAAAGCTTGGCTTGGAGCTTGCAGATAATTTGCGTAAAAAATTATGCTTATCCCAATAGCAATAAATACAAAACCAATGCTCATAAGAGCGAAGCCACGCGGTGAAGTTAGAAACGGAAAATTCCTAGTGCCGCGCCTTAAAGCCATAAGAGCGGCTATTGTTTTTGTGCTTACCTGTCTTGCCCATACTTTAATGGGCGTGGTTTTTGCAGTCTCTTGTTCAAGACTTACATATTCTAACAAACTATCAGGCCGAGGGGGATGTTGAAATTTTGGAAATGTTTTCTTCATTAGTTTATCTCACTTGAAAGACAGATAAAGGGACTGGCTTTGCAACCATTCCCCCCAATCTGATAATAATATGTTTTATGATTTTGCGAGAAAAGCAGTTAACAACACCGCCATGACCCGACTTATCAAAGCTCTTGAGTATTGTTTACGACAAAAAATAACAGGCGAAAACCTATCAAAATTGATACTATCAGTTTTGATATGCACGGAATTGAATATAAATCTACATTCACAATAAATAATTAAATCCTCTAAATTGCATTGCTAGAACTAGCTATCTAGTTGCCTGCTTGCTATGCTTCTTGCTTAGAGGAACAATAAATAGGAGGAAGCAATGGGTTGGAAAGGTACAATGAGATCAATAGCGGCGGCATCAAGAGCCGCAGATAGAGAAGCTGCTCGCCATCATAAAGCCGCCGTGAAAGCTCAAAAAATAGAAGACGCTGAAGATGCTGTTGACGAGTGGGAGGATTATATATCGAAGCTTATTTCTGTTCATGTTGATATTGCAGATGCAATTAATTGGGAAGAAATTGCAAATACGCCAAAACCTAAATCTCCAAAACTAGAAACCTCATATCATGATAGCGCAAAAAAAGCGGTTGATAATTTTAAACCCAAATTCTTTGATTTTTTGAGCGGCGGCTCTGATAAAAAACAAGCAACGTTAGAAGAAAAATTTGCTAACTCTAACGAGAAAGACAAAGCCCATTTCAATAGTGAAAAGAAAAACCACAAAACCGCTATGAAAGAATGGGAGCAAGAAACCAGTCTTGCAAGAAGACTAATCGCAGGCGAGAATGACGCGGTGAAAGAAGTCCTTGAAGAAATGCAATCTTTGACAGAGCAAGACTTAATTGGTTCGCAAGTTTCATTTACTATTTCTGATAATGGTTTTCATGCTATACCAGAAGTGCATGGCGATGATATAATTCCTGATTATAGGCGCAAGCAACTGGCAAGCGGTTCTTTGTCTCAAACAAAAATGCCTGTTGGTGAATTCAATGAGTTGTATCAAGACTATGTGGCGAGTGTCGCGCTAAAAGTTGCGGGCGACATGTTTCATATTCTTCCGCTTTCAGAGGTTTATGTTACTTGTGTTACGCCTATGCTTAATACGCAAACTGGGCATCAAGAGTTATCAGCGATACTATCTGTTCAATTTGTCAAAGAAACTTTCAAGGCTTTGAATCTTTCATCAATTGACCCGTCAGACTCTATGCGTAATTTTAATCATGTAATGAAATTTAAAAGAACAAAGGGTTTTGAAAAAATTGAACCATTAAAGCCGTTTGAGTAAATTATACAAACGTGGTTTCATTGTTCAGAATCATAAAAGAGCATAAACTATATGAAGAAAACAACCCCAGTTAAAAAAACGTTTAATCAAGCCCAAATAGAATCTTTAGCAAAAGCTCTAGGAAACACGGAAACAGGTTTGACTAACTCCGAAATAGACATGCTCCTCCCCACCGCTCAAATGTCAGCTCAAAGCCCTGATACTAAATGGAGACGTATAGCAAATGCTTTTATTGCCAGTCAGAATAAACGAAGAGAAAGAAATGCTATTATGGAGTTTATGCGAAATGCATTAAATCCATCTAGGTTTCTAAATAACCCAGAAAGGTTTGAGCACATGCGCCGCGACCTTAATAGAGCACTCATTATGTGCGGTTTGTCTTTAACTGAGCAAGGAAAGCTTGTTCCAGTAAGTAATGCAAAATCAATCTCTGAAGCTCGCAGGCGGGCGAATGATTTACGGTCTGATATGTTATCCCGATCTGTACACCCAGATGTTCTTTCCTTTTGCCGAGAAGAACTTGTTGCAGATAATTACTTTCATGGCGTTCAGGAAGCGGTCAAGAGTGTTTCAGAAAAATTACGAAAGTTATCTGGTCTAACTGATGATGGTGCTGTGTTGGTGGATAAGACATTGTGCGGAAAACCTCCCATTATTGCAATAAACACTTTAAAAACTGATAGTGAATATTCGGAGCAAAAAGGTTTTGCAAATCTTGTAAAAGGCACAATTGGAATGTTTAGAAACCCTACGGCACATTCACCACGAAAATTATGGAAGATGGAAAAAGAAGATGCAGCGGATTTATTATCTTTAGTTTCTTTAATACATAGGCGTTTAGATTCGTCACATATGCCGCCTAGAACCTAATCGTAATAGCGGCAACTTGAACTAACTATAATTCCATGTCGTATAAATTCCTAATCTCATCATCTTGTATGCAGAGATACTCCAACGTCTGGGCTTGGCTCGCATGGCCGAAAGCAACCATAAGCAAAGGTATGGGCTGTTTGTTTTTAACGCGCTGATGATAGCCCCAAGTTTTACGCATGGAGTGCGAGCCGTAATTGCCCTTTAGGCCAATCTCGCCGCACCAGTTTTTTACCACCGTGCTAAGTGTCGATACGCTCAAAGCTTTCCTTGTCCGTTGCGAAATAAACAACGGCGCATCACTTCTTTTGTCAGGGTGAACTAACAACCAATCAGCTAAAGCTTTGGCGACCGTCTTATTGATTGTGATAGCGCGGTACTTACCAGACTTAGATTGCTTAATTTCTAACCTGTCGCCAACACCTAGATGCTCGGCTTGCCCAACGCTCAAAGAAAGAATTTCTCCTGCGCGGTAGGCCGTATTTATTCCAAATGTAAATAGGCACAAATCACGCGGGCTATCTTTAAGGAGTTTCTTAATCGCCCTTATGGATTTTATATCCCTGATAGGCTCGACCTTAATGGACGAACCCTTTTTAGGGTGGTTAGAGTTTCGTAATTTTTGAGTATTTTTAATCATAAAACCCAGACTATCAGAGCAAATATATAGCCCCAAGTTTTTTTAGAAACTTGGTATATTATGAAAATTCAAATAGAGTCAACGGCTTAATATGATTGGAGATACTATCAGGAACTTAGAACCACTCTCTGCGCTGCTACTAGCGGCTTATCCCAAGTTTCTAAAAGCAATTGGGTAATTAAGGAGTTTTAAGAATGGCCGTAGTTGTAGGAAAAGCAGAAATGCACGGGCGTAGCTCAAATGTAGTTGGTAACGCCAATATTGGCGCAGGCCAAACCATGACCGAACAAATGATGTTGTTCGAGATTGACGGTCAGATGGTTCAGCTTAAAAGCAAAAGCCTATTCCCCATTAAAGATGGTGATATTGTTGCCGCCGCAGGTAAGCGCAAGAAAGGCATCATTAAAGCTAGAGCCGTTACTAATGTTACCCGTAATATGAGCGTAAGAAGTTACGGCTCATTGATTGGCGGCAAGCTTATAACTTCAATCTTGATTGCTCTGATTGTCTCTATTTTTATCTTTACTATCCCGCTCGGTATATTGGTGATGGTAATTTATTTTGTTGATACGTCAGGTGCGGCTAAAGCCGCCGCATCTGTTAAAGTCGCAATCAACAATTATAAAAGAAATGGAGAAAAATCATGAAGCTCGTAACTTTATTAGCTACATCTGCATGTGCATCAATCATCATGAGCGGTTGCGGTAAAACCGAAGATAAGGCGGTACAACCCGCCCAAGCAGAAAAACCAATAGTACAAAATGAAACTGTAATTGCTGAAAAACCAAAGCCTAAGCCCAAAGCTGTGAGCGTACAAAAACCACCCGCTAAAAAAGCACTTACGATTTGGGATACATCTATTACATTTGAGAATAATAATTTAATGAGCCTGTATTTTAAAGATAATCCAGAGCTTATAGATAAAAGGGATTTCATTGAATATGAAGCTTGCCGTGTATCTGGCTCTAGTGAATATAATTCAATGTCAAAAAACGAATTTTCATTTGAAGATTATTTGACAGAGATACAAGGCAAAGCAAAAGCGCGTGTAGATGAGATAACCACCAAGCACGGTTTATCGAACGGTAAGCCATATCTTATCAAGGCGCGTATAAGTGCTAACTTGGGCGATTATGATTTTAAAAATGAAACCTTTTCTTTTATCCCAATCAGTTTTGATTATTTAGAAAAAAGAAATAGCATGGCTAGAAGATGCCAACACCAAGAGGATAGATTGGTTTCACGGCCTGACCCGTGGCCAGATCAGTTTCATTTTTACTTTGATAATAAAAATGCAGTTCAGACGCTTTCTATGAGTAAAGCAGATGCCAAAATATTAATCGACAAAATGACCGAAACAAAAAACACACAGCGCATGGTCGATTTTGATTTTATATTTGCAGTCGAGCCACAGGCAATGAAATTCATTCCCGCGCGGCGAGCAGGATATGGGCGCGTTGAAGCTAAGGCTAAGATAGTGCAAGCAAAAATCGTTTATCGTAAACGTCGCCATGAGCCATTATTGATTGGTGAGTACCCGAAAAGCTTCTTTGAATAAGACGCATTGACCCGTATTTGCGGCGTCATGAATTGGTTCTAAGTCTCCGTATGGTGTCTGTTGGCGCAGATAGATATTGCCCCCTGCGGGACATTCTGTCATTTTAGATTTGTGCAAGGTATGCGCTGTCCTACGGAACAGCACCCTTGTTAAGGGAAGGGCAAAAAGCCCCTCCCGTTAAAACCCTCCCTATAGCCTTTGCGTGTGGTATCGAACCACTAAGCAAAGTTCGGCTACGCCGTATGATGATTATCTATCATCATAAAGATGCGTATGCATGGGGATACAAATCTTGAAAGATGTTCTATGCCCCCAAACCATACGGGCGGTACAGATAAAACCAAAGCGGCACGTCCGCTTGTGGTATCTGTACGCCTTAGCAAACAAGAGAAACAAACCATTGCCAGTAATGCAGATAATCAAAGATTATCTGCAAGTTCCTATATGCGAACATGTTCGCTTAACGGCAATAATAGTTTGTCCACTCGTAAATCTGTTCCTATTAGCGAGGACAAACAAATTGCCCTCGTACTAGCCTGTCTTGGTAGATTGTCCGATATGCTCAAATCCTATGCTAAGGATGATGAGCATCAAGACAGGCGGCAACAAATTATGTTTGCCGCACTTCGCCGTGAAATCATGACGGTGCGCGATCAATGTTTTAACTCCCTACGGCGCAAGCCATGATCTTAAAAGGAAGCGCACGCAGAGGTGCGCTTGATCTTAGTCTTCATCTATCTAATGAGGTTGATAATGAGCGCATAACTATTAGCGACCTTAGAGGGGCGGCTAGTGATAATATCTATGAAGCTTTCCGCGAATGGGAAGTTATCGCCGATAACACCAACTGCAAGAAAGGTTTTTATTCTCTCTCAATCAATCCTGATACATCACAACGGGGCTGGATAGAAAAAGAATGGCAATATGCTATCAATCATATTGAAAACAAGCTTGGTTTGTCGGGGCAACCTAGAGCAATTGTTTTCCATGAGAAGATTGGCGAGAGAAGTGATGACGTTGAATTACGCAAGCATTGTCATGTAGTGTGGAGTCGTATCAATGGCAGAACACTAAAAGCCATTCACATGGGTAATGATTATTACCATCTTCGGACTTGTACCAAAGAGCTAGCAAAAACCTTTGATTTACAAATTTATTACAAGACTGGCCTAGATAAAAATAAGCACAGGATTGAAGCCAGAAAGCAAGGTTATGACCTTGCAACATCACAGGGCAAGAACCGTGATATTGATAGTGTGGAAGCTCGTAAAAATAGCATTACCAAATTATGGCATGAGCATCGTGATAAGAAAATATTCGCCGCCGCTATGAGTAATCAAGGCTACATCGTTGCCCAAGGGCAACGCCGTGCATTTGTTGTTGTCGATAGAGATAATCAAATACATTCTTTGGCACGGCAAGTTGATGGGGTAAAAACTAAGCAAGTTAAACAGCGTTTGGGAATAGCTGAAAGCTATCCATCAATAGAAGAAGCCAAAGAGCAACAGCGTATAATTAAAGCGACTACTAAGAGGCAACCTAAACCTAAAATCCGCATTGATTTAACACGGGAGCAAAAATTGTATCGTAAGCTTCGGGGTATGGCCGCCCGTATTGACCGTCTTGGCGAAAGCAGGAGAAAGAAGCTTAAACGTCAAATTACATCTACCAAAATACGCCACCATGAGGCGCTTGGTTTACTCTTGAAAAAACAGCGAGCCGAAGAAGCTAAAACCTTGCGTCAGAGATATAAGAAAAAACCGCAAGGGCTAGCTAAAAACATTCAGGCTGTTCTTGGTTATGAAATGTTCCTAAGTTGGAAATACGCCCATCAAGATAGGCGGCAAGTAAATAAACATGCCAATGAAAAACAGCTGCTATCCCAAAGTCAGAAGCAAGAACTTATGCGCTTAAATCGTTATTCGGATTTAATTGCCAAACAGGAAAGACGGGAAGCAAAGAGCTTTGAACGGCTTTCTAAAAAACTAGGGAAAGAAAAAACCCGCGCTCAAATGAGGCGGGTGCAGGACAAAAAGCGTAAACAGCAATATGAATTGTCATTAGGTTGATATTGAAAATCTGCAAATCATACCCATATATAGTTATATACAAATTTTGACGTTGTTGGTTGTTAGTTGCTCATGGGCGGCTGATTTTCAGTTATGTCGAAGAAAATACAAAGAGACTGGATATGGATTACTCCAAATTCCAAGCCACAATCTGTGACGCTTACAAAACGTCAAGTACAGGTGTTAGGTCTAATTGCGTCTGGTTACAGAACTAAAGAAATAGCGTATGAGCTTAATTTAAAACCTGAAACTGTTAACATGCACCTTCGCGCTATTAGGAAAAAACTCGGCGCAAAGACAAACGCACATGCTGTTTCCCTTCGTAGTTTTGTTGAAAACTAGAGTATAAATTAGGAATTAGTTAAATTATGATGAGGTAGAATGCGTTACGCTTAACTTGGCCTGTTATTTGCATTAAGAGAGACTTAAAAAACCACTTGTACGGGAGAGGAACCTTTGCTAGAGAGTGATTCATATAAAAGTAATATACAAAAACAGGAGCTTATCTTGACGGTAGCACTTTACCACAACGTTCCGTTAAGCTAAGGTACAAGGATGAACAATCTTGATTTTTCGTCCTATCGGGGGGCACGGTTATTAGATATTCAATACAAGAACGGTAAAACCGCTGGGAAAGCTGTGCGTTTGAGTATTGCGAGGTCAGCAGAAGTTGTCCGTTCCCTCGTCAGCCAGTATGCAGGTGACCAAGTAAAAATTGAACAGCTATATCGTCAAATTTTACAAAATACAAAATTTGAATTAAATTTTGATAAAAAACTTCTAAAGAAAGCGCACACAGTTTTTGCTATGCAACAATGTTTTCGGCAAACACCGCATCAATCTTCGGCGTTGGATTTTTCAGATTATTTAGTTGCTACTGATGGTGTTCTCGTTGCCATTCGATTGTCCGCTACTTTTTGTCCAGTCAATAGTGCGAAGCACCCTTTTCGCATAGTAAGAGAGGATGACTTGGTTCGCAGCGCTAAGCTTTGGGTTCGGGGCATAGTGTTAGGAAAAATTCACGGGAACGATATTGAACTTTCCCTAACCGAAGATGAAAAAATATCAGCTATTCAACGGATAAAAAACGAAACACCTGATGTCTTATCAGGGTTTGAAGAATGGTATATGGATGCCATGCGGGGCGAAATCCCTAACAGGATATTACGTTTAGAGCATCAATACGACATATCAATATCAGCAATAGAAATTTCGGAAACTGACTATATGGCGTTTAGGCAAAGCCTGTATGGGGCGCTTGATTCAATTGCATTTGCCAGTAATTATAAAGGGCAATTGTCAACAGTATTTTCGAAAATGGCGCTGTTAAACTCTGCGAAACAAAGTCAAAGCATTGTATTGCCAAAACTTTTATTGCAAATCAAAGAATCATCAAAATTTGATACTGTAAAGTTTTTGCCAGACTCTGGACTGTTCGGTCACCCATTTTTTTATATACGGGCAGATAAGCCCAAGCTAAAAGAGTTTTTCATTATAGCAATGTCATCACCAAAGTTCAACATGTTAGAGCGTAATAGCAAAGCGAGAACTCAACGTATTTACCCTAGTCAGACAGCATCAAACCGTTCAGCCGCAGGGCTAGGTGGTGATCTGGTTTTAACGCAATAACCTCAAATGACCGAACCTATTAGTGACAGCAATTCTTTCCCATGCCTTGATGACTGGGTACCCGATGATAGGATAGACAGCAGATCTGGGTATTTTGATTTTCTCAGCCGTTTTCAACGTAGCTGTATGCTGCGTACAAGTTATGCGTTAGATAGGGTGCAGTGCAAACTTTCCAATGCGCCTAGCTCTACCTTTCACGAAAACAAAATTCGTATCTCGATGATATCATCAACAATCCTCGGCCCCCGTCTTCCGAGCACGGAAAAAAATGAGTATAACGAAAAAAAATACAAGCATGAAGAACAGTTATTATTCCCGCGTAGTACAGATTTTGACCGTAAAATATTCCTACCCGCATCAGAAAAAAAACTAAAAAAAGGGAAGCGCCGTAAGTATGATGCAGAGGCATGGGCTTCTGCGAGGTCTACAGAGTTTAGGGCGGCCTTACAACATTTGCCTGATATTATTTGTAGCCCAGAATTTTCTGTACCTCAACCACCCATAGAAGGTGATGCGCTTGGATATCCATTAGTACCGCATTCAGGCAGTAGGTTTTTAGAATATGCAAAGCGTATTTGCGAAGAGGTCAAACAAGCAAATAAAAAAAGTGAAAAAAACTATGCACCATTTATATGCTGTGGTTCTTATCACAGCTCGCAAGAACATTACAATAAAGCCGTAATATTGCCACTTGGACAAAATTTAGATGAAGTTCCAGCTGACCTGATTTATCAAAAAATTGGTGGTCAAAAAATAATAAAAAAACACAAGCTTCAGATTCCATCTTTTCATCGGAAAATGTTTCCAGCAAGGCGTATGGGTGAAAATGTACGCGTGCCAGGCGGAAACCAATTTCTCACCTATAGAACAATGGGCTTAACCATTGCTGTTATGATATGTTCTGATATTGTTGATTTGAACCAAACTTTAAACCTTGGCAGATTAGGGTCATTACGAAAAGAGCGGTCAGGTATAGATATAATAGTCCTACCTTCTTATAATGCTGGAAAACCTTTTTTAACTTTCTGCCAAGAGCTGTCATTCATAGCATCTACAACTGTTGTTTATGTAAATGCTAACCCTGAGTTCAATGAGTTCCCAAAGTCAGATATATTTATATGTGGCTATCCTTCTAGACACATATCAACATTGTCAGAAGAATATTCAAGTTTGTTAAAACTCCACAAAAAAGAAGTGGTAACTCACCATGATAAATTAGATGGTAAGGCAACTATCACAACATTTGATATTGATAAAAAACTCCTAGAAGATATTTATTTGAGGATGAGGCACATTGCAAAAAGTCACTTTGATATGGCTGGGTATCCAAAGGCAATACTTGAGGCTTGAACACTTAATTTGCTTTGCTTAAAGCCTTAATAATAGCTTCTTAAATTACTATCGCTGCTATGTTCTTAATGCAAAATAAAATACCTTAATAACACTTAGAGATGTGAGTTTGATTTATATGCCTAATGGTCAAAACAAAAAATTAGATAAGACAAAGCTCATTCTTGAGGTAATAGCTATTCCTATTCAAACTGTTGCAGCTCTAATTGTAATAATATCCTTACTTAATGTAACTGGCAAAATTTCTACTAACAATAAGCTCCTGCGGAGTCAGGCTTACTATAATTTCTTATCACTAGGCCATAGGCCTTTAGAATTGTTCATTGATAACCCAAACCTAGCAGAAAGTATTGTGCGCTGCGATAAGGATGCACATGAGGTGAGTGAGATAGAGTGGAAAAAATGCTCCCACTATTATTTAATGATGATAAATAATTGGGAATATATGTATTATCAAAATCGTGATGAATCGATACCGCAACAATTCTGGCCGGGAGTCGATGAATATTATAAGTCTCAAGTTACGACATCAGGTTATGGACGGTTTTGGTCAGAAAATAAGTTCGCTTTTAATGATCCTTTTAATTCCTATGCTAAGGCCTATTTTATTGTGGTTCCCAGCCCAAAGAAAGAAGCAATAGATGAAGAAGAATAGACTGTGATGTACTTACTATCTGCTCTGTAAGTTAATTGGTTGCTTTGTTTACAGGAAATTTAAATGGGCTTAGGGTCTCCGCCCCACGGCGCACTTCAATAAAAATAGACAAGGCCGCGGCTCCGCGCTTTGCTTGTGCGCCCGCACCAAAACATTGTCGATTTTTACCTCCGTTTGCACACCCCGTTTTCGCCAAAGGGCAAGGTTGCATATGCAACCCTTATCCTATTGGAGGTTTTTTAAGATGGATACTCAGATTTATAAAATCACATGGCAGAATATTGAGATAGAGATACGATATAAACCTAGAGATATGGGAAGCATTATTGCTCATTTGGAAATTGAAACAATTAACCCGCCACGCGCTCAACTACCGATGACAGAAACAGGCTACAGGTCGTATTTCCATGCAATTGGAACAATTGAAGCATATGGAGGTGATGTGGTTCAATATGTTACCGATTGGTTGAATGAAGAAGCCAAAAGTAAAAAATGGCTGAAATACATTGATTCCATGCGCCAAGGAGTATTGTTTTAAATCTATGGTTCAAGCTTTGGTGGTGGAGTGCTAATTTGATTTATTTGTGCTTGCCATTCCTCCAATTCCTGCCAAAATTGGTTCGAAGTTTGCCTGTCTAGGCGCACCATATTTCTAAAGCATTGTTTTTATTGAAGAATTTATTCCTATATTCAGACAGGTAAGTTGAGGTGGCATCTATCTTATTGATTTATTTATGTTTTATAGCTCTAACTCCCATCAGGTGGTGAAATATTAAGAAAATAACGTGTTGATTTGCGCTCACCTTTTTTAATTAAAGCACCTTTGTTAACCAGATCACCTAGATCACGTGTTGTTGTTGCTGAAAGTGCTTTAGTAATGGTCATATAGTTATTTGCACTTAAACCGCCTTTAAAACCATCAATTCCTTCTGCGTACATACGTAGCAATGCGTTTTTTTGACGTGAGTTTAATTGACCTTTCAAACGATCAAACATATGAGTTTTTGAAAGCAAAAATTCTATATATTGTTGGGAACGTGCTTGCGCCTCTAAAACTCGATCTACAAACCAATTGAGCCAAGTATTAATATCCAACGTCTGACTAGCCTGCTGTAACTCATGATAGTATCTCTTACGGTGCTTTAATAAAACTCCAGCTAATGAAGTTATTACAGCTTGCTTACGTCCTTGGGCTAAAACCTTTTCAGATAGAGCGCGACCAATACGGCCATTCCCATCTTCAAACGGATGGATAGATTCAAACCAGAGATGTGTAATTGCTGCACGCGCAAGGGCGCTTATAGGGTTATCTCCATCAGGTGCAGATTTATTAAACCATGATATGAAAGCTTCCATCTCTCCTTGAACACAAGCAGATGGAGGCGCCTCATAATGCACTTTTGGATTATAGCTTGCGCCAGAAATAATTTGCATAGGCTCACCATCTATACGGTAAGCGCCTATTTGCTGGATATCCCTGCGCCCATTCATTAACATACTATGCCATGAGTATAAATGCTTGTGTGTCAAAGGTGTTTCTGTTGAATGGAATAAATCTACCATCATTTCAGCAATGCCCATTTCTGCGGGGGCACCACGTTGTTTAGGAATTTTAAGCCCAAGAGCTTTTTGAATAGAAGATTGAACACTATCGCGGTCAAGGGCTTCACCTTCAATACCCGAACTATCAAGTGCTTCTGTGCTCATGAGAGAAACAGTAAGACCAATACGATCTTGCTCGCCAAAATATTTTGAGGCTCCAATTAAGAACCCTGCTTGCTCTAAAAACTCAGCTTCTCGTTTAGTAATAAGCTCTCGATCCCAAGTAAATTTAGGCCAATGAGTATGTTGCCAATTCCATTTCATGATTTATAAATCCTTCATTTATCAATCACAATACACTAAATATTGATTAATAAAAAGAAGTTTATTCATCAATATGAAATAATTGTGCATCAAATTAAAATACAGTTTTTAGCTATATTAATTGCAAAATTAATAAGCATATTATCTCAAAATCTAAAACTAGAAAGAATATTAATATGATAGCAAGTAAAGATTATTTAAATAATTCAAACCCACAAGGAGAACATAAAAGTAATTATAGTTCGCCAATTCTAGAATTAGATATCGGAAAATATTTACCACAATTCGATTGTTATGATATGTCAGAAAAAGAAAAGATTGATTGCCTTGAGGCTCTATGGGAACTTATGTGTCGTTTCGTAGAGATGGGCTTTAATTCGTATGATGAAGAGCTTCCTAAAAAACAAAATAATTAATCTATAGCTTCAATGTCGGTAATTGATGTTCCCACGCCTCCAATTCTTGCCAAAATTGGTTCGAGGTTTGTCCGTCTAAGCGCACCAATTTGTTATATTTTGAAACGAAAAAATAGGGGCGAGACGCCGCCTTTGATTTTACAACATTTTTCTTAACTATTTTGTTTCGGTTACTGTTGTGCCCCAAAGCCGTTAAGCAGTACAAGAAATGACAATGTTAAAGACGCCCACAATTAAGCCAACACGGATTAAGCAATCTGCGCTTCTATAATTTCTAAGACTTTATCAAAATGAGTCAGTATGAGATATTTACCTCCGCCCTCAATCCAATGAGCGTTAGCATGGGGAATAAGCTTCAAAAAAGGGAGAATGAAACCGCGGGGTACAAGCATGTCTTCATTACCATGCATGACGTCAACAGGAACGGTTATCCGTTTGGATAAATGGCTCCAATTTGTATGAATAGGGGCAACATCTTCAGCTTGCGCGCGCATGCCTTGAAGGGATGTATAACGAATACCTTCAGCTATTAAAGCCTTATACTCTTCGTTTTCAAGCACGGCTTTATCGGCGGAGCTGGTGCGCGAAAAACCTTCAATAACATCATTTTCCTCAGAACCTTCAAATTTGGCTTTCAGCAAACGACCTATGATCGGCACGATTTTTGGCATCATTATTGAGGCTTTTATTATGTGGCGATACCGCGGTTCGATTTGGTTGATAAATTCTTTTTCCCAATGAGGCACTGCGCCAACGCATAACATGCCTAATGATTTTTTAGGATAAGTTACCGAAAAGTGCAGAGGCGTAGTCGACCCGATAAAATTCGCTGCCTCTACGCCAAGATGTGCCATAAGTTCTCTGATATCTTCGCTAAAAGATGAGATGCGTTTATTGACAGATAGGCCAAAATTAGGTTGGGATGCGCCATAGCCTGGGCGTTCTGGGCATAAAAATCTCCACCCTTGTTTAGCGCATGTTAGAATGGCTTGTTGGGAAAGCCCGACTTCAACAAAGGATGACCCCATAAACATGACTGGTCGTCCTTGAGGGTCGCCATATTCGCGAAATGCCAAACGTCGTCCATCGCGCAAAGTGATTTCGCCACGGCGCTCATAAGGCCGCGTGTCAATTTTCCATAATTTCGCCCCCGCGCTCTGCTCTGTCGCTGGGCCGCGCTCTATCATTTGGCAAATGATGCGCACCATATCAGGCGTACCTTTTGCCCCTATTTTGCTTTGGGCAGTTTTAATTTGATTGCGCACCGTGTTAACCGAGCTGTTGCGGTCGGCGGAAATTTGTGCGGAGTTATGCCCATTAACCAAGCGGATAGCTATATCTGCTTCAGTACGGCTAAGGCCATAAGCCGCGCACAGTGTCGGAATCGCTATGTTGGAAAGTTTATAGGCAATAGGATAGAGTAAAAAATATTTTGCAATGGAGCCTGTTTTATCTGCTCTGTTAACCACGGGCTGAACGGCAAGGCAATAACTGCGCACATCGGCCTCTTCCTCGCAAACCGTATAAAGTGCTGGGCTGGTTTGGAGCGTAGTGTCGCTATAAACAAATGATTTGATAGTTTGCAATGCGCGGGTATCAATTGGTAAGCCGCCAATATGATCGGCTTCATACAAATTATATTGAGCTTCTTTATTGCGCTTTACTACTTGCCCTGCCTTATCGATTAGAAGGCAGGGGCCACGTTGATTGTCCACAAGGCTTTGGGCTGCATATTCACCGCTTGAAACAGAAACTCGGTCTAGAAGTTCGTCGGCTAAGTTGATGTGCCGTGAGACCATATCTATCGCTGCACTGGAGCTGGCTTCTTGGCCAGCAGGCAGGGTTTCTTGCACATCAAAAAATGCTTCCCATGATTTTTCAAAATTATCCAAATGATCTGGTGATACTGTTGCCGAGTACAGATCATCAATCAGCGTTTCACTTATTTTTTTTATGTCCGTTGGTTTGCTCATCATTTGTGCCCTAGCCTATTAATCCAATATCAGATTTATAAATAATCAGCAATTATTTTTAATCCATAGCCCATATGGGCTATTCTGTCTTTCCTCCTTTATTTGCAAAACCCAAACATTATTTCAATACAGGAGGGCTAACCCATGAAACATTTACAAACCAAATCACTATCAACCAAGCGCCGCATTGCCGCGCATTTTTTAACGACATCCACCATTGCCATTTTAGGTGTGCAAATCGCGGGGGCTATAACGGTTACAAACCCAACAATTACGGGATATGGCACTGCGACACGTTGCGAGATAAATACGTCTGCGCCTGCGGGGTTTCAAACTGCCGATAGTTCTAATGGGGGCGGTGCAGACCAAGTTGATGTAAGAGTTGTATCGAATGGCGTTAATGTTGGCCAGGATAGCAGATTTGTTTTTAAATTTGGATCTCAAAACGCCAGTCATTTTACAAAAATCACGAATAAACCAGCCATTAGTAATGGCCCTTTAACTCTAGAATGGATTGATACTCCTGGCACAAATGTTGTTGCTTCACTTAATATTCCACTTGCTGATTTGCACGCAGCGGGCGGCGAATGCGCCACGGCCGCTATACAGGCAGGGTTTGTTCCTGTTGGTACAAATACAGCCCCAATTGCGGCCGCAGGCCCCGATCAAAATTTGCTCGCGGATTTTACGGGCAGTGGGACTGCGCAAACAGTTATCGTAGACGCGGCGAGCTCTTCTGATCCTGACGGCGACACATTAACTTACTCGTGGACGCAAGTCAGCGGTCCCGCAACGGCGCGCATAAGCAGTGCGGAAGCCCCTAACGTCGAAAATTTCGTTAAAGTTTCAGTCAATCCTGCTAGGGCTGTTTTCAGCCAACCATCTTCTACGGGTACAGTGGTTTATCGCGTAACAGTAACGGACCCATCGGGAGAAACCGATACGGACGACATCTCTGTAGTATGGAGTGCGAACACGCCGCCAACCACTACCGCGCCAAACACACAAAACCCTAATAGTCCCGTGCTTGCCGGCTCTAGTGTACCGCTTAGCTCTGGTACATCAATATCGACAAGCGGAAATCCTGTAACCTATAGCTGGGTGCAAACTAGCGGGCCGAGCGTCACTCTTGATAACCCAAATTCGCCTAACCCAAATTTTCCTGCGCCTGCTGCTGGCGGTATTGTGACCTTTGTTTTGACGATCAGTGACGGCATTAGCACAACAACGCAAACTGTGACGGTTAATCTTGTTATTGACCAAACACCTGTTGCCGATGCGGGTCCAGACCAAACATTAATTGATGTGGCTCGCGGTACAGTCGTGACATTGGATGGGACAAGTTCTATTGACCCAGATGGAGGCACCCTCACCTATGCGTGGAGCCAAGTGTCAGGGGCAAGCGTAACACTATCAGATGCAACAGCAGCACAGCCTACATTTACTTACCCTCATAATCCGCACCCGAAAGTTAGTAAATTCAATTCTGGCAAGGTCCTAAAGGGCCAACCCGCAAACGCTATTGTTTTCGAGCTTATCGTTTCTGACGGTGCATCGACTTCGGCAGCAGACCAAGTCACAATCACAATCAACACAAACGATGTGCCCGTGGCCGATGCTGGTGTTGACCAAACTCTGTTCGGTCAAGCTAATGGTGATACATTTACTCTCGCTGGCTCAGGTACGGATCCAGACGGTGATACATTGACATTTACTTGGACGCAGACCGCAGGCCGTAGTTTAACTTTATCAGACGCGACCTTGGCAACGCCGACCGTCACATATGATGGCGGCGGCACCACTGGCGTAGATGACGTCTTTACTTTCTCACTGATTGTAAATGATGGATCAACGGATTCCGTAGCTGACACGGTTACTTTCACCCTTAAAGACAACCGCGTTCCTATAGCGAATGCTGGCATTGACCAAAACGGTATCAATGCAGGCGAGATCGTGACACTTAACGGCAGCGGGTCTTCGGATGCTGATGGAGATGCGCTCACCTATACATGGAGCCAAGTCAGTGGGCCAACCGCCGCATTGTCTTCCACTACGGTAGAAAACCCCACCTTCACTGCACCAGACGTAACGGGTGCCTCAACACTTGTTTACCAGCTTATTGTGAGCGACGGCAAAGTATCATCTGTAGCCGATACCGTAAGCATTGGCGTGCAGCCAACAGGGACAATCACCATTATTCAAATTGTGCAAGGTAGCGATAATAGCTTTGCCTTTGACTCTCCGATTGCGGCGCTAAACACGTCTCTGCAAACATCGGGCGGCACGGGGCAATTATTTGCGGATGATGTCAATACTGGCACATATACTGTAACAGCGGCGGATATGAAATCCCAAGGTTATGCGCTGACAAACCTAACCTGTAATGATGGTGATTCGACTGCGGATTTGAACGAACGTAAAGCCACAATCGTTCTCGCCCCTGGCGAGAATGTAACCTGTACATTTACATCGGTAAATTCACGCGAAGCGGCAACTGTTGCTATTCAAGAATACCTAACGGTGCGCAACGCCCTAATTCTTTCTCATCAACCGAGCAGAAGCCGTAGAATTGACCGGCTTAAGGGGCAAAGCGCAAACGGTTCCGTCACGGCAGGAGGGTTGGCCCTCCCAGGCTCCACGCGCCTGCCAGTCCAAGTCGCTATGAACGGCGACGATGCATCGTTTGCAACCAGTCTTAGTAGCGCGCGCGCTGCTGGCGGGGCACTGAAAACAGGCAAAGGTTCAATCGATGTTTGGGGTGAAGCGTATTTGTCAAATTTTGACGCTGCGGGCCGAGATGGAAACTTCTCGATCTATTATGCTGGCGCTGATTATCTCATGTCTGACAAAGTTCTTGTTGGCGGCCTTGTGCAGCTTGACAAGTTTAAGCAAAGCGGGGCGAATGGTGTTGGCGGGGTCGGCGCGGGTAATGGGGATGGCTATATGGTTGGCCCATATGTCACCGCGCGCCTTTCCGACAATATTTATGTTGATGCGCGAGCCGCGTGGGGGAAATCTGACAATTCAATTTCACCACTTGGCACATTTGTTGACGATTTTAACACCAAGCGCATGTTATATTCAGGATCTGTTACTGGTGAGTTTAAATTTGGCGGGAAAGTATTATTCGAACCCGCTATTTCCCTTAGGCATCTTGGGGAAGTGCAAGAGGCCTATACAGATACCCTTGGCGTAATCATTCCAGAGCAAGATGTTAGCCAAGGGGAACTTAGTTTTGCTCCGCGCATAGCGACAAGCTTGGCTATGAAAAACGGGTGGACAATGCGCCCTCATGCAAGTTTAGAAGGCATATATTCATTTGGTGATTATGTCGAAAATATACTGGGTTCAAACACGCGGGCGCGGGTAGAAGGCGGTGTCGACTGGTATTCGCAATCAGGAGTCACCGCCGGCATTTCTGCTTTCGCTGATGGCCTTGGTGCAGATAGTTACGGCGCGCAAGGCATTCGTGTCAGCCTTTCATATACAATGAAATAACGGTGCGATTAACGAAGAAGGGCTGCCTAAATTCTACGGCAGCCCTTTATTTTTACACTCGGCTTGGCCGTTTAACAAATGCAAAAATGAGCTTGGTAGAAATGCTTACAAGAAAGCAGGTTCAATGAAAAAACTCTTTTGGTGTTGCAGCCAATTAGCTGTTTGCGTGCTTTCGGCAAATATAGACAGCTATGGTAAGCGCCGATTGCAAAACCAATCCAAATTGGTATATATACAAGTCGCAAAAACTTAAGCGTTCAAAAGTATAAAAATATGAATTGGGGAAATTGGTCATGGCTGAAAGTTTTGCTCTGTTTGATTGGCTAATCATTGGCGGCTATATAGTTTTGCTGTTTGGTATTGGCTGGATATTTTCAAAGCGCAAATCTGAAAATTCTAGGGACTATTTTTTGGGCGGGAATAGCATGCCTTATTGGGTGGTGGCAATTTCTGTTTTGGCGACGTCACAATCTGCGGCAACATTTCTTGGCGGGCCAGATCAAGGTTACGGCGGGGACTATACTTATTTAGCAACAAATATTGGCACGATTATCGCGGCGATTTTTGTCGCCAAAATAATGATCCCTAAGTTTTACCGGCTCAAAGTAACAACAGTATATGAGCTGCTAGCAAATAGATTTAACAACAATACCATGCGGGCTGCTGGAGGGATGTATTTGATAGGGCGCGTCTTTGCTAGCGGATCTCGTTTGTATTTGGCCGCCTTCGCCGTCTCCATGATTTTGTTCACTAACACTGAAGCAGATAGTATTATTATATCGGCATTTCTTATGATGGTCTTGGGGTTTTTGATCACATTTTTAGGGGGTATTAAATCCGTTATCTGGAGCGATTTAATTCAATTTCTCATTTACGGCGGTAGCGCGCTTGCCGTACTCTTTATACTTTGGAACTCTATTCCAGCCAGCGGTGTAGATATTATCGATGGTTTAAAGCATGCCCCAGAAGGGCAAAATAAACTTAGGTTTTTTAATTTTGATTTTGATTTTTCAAAACCCTATTCAATGATGTCTGTGCTTACGGGCATGACATTGTTGGCAGTTGCTAGCTTTGGCATGGACCAAGATATGACCCAGCGCGTCCTCACCTGTAAAAATGAAAAAGAAGGGGGCCGCGCTCTGTTAATCGCTGCCATTGTCACCATCCCCGTCGTTTGGGTTTTCGTCTCTATAGGCCAACTCTTGCATGTGTTTTATGAGCGCCCTGAGCTTATGGGGGCGAATGTTACTAATACTGCTTGGAGCGAGTTTAATGGCAAAAAAACCGAAGTCTTTATGCATTACATTTTAACTGAGCTTCCTGCGGGTATGAGGGGCCTTGTTACTGTCGGCGTCGTCGCCGCTGCCGTTTCAACAATTAACTCAGGGCTTAATTCTATGTCGTCGGTTATTGTCGAAGATTTCTATCGCCCATGGCGCACTCGAAAAAATGATAGCGCGTCCGAAAAACATTTTGTCCGCGCGGGCCAAATTTCAATGGGTCTTGTCGGTATCGCACTATTTTTGATGGCTGTTCTTTGTTATTTTTGGCAACATTATTCAGACATGCCGTTGCTGGACTTTGCTCTTGCCGTTATGGTTTTTTCTTATTCGGGGCTATTAGGGGTATATTTTACAGTGCTGTTTACTAAGCGCGGTTCGCACACATCCGTGGTTCTCGCTTTAATAGTTGGGTTTTTGGTTACTTTGCTATTGCAGCCGTTTATGATAGACCTCCTTCCCGTGCCTGAAAGTTGGAAAGCCGCCAAAAATTTGGCCTTTAGCTGGAGGCTCTGTATCGGGACATTGATAGCATTTACAGTCTGCGTCATTGGAAATGATAATAGCAAAACGGGGGACATCTAATGCCAACAAAATCTATCTTCAGGGCAAGAAAATTATGGACTGTCGGCGCGCTATTTTTCGCCCCTTGCGCATTTGCTCAATCTCCGCAGCCGCAGCCTGTGGAGCGCGCACAAACTACGGCGCCGCTTAGCAAAGCGGCGCTTACGCTAACGGTAGAACGGGCGCTGGAAAATTTCAGCACTCCTGGGATGTCAGTCGGGATTGTCAAAGATGGGAAGGTTGTTCTTGAAAGCGGTTTTGGCGTTCGCAATATGGATAATAAAGCGCGCGTTAACGAGCACACGTTATTTCGCATTGCGTCAACTTCCAAAGCGTTCACGTCTGCGGCGCTCGCCATTTTGGTGGACGAAGGTAAGATAAATTGGGACGACAAGGTTATAGATACGCTCCCGGGTTTTCGCATGTCCGACCCTTGGGTGACACGTGAATTTACGATTCGCGATCTGCTAACGCACCGTAGCGGGCTTGGCCTTGGGGCGGGCGACCTTATGCTTTGGCCAGAGCCTTCTGGATTTTCCCGCGCAGAAATTATTCATAATTTGCGTTATCTTAAACCCGTCTCTAGCTTTCGCTCTCGCTATGCCTATGACAATCTATTATATATCGTAGCTGGCGAAGTTGTGGCCGAAGCAAGCGGTATACCCTATGAGGATTTTGTTCAAAAACGGATTATGGACAAGCTGGAAATGGACTGTTTTGCAGGCAAAATTTCCAAAACTAATTTACAAAACTCTGCCATCCCATACGGCTTAATTGACGAAAAAATAACAGAAATAACGCGTAACAAAATCAGTGGTGACATAACTGCGTCCCAAGCTGCGGGCGGCCTTGTATGTAACGCGGATGGTATGAACAAATGGATGATGGCGCAGTTAGGTGGTGGGGCGGGGCCAAGCGGGCCCAAAATATTTAGCAAAAAACAACGCGATGAAATGTGGAAATCCCAAACCATATTACGAGTTTCAGGGTTTGAGCGCGATTATGACAACACCCATTTTAAAACTTATGCTTTGGGGTGGCGCAAAGATGATGTGCATGGGTATGAAGTAATCTCTCACACAGGAACGCTCTCAGGGTTTCAAGCTTATGTGACGTTAGTTCCAGAGCTAGATTTGGGCATCGTTGTTCTTAACAATGGCTCCAATTACGGCGCGCGCAATTCAGTTATGCAGTCGGTCTTGAAGGCATATCTGGGTCAAGAAAAATATGACTGGGTGGGATTTTACAAAGACCGCCAGATTGCCGCCGCAGTACGTAAAAAACCTGATGCAGATAATGACAATAAGGGGAGTGGCACGGTTGCCCGCCCGCTCGATGATTATGTAGGCACCTATCAAGACCCATGGTTTGGCAAGGTTGATATTTTTGAAACGCGGGGTGTTTTACGTTTCCGCTCACAAAAATCTATCAATATGAAGGGGGCGCTAGAGAAATTTGATCAAAACACATTCATAGTGCGTTGGGACAATCGAGGGTTTGGCGCGGATGCCTATGCAAGGTTTGGCACTGATTTTAAAGGTAAAATTTCAGGAATGACCATGCGCCATGTTGACCCAGACGCTGACTTTAGTTTCGACTTTCAAGATTTAGATTTTACGCGGCTAGAAGACTAATCGCCTGCAGTTTTCAATAGCATGCGCCCGTAAATAGGCGTGCCTGATTTTGCGGTTGTGTCAGTTATTTGTCCGTTGACGATTACTACGTCAAAACCAGTTGGCACCGCGTTGATGTCTGACCATCCTGTGCCTGCCGTGACGCTGCCCAGATCAAGCACTAAAATGTCTGCTGCCATGCCTGGCTTAAGGACGCCGCGTGTTTTGATGTCAAAAGTTTGCGCGGTTAGACCCGTCATTTTATTTATGGCGAGTTCAATAGGCATAAGTTTGTCACGTACCACATATTCTTCGAGTACTTTTGGGAAGGAGCCGAATGATCTAGGGTGGCGCATAGTCGGGCTACCGTCTGTAGAAATCGAAACATCTGGCGCGGTGATAAAGGCGTCTTGTGTTTCCTTTGTCATAATAAAATGAGCCGTCGAGGGGCCGCTATGACCGAAATCGATAATTAGTTGTTCAGGACGTTTTCCCGTTAAGTCTGCGGCTTCTTGTAGAGTTTTGCCTGCATATGTTCCTTTGGAAATCAATATGGCATTTGCGCCATTGCGGCGTTTAATTTTAGCGCGCAAAAAAGCCTCAAATTCTTCCCTGCGAGTTTCAACTGCGCTGTCAAACTCATGCTTGCGTTTGGCCCATTCAGGGTAAAGATAAATCATGGAGCCATAACTCGCGAGATAAGGATAAACATCAGCGGTGATGGTCATGCCTTGGGCGCGTGCATCTCTGATTTGCTTCAAAACCGCGTCGCCCTGCGCGCGAGTATTTCCGTAGACCACTTTAATATGTGTGACATTCACTTTGGCAAATTGGCCTTGAGCGATTACTTCTGCGACAGCGGCGGCGACCTTGTCGTCATCCTCTGAGCGGATATGTGATGAAATTATGCCGTCATGCGCGCCGATAATTTTGGCAAGTCCGTTCAGCTCATTTGTATCTGCGTACCGTCCCGGTAGATATTCTAGTCCCGTACTCATGCCATATGCGCCAAGCGCCAAGGCTTCGGTTAGCAAAGCTTCCATTTTATCTTGCTCGGCCGCGCTAATTCTATCTTTTTCTCCGCCGCCTGATATTGCACGAAGAGAACCGTGCCCTGCTAGGACTGCGATATTAGGGCCGCTGCCACGAGCGTTAATGTCAGAAATCCACCGATCAAATGGGATCGCGCCATTGGCGCTACTTCCATCTTGGCCGAGGATTACGGTCGTCACTCCTTGCCGTAAAAAACTGCGCAGATAGTCATTATCTTCTGCTAATGGGTTGCCGTGAGAATGGGCGTCGATAAACCCGGGCGTGATGATTTTCCCGCTTGCATTAATTGTGCGCTCTGCTTTGACTTTGTTGTGTTTAGCCTCGCCTATATATATAATCGTATCACCTCTTGTGAGCACATCGCCTAGATAAGGTTTTGCGCCTGTGCCATCGACTATTGTTCCGCCTGTAATATAAAGGTCATATTCCAGTGTATAATCTGGCGCACTGTTTTGTGCTTTATCGCCGCACGCCACTAGCAGTAAGAAGAGAATGCTCGTCAATATTGTGAGGATGGTTTTCATATTACTTAACAGTTTTAATTGTTGAGGCGCCGTCTAAATACGAGCGCTCTGGATTTGATTGCAAAGGCAATAATGGTGTGACCGAGACCCCGTTCAAAACCCCCTTATAGATTGAGCCATCATCTTGCAAATACCCCAACCCATGTACGTCATGAATGACGTAGGGAAGCCCGTCAGAATGACCGACAAGCATCATGACGTGCCCTGGAATATAGATGAGGTCTCCAGGCTGGCCTTGTTTTAGCCGGTCTATTTTTGATTGGCGCAATGCGTTTTTATCATAGCGGGCATTGTCCCCAATTTCGCTACGGCCTTGGTCGCCAGAATTGCGCGGCAGTAGTATGCCAAATGATTTGTAAACTTCGGAGACAAACCCGGTGCAGTCGCGGCCATTAAACCGGTGCCCCCAGCCATAACGCTCACCTAAAAATTTATAGGACTGTTTTATGATGTTTTCTTGGGTAAAAGGCAAATAGCCAATATGCACATCTTCTTTGCGCTGGATAAGGGCGTGTTTGAACTCCAAACTACCATCCACTTTACGCACAGGTAGAAGTACCATATGGCTAAGATATGGGTTTTGGCCATAGAGATTATTTTGCAGTTCTTTAGGCCGAGACAAGGGAAGTTTTATGCCCATGTCTAGCTGTAACTCTGAAACTTCTGGTATTTCGGGGTTATATACCGTTGAAACCTTGTCGCCCGTAATAACCAGAAATTTTTCTGGAGTAGAATAATCAAGTATGGCGGTGCGCGGCCCTATGGCGAGGTCATTAAGTGAGGCCCAGGCTATGTAATTATAAGACTGAATAAGTGCCCATTTGCCGTCGGCGCTTTCGTGTAACACTGCCACTGCATCACCTGGGAACAGGGCAGACTCTTGAAAGCGTTCAATGTCGCGGTCGCTAGCATCGTGGCTAAAGAGTAGATCATCAGTGGGGTAGGTGCGGATAGACGTGCGCCTGACAGCCAGCGCAAATCGCACAGGGTTGGCGTCATTAATTGCACCTAAGTTTAAACTCGCTTCGTAACGGGAAAATTCGGGGTCTCCCAAAGCCGTGCCGTCCGTATATATGCGCTTGTATTTTGGCACACTACTGATGGAGCGAATGTGCGTTGTTAGTTCAGCTTTGGAAAGCGTATCTGGCGCAGCGCTAATGTCATAAAGCGCGGGGTCTTGCGCTGTATTTTTTTGGTTGTAGGCTTGGATTTCCGATGGGCTTAAAATCACTTTATCCATACCCGGCTTAATCCAATATTCTGGTGAAAGATGTTTTTCCTCCACGCCAATAACGTCAGAAACAAAAACGTCCTCAAACCCTAAATCAGTTTTGGGTGCGGGCGCAGGCGCGTCATGGCAGCTCACTACTAATACTGCGCAGGCTGTAGATAATAATATTGTTTTCATTTTCATTTAGCCTTCACGATAAGGATTGCAATATTTTGCCAATTAGTAGCCCGCCGCCCGTACCAATAATATACCCAAGCAGGGCCATCAACACACCAATCGGAACAAGAGAACGCGAATAAGCGGCCGCAAGAATAGGCGCAGAGGCAACGCCGCCAATATTGGCAAGAGACGCCACACCGCACGAAAACAAATCTAGCTTGAAAAGTTTTGCGGCGCTAACCATAACAATGCCGTGAAACGCTAAAATCATGAACCCAGCTATCACGAATAACGGAGCGTTATTAAGCTCTGTAAAATTAGCCCGTGAGGCGATTAATGCAACAATTCCGTATAGCAATACATTCCCAAGCTCGCTCGACCCTGCCATCTTGCCTACCATTGTCATAGCTGCCAACGCTCCAAAAATGGTTGCGATAAGAATACGCCAAGTCTTTGCGTTTAGAAAATGATTTTCGGCAAGAAACGCTTCCAAAGTCGCGGGAGGGGATAACTCGAGCATAGGCAAGTTGTTCGCTAAAAACTGGGTGATGTGGAATTGCGCTATGAGCACATAGTCTGCCAAAAATTGAGATAGGGCTGAGACGCCAAGCGCAAGCCCGATTAAAAACAATAACGAAGATGTATCAATAATTTTATTGTCGTCTTTTGCTTTTGCTTCAAGCTTAGCGCCTATATCATCGATGAGTTTTGTACTGCTTTTTGTCCACTTATTAAATTTGGGAGCCAGCGGAACAAAGGCCAAAAGAAGCACAACCCAAACTGCATAATTTATAGAATCCATAAGAAGCGCATTAGTCATGCTACTGTCTGGAATGTCTAGAGCGCCTTGCACGGCAGCCATATTGCCGCCCCCGCCAAGCCAGCTTCCGCTTAGCGGCGCAAATGTCATCCACGCATCTTCCGGGAGCCACGTTGCAAGGGCGAGAAATGTTAGCACAAAACCAATGCCAATGCTAAAACTGGCTATGATAAATGTAAATATCATCTTGGGGCCAAGGGCCGCAATTTGCCGCAAATCACCTTTGAGCAAAAGCAAGAATATCATTGCGGGCAAGAGGTTGTCCTTCACCGCTTTATAGGCGGCAGTTGTCTCATTAGTTTTCTCCCACAGGCCAAAAGTAGAGAGTAGCATGATGACGAAATAGAGAATAACAATGCCGGGAATAATATTAAAAAATCGATGTTTAGTTGATTCCAGAAGCGCCAAGCCCCCGCAAATAAAAAACAAAACAGCAATATATGCAAACCCAGTTGTGATCATTATTTTGCCTCGTTATTGTTATAGCCAGCTTGGCACAGCTTCTCTGTCTAGGATATCTTGAATGCTTGGGCGTTTTCTAATAACGGCGTATTGGTCGCCGCTTACCAAAACTTCGGGAATGAGAGGGCGCGTATTGTACTCGCTTGCTTGCACGGCGCCATAAGCGCCCGCTGAACGTATGGCAACAAGATCACCCGCCTCCATCTTTAACATGTCACGTTTAACCGCAAATGTATCTCCAGTTTCGCAAACAGGGCCTACAATGTCATATGCTACGGTTTCATTCGCCGTGTTGTTTTTGTGTGCGGCCTCCACCTGATGATGGGCACCATAGAGCGCTGGCCTAATGAGGTCGTTCATCGCCGCGTCAAGAATAAGGAATGTACGCGCGCCGCCCGATTTAATATATTGTACTGTGGAGAGCAAAATTCCAGAATTTCCAGCAATCGCGCGCCCAGGTTCAAATATTATTTTTAAGCCATGGCCCTTTATTTTACGTTTCACCATAGCGCCATAAGCAGCAGGCAGCGGAGAGTCGTCTTGACCCTCGTCATAATTAATGCCTAGCCCGCCCCCAAGATCATAGGTTTTAATATTATGTCCATCACTGCGCAAAGCCGTGACCAGATCTAAAATTTTATCCATAGCTTTTTCAAAAGGCGCAAGGCTAGTGATTTGGCTGCCAATGTGCATGTCAACGCCTGTGACCTCCAAACCTGGTAACGTGCGGATTTTATCGTAGGCGGCGCGCGCGAGTGTAATGTCTATGCCAAATTTATTTTCCGCTTTACCAGTTGATATTTTTTCGTGGCCTCCAGCCGTGACATCAGGGTTAATGCGTAAAGCGACGGGCGCTATCTTTCCCATCTGCGTGGCAACTTCGCTTAGGGCAATTAGTTCGGGAACAGATTCGACATTAAATTGATAAATACCGTCGCCATTGCCCGCGCCAAGAGCCGCTCTCATTTCGTCTTTGGTTTTTCCAACGCCCGAAAAGACTATTTTGTCGGCAGTAATGCCTGCCTGTATCGCGCGCTCTAACTCGCCTCCGCTCACAACATCTGCCCCAGCACCTAGTTTGGATAATAAGGCAAGAACCGCCAAATTGGAGTTGGCTTTCACGGAATAAGCAATCAAATGATCTATGCCAGTTGCCGCTTTAGAAAATGCATTATAATGCCTCGTAAAAGTTGCGGCGCTATATACGTAGATAGGTGTACCTACAGTTTGGGCAATAGCTGATAGCGGAACATCTTCAGCCCATAATTGTCCCTGTTTTTGGTGAAAATGATTCATGGGTTCGCTCTATATGGCAACACTTTATTTCTGCGCATGGGCTTGGGTAGCTTCGAGAACACGTAACAAATTTCCACCCCATATTTTATTTATTTCTTCCTGACTATAACCCCGCTTAATAAGCTCTTTCGTAATGTTCATAGTCTCAGAGGCATCCATCCAGCCTTCAATTTTTCCGCCGCCGTCAAAATCAGAAGAGATACCAACATAATCAACGCCCACGGTTTTTACGACATGGTCAATGTGGTTTACGAGATCGGTGACGCTGGCAGGTGGCGACATTTTTTTTGCTGCTTCCATTTTTTCATCATATATTTCTTCGGTTACAGCGTCCATGGACAAAAACGCCATGTCATCCAAAAGGTCCATTTCTTCGCGCACTTTGGCTTTTAACGCTTCTTGCTCGGGTGTCATATTTTTTAGATAGGGGCCATAAGCTACGATTTGAACAACACCTCCTGTTTTCGCCAACATACGCAGTTGCTCGTCATCAAGGTTACGAACATTATCCGCGACGCTACGGGCGCCAGAATGTGACGCAAGTACGGGTGTTTTCGAGAGTGCGGCGGCCTGCATCATTGTTGCTTTGCTAGCATGCGATACATCAACCATTATGCCCGCAGCATTCATGGCGGCTATAAGCTCTTTGCCTAATGGGGATAGGCCGCCATGTAAGCTCTCTTTTTCACCTTTGCTATAGCTAGGGTTTGAACTGTCACCAAATTGATTGTGACCAACATGAGTAATCCCCATATAGCGCACGCCCCGATTAGCCCACATAGGCACATCATCAACTGAGTGTCCCAAAGGGTAAGCATTTTCGAGCCCAATGAACGCAATTCGTTTTTCCGTTTTATGAAGGCGCCGCGCATCAGCAGCCGTAAGTGCTAATTCGATTTCACCGCTATGTTTTTGAGTCAGACGTTCAATGGCCTTATAGCGCGTCTCGGCTATTTTTGCAGCTTTCTCGATGCCTTCACTCGTATCATTTCCTTGCGGAGAGAACACGATTAAGAACGCACCGTCCATCCCGCCGGCCTTCATTTTTGAAAGGTCAGCACGGCTTTCACCGCTAGACCATGGATCCATATCTTCTGCGATTAAATCTAGCTCAAGGTCAATATGACTATCTATGACAAGCGCCGTTTCGTGAATTGTCTCTACGTTTGGCGGGCGCTGAACATCACTATTTTTGTCCTGCGCGGAACAGGCACCCAGGACTAGGGCGAGCGCCATGGCAGCGGCAGTGTGTTTGAATTTATTATGGTACATCATAAGTCTCCTGACAGGATGTTTAACGTGGGGCAATCACCAAAAGATCGCTAAGATGGCGCGGGCGGTATTTTTCAATTAATGCATACAAGATGGCTGTGCTCTCCAAAGAGGGTTCACCCGTAATTTCCATAGGCCGAAAATGCATTTGGAATGCCCGTAATACATTGCGGGTTTGCTCATCTAAAACTCCAGTTGCTTCAATCTTATAGCCATAAATGTGCAACGCTTTTTGCACATTTACCAGCGGCATAGGCGTAGTGCTGAACTGTTCCCAATGCTTAACAGCTGTTTCGTCATCGAACCAAGCGCCATAACCGAGCTGATACAGCCTTTCCCAAGGGAAGCGCGGGCCTGGATCTATTTTACGGCTAGGAGCGATATCGGAATGCCCTACTATATGGGTAGGATCTATGCGAGGGTGTCGTTCTTGTATGCCTTGAATGAGTTCTATTAAAATTTCCATCTGCGTTTCAGGAAAATCCGGGTAAAAGCAAAACCGTCTTGGCGAGTTTGAACTGGCTTGCATACTTGTGGGCGCGGCTTTTTGCGCTCCAGGTTTGACGCAATAGGTCTGATTAACAATTTCGATGCCAATGGAATGGTCGTTCAAAGCGCTTTTGCCAGCCCAATAGCTATTGCCAGCATGCCAGGCACGCCCAGTTTCAGGTACGAGTTCAAAAACTTCTAATTTTTTGCGCGTATATGTTTCATCACTTGGATCGGGTACGAGGTAATGGGAGCTCACAGGTCTCGACGATGGCTTGGTGAGTATGTTGACTGAGCTTTCGTAATTTGCACTTGTGTGATGAATGACCAAAATGCTGACGCGGCTGTTGTAATTTGTAGAGGGTATAGAGGCAGTGTTGGACGTGTTTGTGGTTACGCATGCCATAATGGCCGTCATACTAACCAACATAAATAAGCCCAGCGCCGCACGTCGGGACTTTGCCAGCAGTGTAAAGCGTGTAAGTTGGGCCATTAATTTGTTCATTATAAGCGCCTAAATTTACGTGCAAGCTACGTTTTAACCATTCGCGGACATTGTTCAAAAAGCATTTCCCCCAAAACATATTAGTAGGGCGTATTTTTGAATGTGTTCCACTTTCCCAACGTACAGAGTTAGCAAATTTTAGAGTTTTAACAAGGAAAAAACGAATGGATATAACAAAGTGGTAGTATATTGGTATCTGATTTGCGCGAAACTAGTGTGACTTTTTTGCAATACCGCAGGAAAGGATACAAATTGGTATTTGACTTTATTGTTAAACTATAGTGAAATTACCATTATCTGAAATCAGATGCATTAGAATAGCGTGCCGTAAATGTGGTTATTATTCAATATGGCAATATCTACTATAAGGGGAAATCAAACATGACAAAAATATCAAAGATAATGGGCAAAACATTGAAAACTCATCTGAGTTTCAAGAAGACGCTTATGCTGGGCGCAGTAACATTTAGCGCCATCGCATTA